>OJDR01000014.1_pt1 | contig 90452 bp, 81 predicted proteins | sample 1593081 | NCBI WGS metagenome assembly OJDR01 (sample SAMN05416873, study PRJEB24817) | seawater metagenome | isolation source: Sea water | place: Canada:Atlantic | collected 2013-11
ATAGTTTCCCTGATAGTTTCCCTGATAGTTTCCCTGATAGTTTCCCTGATAGTTTTGTATTGGAAGGCTGGTTTTTGGGCATTAAAAAAGCCACGCTGCAATGCAGGGTGGCTTTAAATTTCTGGCTTGCTAAAAAGTTAGCTTACTATCAGGTGTTAGCCTGGATAGTCGCGTTTAGCGTGGCCTGTGTAAAGTTGGCGAGGGCGCGCAATGCGATAGTCGCCGCCAATCATTTCATTCCAGTGAGCGATCCATCCTGGTGTGCGGCCGGTGGCAAAAATAACAGTAAACAGCTCTGTTGGTATGCCGATGGCTTTAAGGATGATGCCTGAGTAGAAATCTACGTTTGGATATAGGCCGCGAGCTTTGAAATATTCGTCTTCAAGGGCGATTTTTTCAAGTTTCATTGCCATTTTAAGCATTGGGTCGTCTTGTAAGCCAAGCTCTAGCAGCACTTCATCGCAGCATTTTTTCATCACTACGGCGCGAGGGTCGTAGCTCTTATAAACGCGATGTCCAAAGCCCATTAGGCGGAAAGGGTCGCTCTTGTCTTTGGCTTTGGCCATGAATTCATCGATACGAGACTCGTCACCGATTTCTGCAAGCATTTTAAGGACGGCTTCGTTAGCGCCGCCATGAGCGGGCCCCCAAAGTGCAGCTATGCCCGCCGCAATACATGCGAATGGATTTGCACCGGTGGAGCCTGCCATGCGAACTGTTGAGGTTGAGGCGTTTTGTTCGTGATCTGCATGAAGTAAAAATACTTTATCCATAGCATTGGCAAGAACAGGGCTAATTGGCTTCTGTTCGCATGGCGTGTTGAACATCATGTGAAGGAAGTTTTCTGAGTAGCTCAGGTCATTGCGTGGATACATGAATGGCTGGCCAATGTTGTACTTGTAGACCATGGCAGCCAGTGTTGGCATTTTAGCAATTAAGCGATGCGCAGCGATTTCACGATGCTTGGCATTGGTGATGTCTAGAGAGTCGTGGTAGAACGCTGATAGGGCGCCTACAACGCCGCACATGACGGCCATTGGGTGTGCGTCACGGCGAAAGCCTTTAAAGAAGCTTGCTAGCTGCTCATTGACCATAGTATGGCTGCCAATGGTTTTAACAAATTCTTCTTTTTCTTCTTTTGTTGGTAGTTCGCCGTGTAGAAGCAAGAATGAAACTTCTAGGAAGTCTGATTTGTCTGCTAGTTGTTCGATTGGGTAGCCGCGATGTAATAAAACACCTTTGCCGCCATCTATGTAGGTGATTTTTGAATCGCAGGCTGCTGTTGAAACGAAGCCTGGGTCGTAGGTGAACTTACCTTGAGCGGTAAGGCTACGGACATCGATAACATCTGGGCCGATGGTTCCTTCGTAAATAGGAAGTTCTAAACTTTCATCTGAACCATCAATTTTTAAATACGCTTTTTTGTCAGCCATGAATGGCCTCCTGTCGGCAATTTTAATACTAGGATTCTGATAGAACCCTTTTCTTTTAAGTGAGCCTGGTAAGGCTCTGGACCGTTGCAAAGACGGCCAACTATAGAGCCAAAATAACGATTGTCAATTGTTGGAATTTGACCATTTGGTCAGGTTTAAGTGTTTTGCTTAAAGTTTGAGCTATTATTTAACTGGTTCTGTGAAATGCTGATGTTTGTTGATGTAAAGCCGTGTTGCTGGTTTGAATTTCGTATTTCTTGTGTCTATAATTCGCCGCGTTTGCGAAGGCATGTAAAAAGACCGTAAGTGTGTATTTTTATTGAAAAAATCGCACAGTTAACGGGCTTGCCCACATAAGCTCGCTTCATTTTGGAGCGTGAGAGAGAGTGTAACAACCGTGAATCAAAAAAGACCCGTAAACTTAGATTTAACTAAGTTCAGTTTTCCGCTTCCTGCATTAACGTCCATCGCGCATCGAGTCGCTGGTGTTATTTTATTTGTAGGTGTTATTTTTTTACTGTGCGCTTTAAGCAGCTCGTTAGAGTCCGCCGAAGGTTTTGCTAGCATAAAAAATTCCATGACTTCTGGATTTGGCAGTTTCATCACTTGGGGTTTGCTATCTGCATTGGCTTATCATTTTGTCGCAGGTATTAAACATTTATTAATGGATCTAGGAATTGGTGAAGATAAAGAGAGTGGTGTTATTGCTGCTGCCTTTACAATTATTATTTCTGGCGTACTGATTGTTCTAGCAGGGGTTTGGGTATGGGCGTAAGTATTACTAACTTCAGCCGCAGTGGTTTGTCTGACTGGTTGATTCAGCGCTTTTCTGCCGTTGTTATGGCGCTGTATACAGTATTTATTGTGGGTTACATCTTGGCATCGCCAGGTATGGACTTTACACAATGGAAAGAGTTCTTTGAGTGCACTGGCGTTCGTATTTTTACTTTGCTAGCACTTATTTCTGTTGTAGCTCATGCTTGGATAGGCATGTGGATCATCTCAACGGATTACCTAAAACCTGCCGCCATTCGTTTTGCATTCCAAGCAGCATGCTTTTTAGCAATGTTTGTTTTCTTGGTTTGGGGCATTGACATCATCTGGGGTCTATAAGAAATGGCAACTAGTATTCGCACTATGGTTTATGACGCCATCGTTATCGGTGGTGGTGGCGCAGGCATGCGTGCCGCATTGCAATTAACAGAAGCTGGTATTAAAACCGCTTGTGTTACAAAAGTTTTCCCAACACGTTCTCACACTGTATCGGCTCAAGGTGGTATTACTTGCGCGATCGCGTCTAACGACCCGAACGATGACTGGCGCTGGCACATGTACGATACCGTAAAGGGATCGGATTACATTGGTGACCAAGACGCAATTGAATATATGTGCCAAGTGGGTCCGCAGGCTGTATTTGAGCTAGACCACATGGGTCTACCATTTTCACGTACAGAAGAAGGGCGAATTTATCAGCGTCCATTTGGTGGTCAGTCAAAAGATTTTGGCAAGGGTGGTCAAGCTGCTCGTACATGTGCTGCTGCTGACCGAACAGGTCATGCTCTGTTGCATGCGCTATATCAGGGTAATCTGAAAGGCGGAACCACATTCTTAAATGAATGGTATGCGGTTGATTTGGTTAAGAATGAAAATGATCAAGTAGCCGGTACGATTGCTATTTGTATTGAGACGGGCGAAACCGTTTACATCAAAGCAAAAGCCACTGTTTTAGCAACGGGTGGCGCAGGTCGAATTTATCAATCTACTACCAACGCATTAATTTGTACTGGTGACGGTATGGGTATGTCTTTGCGTGCCGGCGTGCCAGCACAAGACATGGAAATGTGGCAGTTCCACCCAACCGGTATTGCTGGCGCAGGTGTTTTGGTAACAGAAGGTTGTCGTGGTGAAGGCGGTTACCTGATCAACAAAGACGGTGAGCGTTTCATGGAGCGTTATGCGCCCAATGCTAAAGACCTTGCGGGTCGTGACGTAGTGGCTCGTTCAATGGTGCTTGAGATTCTTGAGGGTCGTGGTTGTGGACCTGATGCTGATCACGTAATGCTTAAGCTTGATCACCTAGGTGAAGAAACGCTAAACGCAAAATTGCCTGGTATTCTTGAGTTGTCTCGTACCTTTGCTCACGCAGATCCAGTTAAAGAGCCTATTCCAGTAGTGCCAACTTGTCATTATATGATGGGTGGCGTGCCAACTAACATTGGTGGCCAAGCGTTGGGTGTTGATGCTGACGGTAAAGACTTCATTATTGATGGTCTTTACGCCTGCGGTGAAGCGGCCTGTGTATCTGTTCACGGTGCTAACCGTTTGGGTGGTAACTCACTTCTGGACCTTGTGGTATTTGGTCGTGCGGCTGGTTTGCAAATTGAAAAGAGTTTCCGAGAAGGTTTTGATTTAGTAGTACCGCGTGAAGAAGATATTGAGCGTGCTATGGCTCGTTTGAATCGTTTGAATAACAGTACAAGTGGCGAGCCAGTGGCTCAGGTACGTGCTGATCTTCAGAAATGCATGCAGTTGTACTTTGGTGTTTTCCGTGACGGCGAGGCCATGAAGACGGGTCTTACAATGTTGAAGGAAATTGGCGAGCGAGTTAAAAACACTTACTTGTCAGATAAGTCATCGGCTTACAATACTGCGCGTATCGAAGCGCTTGAGCTTGATAACCTATACGAAGTGGCGTTTGCGACGGCTATTGCAGCTGAAGAGCGTAAAGAATCTCGTGGTGCTCATGCTCGTAATGACTTTACAGAGCGTGATGATGAGAACTGGTTGTGTCACTCGGTGTACTTCCCGCAAACTCAAACCATTGGTAAGCGTGCTGTAAACTTTGCGCCTAAAACCATGGACGCATTCCCACCAAAAATTCGTACATATTAAGAGTGGGGGAGAGAGAATCATGTTAGTTAGCGTATATCGTTACAACCCAGAAACAGACTCTGCGCCTTTCATGCAGGATTATGAGATTGAAATCCCTAAGGGAAAAGATCTTATGGTGCTGGATGTATTGGCATTGATTAAAGAGCAAGATCCTTCATTGGCTTATCGTCGTTCATGCCGTGAAGGTGTGTGTGGCTCAGATGGTCTTAACATTAACGGTAAAAATGGCCTGGCTTGTGTGACGCCTTTATCGGAATGTGTGAAAGGCAATAAGTTAGTATTGCGTCCATTGCCGGGTTTGCCCGTCATACGTGACATCGTTATTGATATGAGCTTGTTTTATAAGCAGTATGAAAAGGTTAAGCCGTTTCTTCAGAATAATTCACCAGTGCCTGCGATTGAGAGATTGCAGTCGCCTGAAGAGCGTGAAAAGTTAGATGGTCTGTATGAGTGTATTCTTTGTGCATGCTGTTCAACATCTTGTCCTTCATTTTGGTGGAATCCGGATAAATTCCTAGGTCCAGCTGCTTTGTTGCAGGCTTATCGTTTCTTAGCAGATAGTCGTGATGAATCTACTCAAGAGCGTTTAGCGGAACTGGATGATCCGTTTAGTGTGTTCCGTTGCCGTGGCATCATGAACTGCGTAAGTGTTTGTCCTAAAGGGCTAAACCCTACCCGAGCAATCGGGCATATTCGCAACATGTTGTTGTCGCGTAACGTTTAAATAAAAGGGGCTTTTTAGCCCCTTTTATTTTGCTTGTAGAAAAGGTGGCGTTCATTAATTTAGGTTGCTGTTTTAGGGCGGTGATTTAAATTCGGTTTTATTTGTTGGTTTATTGGGTGTTAAGCTAAAGGCTTCAATAATTAATTGAATTCGTTAGGCTTTTCAGCGAATAGCGGATGCGTAAAATGTGGAAAAGAGTATGATTTAAAAAATTCTTAAACATTGCTATTGGGGCGATGATGGGCTTAGTGGCTAAAAGCTGAGTTATTTTAAGTTTTAGTGAAAATGGGCGTACCAGACACATGGTGTGCTTAGCTTTAGAAAGATAGGCTTACTAGCATCATATTTGCTAGGCTATAAATTAGTACATAAATTGGAAAGCGGGAAACCCCCGTACTGTTTAAAAAACTTTAGACCTCACCCGGTCATCTGCATATCCACAGCAGGGAAGTTTAGATGTCAGTATTCCTAGACACATTAAGGTGGTTTTGTCATGCACGAAAGCTCGATGGAGCAACTATGGAGCACGTCCCAGTTGGCAGGGGGCAATGCGGCTTACATAGAAGAATTGTACGAATTATATTTAACCGATCCTAATTCGGTATCAGAGCAATGGAGAAATTACTTCAATGCCTTGCCTCGCACAGAAGGGGGGGATTTACACGACACTCCTCACACCCCCATTCGCGAACAATTTTTACTTATCTCAAAGAATCAACGTAGAAATACTTCTGCCACACAAAGTCAAGTTTCAAGTGGTTATGATCAAAAGCAATTACGAGTATTTCAATTAATTAATGCGTTTCGATTTCGTGGTCATCAACATGCCACACTTGATCCATTAGGTATTATGGAGCGAGAGCAGGTTCCAGATTTAGAACTAAGATTTCATGAATTGTCAGATGCTGATATGGACAGTATTTTTCAAACGGGTTCGCTTTTCATTGGTAAAGAAGAAGCGAGCTTAAGTGAAATTGTAGAGGCGCTAGAAAGTACTTATTGTCGCAATGTAGGTGCTGAATATATGCATATTGTTGATACAGCTGAAAAACGCTGGTTTCAACAAAGAATTGAAAGTGTTCGTGCTAAGCCCGAATACAGTGATGAAGCTAAAAAGCATTTACTTGAACGCCTAACGGCAGCAGAAGGCTTGGAGAAATATCTAGGGTCTAAGTACCCAGGTGTTAAGCGTTTTGGCTTGGAAGGGGGGGAAACACTAATTCCGCTAATGGATGAGCTGATTCAGCGCTCTGGTACTTATGGTGCTAAAGAAATTGTTATCGGCATGGCTCACCGGGGTCGTTTGAACTTGCTGATTAATACGCTGGGTAAATCGCCATCCGATTTGTTTGATGAATTTGACGGTAAGGCCCAGTACAACAGTTCTGGGGATGTTAAGTATCACCAGGGTTTCTCATCAAACGTGTTGACCCCTGGTGGCGAAGTACATTTAGCTCTGGCATTTAACCCAAGCCATTTAGAAATTGTTTCCCCTGTGGTGGAAGGCTCCGTTCGAGCTCGTCAAGATCGTCGTGGTGACAAAGAAGGGGATACGGTGGTTCCTGTTATTATTCACGGGGACTCAGCCTTTGCAGGTCAGGGCGTTGTCATGGAAACCTTCCAAATGTCTCAAACCCGTGGTTATAAGACGGGCGGTACGATTCATTTGGTCGTGAATAACCAAGTTGGTTTTACTACGAACAAGCGTGAGGATGTACGTTCAACAGAATATTGCACCGACGTTGCAAAAATCGTACAGGCACCCATTCTTCATGTTAATGCAGATGACCCTGAGGCTGTATTGTTTGTTACTCAATTGGCTGTTGATTATCGGAATGAGTTTAAGAGAGATGTGGTCATTGATTTGGTTTGTTATCGTCGTCGTGGCCATAATGAAGCGGATGAGCCTTCAGCCACTCAACCACTCATGTACAAAATCATCAAGAGTCTGAAGACTACTCGCACCCTTTATGCTGATGCATTATTGGAGCAAGGAGTGGTGGCGAGCGAAAACGTTAAGAAGATGGAAGAAGATTATCGCAACACCCTTGAAGAGGGTAAACATGTTGTGAAAAGCTTGGTAACGGAACCCAATAAAGAAATGTTTGTTGATTGGCGCCCTTTTCTTGGCCATGAATGGACAACTGAAGGGGATACATCTTGTGATCTTAAGAGATTGCAAGAGTTGGCTATTCAGCTTCAAGAAGTGCCTGAGGGTTTTGTTGTTCAGCGCCAAGTAAATAAGATACTAGAAGATCGCCGTAAAATGTCAGCAGGTGCATTACCTATTAATTGGGGGTTTGCTGAAACCATGGCTTATGCCACTCTGCTAGATGAAGGTCATCCAATTCGTTTGACAGGTCAGGATGTTGGGCGTGGTACTTTCTCGCATCGTCATGCTGTATTGCATAACCAAAAAGATGGCGAGTCATATTGTTCTCTTCAGAATATGAGTGAAGATCAGCCTACTTATACTTTGCATGACTCGCTGCTGTCCGAAGAAGCAGTGCTAGGTTTTGAGTATGGCTATTCTACGACCACCCCAAATATGTTGGTTATTTGGGAAGCTCAGTTTGGTGATTTTGCCAATGGTGCGCAGGTGGTGATGGATCAATTTATCTCCAGTGGTGAACATAAATGGGACCGTTTGTGTGCTTTGACTATGCTGTTGCCACATGGGTATGAAGGGCAAGGGCCAGAGCATAGCTCAGCTCGATTGGAGCGTTATTTACAATTGTGCGCCGAGCATAATATGCAGGTATGTGTACCTTCTACTCCTGCTCAGATATTCCATTTGTTGCGCCGACAAGTTATTCGCCCATTGCGTAAGCCTTTGGTAATTATGTCGCCTAAGAGTTTACTGCGTCATAAAGAGGCCATAAGCACGCTGGAAGAATTGTCAGAAGGCTCTTTTCAGACTGTGATTCCTGAGACTGAAAGCATTAACGCTGCTGATGTCACGCGCTTGGTGTTATGTAGTGGCAAGGTTTATTACGATCTTATTGATCGTCGTCGAACGGAAGAAATGAAGCATGTTGCCATTGTTCGTTTAGAGCAGTTGTATCCTTTCCCTGAGGAAGAGTTTTTTGCTGCTATTTCTTCTTTTACTAATCTAAAAGAAACCTTTTGGTGTCAAGAAGAACCCATGAACCAAGGTGCCTGGTACAGCTCGCAGCATCACATGCGCAGAGTTGTACATCGTCATAATCCTAATTTGTATCTGGATTATGCTGGTCGAGAGGCGTCAGCTTCTCCGGCGGCGGGTTATATGGCGCTGCATTTGCAGCAGCAAGAGCAATTGATCGTGGACGCTTTGGGCCTTTAGGCCCTCTGTCATAGGCATTAGGAAAGAATATTATGAGTATTGAAGTTAAAGCACCGGTTTTTCCAGAGTCAGTAGCCGATGGCACGATCGCCACATGGCATAAGCAGCCGGGCGAAGCGGTGAGCCGCGATGAATTATTGGTAGACATCGAAACCGATAAGGTTGTATTGGAGGTCGTAGCTCAGTCTGATGGCGTTATTAAAGAGATTTTAAAAGCCGAAGGTGAGACCATATTAAGCACCGAGGTGATCGCTATATTTGAAGCGGGAGCAGCTGGTACTTCTTCTAAGGTGGCTGATGCTCCAGAGCCTGAAGCGGCTGAAAACACTGATGAATTAAAGGTGAACCCTGCTGCTCGTAAACTTGCCGATGAGAAGTCAGTTAATTTGGCTAATGTTGTGGCCACTGGAAAAGATGGGCGCATTACTAAAGAAGATGTATTGACGTTTGTTAAGGCTCAGTCGTCTGCGCAAGAAGCGTCTTCGGTTCCTGCACCTGTCAGTGCCTCAACAGAATCTAAGGCATCCTCACCTGCTATGCCAGTATTTGCAGCGGGAGAGCGCATTGAAAAGCGTGTCCCGATGACGCGTTTAAGATCAACTATCGCGAAAAGATTGGTATCCGCTCAGCAAACTGCTGCGATGCTTACCACTTATAATGAAGTGGATATGACCGCGATAATGGCGCTGCGTAAGACTTACAAGGAAATGTTTGAGAAAAAGCATAATGGAGCTCGCATGGGCTTTATGTCTTTCTTTGTTAAGGCGGCCGGTGAAGCGCTTAAGCGCTTCCCTGCGGTGAATGCCTCTATTGATGGTACTGACATGGTATATCATGGTTATCAGGATATTGGTGTGGCAGTGTCTACGGAAAAAGGTTTGGTAGTGCCTGTATTGCGCGATGTGGATGCGATGGGGCTTGCTGATATCGAATCGGGTATTGTAGAGTATGCAGGAAAAGCACGCGAAGGTAAGCTTGGCATTGAAGAAATGCAAGGCGGAACGTTCACCATCACTAACGGTGGAACCTTTGGGTCGCTTATGTCAACTCCGATTCTAAATCCACCGCAAACGGCTATCTTGGGGATGCACAAAATCCAAGATCGACCAATGGCTATCAATGGCCAGGTGGAAATACGTCCTATGATGTACCTAGCGGTATCTTACGATCACAGAATGATAGACGGTAAAGAAGCTGTACAATTCTTGGTGACCATTAAAGAGCTGTTGGAAGATCCAACCCGTATTCTGTTGGATATCTAAAACGTTAATCCGTTTTGTTTAATGCCCAAATATTCATTTCTTTGGGCTGCTTTTTATTTCAGGCGGCGTAATTTTGCTGCCAGAGTGATTAAATTCAAAGGAACATCTCATGGCAGATAAATTTGATGTAGTGGTAATTGGTGGTGGACCTGGCGGTTATGTGGCAGCTATTCGTGCTGCTCAGCTAGGCCTTAAAACTGCCTGTATTGATAAATGGCTTAATAAAGAAGGCAAAGGCGTATTTGGTGGCACCTGTTTAAACGTTGGGTGTATTCCATCCAAAGCGTTGTTGGATAGCACTCATAAGTATGAAGAAGCCAAGGACCATTTTGATGTTCATGGTATCAGTATAAAAGATATTAATATTGATGTTAACGCTATGCAGTCTCGTAAAGAGCAAATTGTTAAAGGCTTGACTACGGGTGTTGCTGGGTTGTTTAAAGCTAACGGTGTAACACCTTTAGAGGGTGTTGGTAAGCTATTGGCTGGTAAGAAAGTAGAGTTTACCAACCATGCTGGTAAGACTGAAGTGCTTGAGGCTGAAAATGTAATATTGGCAACAGGATCTGTTCCTATAGAGATTCCACCAGCCCCTTTAGCTGAAGGCCTAATTGTGGATTCAACTGGTGCGCTAGAATTTACAGAAGCGCCTAAGCGTCTTGGTGTGATTGGTGCTGGCGTAATTGGTTTGGAATTAGGCACGGTATGGAATCGAATCGGATCTAAAGTGACGGTTATTGAAGCTCAGGATAAGTTTTTAAGCTTGGTTGATCAGCAAGTCGCTAAGGAAGCCTCTAAGCTACTTAAGAAGCAGGGTATGGATATCTTGTTGGGTGCTCGATTGACTGGAACAGAAATTAAAGGCAAGGAAGTGGTTGTCAATTACACGGATGCAGAAGGGGAGAAAACAGCCACATTCGACAAGCTAATTGTAGCAGTGGGTCGCCGTCCTTATACGCAAAACCTTTTGTCTGGTGATTGTGGTGTTAATTTAGATGAGCGTGGCTTTATTTTTGTAAATGATAAATGCTCAACCGATGCTCCAGGTGTATATGCCATTGGTGATGTTGTGCGTGGTCCAATGTTGGCTCATAAATCTTCAGAAGAGGGTGTTATGGTCGCTGAACGTATAGCTGGGCATAAGGCTCAAATGAATTACGATATTATTCCTTCGGTTATTTATACGCATCCCGAAATTGCCTTTGTTGGTAAAAATGAAGATGAGCTAAAAGCAGCCGGTGAAAAATACAATGTAGGTACTTTCCCATTTGCGGCGTCGGGGCGAGCCATGGCTGCCAACGACACAGCAGGGTTTGTAAAAATTATTGCTGATGCAGAGACAGATCGTATTCTTGGTGCCAGCGTAATTGGTCCAAGTGCTGGTGATTTAGTTCAGCAGGTTGTGATTGCAATGGAGTTTGGCTCAAGTGCAGAAGATTTAGGCATGATGGTGTTCTCTCACCCAAGCCTATCTGAAACTGTTCATGAGGCAGCTCTTGGCGTAAATGGTCATGCAATACACAAAGCTAATAGAAAGCGTCGCTAATGTAATGTAGTTCTAAAAGTCGTCTGTTTTTTCAGGCGACTTTGAAATCTCCCTCCGTATTTCCTCTTCTTTTGTTTCGTTAAAACTTTAAAGTACTTTTTACTGGTTCGAAAATATAACTAAATCTGCAAATGACGTCTTCTGCCTAATGATGGGTAGTGTGGTACCTACTGCAATTTAATCGTGTAGTGTCTTTTATAGTTTGTTTTTGTTATAACATTTAGACGCCGGTTTAGTGCCGTTGCAAAGTGTACACGCGCTAATTTGTCCAAGGATAGTCTCTCGAGGTCCCAATGAACTTACACGAATATCAGGGTAAGCAATTATTTGCTGAATATGGTTTGCCTGTTTCAAAAGGTATTGCTTGCGATACGCCAGAAGAAGCGGCAGCGGCTGCGGAAAAATTAGGTGGCAGTAAATGGGTGGTTAAAACTCAAGTTCATGCAGGAGGAAGAGGAAAAGCTGGTGGCGTAAAGTTGCTGGATAATGCTGAAGATATAAAAGCATTTGCGAGTAAGTGGCTAGGTAAGAATTTAGTTACCTATCAAACAGATGAGAAAGGGCAGCCGGTAAGCAAAATTCTTGTAGAAGATTGTACGGACATTGATCAAGAGTTGTATTTAGGTGCTGTTGTAGATCGCTCAACCCGTAAAGTTGTGTTTATGGCGTCAACTGAAGGGGGGGTAGAAATTGAGAAGGTCGCCCATGAAACACCAGAGAAAATTCTTAAGGCGATTATAGACCCTATGACAGGTGCTCAGCCGTATCAGGGGCGAGAACTTGCCTTTAAGTTGGGGTTAAAGGGTAAACAAATAAAACAGTTCACGAATATATTTTTAGGGTTGGCAAAATTATTTGTCGAAAAAGATTTGGCATTGTTAGAAATTAATCCATTGGTTGTGACCACTGAGGGCGATCTTCACTGCTTGGATGCGAAGATTGGAATTGACAGTAATGCACTGTATCGCCACCCAGAATTGGTAGCCATGCAGGACCCTAGTCAGGAAGATGCTCGAGAAGCAGAAGCTGCGTCTTGGGAATTAAACTACGTGGCTTTGGATGGCAATATTGGTTGTATGGTAAATGGTGCGGGCCTAGCAATGGGAACCATGGATATTGTAAAAATCCATGGTGGCGATCCTGCTAACTTTTTAGACGTAGGTGGCGGTGCAACTAAAGAGCGAGTGGCTGAAGCGTTTAAAATAATTTTGTCAGATGAAAATGTCAGTGCGGTTCTGGTTAATATCTTTGGGGGCATTGTTCGCTGCGACATGATTGCCGAGGGGATTATTGGAGCAGTTAAGGAAGTGGGGGTTAAGGTGCCTGTTGTGGTGAGACTTGAAGGGAATAATGCTGAATTGGGATCGCAAAAATTAGCGCAGAGTGGTTTGGATATTATAGCAGCCACAAGCTTAACGGATGCGGCGCAGCAGGTGGTTAAAGCTGCTGGAGGTAAGTCATGAGTGTTTTAATTAATAAAAGTACTAAAGTGCTTTGTCAGGGTTTTACGGGTAGTCAGGGTACTTTCCACAGTGAACAGGCCATAGAATACGGCACTAACATGGTGGGCGGCGTGACGCCTGGCAAGGGGGGCTCGACCCACTTAGGTTTACCTGTCTTTAATACCGTAGAAGAAGCTGTGAATAAGACAGGCGCTGAAGCCTCTGTTATTTATGTGCCAGCTCCATTTTGTAAAGACTCCATTCTTGAGGCTGCCAACGCTGGCATTCAATTAATTGTTTGTATTACCGAAGGCATACCTACACTTGATATGCTTGAGTGTAAGGTGAAATGTGATGAGTTAGGTGTAACGTTAATTGGTCCAAACTGCCCAGGTATTATTACACCAGGGGAGAGCAAAATTGGCATTATGCCAGGTCATATTCATTTGCCTGGTAAGGTGGGGATCGTTTCTCGCTCTGGTACGCTAACTTATGAAGCCGTAAAACAAACGACCGACCACGGTTTTGGTCAATCGACCTGTGTTGGTATAGGCGGTGACCCAATACCAGGCTCAAGTTTTATTGATATTCTTAAGCTTTTCCAAGCGGATCCTAAAACTGAAGCGATTGTGATGATTGGAGAAATAGGCGGCACAGCTGAAGAAGAAGCTGCTGCTTATATAAAAGAAAACGTCACTAAACCAGTGGTTTCCTATATAGCAGGTGTCACCGCTCCAGCAGGAAAGCGCATGGGTCATGCAGGGGCGATTATTTCTGGTGGCAAGGGCACGGCTGAAGAAAAATTTGCAGCATTACAAGATGCTGGTGTCACTACGGTTCGTTCATTGGCTGACATCGGAGAAGCGTTAAAAGAAAAAACTGGTTGGTAAATTCCAATCAAGCGTAAAAAAAGCCCTCTCAAATGAGGGCTTTTTTTTGGGCGATGCTTTAGAGATGCATTGCTTCAAGTCTATTTCACTGTCTTTATTTAGCCTTTTCACTCAATATTACCATCAAAAAGTACCAATAATGCTTACTTATTGGGTGGTGGCGCATTTTGATGTATAACTGCCCCCAATTCAGTATGGATAAAGTTGTCTATTCTCAATGTAGGTGACGGTTGATTTAAAGAGATGTTCTATGAGTGAAGAAAACCCATATTTTGGTCGGGCAGCAAGGTTCATTGGTGTGCTTAAGCACTGCCAAGTTCTGGGTATGAAGATAAAAGAAGCCAGCGCAGAATCCCTGACCATAGAGTTACCTTATAACGAAAGTCATGTGGGTAACCCTTCCACAGGTGTGATTCATGGCGGTGTTCTCACGACTTTAATGGATACAGCCAGCGGTACTATGGTGATCAACGCCTTACCGCAAATGGAGCTTTGCCCTACTCTTGACCTGCGAGTTGATTATGTGCGCGCGGCAGAGCCTAAAAAATCAATATTTGCATTTGCCGAGGCCTACCGTGTAAGCCGAAATGTGGTGTTTACCCGTTGCACAGTCCATCAGGGAGACATTAACGAACCAGTGGCCAATTGTGTGGCGACCTTCATGAGAATTGGCAGCCATATGTCTCCACCAGAGTTTCAAAATACGATTATAGGCGAGGGTGGTAAATAGAATGGCTGTTTTTGAAGAGATACTAAAAGAATCTAATGCCACCGGAGACTATCACAATGTTTTGCAGGCCATTCCTTATGCCCAATTAATTGGGATGGACTTTCAGAAGTTTGGTCAAGATGTGATTTTTAAGTTGCCAGATAATATCAATAATATCGGTAACCCAATTTTACCCGCTGTGCATGGTGGCGTAGTGGGGGGGTTTATGGAAATGTCAGCCGCAATGCACCTATTGATGTTTTTAGACACGCCCACTATGCCTAAAATCGTCGATTTCTCTTTAGATTATCTAAGGGCGGTTAAAGGTGGTCGCGATACCTTTGCTGAGTGCCAAGTGGTGCGCCAAGGTAGTCGGGTTGCGAATGTGATTATTAACGCATGGCAAACTCGCCGAGAAGAGGCTGTAGCCACAGCAAGGGCCCACTTTTTACTGGCTCAATAGTGTAAATTTCAACCATATTGAAAAAGCCTGAATGTATTTGTACTTCAGGCCTTGAAATCCTTCTTTGTCACCCCTATTTAACTCCTCACAGTAAGCGCTCATTTAATTGATCCATTGGGGAGTCTTCATGACCACAGCACAAAAAGAAACACTAGGCTTTCAAACTGAAGTGAAGCAAATGCTTCATTTGATGATTCACTCGTTATACAGCAATAAAGAGATTTTTCTTCGTGAGCTTATTTCTAACGCCAGTGATGCCTGTGACAAATTACGTTTTGAAGCGTTAAACCAAGCTGATTTATATAAAGGCGATTCCGATTTAAAAATCCAAATTGAATTCAATGAAGAGGCCAATACGGTCACCATTCGCGATAACGGCATTGGCATGAGTCGTGACGAAGTGGTGGAGAACCTTGGCACAATTGCTAAGTCAGGTACTGCACAGTTTTTAAAAGAAATGTCAGGTGATGAAAAGAAAGACGCCAATCTAATTGGTCAATTTGGTGTGGGTTTTTATAGCTCGTTTATCGTGGCTAAAGAAGTAAGCGTAACTACTCGTCGTGCTAATGATGCTGAAAACGAAGCTGTGCGCTGGGTATCGGAAGGGGAAGGTGAATTCTCCATTGAAACAGTTGAAAAAGTGGCTCGCGGCACCGAAATTGTTATGCATTTAAAAGCTGACGAAAATGAATTCGCCAATGGTTCTCGTTTACGTACCCTTGTGAAGAAATACGCCGATCACATTTCTGTGCCTGTAGAAATGCTTGAAGAAAAATCAGCTATGCCTGATGAAGCTGAAGAAAATAAAGACGTTGAAGAAGCTCAGTGGGAAGCTGTGAACAGTGCTAAAGCCCTTTGGACTCGCGGAAAATCAGACGTAACCGATGAAGAGTACCAAGAGTTTTATAAGCATGTATCTAGTGATTACGAAGACGCGCTTACATGGAGCCATAACAAGGTAGAAGGTAAGTTAGATTACACTAGTTTATTGTATGTGCCAAAGCGTCCGCCATTCGATCTATGGAATCGTGAAGGCAGTCGTGGTGTGAAATTGTACGTGCAGCGTGTATTTATCATGGATGACGCTGAACAGTTCTTACCGCCGTACCTACGTTTTATCAAAGGTGTGGTAGACAGTAACGATTTGCCGTTAAATGTAAGCCGTGAGATCTTACAAGGTAATAGCAGTATTACCTCTATGCGTAACGCCTTAACAAAACGTATTTTAGATATGCTTAAAAAACTGTCTAGAAAAGATGAAGCTGCCTATCAAGATTTTTGGCAGGGATTTGGTCAGGTGCTTAAAGAAGGGCCTGCTGATGACTTTACCAATAAAGAAAAAATTGCGGAACTTTTCCGTTTTTCTTCAACGTCAGCAGAAGAGGATAAACAAACTGTTTCTTTAGATGCCTATGTAGAGCGTTGTGACGAGAAACAAGAAAAAATATATTTCCTAACGGCTGAAAACTATTTAACCGCTTCTCGTAGCCCACACTTAGAAGTTTTCCGCAAAAAAGGCATTGAAGTTTTGTTGCTAACGGATCGTGTTGACGAGTGGATGGTTAGCCACCTTAGTGAATTTAAAGGCAAAACCTTTGAAGATGTTACGAAAGGCGAGCTAAATCTTGATGATGAGAAAGATCAGAAAGAGAACGAAGAAAATGAAAAACAGCATGCTGGTCTTATTGAGCGTGTTAAAACGGTACTGAGTGATAAAGTTGAAGACGTTCGTACTTCTAGTCGCCTTACCGACTCAGCTGCGTGTTTGGTAGTGGGCAAGGAAGACATGGGCATGCAAATGCGCCGTATGCTAGAAGCTGCAGGTCAAGCCTTGCCAGAGTCCAAGCGTGTGCTTGAAGTGAACATGGCTCACCCTCTGATCGTGAAAATGGATCAGCAAAGTGATGAAGCGTTATTTGCTGATATGGTTGAGCTTATCTTTGAGCAAGCTCAATTGGCAGAAGGCAGTCAATTAGAAGATCCCGCTGGATACGTAGATCGTATTAATAAGTTGGTCTTGGGCTTGTTGGAAGGCTAAACTCTTAAACCCTTGCCCCATGGGCAAGGGTTATTTTTCCTGCCTCTAGGCGTTAGCCTGTCCTTGGCGTATCATTGCGCATTATAAAAATTAATTGTTAATTGAATATTAGGTGATTCATGAAATTGCTGCGTTTACTGGCCCCTGCCTGTGTATTGTTTTCGGTTCAAGCTTTAGCGGGTGGTTCGTTAGATCTAAGTGTGAATGATAGTACTGCTGCTATTGAATACGATGCCACTCGAATGGGCACGTCTTTGCATATCTCTACTGGTTTTCTACACCATGAAGATGATGGTGATTTAGTGTCCTTTGGTATCAATGCGGTTGACGTGCGTACACAAAATAGCCCAGTTAGAATTGGTGTGGGTGGTAAAATTTATGGTTATTCAACCGATGATGAGGATGGTGGTGCGGTCGCAATAGGTGGTTTTGCACGATACACGCCACCAGAATTAGCGGGGCTGGGTTTTGCAGGTCACGCGTATTATGCGCCAAGTGTATTGTCTTTTGATGATACTGAGCACCTTGTGGACCTTGCTGTTAGGGTTGAATATAAGTTATTGCCTACGGCTATGGTATATCTTGGGTACCGTTTCTTTGAAGCCACTGAAGAAAGCCAAGACTTAGAAATTGCTAATGCCGGTCACTTTGGCTTGCGTATTAATTTTTAATTATGAGCAAAGTTAGCCGCACAAATCAGGTGTTGTATTTTGCTCGAATGAGTTTGGATAACGCTGAGCTGAGTGGGCAAGCTCAGCTTAAGCGCCAGCTTGAAGAAGCGGCGCTTTTTCATCTTTATAGTGGTGTATCTAGTTTCTGTACTGAGTTGGTCTCGCAATATGGGTTGAGCGCTTTTAAAGATTTTAATGAGCTGTTTGGCCGTTCTGACCTTCCTAGTGAGCTATATGAGCTAAGTTTGTTGTATTCAGACCCTCAATCTTGGCTTGGTTCTATTGTTCAGCAATATCAACGTCTCTTGCAGGGTGGGTTTGAAAGTGCATCCGCTTCAAGTGGAATTATTTTTGCCCAATCTGATTATGTGACGTTATTTCGTAACTGGTTGATTGAGCTCGAAAAAACCATTCAGCGTATGCGTGAGCACTACCAGGAATACTAATTCTTGGCTTTTTAGTCGTGGAGCTACAAGAACGGCAGTGCTACAATCCGCCACCTTTTCACGTGTCATCGGTTATTTAAGAGTAGTTTTTATGGCAGCTGTATTTGAGATTGTTGAGTTATCTGATGGTGATGTTGCGTTAAAACGCAGTGACGGTGAAGGTGAGCCGTTAGTTCGCATTTCTTTTTCTGGCGATGCTAAAGCCAGTTTCCCTCAGCAGCATTTAGACATTGCTCGCGCTATGATTGAAGCGGGCGTACGAAAAGTGGGAGAGCTAAGCGGGGTGCAGGTTGAAGACGTTTCAGCCATTGCTGATATTGAAGAGCGTATTATTCACTAAATGCTCAGAAGACTTGAACGTCATTATAAAAAAACGCGGCCTTAGCCGCGTTTTTTATGTCTGTCTAATGATGAAAGTTAGTGAATGTTTTGGCGAATAATGCCCACGTAGAGCCCTTCGACTTCAAGCTGATCGTGCTGAAGGTCAATGACAATTGGGTCAAAATCCTTGTTCTCCGGTAATAACTTAACAATATTTTTATCCTGCTGAAGGCGTTTAACCGTCACTTCATCCCCTACGCGAGCCACGATAATTTGGCCATTGCGAGCCTGGGTGGTTTTATGAACCGCGATAAGGTCGCCATCCATAATGCCTACCTCCTTCATACTTTCACCGTGTACCTCTAATAAATAATCGGCGCTAGGGCTGAATAGCTCTCTAGGTAGCTCCAAGTATCGCTCGATATGCTCTTGCGCCAATATAGGCTCACCGGCTGCTACACGGCCTATTAAAGGCAGTCCACTTTCACTTGTTTCGGTAATGCGAATGCCTCGACTAGCACCGGCTACCATTTCAATGGCCCCTTTACGGGCAAGCGCTTTTAGGTGTTCTTCGGCCGCGTTGGGGCTACGAAAGCCTAATTGCTTGGCTATTTCTGCGCGGGTAGGGGGGAAGCCAGTCTCGTTAATGGATTGTTTGATGATATCGAGAACTTGTTGTTGACGAGCGGTTAACTTAATCATTTGATGGCGCCCTAATTATCTGGTTTTTTGTACAGTTTGTAATTATATACAGTGTTGCATGTATGTAAAGGACAGCAGGTTTGACGTTGGTGTCCTTTTGCAATACATTTGACGCCGCGTCATAAAATGACGGTGCGTCAAAACATGAATATAAACGTAAGTGACTCCAGTATTGAATATCTCAAAAGACAGAAAGCTAAAAGAGCGTTTGGAGCGAGATGAGTTAATCTTGTCTGTCGCCAAACAGCTGGTCTGTGAAAAGGGCATGCTGGGGTTGAGCATGCAATCAATTGCTGATTTAACCGATTATTCAAAAGGCACTATCTATCAGCACTATGGCTGTAAAGAAGACGTGGTCGCGAAGTTGGTTATTCGCTGTGGTAAGCAGTTAATCAGCATGATTGATTTAGCGCTGCAACATGGCATATCGACGCGCCATAAAGTGCTCTTAGTGAGTGCCGCTTATTGTATTAATAGCCAAAGCCAACCAGAAATTGCACCGTTATTGTCAAAGCTTAAAACGCCAGACGTGAAAATTAAGCTGTCAAAAAAGTTACAAGAAGAATTTAGTCAAAATGAAGATGAGATATTAAAACTAATATTAACACTTTTTTCTGAAGACACAGGTTTCAATAGCAGTAAGGTGATGGACGCTGCTTTTGGGTGGTGGACCATGCAGTGGGGTCTGCAAGATATTATGGCCAATGGATGGGATATGTCAGGGCTGGGATATGCTAAGCCTGAGCAATTCTTTTTCAGAAGCTTGCATGTGTATTTAGATGGGCTGGGTATTCCGGATGATAGATCCTGTCATGACTGGGAAGAGATAAAAAGCCAAGCCCAGAAGATTTTTCAACTAAATTGCGAACAATAAAAAGGGGATGAGTATGTTAGAAAGATTGACTTGGATGTTAGTGCGGCACCCATGGAGTGTTTTGCTAGTGACGTTGCTTTTTGTAGGAGTGAGTGGCTATGGGGCTAAAAATATTACCCTAAACGCCGATTACCGAGCCTACTTTAGTCACGATAATCCTCACCTTACTGCCTTTGAGGATTTACAGGACCAGTATAATAAAGTTGACAACATTCTCATTGCTATTGTGCCCGAGGATGGGCAGGTCTTTACCCCCAGAGTGTTAACTATGGTTGAAGCCATGACGGAAGAGGCATGGCAAGTGCCCTACAGTCGTCGTGTAGATTCTTTAACAAACTTCCAATTTACCCGATCAGAAGAAGACGATTTGTTAGTGAGTAATCTTTTTGAAGATGCTCAGTTATTAAGTGTGGATGACATTGAGTCCGGTAAAAATGTTGCATTGGTGGATCCGGTTTTAGCGGGTAATTTAGTGGCATTTAATGGGAAGGCAACGGGATTAAATTTAACCATTAATCTTCCAGGAATCGACCCTGCCAAAGAGGTGCCTGAAGTGGTGGGGTATGTTCGAGACATGGTGGCTAAATATGAAGAAGCTCACCCAGATATTGGTTTTTATTTAACAGGCGTTGTGATGACGAACAGCGCTTTTCCTGAAGCCAGCGAGCAAGATGTTCAAAAGCTGTACCCTGTGATGATTTTAGTTATTTTAGTGTTGTTGTTTTTCTCATTGAAAGGACTTTGGGGGACATTGGCGACATTTAGTATCGTGATTTTTTCGGGCGTTTGTGCCATGGGATTATTTGGCTGGCCTGGGGTTTCTGTGACGCCTACCACATTGGCGGCGCCTGTCATGATTATGACGCTGGCCATAGCAGACTGTATTCATATTTTAATGAGTTATTATCAGGGCATCGCTAGGGGCTTGCATAAAAAAAATGCCATGGTGGAGAGCATTCGAATTAATTTTCAGCCCGTCATGTTAACCAGTTTAACCACAGCCATTGGCTTTTTAACGCTAAATTTCTCCGACTCACCGCCATTTCATGATTTGGGGAATATTGTGTGTATCGGCGTATTAGCCGCCTTTGGCTTCGCCATGCTGTATTTGCCTGCCATTATGATGCTATTGCCATCCAAAAAAATATCCGATGAATTTGCTCAGAGTTCAAAGATGCAGTTTATTTCTGACTTTGTTATCAAGCAGCGCACTAAATTGTTAGTCGGTATGTCAACGATTATTATTATTCTACTGGCGTTAATTCCACAAAATAAACTGGATGATAATACCATTGAATATTTTGATTGGAGCATCAAATTTCGATCTGACAGTGAGAAAATATCAGAGACTTTGACCGGCATAATGAGTATTAATTACTCGTTAAGTGGAGGCGGCGAAATGAATGTGGCTGATCCAAAGTATTTGGCCACCATAGACGCGTTTGCTGAATTCTTACGTAGTCAGCCTGAGGTGCGCCATGTAAATAGTTTTAGTGATGTTATGAAGCGCCTGAATAAAAACATGAACGGTGATGACGAGAGTTTTTATCGTATCCCTGATAATCGTGAGTTAGCCGCTCAGTATATTTTATTGTACGAGCTTTCCTTGCCTTACGGATTGGATATTACCAATCAGGTTAATGGTGATAAATCAGCCACACGAATGATGGTGCAATTGGATAAAATCTCTTCCGCTGAAGTGATTGCCTTGGATGGAAGGGCAGTGCAATGGCTTAAAGATAATGCGCCAGTTCACATGCTCACGGAAGGCGCCAGTACTAATGTGATGTTTTCGCATATTACCGAGCGAAATATTAAAAGCATGATTGGTGGGTTGGTGGGCGCGCTCTTTTTAATCTCGTTTATTATTATGATTGCCATTAAATCTGTTCGATTGGGGCTAATCAGTTTGGTGCCTAATTTGGTGCCCACAGGAATGGGCTTTGGTTTATGGGCAATTTTTGATGGTCAAGTGGGCTTGAGCCTTTCAGTGGTGATGGGCGTGACACTGGGGATTGTGGTGGATGATACCATTCACTTTTTAAGCAAATATGTTCGTGCTAAGCGAGAGATGAATTTAAGTTCAGAGGCGGCGGTAGAATATGCATTTAATAATGTAGGGGTTGCATTGTCTTCGACTACATTGGTGTTGTGCGCAGGGTTTTTAGTATTGACGCTTTCTCCGTTTGCATTGAATGCTGAAATGGGATTAATGAGTGCATTAACCATTGCACTGGCATTGTTAGTGGATTTCTTTTTCTTACCGCCACTGTTGTTGTGGCTAGATAAAGATAAAGTTGGTTCTGAGTCAAGATCCCAAGATAATAAAGAATTACCAGAAGCCAATAAACTATCGGCAACATTGTAAAAACATGATTAACAATAAGGAAAACATCATGAATAAAATAATAACCGCTGCGTTATTAATTTTTTTAGGCAGCAGTGCTTTCGCGCTTACGCCTCAAGAGCAAGGCTTGGCTATTGCTGTAGAGGGTGATAAGCGTGGAGAGGGGTATAAGGATTCAAAAGTTAATTTAAAAATGGTGTTAATTGATAAGAAGGGCCGTGAGTCAGCCCGCGATATGCGAGTGAAAGGCTTAGAGGGTGTAGGTGAGGAAGGTGATAAATCCTTAATGATCTTTGATACCCCTAGAGATCAAAAAGGGGTTGCCATGCTGACCTTTACCCATAAAGCCAAGTCGGATGACCAGTGGTTGTTTTTACCTGCTTTAAAGCGCGTAAAGAAAATATCAAGCCGTAATAAGTCGGGTCCTTTTGTGGGCAGTGAGTTTGCCTTTGAAGATATTAGCTCTCAAGAAGTTGAAAAGTACACCTATAAATACCTGCGTGATGAGACGCTTGATGGGATGGACTGTTTCGTTTTGGAACGTATCCCTACCGATAAGTATTCGGGTTACACTAAGCAAATTTCGTGGATAGACAAAGCGGAATATCGTGCCCTGAAAGTTGAATACTACGATCGTAAAAAAACGTTGCTAAAAACCTTATTGAATAAAGATTTCAAACAGTATCTTGATAAATACTGGCGTCCAGCGTTAAGCGAAATGGTGAATCATCAAACCGGTAAATCGACTCGTTTGATTTATGAAGATTACAGCTTTCAAGTGGGCTTAAAAGGTAAAGAATTTACCAAAAACAGTTTGAAGCGAGCTAAGTAAGCATGAAAAGAGTTTCGAATATCAACCTAAATAAGGTTGCCTTTATTAGTGCAGCCTTATTGTCGGCTACGATTGTTCAAGCGGATATCGCCATTGATAGCCAGCTAGATTATGAAGTAACGGGTTACTTTGCTGATAGCGCGGGTCAAAACCAAGAAACGCAGCGGGTGAATAACTCCCTAGCTTTGGAAGTAGAGGTCTTTAACAGTTGGAATGACGGAGATGAGTCCATCACGTTTAAACCTTTTTATCGTATTGATGAAATGGATGATGAGCGTAGCCATGGTGATGTTCGAGAGCTTATTTGGAATAAAGTGGCCGATGACTACGAGCTGAAAATAGGGGTGGGTAAGGTGTTTTGGGGGGTGACGGAATCCGCTCATTTAGTGGATATAGTCAACCAAACCGATGGCGTTGAAAGCTTGGACGGTGAAGAAAAGCTAGGTCAGCCCATGGTTCAAGTTTTACTTGAGAGAGAGTGGGGCAATTTAGATTTATTTGTATTGCCTTATTTTCGTGAGCGTACCTTTGCTGGAAAGGATGCTCGTCTAAGTGCGGGGCTTGATTATGCTGATGCAGAGTATGAATCCTCTGCTGAAGAAAAACATGTGGATGTGGCAGTTAGGTGGTCGCATTATTGGGAAGACTTGGAATATGCCGTTTCGGTTTTTCATGGTACTAGTCGTGATGCTGTTTTAGGGATTGATGCTGAAGCTGCTTTAACTGGGTTAACTTCAGGAGAATATATTCCTTACTATGCACAAATTTCGCAGTTAGGTATTGAACTTCAGTATTTGAATGAAGGTTGGGCCTGGAAATTTGAAGGTATTCACAGGGAAGGGATGCCTGAGTTGGCTTCTTATTCTTTGGTAACAAGTTCTTTGAACACTGATTGCTTGACCTGTGAGGTGTCTAACCCATTTCCTCAACTTGGATACGTTGTCGAAGAGGATAAAGGCTATTTTGCTACAGCAGCCGGCTTCGAATACACCCAAGTGGGCATATTTGAGTCCCGCATGGATTTAGGTTGGGTGGCAGAGCACATCTATGACTCCCGCCAAGAAGATGCAAACGTCGGCGCATTTGAGCATGATGTGTTGTTAGCCAATCGCTGGGTGGCCAATGATGAGGCAGATTCAGAGCTTCTTGTGGGAGTGATCTATGATTACGAATACGAAGACTACAGTTTAAGCATTGAAGGCAATACCCGTTTATTTGATGGCTTGTCGTTTGAAATTGAGGCGCGAGTATTTTCGCCTTCAAGAGATAATGTCACTCAGTACTCCCTTCGCGACGAAGACTTAGTCAAAATGACTTTTTCCTACTATCTTTAAAAGCAGTGAGCAAAAGCCCTTAATGCCCATGCATTAAGGGCTTGAAACCCTTATATCTTGACAAGAATTTGAGTTAAACGTATGTTTGAAACAGATGTTTGATTTTTTAAGTAGTTGTCATGGCCCATAGCGATACCGTAACCCGCATTTTAGATGCAGCCGAAGAGCTCTTTGCAGAGCATGGCTTCTCTGAGACCTCTCTGCGCAGTATTACCACTCAAGCGGGTGTGAACTTGGCTGCTGTTAATTATCATTTTGGCTCTAAAAAGGCGCTTATTCAGGCAGTTTTCTCTCGTTATTTATCGCCTTTTTATAAGATGATTGCAGGTAGCTTGGATCATTATGAAAAGATTAAGCCAGATGGTGTGCTTTCTATTGAAGAGATGCTGGGGTATTTTGTCCGTGCCATTGCAGGCGTGAGTGGAGGGGATCGTCGCCGGTTGGCAATATTTATGCGTTTGCTGGGCTTGGCTTACAACCAAGGTCAGGGGCATTTGCGTAAATATTTACAAAACGAATACAAAACAGACTACGAACGCTTAATGGTTTTGTTTACCAATGCCACACCTGATTTAAAGCCTGAAGAGCGTTTCTGGCGTTTTCACTTCATGCTGGGTTCTGCTGCCTTTACGTTGTCTAATATGGAGCATTTACGGGCCATCCAAAAAGATGAATTCAATGAGCAGTGCACTGAAGAAGACGTGCTGGAGCTATTGCAGCCATTTTTAGCTGCTGGCATTCGTGCTGCTAAATAGAGCTTTTGCTTTTTAAAATCACACCCTAATTTGAATTAGGGTGATTGCCATCTCGATATTTTCCTTTCACTCTTTCCTAAATAATCGTATTGGTGCACAGTACGCAGATTCTTTTGGCATTAAGGACGCGCTGTGCGCTCATTGCACATTAACCTTACTCAGCAGCAATTAACCCTCATAGATAATGACCAGGTATATAAAACCTATTCAATTTCTTCTGGGTTAAATGGCGTTGGCCAACAACAAGGTTCAGGCCAAACTCCCACAGGCGATCACTACATTCGAGCGAAAATTGGCGCCGATGCTAAATTGAACTCTGTGTTTGTAGGGCGTCGCCTGACCGGTGAAACATACTCCTCATTATTAGCACAGCAGTTCCCTAATAGAGACTGGATTCTTACTCGAATTATGTGGCTCTGTGGCCAAAAAGTAGGGCATAACCGTTTGGGGAATGTTGATTCGATGGCTCGTTATATTTATATACATGGCACGCCTGACAGTGAGCCCATGGGCATTCCTAAAAGCCATGGCTGTATCCGTATGCGTAATCGCGACATAATAGATGTTTTTAACTGGGTGCCTGTAGGCTGCCCTGTATTGATTGAGGTTTAAGTGAAAGCTGCATTTATTACCGATGTTCAAGGGCCCGTACTCACCGAGCAAGAGAAGGTCATGCTAACCAGCCCTTATCTGTCGGGCATTATTTTATTTTCACGTCACTTTGAGAACGTGCCTCAGCTTAAAGCTTTGATTGCTCACATTAGCACTATCAATCCTCAGTTGCTCATCACCGTAGATCACGAGGGTGGGCGAGTGCAGCGTTTTCGTGAGGGTTTTACACATGTGCCGGCCATGGGTAGGTTGGGGCAGCTCTACCAACAAGATCAGGATGTCGCTAAGCGAGCTGCATTTTCCAGTGCCATAGTGTTGGCCAGTGAGTTATTAGATGTGGGTGTGCATCTGACTTACGCCCCAGTGCTAGACGTCAACTATGAGCGTAATCAAGTGATTGGGGATCGTGCTTTTTCCGGTGATGTCAGGGTGATTACGCAATTGGCCGAGCAGTTTATGCTAGGTTTAAAAGAAATGAATTTTGCGGTAGTAGGGAAGCATTTTCCGGGGCACGGCTGGGTGAATTTGGACTCACATGTGGCTTGCCCAGTTGATGACCGCAGTATGAATGAAATTGCTGGGCAGGATATGCAGCCCTTTAAAACTTTACTGCCATTAATAGATTGGATGATGCCCGCCCATGTGGTGTATCAACATGTTCATCATGAACCAGCAGGTTTTTCTAGGGTGTGGTTGCAAGATATTCTTAAAGATCAGCTGGGTTTTACTGGGCGAATTGTCAGTGATGATTTAAGCATGGCAGGTGCGGCGGTGAAGGGGAGTTACTGGCAGAGGGCTGAATCAGCCATAAAGGCCGGTTGCGATGTGTTGCTAGCATGTAATTCAGCCCAAGCCTCTCAAGAAATATTAACGTCTATGGAAAAAGCTTCCATAGAGCCCATGTCTCTAAGCTGCTATCAGCCAAAAAATGTGAACCGAAATATTTTAAAAACTGAGTCTTACCTGAAGGCTAAAGCCGTATTAAATGAATTAGAGTTAATAGTATGACGATTGAAATAGAATTATTGGAAATATGGTGGGTTAAAGCGCTTGGTATTTTTTTGCTGGGGTTGCTGGTATACGGCGTCGCCCACAAATTGGTGGCAAAACTGAAAGAGAAAGCCAGTAAAACCAAAAACCTATTTGACGATGCAGTAGTGGGGGCTTTAGAGAAACCATTAAATAATGGCGTTTTATTGTTTACTTTAATGGCGACCTTTCACGTAATTGAAAAGCACTTTGAATTAGCCGTATTACCCTTGTCGTTTAAAACTCTAGGCCTTCCATTTGCTGGGTTATTTGCTTGGTTTGTATTAAGGCTCATACGAATTAGAGAAAACCAAATATTAAAAGGCCATGTGGAAACCAAATCGGATCAAACCACTATAAGTATTATCTTTAAGCTACTGCGTTTAATGGTGGTGATTTTAACGGCACTGGTGGTCTTTCAGACTCTGGGTATTTCCATAAGTGGTGTGATAGCGTTTGGTGGCGTAGGTGGTGCGGCAGTGGCTTTTGCAGCTAAGGATTTATTGGCCAATTTTTTTGGTGGGTTAATGATCTTTTTGGATAAGCCTTTTAAAGTAGGTGATTGGGTTCGTAGTCCAGATCAAAATGTAGAGGGCACGGTAGAGCACATTGGCTGGCGCATGACGAGAATTAGAACTTTTGATAAGCGGCCGCTTTATGTACCTAATTCGGTATTTGCTCAAGTCAGTATCGAGAATCCTCAGCGTATGACTCACCGTAGGATTTATGAAACCATAGGTGTGCGTTACAGTGATTTTTCGCAAATAGAAGCAATCTGCAAGCACATAGAGGACATGCTAAAAGAGCATCAAGATATAGATGAATCTCAAACCCTTATGGTGAACTTTAATCGCTTTGCCGATTCGTCCTTGGAATTTTTTATATATTGCTTCACCCACACCACTCACTGGCAAACGTTTCATCGCATTAAGCAAGATATATTAGTAGATGTGGGCGGTATTATTCTTCAGCAAGGTGCAGAGATTGCCTTTCCAAGTCAAAGTGTGTTTGTTGAGAGTGTTCCTCCTGCTGATATTAATCCAGTTCGTTAACGTTAAAGCCTAATTGATAAAGCATTAAGTTTTCAAAAGGGCAGTGCCATCGGTGCTGCCTAAAATTATTAAAGAGTAGAGTTATGAGTGGTTCGTCATTAACGGCAATCGTGGGCGGCACTGGCTTAACCCAGTACCCAGGTTTAAACATAGAGCGTGAAGAGATTATTGAAACGCCGTTAGGTGCCTCTAGTAGTCCACTGGTGTTTGCTAATTTGCATGGTCAAGACGTGGTATTCCTTGCGCGACACGGTCACCCACATACGCTTCCACCCAATAAAATCAATTATCGGGCGAATTTATTGGCGCTTCAGAAAGTGGGTGTGACTCAAATTATTGCGGTAAATGCAGTGGGTGGTATTACTCAGGCCATGGATGCTGAGGTGATTTGCATTCCCGATCAAATTGTTGATTATACCCATGGTCGCGAGGATACTTTTTTTGATGGCGTATTTAAGCCCCTAGAGCATATCGATTTTAGCCACCCTTATGATGTCGCTCTGTGTGATGCGCTTATGTTGGCGGCTGAAAAAGCCAATCAAGACATTGTCATGAAAGGTGTTTATGGTGCGACGCAAGGGCCGAGATTGGAAAGTATTGCGGAAATTGCCCGCATGGAAAAAGACGGTTGTGACTTGGTGGGCATGACGGGAATGCCGGAGGCGGTGTTGGCAAGAGAATTAAATATTCCTTATGCTTGTTTGTCGTTGGTGGTTAATAAAGCTGCGGGAAAAAGTGAAGGGATAATTACCATGGATGATATACACGCTGCGGTGGATAATGGCATGGCGTGTGTTCAGAAAATCATTTCTTCTTTTTTACAAAAATAAAAGACACGCATATTCTGTCGGTTTATCGGCCTAAATATGCGTGTTTGAATATCGATTACAGTTTTGTATTTAATGCAGACTTTAAGGGGGCAGAGCTTTCATCGTGTTCAAGGGCTTTTGTATCCAGTGGATGTGCCGCTGGAATGATGCGAATAAGGGCTGCTAAATAAGGGTGGTCTAGGTAATGAATTTCTTTACTTCGCATGCGCCTTTTTTGCTGAAGGCTAATGGTTTCTCCTAGGTGGCGAGCCTCTTCGGGTATAAATTGCAAGTCGACTTTGCTATGCAAGTAGCGAGATACGTGCAGTTCGATAACCCCTTTTAACTGTGGCTGGCCAAGCTTAATGGTTGAGCTTTCAAAGTAAATGGGCAGGGTGTTAGGTTGATCGTAAACAGCTTGTGTCCACTGTGTGTTGTACAAAATAGGCTGTGTCACAGGGTCTAACTTTTCAAGGTATTCCTGCCAATCTGCCGAGATAGTCTGTTTAGTAAAAGCTTTTCCGTTCACGTTTTCGTGGTGCAGTGCCATGGCGGCGTTCATGCCGGAATTAGCCAGTTGGAAGGTATTATCATTTTGTAGCTGAATGGTATCGGCCATATCTAATTCAAGCTCATTAAAGCTAAAGGCTTCATCTAAACTGGAATCTGGCTTTTGCTGAAAAAATGTTAAATTAATTTGATACCAACGGGCCTTCTTTTGGTTGGTTTCACTATGCCCGAGGCTAGCCATTAGCATAAGGCAGATGAGGGGAGTGTATATTTTCATTGTTTTGCTGGTCCTGATAATGACGCCAATACATTAGACACAGTTTTAAATCGACTTTCTGCGTCGGGCATATCAAAAATAAATTTTAGTGCATTGGCACCGTCTAATTTGTAGCTGGCCGGTTTAGTTTGAACTAAGCGAACCATGGTATAAGGGTCAATTTGAGTCTCACTTGCAAATTCAATGCGCCCTTGTCTGTCCCCAGCATCTAATTTAACAATACCAAGCGTGTTCAGCTGAAATTTTAATTCAGTTACACGGAATAAATATTTAACTTGTGGGGTTAGTAAGCCAAATCGGTCAATCATTTCCACTTGCAAATCTCTTAGCTCATTTTTATCTTTCGCATTGGCAATTCTCTTGTAAAGAATCAATCGAGTATGCACATCTGGCAGATAATCTTCAGGGATTAGGGCTGGAATTCTTAGGTTGATTTCAGCGTGATTGTTCATGGGGGAATCAATGTTTAATTCTTTGCCTTCTTTAATGGCCTCTACTGCGCGCTCGAGTAATTCCATATATAAGCTAAAGCCCATATTTTGAATTTGACCACTTTGCTCTTCCCCTAAAAGTTCGCCCGCCCCTCGAATTTCTAAATCGTGAGTGGCCAGCATGAAGCCTGCGCCTAGATCTTGTGCGTTGCTAATGGCATCGAGTCGTTTTTCTGCGTCTTTGCTAACTTTCTTCTCAATAGGGGCCAACAAATAGGCATAGGCTTGGTGGTGGCTACGGCCCACACGACCTCGTAATTGGTGCAGTTGGGCTAGGCCAAATTTATCGGCCCGCTCGATAATTATAGTGTTGGCGTTAGGGACATCGATACCAGTTTCGATAATGGTGGTGCACATAAGAACATTAAAGCGCTTATGGTAAAAGTCTGTCATAACGGATTCTAATTGGCGCTCTGACATTTGCCCGTGGGCGACGCCGATTCGAGCATCAGGTACTAACTTGGCTAAATCTTCAGCGGTTTTCTCTATGGTTTTCACTTCGTTATGTAAAAAGTAAACCTGGCCGCCACGTAGAATTTCACGTAAAACCGCTTCTTTAATGAGGTGATCGTCCCATACTTTTACGAAAGTTTTCACGGCTAAGCGTCGTGCTGGTGGTGTCGCGATTATCGATAAGTCGCGCACCCCCGACATGGCCATGTTGAGCGTTCTTGGAATAGGGGTGGCGGTCATGGTTAAAATATCAATTTCAGCCCGCAGTGCTTTGACGCGCTCTTTTTGCTGAACCCCAAAGCGGTGCTCTTCATCGATAATTAACAAACCCAAATTATTAAACTTAACATCGGGTTGCAGTAATTTGTGGGTACCAATCACAATGTCGGCGCTGCCGTCTTCTAGTGCTTTAAGTGATTGATTTTTGGCTTGGCCTGTTTTAAATCGTGAAAGGCTTTCAATTTTAATGGGCCAGTCGGCAAAGCGATCGCGAAAAGTTTCAAAGTGTTGTTGAGCCAATAGCGTGGTGGGGACCAATACGGCTACTTGTCTGCCGTTTTGTACTGCGATGAAGGCTGCGCGAAGAGCCACTTCTGTTTTACCAAAGCCCACATCGCCACATACCAGTCTATCCATGGGGCGTTGCTTCATCATGTCAGTGATAACGGCATTGATACTGGTTTTTTGATCGGGGGTTTCTTCAAATGGGAAGTCGGAAGCGAAAATGTCGTAATCATCTTTTGGAAATTCAAAACCAAAGCCCGGCTTCGCTTCGCGCTTGGCGTAGACTTCTAGTAATTCGGCGGCGGTATCTCGAATTTTTTCCAAAGCCTTGCGTCTTTGGGTTGACCATTTCTCGTTGCCTAGTCGGTGCAGTGGTGCCATGTCGGTGTCGCTGCCACTGTAACGACTAATTAAGTGTAATGACGATACGGGTACGTATAATTTGGCGTCGTCAGCATATTCCAGCATAACGAACTCGGTGGTTTCTTTGTCTATCTCGATCGTTTCCATGCCGCGATAGCGCCCGACACCGTGATCAATGTGAACAACCGCAGCACCAGGGGTTAATTCGGTGAGATTGCGAATGACGTTTTCGCTTTGATCTTTTTCTTGTTTTTGTCTTCTTTGTTGGCGAATGCGTTCACCAAAAAGGGCATTTTCACTGATGATCCAGCTGTTGTTTTGATCGTTAAAAAAGCTGTTTTCAAGAGGTGCTGTGGTGATTGCATATTCAAAGTCAGTGCTGCTTAGGTCGTGCCACTGATCAATTATTTGAGGTTGAACACCAATGCGTTCAAGAAGCTCGAGTAATGCTTCGCGACGTCCAGCGCTTTCAGCGCAGAAAACCACTGGCTGAGAGGTTTCCATTAGAAAGTTTTCAAGCTTCGACAGTGGTTGCTCGTTTTTATGTTCTATTTGTAAGTTGGGAAGAATAGGCTGTAAAAAATTATGGCGGCCAGTTTGTTCTTCTAACGTATTCGCGTGTACACGAATACGTGGGTAGGACTTAAATTTAGCGAAGCTTTCATTGTCGTTTAGATACAGCTCTTTTGGGGCCAATACAGGATGGCGTAGATCGTGACGGCGATCTTCATAGCGAGCTTCAATGTCACACCAGTTTTGTTGTAAGTGTTGCTCTAGGTGCTCATCAAAAATAATTTGGCAGTGCTTGGGCAGATAATCAAATAAGGTGGCGGTTTCATCGAAAAACAAGGGTAAATAATATTCGATGCCCCCAGGTGCAATTTGTTTGGTTACGTCAATGTACAAAGGAGATTGTTTGGGGTCGGTATCAAAAAAGTCAAACCAGCGCGATTTAAAACAGCGAATGCCTGATTTATCTAAGGGCACTTCCTTGGCCGGTAGCAGCTCAATGGTTTGTACATTTTCAGTGGATCGTTGGTTTTCTGGGTTAAACCAGCGAATGGTTTCTACTTCATCGTCAAAGAGCTCGATACGAAATGGATTCTCTGCTCCCATGGGGTAAATATCTAAAATAGCCCCGCGTACACAAAACTCACCGTGTTCATGAACACTGTCGACGCTCTGATAACCAGATGCAATGAGATTGCTTTTTAATTCGTCGGTATCAAGGGTTTGACCTACTTTGATGCTAAAGCTATGCCCGAGTATGTAGTCACTGGGGGGCAATCGTAATTGTAATGCTAATGCGGGAATGACTAGGATGCTGTTTTTGGCTTGTGGCAGTTTAACGAGCGTGCTTAAGCGTTCAGAAATAATATCTTGGTGAGGAGAAAAATAGTCGTAGGGCAGGGTTTCCCAGTCAGGCAGGTTAAAAACGCTGCCATTGAAGAAGTATCCTATCTCCTCGCTTAAACGCAGCATGTGGCTGCTGGAGTTGGCGACAACCAGAGTAAGCCCTTCACAAGCCTGAGCGGCTTGAGCAATGCTGTGTGCCAAATGAGACCCTTCTACTTGCCCCCAAAGCTGAATGTCTCCTGCTTTCGTGGGTATGAGTGCGCTAGCGGCCATGTACTGCCTATATTTAGTTATTTAATTGGTTATAAGATATCAGGGCGTTAGTGTACTTAAACCCTTGCAGGGTGTTAAGAGCGGTTTCTCAAATGTCATCATTGAGATTCAGGGGCTTTATAGGCATAATATCGCCCAATTTTTCAGCTCTAGTGTTTGAGGATGTGACCCGTGAGTCAAGACGTTCATGAAGTTAGCTTGAATGATTGGAAGGCGCGTGAAGAAACCGCCGAATCCATGATCCCTGTCATCGGCAGCCTGTACCGTAAGAACAACGTGGTATTGTCTGTTTACGGTCGAGCCGTTATTAACCGCTCGGTCATTGAAATATTAAAAGCCCACCGTTTTGTACGCCAAGTAGAAAGTGAAGAGCTTTCTGTTTTAGATACTTTCCCTGTATTAAATGTTTTAGCCAAACTTAATCTATCAGCTTGTCATATCGATATCGGTAAGATGGCGGTTAAATTTCGTAAAGAAGGTAATGGCGCATCTTTAACCGATTTTGTAACGGATCAGCTAAAAGAAGTTGAGCAGCAGGGTCCTGCTGGCGAAGAAGGTAAAGACGTTGTTCTTTATGGGTTTGGCCGTATTGGTCGTTTACTTGCTCGCATTATGATTGAAAAAGCCGGTGGCGGTCAGGGTATGCGTTTGCGTGCTATTGTAGTGCGAAAAGCAAAAGGCAATGACCTTGTTAAGCGTGCAAGCTTGTTGCGTCGTGATTCTATTCACGGTTCATTCAAAGGCACCATTCAAGTTGACGAAGAAAACAATGCGCTAATTGCGAATGGCACCTACATTAAAATCATTTACGCCAATAACCCTAGCGAAATTGATTACGCAGACTACGGCATTAAAGACGCTTTATTGATTGATAACACTGGTGTATGGCGTGATCAAGATGGTCTTAACCAGCATGCCCAATGTAATGGTATTGCTAAAGTATTGTTAACAGCGCCAGGTAAAGGCGATATTAAGAATATCGTTTACGGTGTTAACAACCATGACATTCTTGATAGCGATACTATTTTGTCAGCGGCTTCCTGTACCACTAATGCGATCACGCCTGTTCTTAAAGCGTTGAACGATGAGTACGGCGTAGACGTAGGTCATGTAGAAACTGTTCACTCTTACACGAATGATCAGAACCTAATTGATAATTACCATGCTGGTGATCGTCGTGGGCGTGCCGCTGCATTGAATATGGTAATCACCGAGACGGGCGCTGCAAAGGCAGTTGCTAAAGCTTTGCCAGAGATGGAAGGCAAGCTAACCGGTAATGCGATTCGTGTTCCTACGCCTAATGTTTCAATGGCGATCCTTTCTCTTACCTTGAAAAAGGGCGTAGAAAAAGAAGCCTTGAATACTTATTTGCGTGATATGTCTTTGCATTCTTCATTGCAAAAGCAAATTGATTTTGTACGCAGCCCAGAAGTAGTTTCTAGTGATTTTGTTGGTAACCGTTGTGCTGGTATCGTAGATGGTGAAGCGACCATCGTTAGTGGAGATCGTGTAAACGTTTATGTTTGGTACGATAACGAATACGGTTACAGCTGCCAGGTGGTTCGTATCGCACAGCAATTGTGCGGTGTTTATTACCCAACCTATCCTTGGGTTGAAAAGTAAAATTTTAAGAGCCGCTTTTATAGCGGCTTTTTTGTGCGCATAGGAAATGAGCGATGAGAAAATTCGTTTTTGGGTTTCAGATGGTGGTTCTTTTTTGTATGTGGTTAAAAAGCAAACAAAATTGGGTTCTGTGTCTATACTAATTCTTTAATAGTTGTAGGTAGAGGGTTAGTTATAGCTAGCCACGTTTAGATGGTATGTCTATACTATCGCCCAGATTTTATAGTGACGGTTATGCATTATTGTAACTGTCTGAAAAATAAGCAAAAACGTGTCGTAACAATACGCAAACGTTAAGATATTTTTGAACTGTGATTAGGCAAGCATATGATCAAAATCAAAAAAGGTCTTGATCTGCCAATAGCCGGAAAACCTGAGCAAAGCATTACTAAAGGTAATGAGGTTTCCCGGATAGCATTGGTTGGATCGGATTTTAATGGTATGAAACCCACCATGCAGGTGCAGGTTGGGGATAAGGTCAAAAAGGGGCAACTGCTCTTTTCTGATAAAAAAACGGAAGGTATTCTTTATACCTCCCCTGCAAGTGGTGTAGTTAAAGAAATTAATCGCGGTGCACGCCGTGTATTTGAATCTATCGTGATTGAGCTTGAAGGTTCTGATGAAGAAACCTTTGCCTCTTTTTCGGCTTCTGAATTATCGGCTTTATCAGCGGAGCAGGTACAGAGTCAGTTGGTTCAATCAGGTATGTGGACGGCCATTCGAACTCGTCCTTATTCAAAAGTGCCAGCAGTTGGTTCTAAACCGAGCTCTATTTTTGTTTCAGCTATTGATACTCAGCCATTGGCTGCAGATCCTGAAGTGGTCATTGCTAAAAATAAAGACGATTTCGCCAACGGCTTAACCATACTTAGTCGTTTATCAGATAAAGTGTTTGTATCCCGTGCACCTAATTCTGGTATTCCTGTGGCGAATGCTCAGGCAGTCGATGTTTCGGGCCCTCACCCAGCAGGACTAGTAGGTACACAAATTCATTTCTTGGATCCTGTTAGTGCCAATAAAACGGTATGGCATGTGGGTTATCAAGATGTTATTGCCATGGGTAAGCTATTCACCTCAGGTAAAATTTCTAATGAGCGTGTTGTTGCTTTGGCTGGCCCACAAGTTTCAAAACCACGACTTGTATCGACTCTGTTAGGCGCTAACCTAGACGAGTTAACGAAAGGCGAGTTGAATACCGGTGAAAATCGCGTGATTTCTGGTTCAGTTTTAGGGGGCCGTACGAGTGCCGGTAACATGGCTTACTTGGGTCGCTACGCGAATCAAATATCCGTTATTGAAGAAGGACGTGACCGTAAGTTGCTGCATTACTTCTCTGTAGGCGCTGATCGTCATTCTGTCATGCGTATTTATTTATCCAAGTTAATGCCTAACAAGCTTTTCAATTTTACTTCTACCACTAATGGTAGTGAGCGCGCCATGGTGCCGTTAGGTGGATATGAAAAAGTAATGCCTCTTGATGTTCTGCCCACCCAACTTTTGCGTGCCATTATCGTAGAAGACATGGATGTGGCGATCAACCTAGGGGTGTTAGAACTAGATGAAGAAGATTTGGCTTTATGTACTTACGTTTGCCCTGGCAAATACGAATACGGCCCGATCTTGCGTAATAATCTAGAACGCATTGAGAAAGAGGCATAATCATGGGCTTAAAATCATATATCGAAAGTTTAGAGCCTCACTTTACGAAGGGCGGAAAACTGGAAAAGTTTTACCCTCTTTACGAAGCAATTGATACTGGCTTGTATTCTCCTCCATCGGTTACTAATAACAGTGCACATGTGCGCGACGGCATCGATCTTAAACGCATTATGATCACCGTGTGGTTATGTGCTTTTCCAGCCATGTTCTTTGGTATGTGGAATATTGGCTTCCAAGCCAATACTGCATTGGAAGCTATGGGCGTTGCAGATGTGGAAGGCTGGCGTGGTGCGTTAATCGCTATGTTTGCAGGTCACGATGCCAATAGTATTTGGGATAACCTCATTTTTGGAGCAGCGTATTTCCTACCTATTTATGCCGTGACATTTATTGTTGGTGGTATTTGGGAGGTGTTATTTGCCTCAGTACGCGGTCATGAAGTTAACGAAGGTTTCTTTGTAACGTCTATCTTATTTGCCTTAATTTGTCCTCCGAATATTCCCTTGTGGCAAGTAGCCCTTGGTATTAGCTTTGGTGTGGTTATTGGTAAAGAGATCTTTGGTGGCACAGGTAAGAACTTCCTAAACCCAGCCTTAACAGGACGTGCATTTTTGTTCTTCGCTTATCCTGCGCAAATTTCAGGTGATGCCGTATGGACTGCTGTAGATGGTTTCTCTGGTGCGACACCACTTGGTTTAGCAGCAATTGGTGGTGTTGAAGCCATTATGGAATCTGTCACTTGGTTTGATGCATTTGCCGGAACCATTCAAGGTTCTGTTGGTGAAACCAGTACGATCGCTATTTTGTTGGGCGGATTAGTGATGATGTTTATGGGCATTGCCTCATGGAGAATCGTCGCCGGTGTCATGATTGGTATGGTGGGCTTGTCTTTCTTATTTAACCTAATTGGCTCTGACACGAATGCGATGTTTGCCATGCCTTGGTACTGGCACCTTGTTATTGGTGGTTTTGCCTTTGGTATGATTTTCATGGCAACCGATCCTGTTTCTGCGTCAATGACCAACATGGGTAAGTATTTCTTCGGTGCTTTGATAGGTGTGATGGTGGTGTTGATTCGAGTAATTAACCCGGCGTTCCCAGAGGGCATGATGCTGGCGATTTTGTTTGCAAACTTATTTGCACCTTTAATCGACCATTTTGTAGTTCAAGCAAATATTAAGCGGAGGATGGCTCGCAATGTCGGTTAATAACTATGTAACTCAAAGAGCCATCACGGCTAATGCGGTTCAAGTACTATCAGTAAGTCGGAGGGTTGAACGTCATGTCGGCTAATAACGATAGCATTCAAAAAACCATTTTGGTTGCGGTGCTGCTGTGCCTTGTGTGCTCTGTCATCGTATCAGGTGCTGCAGTTTCTTTGAAACCTATGCAGGTTAAAAATAAGCTTGAAGATAAGCGTAAAAATATCTTGGCAGCAGCAGGTTTACTGCAGGAAGATAAATCTATTGAAGAGCAGTTCAAACAGGTAACGACACGTATCGTTAATCTTGAGTCTGGCGATTATGCTACCGATACTGAGTTGGCTGAATTGAAAGCCGCTGGTTACCCAGTGGAGACTTTTGATCAGCGCCGTTTGTCAAAAGATGGTACGTACAGCGCTTCTTTGCCGGGCAATATAGATATTGCCAGTATCAAGCGTTTAGAAAAATACGCAGCTGTTTTCCTTGTAGAAAAAGACGGTGCTGTTGATCGCATCATCTTGCCTGTTCACGGATATGGATTGTGGTCTACCTTGTATGGTTTTGTTGCCTTGCAAAGTGATGCAGAAACCATTGCTGGTCTCGGTTTTTATGCCCATGGTGAAACCCCTGGATTAGGTGGTGAAGTGGACAACCCATCATGGAAAGCTTTATGGATGGGTAAGAAAGTTCACGATGCCTCAGGTGCCGTAGCCATTAATGTCGTTAAGGGAAAAGTGGTCCCGGGTAATAACAAAGAAATAAACCAAGTAGATGGTTTGTCTGGTGCAACCCTAACCAGTAACGGTGTTTCAAACCTAATGCGTTTTTGGTTGGGTGAGCAAGGCTTTGCTGGCTACTTAAAAACGTTAAAAGGGCAGGGAGTTTAATATGTCATCCATTAAAGAAGTATTAACCCAGCCTTTGCTGGCCAATAACCCGATTGCGGTGCAAATCCTTGGGGTTTGTTCTGCACTGGCGGTGACCACAAGCTTAAACGTAACCTTGGTTATGTGCGTTGCTTTAACGGCTGTTACTGCCTGTTCTAACTTTGCCATTGCGTTAATTCGTAACCATATCCCAGGTAATATTCGTATTATCGTTCAAATGACCATTATCGCTTCTTTGGTAATTGTGGTGGATCAAATATTGAAAGCTTACGCTTATGATGTGAGTAAGCAGCTTTCTGTATTTGTGGGTCTTATTATCACCAACTGTATCGTTATGGGTCGCGCGGAAGCGTTTGCCATGAAAAACCCTCCAGGTTTAAGTTTCCTTGATGGTATTGGTAACGGTCTTGGGTATTCAGTTGTATTGATATTTGTAGCCGTATTCCGTGAACTGTTGGGTTCAGGTTCATTGTTAGGTTTTGAAATTCTACCGCTTGTAACTAATGGTGGTTGGTATTACAGCAACGGTTTGTTGTTGTTGCCTCCTAGTGCTTTCTTCCTTATTGGTCTGTTTATTTGGTTGTCCCGAACTCTGATTCCTGAGCAGGTTGAAGAGCCAGACTTCGTTATTTCGCCAAATACTGAAACGTCAGGAGCTCACTAATGGAACATTATATTTCTCTGTTCGTGAAAGCGGTATTTATTGAAAATATGGCTTTGGCGTTTTTCTTGGGTATGTGTACCTTTTTGGCCATATCCAAAAAAGTTGAAACAGCCATAGGTCTTGGTATTGCGGTAGTGGTGGTGTTAACCATTACTGTACCGGTAAACAACTTGATTTATGTTTACTTGTTAAAAGAAGGTGCCTTGGCTTGGGCGGGTTTCCCAACTGTAGATTTAAGCTTTCTTGGTTTGCTTAGCTATATTGGCGTTATCGCGGCCATGGTTCAAATTTTAGAAATGGTGCTTGATAAATACTTCCCGGCTTTATATAGCGCGTTGGGTGTGTTTTTACCTTTGATCACAGTGAACTGCGCCATTATGGGTGCTTCATTATTCATGGTTGAGCGTGATTACCAATTTGGCGAATCTGTTGTTTACGGTATTGGCGCCGGTGTAGGTTGGGCGTTAGCCATTACTGCGCTTGCTGGTATTCGTGAAAAACTTAAATATAGCGATGTGCCTAAGGGCCTTCAGGGCTTAGGAATCACCTTTATGACGGTGGGACTGATGTCATTGGGCTTTATGTCATTCTCCGGCGTATCTCTATAAGGACGGCAACAAAAAATGGCTGAATATACAGAAATTATTTTAGGCGTAATCATGTTTACCGGCATGGTTCTAGCCTTGGTAGCGTTGATTTTAAGCGCTCGAGCCCAGCTAGTAAGTAGTGGTGCTGTAACAATTGAGATTAATGGTGACCCAGAGAAAACCATTACGGCAGCGGCAGGGGATAAACTGCTTCAAACCCTTGCTAGCAATGGTGTGTTTTTATCATCAGCTTGTGGTGGTGGTGGTACTTGTGCTCAGTGTAAGTGCCAGGTGTTTGATGGGGGTGGTTCAATGCTGCCCACCGAAGAGTCTCACTTTACTAAGCGTGATGCCCGTGACGGCTGGCGTTTGTCCTGTCAGGTGCCTGTTAAGCAGGACATGAAGATTGAAGTTGAAGATGAGGTCTTCGGTGTTAAGAAGTGGGAGTGTACGGTTGAGTCTAACCCTAATGTGGCCACGTTCATTAAAGAACTAACGCTTAAATTGCCTGAAGGTGAAAATGTTGATTTCCGTGCAGGTGGTTACGTTCAATTAGAATGTCCTCCGTATGAAATAAACTTCTCTGACTTTGATATTGAAGAAGAGTACCGTGGTGATTGGAATCACTTTAAATTCTTTGACTTAAAGTCAGTAAACAAAGAAACCGTGATACGCGCATATTCTATGGCTAACTACCCAGAAGAGCGTGGGGTGGTTAAGTTTAATATCCGTGTAGCAACGCCACCACCACGTACTGAGGGTATTAACCCAGGTATTATGTCTTCATATGTATTTAATATGAAGCCAGGTGATAAGGTGACGGTATACGGGCCATTTGGTGAATTCTTTGCTAAAGATACCGATGCTGAAATGGTGTTTATTGGCGGTGGTGCTGGTATGGCGCCAATGCGTTCACACATATTTGATCAGCTGAAACGTCTTAAGTCGTCTCGTACGATTAGCTTTTGGTATGGCGCGCGTTCTTTACGTGAGCTTTTCTACCAAGATGAATACGATGCGCTAGCCGCTGAGTTTGATAATTTTAGCTGGAATGTGGCTATGTCAGACCCTCAGCCTGAAGATAACTGGGAAGGGATGACAGGGTTTATTCATAATGTTCTTCTAGAAGAGTATTTGAGTAAGCATCCAGCTCCTGAAGATTGCGAATTCTACATGTGTGGGCCGCCAATCATGAACCAAGCTGTCACTAATATGCTGTTAGAGTTAGGTGTTGAACCTGAGAACATCATGCTAGATGATTTTGGCTAATACTAAGCTCAATTAAAAAAGGCCCATAAAACATTGTTTTTATGGGCCTTTTTTTATGTTTCTAGAATATAAATTCAGACTAGGAGCGTTACTTAAATTGAATCATAAAGAGCGGTTTAGTATGAGGGGTTAAAGTGTTTAAGAAAGATTGTTTAAGCAGTATATTGATTGATGTGGTGCTTAAGTATTGCTTCTTAATTTGTAACCATTTTGTTTTTTTTGTTAGGTTAAGTAAAAAGTATGCCAACTCACTAGCAAATTTGAATTTAAATTGCAGATTTGATTGATATTTAATCAATTTAGGTTATTACTGTAATTAACTTGAAATTTTGTTAAACGCAGTCTGATGTTATGAAAGTTAATAAAAGTGTAGATATTAAACCGAGTTTGCTCGTAGATGCCGTGTCTGAGGATGGGGTGAGTGCTGTGAATTTGTTTGGTCGGCATGTGTCTCCCAGAGGGATTAGTGCCCATTGCTCTAACGAATCAATAGCGATGTTAAGCGGAGGTGATTGTGTGGAGGGTCAGTCAAAGTTTCAGACCTTGTTACTGAATATTGAACTGGGATTCTCAAGTGGTGAAGTGGTGCAATTAGAGACTTCTGCTCAGATACAGAGCATTCGTCGAGTTTCTCAGCAAGAGTTTGAGATTAATATGTATTTTGTAAATATGATGCAGGATGGATACAGGCACATAGCCCGCTATATTGTAGATGTGGGTAATCGCTGCACTGAATAGGGCAGCTCAAAATTGCTTGTTTGTGGTACTGATATTCTCAGCTTTACCACATCACTATATTCAACGTTAATGATCGTCCCGTTTACCTCTTTAATAACCTTTCTGATATGTGCTTCTTGTGCGAATGATAATTCAATATCAAACTCTTCCATTGTGATATGCGTAACCGTTGGTAAGTTTAATAACACTTGTTTGGCGGCTTCACCGTAGGCTTTTGCTAAGCCCCCAGTGCCTAATTTGGTGCCGCCAAAGTAGCGAACCACGACAATTGTTGCCTCGCCTACTCCGCTGTGTTTTAAATGGGTGAATATAGGCATGCCGGCTGTACCATTGGGCTCTCCGTCGTCACTAAAGCCATAAAGGTTGCTGTTGTTAGGTGAGCCTGCAATAAAGGCATAGCAGTGGTGACGAGCATCGGGGTAGGCTGATTTTAACTCTTGAATGAATGCTTTTGCTTGATCACTGCCTTTAGTGTGTTTGATGAATGCCAAGAAGCGGCTGCGTTTTATTTCAATTTCCGTCTTTTGGCTTATATGTGGGGTTTTATAATCAAGCATGTGCGCTTAATAAAATAAACTTTCCATTAGCTGCTATTTGGGTCACATGTTTGAAGTAACTTTTAAGGGTGACGTGATAGCCCAAGTGTCTATTGCCTACAATAATCAGTTTTCCATTTTTATTTAGGTGTTGTTTGGCGTCATTGAATAAACGCTTTGCAATATGATCCCCAACAGTGTGCTCTTCATGGAAGGGAGGATTGCAAATGATTAAGTCATACCCTTGGTGTTTATTTGATATTCCATCTTCCCAGTAGAAATTTGCATGGCCATTTATGTTGTTTTTTACCCAGGACAATTCAGCACTTCTCATGGCCATGAAAGATTCATCAAAAAAATCTAAGTGCAATTCATCGTTTTGATTTGCATAAGCTTTGGCATATTGGAGCCCTAATATGCCTGACCCACAGCATAGATCAGCCACACTATTGGCACTGGGCAATGCTGTGATGTTATCAAGTAGAAATTCAGCCCCTGGGTCTAGTTTATCTCTGCCAAAAACATTGGCATGACTAATAAGTTTTATGTTTCTTAATATGTTGCTTTTAGGGTAGGCAGATCTTTCTACGTTTTCTAAAGTAAGTTTGTATATGGTGGCTTTCTTTTTAAATGGAAAGCGCTCAACAGTGCCGAAGCGCTGAAGAAAACTTAAAATATTTTTAGGTAGGTGCTTCATCATGCCGGCAATTAGAACAGTGGATATGTTTGATTTAAAGCAGCCTTGCAGTAAAAAATGCAAATAACTTAAATTCTTAGGTAGCTTCATTACCCCTAAAGTAGCATTGCTTGACCATTGGTCTAGGGGAGAGACTACCGTGAGTTCGCTTACTAGGTTATTTTTTTTTTGATTAAGCTCTAAAGATTGTAGAGCGCAATAAGAGTCGGTTATCCAGTATTTAACTTGATGATTAAGGGCGGTCCCTAGGGCGCCAAAATGATCGTTAAAAACAGTAATAGGTTTGTTCTTATACGCGTCTTGAATGTGGGAAATTAAATACTCATCTGCCGCGTCCCAGGCTCGTAATGACTGTCTTGGGTTGGCTCCTGGGCGCAGTAGGGCGAATTGCCCTGCTGCGCTGTCTAGCATGTCTGGCTGCATGTTTAAAAAATATCGTTATTTGGCGTGCTTTCCAGTTGATCCCAAAGAGCATCTTCTTGATTGTCATCAATCACTTTAGGTGCCAGAATTTCTTTGGCTTTCGGTGCGGACCTTTTTTTGGCAGTAGGATTGATTTCAGGTTTGAAATTAGCTGCCTTTTGTTGTGCTTGAGCTAACAACGAGTTTTGCGGTTGGGCAACTTGTTCTTTTGGTGCCTGATGCTGACCCTCAACTAGATTATTGTTATCTAGGTGCTGCTGATAGACAGAGCGTTGGCGAGTAACGGCACGGGGGTTAGCCAGTTTCTTATTGGCTTTACGTTGCTTGCTTTCTAGCTTTGTGCGCTCTTTGGTGCCAGTTTTAACACCAGAGTGATTGCGTTTAAGTGAGCGTGTTTTCTTGCTGCGAGACATACTTTTTACCTTTCTGTAAGCGGCGGCATTTTATCATAGCTTTTCATAAATTACATTGTTTGTATTTTGTACAATTAATTGAGCTTTAAACAGTGTTAGAATTAGCCATTTTTGGAAGTAAGTAGAGGGTTTAGTGTCTTATTGGTCGGCATTTGAGTACTGTTTAGCGGTGACTGTCCCTGTGTTTTTGATCGTGTTTTTAGGGTCTTTTTTAAAGTTTAAAAAGCAAATTGATGAGGGGTTTGTAGCGGGTGCTTCATCACTCGTATTTAATATTTGCTTGCCCTTGTTAATATTTCTTTCAATTATGGAGAATAAAGTAAGCTTGCTGAATCACCTGCCTCTAGTGATGTTTTGTGTGGCCGCCGCTGTACTGAGTTTCTTACTGTTTTGGAGTATGTCTTCTAATTGGGTCGCTAATGAAGATAGGGGGGTAGTGGTACAGGGGGCTTTTAGAAGCAATTTAGGGATTATTGGTATTGCTTTGTGTGCAAAAGGTTTTGGTGGTCAGGGCCTTGCGATCGGGGCCTTGATATTGTCAGTGGTCACCCCTATTTATAACGTATTGTCGGTTTATGCGCTTAATTTCAGTCAAAATAATGGTCGACAGGCGCCGTGGCTTAAAACCTTAAAGGATATTGTACGTAATCCTTTGATTATCGCTATCATTCTAGGCTTGCTGGCCGGGCAATTAGATTTCAAGCTTCCAAAAGTTCTGTATGATGCAGGCACTTATTTGGCAAATATGACCCTGCCATTGGCCTTAATAGCCATTGGTGGTGCCATTAGTGTAAGAGAGCTTCGTCATAGCAGTGCACTATCAATTTGGACGGTAGTGGTTAAGTTATGGGTAACGCCAGTCATCGTGGTAATACCTGCCTATTGGTTAGGTTTTAGAGGTGTTGAGATCGGGTGCATTTTATTGATGTTTGCCAGCCCAACCGCCACTGCCAGTTTCGTCATGGTCAGGACCATGGGAGGTAATTATCAGCTCGCTTCGAACATAATAGTGCTAAGTACGATATTCTCAGTCTTGAGTATCAGTCTATTGTTGTATTTGCTTAAATTACTGGCTCTGATTTAATCTATAATTCAAAAATGAGAGGCATCTGGTAATAATGTATTGGAGAGTGAAGTAAGGGAATGACGGATACAAATAAACCCATGGTGTATATCAGTTCTGATCCTAAGGATACTGGTTCTGCGCTTTATACTTTAAATCGTGTTGTGATGCAGCTAGATGGCTTGCCTGTACAAAGTTATTACATGGAAGGGTCAGGGGCTTATGATTGGCCTTTGGTGCGGTCGTTGATCGACGAATGTGATGTATATGTGTTGTTGGTTGGGGATAGCTATGGCGCCATATCAGATACCGGTGAGAGTTTTATCCATCGTGAAGCGGTGTATGCTAAAAGCAAACGTAAGCCTGTTGTGGCAATATTAAAGAATGCTGAATTAAAATCGTTATTGCCTCAGTCTATTCAAAGACTGAAATCTTTACATCGATTGATGATGTCGGGAACCTTTAAGTACTGGAATAATAAAGAAGATTTATTACTGATTGGCCGTCAGGTGCTGCGGGATCACTTAAAGCCCCAATTGAAAATCTCCAGTGGTACTTTATCAAGCTCTTCTTCGTCAGGGTATCGTGAAATGGCATCGGACTCTTTTTTCAAGCAAGAAAGTTACCCATTGCGCTTTACTGGAAAAGTGTTTGCCCACGGTAATTGTCATGAAGTCACGAGCAAAGTGCTTCTTTCATGGACGGTATCTTTTATTAATATTGGTTCTATGATGACTTCCCCTGTAACGGAAGATCGGATGCGAGGGGCTTTGGAGGATCTTGTGGAGGAAAGCTACCGCGATCAATTTTTGGCCGCCATTCCCGATTCTCATGCGCTTGCTGATGTGCGTTGTAATGAGAATGAATTCCAGCGTTTAAAAGCCTACCTTAAAAGTGCTGGCGTCATAGAAAATGTGGACAGTGGAAGTGGTGGTATTCGAAACTACTGGCAGTTAACAGGCAGTGGTGAACAAAGATTAAATAAGTTATTAATGCCCAGCTGAAGTGTCAATCTTCTAGAAAATGCTGCTTTCTCCATTCGTCGTGATAATTAGGCTCTTTAATATATTAAGTAAAGAGCAGGTAATCTTCCTAAATCAATTAATCCCCCAGTTTCTGGTCTCGCTCTAGCCCTTTTCATGGAGAGCGGGCAGCAAATTAGGTATACTTTGCGCCTATTAATTTGCTAGCCATTTTAGGTGGGCGTGTGAGCTATAAAGTATTTTGGGTATGTATTGGCATTTTATTGAGTGCTTGCACTAATAATGCCCCACAAATAACCAAAATTAAGGGTTACACCATGGGCACCGGCTATTCAGTCATGTGGCCTTCGCAAAGTAATAATATCAATGCTGATATTGTTCAGCAGAAAATTGATGCTGAATTAATTAAAATTAACCAGCAAATGTCTACCTATGAACAATCCAGTGAATTAAGTTTATTCAATCAAGCATCGGCGCCATTTTCTCAGCAAGTCAGCCCTGAATTTTCTCAGGTATTGAGCTTATCTTTTCAAATACATTCTTTAACACAGGGCTATTTTGATATTTCAGTAGGCCCTCTTGTGAACCTTTGGGGCTTTGGGCCAGACAAGCTCACCAGGCTGGTGCCCGATCAAAATGAGATCAAGCTGGCGCAATCCCAAATTGGTTTAAAGGCCATTGAATTGAATGGGTTAACGCTTACTAAAACAGCGAATCGCTACCTTGATCTATCGGCTATTGCTAAAGGCTTTGCAGTTGATGAAGTGGCTAAGCTTATTGAAGAATTAGGAATTGAAGCTTATTTGGTGGAAATAGGCGGTGAAATGCGTGTCAAAGGCGAAAAGTCCAAAGGGGTGTCCTGGAAAGTGGCTATAGAGGCGCCTGATTTCTCTGAGCGCAGGGTACAAAAGATTTTATCGCTTAAGGATGTGGCCATGGCTACATCTGGTGATTACCGCAACTATTTTGAAGACAACGGTGAGCGTTTTAGTCATAGCATTGACCCTTTTACGGCTCAACCGGTTAAGCACAGGCTAGCCTCCGTCACCATCATCGATGATAATTGTGCCCGTGCTGATGCGTTAGCCACTGCTATGCTTGTAATGGGCGAAGAAAAAGCCAAAGAATTTGCAGTTCAGCAGGGCATTAAGGCCTATTTGATAGTGCGAAAACAACACAGTTTTGTTGAATATTTATCGCCCGCTTTTGAAAGTTGGTTTAACCCATAATCGAGGTGCTTTTATGGAAATGTTATTAATTGTTTTCTGTTTTATGATTTTGTTCGTCTTGTTAATGGCTGTAGGTCTAATCATAGGCAGAAAACCCATTACTGGTTCATGTGGTGGCATGAGTGCTGTAGGCATGGAGTCTGCTTGCGATGTGTGTGGCGGGGATAAAGAAATATGCGATACCGAAATAGAGAAGTCGAAAAATAACAAAAATAGCAACCTAGGTTTTGAGGCACGCTAAGCTGGAATTAAATAGGTTATAAGGAGTTAAAATTAATGGCCGATTATCATTATGATGTGATTGTGCTAGGAACCGGACCTTCCGGTGAAGGGGCTGCCATGAATGCAGCCAAAAAAGGTAAGAAAGTGGCGGTGGTTGAAAAAGCCGCTACTGTAGGTGGAAATTGTACCCATTGGGGGACGATTCCCTCTAAAGCTTTGCGTCATTCTGTAAAGCAAATCATCTCGTATAATACTAACCCTATGTTTAGGGATATCGGCGAGCCGCGCTGGTTTAGCTTTCCAAGAGTGCTAAAAACAGCTGAACGAGTCATTGCTAAGCAAGTAAAGCTTCGTACCGAGTTTTACAGTCGTAATCGCGTGCATTTGTATCACGGTCAAGGTCAGTTTATTGATTCTCACACCATTGAGATCACTGAAGGGCCTGAGTCCAGTACCCGATTGCATGCTGATCAAATAGTCATCGCCACAGGCTCCAGCCCGTTCAGGCCAAAAGGGGTGGACTTCAATCATGAGCGAATCTATGACTCAGACACCATCCTTAAGCTTGAGCATACTCCAAGAAATATTGTGATTTACGGGGCTGGTGTTATTGGTTCTGAATACGCATCAATATTCAGCGGTTTGGGCGTAAAAGTAGACTTAATTAATCCAGGCGAGCGCCTTTTGCCTTTTCTTGATGATGAAATCAGTGACGCTTTAAGTTATCACCTTCGTAATAATGGCGTGTTGATTCGTCATAATGAATTATTCGACTCAGTGGAAACTGATGAACATAGTGTCACGATGAATTTTCAATCGGGTAAAAAGATTAAAGCGGATGCTATTTTATGGGCAGCCGGCCGGAGCGGAAATACTAAAGGGTTAGGATTAGAGCATGTTGGGGTGAAACCCAATAGCCGTGGTCAGGTTGAAGTAGATGAAAATTATAAAACGTCAGCTGAGCATGTTTATGCAGTAGGCGATGTGGTTGGCTGGCCGAGTCTTGCTAGTGCCGCTTATGACCAAGGGCGTTCTGCTGCTGCACATTTGGCAGGAGATGATGATTATTGGTTTGTAACGGATGTACCAACGGGTATTTACACCATTCCAGAAATCAGTTCAGTTGGCAAAACTGAACGTGAGCTTACCAATGAGAAGGTGCCTTATGAAGTGGGGCAGGCATTCTTTAAGAGTATTGCTCGTGCTCAAATAACCGGTGAAAGCGTAGGCATGTTGAAAATACTTTTTCATCGTGAAACGTTTGAGATTCTTGGGTTGCATTGCTTTGGTGACCAAGCAGCCGAAATCATTCACATTGGCCAAGCTATTATGAAACAGAAAGGGGCAGGAAATAACGTTAACTATTTTGTTAACAATACATTTAACTACCCAACCATGGCGGAAGCGTATCGTATTGCTGCGTTAAACGGGTTAAATCGAATTTTCTAGTTTTATAAGGCTTTAAAAACACCCATAAAAAAGGCAGATTAATCTGCCTTTTTTATGGGTGTTTGATTGTTAGGTGTTGTTGCGACTTTGGGTTCAATAAACTTAACGTTAGTCGTTAATGGGTGTTTACGAAATCTGCTACACTTGCCAAATTTACAGCAGTTGTGGTTTATCATGGGTTTTTCGTCATTAGGTCTTCATTCAAGTCTTGTTTTAGCGGCCAGTCAGGCTGGTTATCAGGCACCAACCCCCATACAGACACAGGCCATACCGTCTATTTTGGCTAAAAAAGACATCATGGCTGGCGCTCAAACGGGCACAGGGAAAACAGCTGCTTTTGCTTTGCCAATATTGCATATGCTTCATGCACCTATTTCAACAACTGAAGCTAACGAGAAAGCCGTCGTGCGTGCATTAGTACTGACGCCTACCCGTGAACTTTGTCAGCAGGTTTATAATAGCTTTGTTAAGTACGGCACGAACAGTACGGTTAATTTGGCCATCGCTTATGGTGGCGTGAGCTTGTTGCCACAAATCAAAATGCTTGAAAAAGGTGGTGACATATTAGTGGCTACCCCTGGCCGGCTATTAGATTTGTTGTCTAAAAACATCATCGACCTTTCTTCATTAGAGGTGCTTGTTTTCGATGAGGCTGATCGCATGTTAGATATGGGATTTATTACCGACATAAATCGCATTTTAAAAAGAGTTCCCGCAAGTCGGCAAACCCTGCTTTTCTCGGCCACGTTTGACGAAGCCATTTTTAAATTAAGCCAAAAATTATTAAAAGACCCTGAACTAATTGAAGTCGATGAACGTAATACCGCAGCCACTGAAGTGGAGCAGGTAGTTTATAACGTTGACGCTGATCGAAAGCGTGAGTTAGTGTCGTATTTAGTGGGCTCTAAAAACTGGAAACAAGTATTGATTTTTACACGAACTAAGCAAGGGGCTGATGATCTTGCGAAAGAAATGTGTAAAGACGGATTAAAAACAGTCGCCATTCATGGTGATAAATCTCAAGGAGCCAGAGAGAAAGCTTTGCTGGAGTTTAAAGAAGGTAAAGTTCGAGTGCTTGTGGCAACCGATGTAGCTGCAAGAGGATTGGATATTCCTGAATTACAATATGTCATTAATTATGAGCTTCCTTACATTGCTGAAGATTACATTCACCGAATTGGAAGAACAGGCCGAGCGGGCAGTTCTGGCTTGGCAATTTCATTGTTGGCCGCTGAAGAAAACTATTTATTAGAAGAAGTTGAAGCTGTTTTGGGTGATCGATTGCCCCAGCAATGGTTTGCAGGGTTTGAACCCGATTTAACTAAAGAGCCAGTAAGTAATAAAAAGAATTCTAAAAGCGCTCAAAAGCGCCGTGCCAAAGAGCGTGCCTATGGCAAAAGCACGGCTAATAAAAGGCGTAGGCAGTAGGTTGCCAATCAATTTATCCCTTCTATGCTTAGATTATAATTATCAGTTGGGGAGGGAGATAATGGCCATCACGGAAAGTCAAAAGCAGTTAGTGGTTTCGAGCTTTAAAAAAGTTGAAGGCATTAGTGAGGTGGCAGCCGATATTTTTTATAAAAAACTGTTTGAGTATGATCCCTCTCTTAAGGCGCTCTTCAAGTCGGATATAAAATCACAGGGTAAAAAACTGATGGCCGCTTTAAAATTAGCGGTGGGCAGTTTGAATGATTTAGATACTTTAGTGCCTGTGCTGCAGGATATGGCAATAAAGCATGTGGAATACGGTGTGAAGGCAGAAGATTACACGCCGGTGGGAAACGCGCTGCTTTACGCCTTGTCACAAGGATTGGGGAATGAATTTAACCATGAACTAAGGACTGCTTGGGCAGATACCTATAAAGTCATTGCAACGGTCATGCGCCAAGCTGCTTACCCAAATATTAATCCTGACACCTACACACCCTAAACACAGTGTGTAGGTGTCGAACATTATTAAGGGCGCTAATTAGGTCTCTACTGTTTTAATATATTGTGGGGCTATGGATTGCTTGCTGTAGGCCATACCGAGTAGATTTAAATAATCCATTCTATCAGCTGTCACAGGGTCAACTTCAGGCGTGGCAAGGCCCTTGGCGGTGTAAACTTGATTAATCACTTCTAGATACTCTTCGGCGCTTCCCATTAATAATGCAGCCGCACCCACATCGGTTTTAACATTGCTATTTAGATCATCGGTTAATGTGATGGATAACACGGCAGGCTCTTCTGTGGTACTAAATAATTGGCCGCGTGATTGAGCGCATTTGGTCGCCCAGAAATAGGCAAGTTCTTTGCTTTGTGTGAGAAAGATAGGGTCTTTGTTTTCTTTAAACGAGTCGCCAATGGTTATCATGGCTTTTTTAGTTCTTTGAATAGATTCTTTGTCCCCTGATGGCAATAAACCTTTATTAAGAATAGAGGCAACCAATCCAGAAGATGTTCCGTGATACCAGGTGTTACTGGTTTTGAATCCTGCTTGAGTAAGCAGTTGGGCGTCATCTTGAAAATGTATAGGGGTTACGCTGATCGTCATGTTAGCTCCGGTTCTTATGCCCAGTCCTTTTATACGGCGACTGTGGCGTACTGCAATGGCGCGATTATAACAGGCTTTATGGGGTTTGTTGCGCCATTCAATTTATAGGGGCTATAAGCATGCTTTATGTCTGTACCTGATACGGATTAGGTGTGCTGTTGGAATTTTCTTTTGCTGTTCCAGTGCTGGCCATATAGTTTAACGAGCGTTAACCTTCAAAAATGCGTTCAGTGATGTCACAACGTGGAACAGAGAATAATAAATATGAAGCATATTCGCACCCCTGATGAACGATTTAAGCGTTTGCCTAATTACCCTTTTGAAGCCAACTACCTAGATATAGATGGCTTGCGAATGCATTACGTGGATGAAGGGCCGAAGGATGGCAAAGTGGTTCTTATGCTTCATGGTGAACCCAGTTGGTCTTATTTGTATCGCTATATGATTCCGGTCTGCGCTGCAGCAGGCCATAGGGTGATAGCCCCTGATTTGATAGGTTTTGGGAAGTCCGATAAACCCGTCAATATCGATGACTATTCTTATCAGTCCCATATGAACTGGATGACTGAATTCATTAAGCAGTTAAACCTCAAGGATATAACGCTGGTTTGCCAAGACTGGGGTTCATTAATTGGTTTGCGTTTAGCCGCAGAAAATGAGGCTAGCTTTTCAGCGATCGTGTTAGGAAATGGCATGTTACCAACGGGCGATGAAGGCGTGATGCCTAAAGTTTTTAAGGCCTGGCAAACATTTGCTCGTTACAGTCCTTGGTTTCCTATCGCTCGTATTATTGAGTGGGGAAGCTTTAAATCCTTAAGTAAGGATGAACGCCGTGCCTATGATGCGCCTTTTCCTAGTGCGGCTCACAAAGCGGGGGCAAGAGCTTTCCCAAGGTTAGTGCCTACAGATGGAAATAACCCTGCCAGTGAGGCTAACCGAGCGGCATGGGAGGTGTTAAAGCAGTGGAATAAACCATTCTTAACCACATTTAGTAATGGTGACCCAGTGACTCGGGGTTTTGACAAGCTCTTTCATAAAGTGGTGCCCGGTGCCCAAGGTCAGCCACATGTGAAACTTAATGGTGGGCATTTTCTACAAGAAGATGCTGGAACAGAGTTTGCGCAGGCGGTTAATGAATTATTAGCCAGAAGCCTTTAACCAATAGGCTGTAATGCTCCCTTCCTCTCGTTACTATCGTTCTGGTTAGCTTGCCCAATGACGCGACTGAACTAAAGTTTAGTTTATGGTTGGCTCATGAGGGAGGAGGGATGGACGTTTCAGAAGCTCGTAAACGCCGAAGCGCCATTTTAAAAACCATTAATCTTCCTAGCGCTTCTGCTAGCAGTAACCGATTACTGGAGCTGCTAAAGGATGAAGACATTGATTTGCCCTCTCTAGCACAAGCCATTCAAAGTGAACCAGGTATTACTGCCCGCATCATTAGCATTGCCAATTCCTCTTTTTTTGCAGCTGCCAGTCCTGTTCACACAGTTGAAGAGGCCATGCTAAAAGTACTGGGTATTAAAACAGTACGAAGCTTGGTCATGGGGATATTATTGGGGCCAAGGTTTAACACCAAGCCATGCCCTGTGTTTTCTCTTCAAAATTATTGGTGTCGAGCTCAGGCTGTGGCTCAATCATCTGCTTTGATGGCCCGGGCAATGGTGGGTGTGGATCCAAATACCGTTTACTTGGCGGGTTTATTACACAGTATTGGTCAATTGTTGCAAGTACATCATTTTCCTAAAGAGATGAATGAATTATTGCCTGAGTTAACCTCACTAGGGAGTAAAGAGCGTATAGCTATGGAGCGAGAGGTATTGGGCATTGATGCTTGGGATGCCGGTAGCTGGGTGGCTAAGCGCTGGGATTTACCAGAAGAAACCTTTAGTACTTTGAAATATTATTTTGATCCACATTACATGGGGGATCATTGGCAAGTGGTTCGTATTGTAGGATTTGTGGTGCGTTTTTATCAGTATCAAGATAGAGACGATCTTAGCGAAGAGGGTATTGAAGAGCAAAAAAAAGAATTACAGCAGGTAGCAAAAATATTTGAAGTTGATTCGCTATTATTAACAAATTTACAAAGCAGCTTTAGCGACATACAGCAGTCCGTTAGTGTCTTAGCGGAGTTTTTAATTGAACATGACTGATTCTAATGTTTCCTATGGTTTAAATGACGAGCTAAGAGCGAGCTTACACAGTTCACTAAATGCCATTAATTTGTTGGTAGAGCTAGGTGTTGAAAGTAATTCGTCAGTTGAGCTATTAAATAAAGCACTTAACATTTTAATTCATAATGAAAAATTTGAATATTGTGCTTTTTATGGTGATTGTAATATTGCTTTTGAACCCCTTGCCACAGCATCAGTCGATCAAGAGTTTACCATTGAAGGAGAGAATGATTTGCTGCCCAGTTTGGTTGCAGCAGAAAAAGATGCACTGTTTGATTTGGTGAAAAATATGACAAGCACAAAACAGCTTGTTGAAAACCAAGTGTTGAAAATTAAGGGTCAAAAAAGCCAAATGATTTGTGCGAATTTACTGTCCCATGGTAAATATTCAGGGCTGCTGGTGGCTTTTCATTCAGAAGATGATTTCTTTGATTCTTGGCATGAAAGAACCTTGAAAACATATTCTAAAATGCTTCAGCATTTATTGGATGGTCAAGAGAATCGACTGATATTAGAACAAGAGGTGCACAAGAGAACAGAAGAATTAAAGGTGGCTAGCGATGAAGCCTGCAAAAGTTCTTTGGCAAAAAGTGAGTTTTTAGCCAGTATGAGCCATGAAATTCGCACCCCCATGAATGCCATTTTAGGGTTTAGCCAGTTGTTGCAACTGGATTCTGCTGAACCGCTTTCTTTAGAACAGGATGAATATGTGCGGCATATTTTGGAAAGCGGTAATCATCTTTTAGGTTTGATTGATGATGTATTGGATATGTCAAAAATCGAATCAGGCTTATTGGAGTTGAGCCTGCAACCAGTTTCTTTAATTAAATTAATAAACGATATTAGTCATATGTTTGAACTGCGCTGCAATGAAAAGGATCTTTCATGGCAAGTAGAGCACTCTGTTTCCAGTGGTGTAATAGTCGAGATGGATGTACAGCGTGTTCGGCAAATATTAGTAAACTTAATCTCTAATTCAATTAAATTTACTGAACAAGGATTTGTTAAGTTTAAGGTGTATGAAAAAGAGAAAGGCTATTACCAATTTGAAGTCAGTGACAGTGGCATGGGGATGAGTCCTGAAGAAATGGCTGAGGTATTTGAGCCTTTTGTGCAAAAGGGGGCGGGCATTAAACATGGGGGAACGGGCTTAGGGCTATCAATTTCACAAAAGCACGCGCAGCTTATGGGAGCGGTTATAACGGTTAATAGTGAATTAGGTAAAGGCGCATGCTTTGGATTTGCCTTGCCAATGAATCACACTGATGTAAATAGTGGGCCGAACCAACAGGTGGTGAGTCATTTAACCGAAGGGCAAAATATTAGAGCGCTGGTGGTGGATGATGAAAAAACGAGCCGCATCTTGTTGTTGAGTTTGTTAGAAGAAATAGGTGTTCAAGTTTGTGAGGCTCGTAATGGTGTTGAAGCTTTAAAGCAGCTTAAAAATAATCAAATCGATATTATTTTTCTTGATATTCAAATGCCTATCATGACGGGCTTAGAGGCTCTGAAATACATTGTTGGTATGGATGAAAAGCCAAAATGCATTGCTGTTTCGGCCTTTATAAAAAAAGAAGATGTGGAGCGTTATATACAATCAGGTTTCCATGACGTCATAACTAAACCGTTTAAATTCGATACTATATTTAATTGTTTACAAAAGCAGCTGTCGGTTGAATTTAAATACCGTTAGCGAAATCTTAGAAAAGCATGTGATTTTACTCCACACTGAATAGTTTCGCTCGCACCATAGCTCGGTACTGGTTGGGGGAAGTATTTAGTAACCGCTTAAATAGTTTATTAAAATGAGCAAGGTCTTGATAACCCACCTGTTCAGATATTTCATGAATCGTTAAATTACTGGTTTTAAGTAAATCTTTAGCGGTTTCAATTCTTACCTGTTGAAGATAATGTAATGGTGTTGCACCTGTGGCGTCTTTAAATCGTCTGTTAAAGCTGCGCACACTCATTTCAAATTGCTTAGCCACTTCGCTTAGTACGACATTTTTATTGAAGTTATCCTGTAGCCACACTTGTGTTTGCATAATGTCTTCATCTGGGTGGTGGCTTTGGCCATCAATGTAGCTGGTGCTTTTATATGAGCGGCGGATCTCATGGGAAAAATGTCGTTCAACGTGCATAGCGGCTAACTTGTTGTAAATTCTTTGAATTAAATAAACAGTCAGATCTGCTAACGAATTTACGCTTGCTGCGCTATATAAATTACCAGCCTGCACAATGAAATATTGTCTTTTTAATTGTATTTTCGGGTAATCTCGCTGAAATCGATCGAAATAATACCAGTGAGTGGTAGCTGCTTTATTATCAAGTAAGCCAGTTTCTGCTAAAAAACAAACGCCAGTGCCGACGCTACAAATGATGGTGCCTTGATTGTAATGATGGATCAACCAGGTTAGTAACCGTTTGTTTTTTCTGATGGACGATTTTGGATTGCGCCATAATGCCGGTAAAAAAATAATGTCAGTTTCCATAATATCTTCAAGGCAATGATCTGGCGTAATATCAAACCCAGCCCCAGTTTTTACTTTATCTGTTGTTAATCCCACGCTTTGTATTTGTAATGCTGGCGCCTGCCGGTCTTGTACTTGGGCTGCGCTTTCACCAGCTTTAAGCATTTCAAGAGGTAAAGAAGCACTGGTGGCGAGCATTTGGTCACAAAAGAAAAAGGTGATGTTATTCATATATGGGTATCTAAATCCTGTTTTGGCCACTTTAACAGTGTATTTGGCCAAAATGCCTAATCATCACTAAATATAGTGTCTTCAGAGAAGTATTGGTAGCCAATATATAGGCATAAATGGTGTTTGGCCAATATGCCATAGTAACTGGCTATAATAACAAAGAATAATGACGGGTTTCTTCTTAAGCTTTAGCCATCTGAGGGGTCTAAATTCAGTTTATTAATAACCCCCATCCAGCTTTAGTTTAGGAGTCTGTTATGGCGAGTTTGCCGGTTATTGTAGGGTTTGGCGGTTATAATTCGGCGGGCCGCAGTTCATTTCATCATGCCTACCAGCGTATGATTATTGAAAGCCTACCGATTGAAGAACGTCAGGAAACCCTTGCAGACTTGGCCATATTAATGGGAGTACTGTCGTTTGAGTCGGGTCAATACGTCGATGAAAACCAATGCATTTATTCCTTGCAAGAGATTGATGAAAAATTATCAAAAATGATTTTAGACCGTACTCTGGTTAGACGCATCGAAAGCCAGTTTTTTGATGTGGATGCTGTGCATTGGCAAAAAGAAGTGACACTGGGTCAAGCATCAGGAATATCGTCGGTTTTCTCCTTAAATAAAAAGCAACTTCCCAACCCCATTCCTAATAACTGGCAAATTAAAGAATTAGATAATCTTACAGTTGAAGTGAGCATTACTGGAGATTTAACCGCAAAGATGGACAGTTATCGAGATATTACGGTTAAGTCTGCAGGCCAACTGCCATCAGGGTTTGATCCTGGTAAACATTATAAATCACGGTTTCATCCTCGCGCTTTACAAATGGCCATATTAGGGGCCTCGGATGCTATTAATTCTATGGGGATCGACTGGCAAGCAGTTATGGATGCTGTACAGCCAGATGAAGTGGCTGTTTATTCCAGTAATGCCATGAGCCAATTGGATGAGTCTGGCTTAGGAGGCATGCTGACCTCACGTTTAAAAGGTGGGCGGGTAACCACTAAGAATTGCCCTTTAGGCTTAAATTCAATGCCAGCCGACTTTATTAACGCTTATGTATTGGGCAGCTTAGGCTCCACAGGGGCAATTACAGGGGCCTGTGCCAGTTTTTTATATAACTTACGAGCGGGTATAGAAGACATTACTAGTGGTCGTCGCAGGGTGGTCGTAGTAGGTAACAGTGAAGCGCCTATTACCCCTGAAATTATTGATGGGTACGCCACCATGAGTGCATTGGCAAGCGTTGAAGGATTGAAAAAATTAGATAATGTTGAGGTGCCTGACTTTCAAAAAACCAGTCGCCCATTTGGTGATAACTGCGGGTTCACCATAGCCGAATCATCGCAATACACAGTATTGATGGATGATGCCTTGGCCATGGAGTTGGGCGCTGATATTCATGGTGCTGCCACGGATGTATTTGTAAATGCCGATGGGGTTAAAAAATCCATTTCGTCACCTGGTGCCGGTAATTACATAACCATGGCCAAAGCAGTGGCCGCTGCGCGAGCCATGTTAGGGGATGATGCGGTGCAAACTCGAAGCTTTGTTCAAGCACACGGTTCCAGTACACCGCAAAATCGAGTGACTGAATCGGTTATTTTTGATTCTGTAGCAAGGGCGTTTAATATAAAAAAATGGCCAGTGACAGCCATTAAATCTTATGTGGGGCATTCTCTGGCACCGGCCAGTGCTGATCAATTAGTGGCAAGTTTAGGGGTTTTTAAGCACGGTATTTTACCCGGCATAAAAACCATTGATAAAGTCGCTGAAGATGTTCATCAGCAAAGGTTAGCAATTGCTTTAGAGGATAGAAAAGAAGACGCAGGAAAATGGGATGTGGCTTTTTTAAATTCAAAAGGATTTGGCGGAAACAATGCCACGGCGACCTTGCTTTCTCCGCAGGTGGTGGAAAACATGTTGGCAAAACGTTATGGAGAAGAGGCTATGTCAGAATATAAAGGCAAGCGTGAAAAGACTCGAGTAAAAGCCAAGGCTTATGATGAACAGGCCAGTAAAGGTGATTTAAATGTTATCTATCGCTTTGGTGAAAAAATGATAGATGAATCTGAAATTTCGCTCACCAATAAGTCCATTGCTATGCCAGGTTATTTAAATGAAATATCTTTGCCTCAGGACAATCCGTTTTCAGACATGGTGTAATAATTCGTTAGTGGTTTGTTGAAAAATAAATAAAGAGGCCTAAGCCTCTTTATTTATTTTTACGTTTTAAACTCGAGGGCTGAAAGCCACCAGTTCTCCTTGCGGTACTGCGCTAAATACATTGCTGTGGGCAATGAAATCTTGAACAAAAAAGTGCTCAAACTGCACAGCAGTCGGTTGCTTGTTAAAAATCCCAGCAAAGGCTTGACCATTTTTATTTTGGCAAGCGCTAAGACGTTGTAAAACGTCTCCTACATAAGCTTGAAGACTTGTTTCATCTAAGGTCAGTTTAGGCAAGCGCTGCTTAAGAATAGCAACAATCGCATGGTCACTTGGTCCCCCGGCAATTTTGGTGATGGCAAATGCAGAGCTCATAGTGGCGGCGGTACCCGCTGATACGGCCAAGGTGTTAGTCATAAACTTACGGCGATTTAGAGTGATACTCATATTTTATTCCTTTAGGGCAAATTTTAGTTTGCTGTAAGAGGCGCAAAATGTACTTATGCGGCTCTGTATAAAGTGATGATTAAATGTTTGTACTCTGTGGTATCGCTGAAGGTAGTAAAACCTTGTAAGGTTTTTCTAGGCTTGCGTTACGGGTGTTAATGTTGTCCTCAATCGTACTTAAGGCCGATTTGAAATTGGCAAGTGGTATCACAACACTTAGGTCTCCGAAGTGACCTAAATTGTATTCGCCTAACTGTGTGTGATAAATAGAGCCTAGCAGGTCAAGCGTTTCAGCTCCCTGCATGGCATTTTCCATGGGTGGGAAAAAGTCTAGGAAATCACTTTCTGTGTGTCCTGTGGTGGTCGGTGAAGGCACATAACCTGCCATCGGATACATGGGTGCAAATGTCATTTGAGTTTTTTGTGGAAAGTTAACCGCTGCGTGCTGAACACTGCCGTTAAAAATTGCCATGGTGGCGGTATCAATTAATAATTCAAGTGAACTGATTCCGGTACCATTTTCATCACCAAACCCTTGAAGACGACCGCCAGACTGACTGCCAATTTCAGCAGACCAAGCTTGTACTTCTGTGTCGTTGATCACTTCACTGTCACTGCTGTAATACAGGTTTAAGTAGTCTGCCACCCAATCACGTATCGCGCTCCATAATGCTAAGGCATCATCGCGATAGGGGAAGTAAGGTAAATCCATTACGCCACGACTGTTAAGGCTTACAGGAGGAAACGAGTCTCTGAATGAATGATTGGTTCTTGCCATTACCGCTTGGGCATGGAGGGACTCAGTGGTACCTGACAATAAAACGGGCACAGGGGTGCCTTCAGGTAACAGAATTTCTGTGGCTAGGAAATTAATGAAGAAAGTACCTTCAAAGTGTGGCTCTAGCAAAATAAATAAGGGGTGGCGGTAGGACAATTGACGGTATGTACCCAGCGCAATGGACTCTTGCACTAGGTGAGTGGTGCCTAAGTGAGAGTAGAGTTCATGGTGGTTAGTATCGGCTACTTGAACCGCCGCTTTAGCAATTTTCCATGTCCAACCGTCATTTGGTGTGAAAATTGGATTGCTTTCACTGTCTTGACCACATTGAATGGCAATGGGCTTTAGTTTTGTGCCATTTTTAGGCAATGCAAATAAGGCTAAAGGGGCATAAGTATATTTAGGTTGTGTGGGTAGGGCGCCGGGCTCCATTGAATCAAGCATGCCATAGTCAGCTAAAAATAAACGGCCTTCGCTGCCGGCGGCGGCTAAACTGTCACCGGAGAATGCACTGGTGGCAGTAAAAATGGCATCGGTTACAGGGAAATGACTTTCAAGAGTAGCGACCTTGCTAATAACCATTGGGTTAATGCCAGTGACACGCAGTTCTGCAAAATGATCATCGTCATCATAAAGATTAAAATATTCTGGCAGAACAAAAGATTGAAACAGTAGCTCATAATCTTCAAAATTTCTTGGGCGTCCAACAGGGCGTGCGGTTTCAAGAAGCGCAAAAATCGCTTTAACAGTATCGATGAATTCCACGACCCCAAGATTGTCGTAAATGTCTGCAAGCGCAGATTCAAGGTCAACCCCAGGTGTGTTTAGATCGGTATTATCTCTGACTTCTACGGCATTACGCTGCTGATTAAACAGCGTTTCTATCACGATAGCGATCCAAGGCGCTTTCGGAACGTGTGTTAAAGGCAGTTTTTTGTTCATGGCCAGTGTGGGCAATATGTCATAAACAATTTCGTAGGTTTCTCTCTCATCTTCTAGAGCATTATTTCTAGACGTTGGAAACCAATCGTTTTGGGGCAGACTTGGTAGTAAAACGGGCATACGCGGTTCACCTTAAATATTATGACGAATACACCCTACTAACTAGGTGAAATTGCCTTGGGTTATTGCGTCGATTTAGAAAATTTTCCACCTGAAATTAAGTGGAAAATATTTAATACCATGTTGTTTTTTGTAAGCCTATATGATGATAAATACGGGCTAAAACACGCTGACATTATTGTGGGCAATTAATTTGTGCAAGGTTTAAAAAAGGGAAATTAAGCAATCTAATGCCTCTGTATGAGGGTTGTAAGATGATGCTATTGAATGTCTGAAAAGGCTATTGGGCTTATTTTAAAAACAGTGGACGTAATGGGTCACAATAGGCTGTCTTTATGAAAAACTGAGTGTGAGAAGGATAAATAAATAAAAAACCTTAGGTAAATTTTTTTTTACTTGTGGCTTGGTAAGCTCGTTCTTAGAAAGGTTATTTAAATTGTTTGCGTACAGCTTCGATGTGTTTTCGGTTTGCGCCAAAATCGCTGTAACCTAATCGAGAGGCAGAGCGAACCTGTATCTGCGTTTCCCCTACGATAAACTCCAAATCATCTACAAAGCCCAAAACACTTGATGTGAACTGAACATACAGATAATTGTCTGATTGTTTTATCAGTGACATATTAGGGTGCGCAGAAACAATGTTTTTAAGTTGTTCTATGGAAACTTGTGGCTGATGAAGGGTGGTTATGGGCGAAATGTAGTGCTCATTATTTATTTCATGGCTAGATACGCAATTAGGGCTGCTGGGGCAATCACGTAGCTGTAATTGGTGCACGCCTGCTTGCTTAGGTGGGGTGCCAGCACAACCTGCTAATAGTGCCGCTAAAGCGACAGTTTTACTAAGGCTGACTAATGATGGCTTAGCCATATACGGCACTCCCACAGGGTAGGTTTAATTAAAACTGGTTCAATTGCTGAGCAGCCAATTGAGGGAAGTCACTGATGATACTATTGGCGCCATTTCTTTTCATGCGAATCATGTCTTTTACTTCGTTTACGGTCCAGACACTGACATTTATGCCTTTATTTTGCGCTTTTTTAATTCTTTTTTTACTGGCCAATTTTTTATTCAGAATTAAAAATTGGCAGTCTAAATGTTGCGCGATGCCAATACCACTTGGAAGTGGCCATTCTTGAACGTACCCTCTTGGAACACTTGGCAATAAGCGTTTAAAAATAGCAAGTGTGCCCACATGCTGACTGGTAACGACCACCTTATTTTCTAAGTTGTATTTTTTAATGATAGCCTTGATGGGGCGCACAAATTTTGGATTGGCAATTTGAGTTTTAATTTCAAATTGCCAATGAATGACATTGGGGCAGGCTGCTACCACTTGCTCCAAGGTGGGAATACCCTGGTTCGTACCGGTTAATAAAGTATTGGAAAGTTTATTGGCCGATGATTGGCTTACCAGTAAAGGGCTGTTTGCTAGTCGTTTTAGTTTCTCATCGTGAACGACCATTAGCTGCTGATCGGCGCTTAGCCTTATGTCCAGTTCAAATTGATTAATGCCTTGCTCGGCGGCTAATGTGAAACCTTCGAGGCTGTTTTCCATGGCGACGCCTTTAGCGCCTCTGTGTCCGTAAATTTGCATGGCATGTTCTATAGAGAATGTTAGAAAACCCTTATAACACACTAGTTGTTAATGTATCTATGCACACGAATACTGGGCAAAAATGGTTCGTCTTCAATGCGTCGGTCGCTGCGTACGGCTCGTTTTCGAGTCAGCGGTGCAATGAGTTCAGGTTCATTATGCGCTGGCAGTTTATTTTTCTCGTCTGCTTTAAATAGAATAGGCAATGAGATATTCATGGCCTGTCTATTTGGCAGCGCATCATCATCGTAAAAGATATTGGCGCGCATAGTGGGGGCGAGGTTTTGAACTTTGGCCAATGGCGTGTGGCTGGCCAAGTGGCTAAGTGTACTTAATTGCGTTTGAATGTGGTCACCGCTTTGGTCTAAATTAAGTAAGGCTTGTTGAGCTTGCTGGACGGTAATTTTTTGTATGCTACGGCCTGAATTGTACCAATTAAAGCCCACTCGACTGGGTGTTCGATCAATTACAGGAATCGCACGCCAAGTTTGCTTAAGGTGTAAACGTGTGAGCCCCGATAAATGCAGGCTATTGCGTAAATCGTGGTGACGCTTGGCTAGTTGGCCTCTGAATTCACTCCAAGCTGATTTGTTGTTTTTTTGAATTAACTTTACTTGCTGCTTAAAAACTTCTTTGTGTTCATTGATTAAAATAGCTTGTTGAATTTGATGGACATTGGCTGAGATTAAACCAAAGCAGCTGCGAGTTTCTCTGCCGTCTTGACCATTTTGATACCAGAAATCCTGATAAAAATTGAGCGCTTTTTGTAAAGGCGTGAGCCCAATTAATGTCTCTTTTTCGGTAAGGGGCAGCCAAAGAGGATTATTTTGCTGGCGAAGGTTTTCACACAGAGCTTGGGAGTCTTGAACTATATGGTCAAAAGACTCAATGAGCTGACTTGTATTCATCTTTATACCGTTATCTTTTATTCGTGCTAGATTAACGTTCTAGGTCATCATTGGCAATGGATAAAATAGGCTAGGGAAGGGCCAATACTAGCATTCGAATTGCCAGAAGCGTGAGAGTGACCTTAAATAAGGGTAAAAAGATGTACTCAGGTAGGCGCTGCCTAAAAAAGCTACCAAGATACGAACCCGCAATGGCCGCTAGGCTCAAATATATTAATAGTTCAGCGTGTTTAGCCAGCTGAACGCCCATGGCTGTAAAGAATATAATTTTCACCAAATGACTTAGTAACATGATGACGGCATTGGTTGAAATGATGGCCTCTTTTTTAAGCCCTAATTTGAGTAAAAGGGCATTTCCTAGAGGGCCTGTGGCGCCCAAAGCCATACCAAGCCCGCCTTGTAATAATCCAAGTTTAAATAGCGGTTGGCGGCTTTTTAGCTTTAATACGTGAAAGCCAAATTTAGGCAATAGGTGCGCCCAGGTTAGCCATAGAATATAAAGCGCAATTACACCTTGCATCCATTGCCAATTGAAAACAGAAATTAAGGGCATGATAAGGGCCGCGCCTAAAAATATACCTAAGGCAATAGGCAGAAGGATGGGCCAATTTATATGTTTCTTAGCGATAAATGCTCTACTGGCATTGCTGCTAGCTTGAATGATGCCATGAACCGCAATAAGTGAGGTGGGCGGAACTGAGCCTGCTAGAACGCCCATTAACATGAGGCCGCCCCCTTGACCCATGATGGCAGCGAACGCGCTGGTTAACAGGGTTATGATTGCCAATAGATATATATCCAAAGAAAGGCCTCACCGAAAATAGAGCTTAAATATTCATTAAGCATGGCTAAGTGTAAAGAGAAATGACTGAGTTGAGCGGTTTATGTGTGCAGAGTATACCAAAACGAATATTAGCAGGCGCCAAGTCTAATTTTTACTTTAATGAATATGAGCAAACGCCTACTATATGCATCTATTTTTTAAATTAAAAAGTGAGTGCATTTTCACCCAATTCGCTCATGAAAGATTCAGGAATTCAACCATGTTAATGCTGGTATCCCCTGCAAAAACGTTAGATTTTGAAACACCGTTGCCGATCAGTGATTTTACCCAGCCTGAAATGTTGGATGATGCGCAGGAGCTCATTGACCAACTTAAGGCACTTACCCCAAGCCATGTATCTGAATTAATGAAGTTAAGTGATAAGTTAGCTCATCTAAACGTCACTCGCTTTCAACACTGGCAGCAACCCTTCACAAGTGATAATGCCCGGCCTGCTATCTATGCCTTTAAAGGGGATGTTTATACAGGATTAGATGCATATTCTTTCAATAAAAATGATATGAAATTTGCACAAAAACATTTTCGTATGTTGTCTGGGTTGTATGGATTGCTTAAACCTCTTGATTTGATGCAAGCTTATCGCTTGGAAATGGGCACAAAGTATCCCAATACAAGAGGGAAAAACCTGTACGAATTTTGGGGGGATATCATTACCCAAAAAATAAATGCGCAAATGAAGGCAAACGATATTTTGCTAAATTTGGCATCTACTGAATACTTTAAAGCGGTTAATAAGAAATCCTTGAACGCGCAAATCATTACGCCTGTATTTAAAGATGAAAAAAACGGTCAATATAAAATCATTAGCTTCTATGCAAAAAAAGCCCGTGGTTTGATGGCCGCTTATGTGATTAAAAATAGAATTAACGATGTGCAGGATATTAAACAGTTTAATGTGGCGGGTTATCGTTACAGTGCTGAGCACTCTAAAGCAACTGAATGGGTGTTTATTCGAGATGCCAGTGATCTTTAAGTACTTAGTTACCTTATTAATAGCAGTAGCGGCATTAAACACTTATGCAGCAGACCCATCACTTTCATGGAAAACACATGAAAGTGATCATTTTTTAATCCACTACCCAGAAAACTTAAACCACTTTGTTTCTAAAGTGGCTATGCTTTCTGCCAAGAGCCATAAAGAACTATCGCCCTACTTTAATTGGCAACCAAAGAGTAAAACCCATGTGGTGTTACTTGATGAAGTTGACCAAGCCAATGGGTTTGCCACCCCCATTCCGAACAATACCATGACCCTGTATATGCAACCGCCTACCCAAGGTGAGTTGCTGGTATACGATGACTGGCTGGCCATGTTAATTCATCATGAATACACCCACGTATTGCATATAGATAAAGTGTTGGATTTCCCTTCATTTTTACGAAGTGTTTTTGGACGCTTCATTTTATTATTTCCAAATGCATTACACCCTAATTGGTTTCAAGAGGGATTGGCCACTTATATGGAGACAAATGAGCAGCGCCATACAGGGCGCGGGCAGTCGGATGTTTTTCAAATTATGATGCGCCAAGAAGTGTTAAATGACATTAAACCTTTAAGTCGAATAAATACTGTAAACGCCCATGATTGGCCGTTTAATAGTGCTTATTTATATGGTGTATATTTTTTTAGATTTATAAAAGATGTATACGGTGAAAAGGCCATTAAGAAATTAGTAAACAATTACAGCAATAACTTGCTGCCCTATAGAGTGGATTCAAATCCAAAGCTCGTGACAGGTAAAACTCTGAGTGATCTTTGGCCGGAGTTTTCAAGCTACTTGAAAGGGTATTTCGAACCACAAATTAAGAGAATTAAAACTCAAGGTGAATCGCCTTATAAATTGTTAACAAAAGACTATTTAGCCATAGGGCTGCTGGCAAAAGGAGTGGGTTCAGGTACTTGGTATAGCGCAGTAGATTTCTCTAAGGGCACTAATTTGTATCGCTTAAAGAAAGGTAAAAGCGAACAGGTGATTGAACTTAATTCATTGGCAACGCTTGATGTTGGCCCTGGCGGAAAAGTATTGGTGAGTCAGTTGGAATACTGTGATCAATATTCACAATACTATGATTTGTATTTGCTGGTTGATACAAAGCTGGAGCGCATCACGAAATGTGGTCGCTATCGAATGGCAAAGTGGAATAACCAAGGGCAGATAGTGGCTTTAAAATATGCCGCAGGCATCGCTCAGTTAGATTTACTAAATGTAAAAGGCGAAAAGCTATCTACTTTATGGCAAGGATTAGAAGGTGAAATCTTATCGGCATTTGATGTATCTGAAAAAGGTGATTTGGCCGCCACCATAAAATTTGGTAACGCCCCTTGGAATCTATATGTGTGGCAGGGGGATTCGTGGTCAGCATTAACAAACGATGCCGCTACGCAAACTAACCCAATTTATTCAGGGGGTGAAATAATTTATACGCAAAGCCAAATAGGGCAGTCAGAAGCGTATCGTTTAAATTTAAAAACAAATGTGAAGTCTCGACTTACTAATACGCTGTCTGGGATTAAACAGTTGTTGCCTAGCGAGAATGGTGCTGCCCACGCCATTCGTTATGCCTCAACAGGGTATCAAATAGTTGATATGGAGCAGGGTTATTATCCAGAGTTGTATAATAGACCGCTATTAAAGCAATCATCTTTAGAGGTGCCAAGCTTGCAATTGAATTTGGACGCGCCTTACAAGGCATATAAAAGTTTAATGCCTAGTTATTGGTTACCAGTTCTAGTGAATGATGGAAATTTGCAGGAAGTAGGTTTTTTTACCAGTGGTAATGATGCACTTGGGTTGCACAGCTACATTGGCCAATTGACCTATGAGAAACATCATAAGCGTGGGCTGGGGAATCTTACTTATATATACAATAGTCGCTGGCTGTTAGGGCTTCAGCGAACCTTAGCTGGTACTTCCAGTAATGACGCTGTTAGTGAGCTGGAAACACAGTTATTCGCAGGGTTTATTTATCCTGTTTTGCAAGTTCAAAATAGTTTCTACCCTTATCTAGCATATGTAAATAATCACTCTAAGTTTATTAGTGAAGAATTTCATATTTCAGGTGACTTTGATAGAAAAGATAATTGGTTAGCCATGGGAGTTATTTATGATGGCATACGCACTTCGTTAAATGCAGGAGATGCCAGTGATGGCTGGCAAGCAAGTTTTTCAATTGAAAATGCAGAGGTGGTAGATAATTCGTACGTTAAGGGGCAAGTGCTAAACCTTGGTGTTCGCCATTACTACAGCTTTAATTGGGTGCATACCTTAGCGCAACGTCTATTTATAGGTTCAGGTTTGGATACTCAATCAACCACTAATTTTCAGCTTGGAGGATCTCGCAGTGATACCTATATAGGGCCTGGCATTCAGTTGAAACAACGCAAATATGCATTGCGGGGTTTTGATGGCGATCTTAACGAATTAAATGGTGAAAACAGCTTAATTTACAATATTGAATATCGGCTACCTTTTTCTTGGTTTGATCATAATGTGATGACACCTCCGGTGGGCTTTTCCGGTTGGTCATTACGTGCATTTATTGATAACGGTACCGCATGGGATAACGATGAATCTATTGAGGATATTTACTCAAGTGTGGGTGGGGAAGTTATTTTAGATAACACCTTGTTTTATAATTTAAATATAAGGTTGCGACTGGGCATTGCTAAAGGCCTAGATGCAATCGGCAGCGATACAGCTTACATGGAAATTGGAGGAGCGTTTTGATGAAAAATTTAATATGGATAATGTTGGTGACGTTTTTGATGGGGTGCACACTGGCACCTCAAAAATTAAAAGTGATGCCGCAATTATCATTTGAATCTTTACAAGGGGTGAGGGTGCCTATTGAGTTGGTGATTGAAGATAATCGCACAGAGGACTCTATACTGGGTTATAGAAATGCTAAAAAAGAAGGTGCCATTAGTTTTGATGGCTCTTTAGTGAGCGCGCTTGGTGAGTCTATACAAGAGGCGTTACTTAAGCAGGGTATAAAAATGCATAAAGGGCCTGAGCCCATGGTGAGGTTATCAATTGAGGTTGAAAAATTAAATTATTCAACCCCCGATAAAAATTGGGTCAGTCATATTGCCATGCAGGGCGAAATATTGCTAACCGTTAGCCGGGCTGATGCCAGTTTTAAAAAACGCTTTTCAGGAAATAAATCTCAAGATGTGGCCACAGCACCCAGTGTTGAATTCAATGAAAATTACATGAATGCGCTGCTTTCTGAATTGGTGAATAAAGCCATGAACGATCGTGAAGTGATTAACTTTTTAAAATAGGGGCGTTTGATGGATGTTGTTGCTGTACTAAATAATCCGTTTTGGAATTATTTAGTACTTCCTTTCTTTTTCTTGGTGTGGGTGGGTTATACGCTGTTTACTAAGCGAATGGCTAAGCGCACCCATTGTTTAGCTTCTATATTAGACGTTCATAGGGTGTGGTGGATGGAGCGTATGCTACTGAGAGATAATCGAATTGCAGATGCCACATTAATATCGAATTTAGAGCGTAATGTTAATTTTTTTGCGTCAACCACCATGATAATTATCGCGGCAATATTAACGGCGCTCACCAGCAATTTTGAGTTGGCTTTTTTCTCTCAATATATGGGAGAAAACTCAAGTCAATATAAACTGATTTTGATGCTGGCCATAATGGTTTACGCTTTTTTTACCTTTACTTGGTCCTTAAGACAATATGGTTTTGGAAGCGTTTTATTAGGCGGGGCACCCATGCCTGAGCAAAGTGAGTTTAATGCGCGACAGTTAAAAGAATACGCACATGCCACTGCAAAAGTGTTGGATCAGGCAGGGCACAGTTTTAACTATGGTTTACGGGCGTATTATTTCTCTATGGCGGTGATAGCTTGGTTTGTACATCCTATTTTATTTGTGTTGGCAACCAGTATGGTCGTGGCCGTTTTATACCATCGAGAATTTAAGTCAAAATCGTTAAGGTTGATGGTGATGGATGCTGATATTTTAGAAGGTAAGCGTAAGTAAATAAGAGTGGATGAGTAAGATATTAAAAAGCCCGTAGGTGATAAACCTACGGGCTTTTTTTAGGATATGCGTTTTGTTAGCATGTAATCAACCAGTATCTCCCCACCTTCTTTGAGGAGAGCGTCTGTTGCTTCATCTTTTTTATCTTCTCCTTCGGCGGCTTCACTGTCATCTTCTGCCAACTCTTTAAGAGGTTCCAGCCCTTTGGCTACTCGGCGTTTGTTTTCAAGGGCTAGCCTGCGGTCTTCCATTTCTTTGCGTTCTACTTCTCGTGTTTTGCTGTTTAGAGAGATCGTGGTGTCAGATCTTAGCTCTTTAAGGAAGACCACTTGTTCACTTAAGTAAGCAAAATCGGGGTCCTTACTAATGCGATTGCTATGCTTTTTTCTAATGCTGTCTAAATCTTTAGATACATTGCCTTGTTCTTTGTATTTAGAGGCTGCAATTTTATCCCAAGGCAGTGCTTCTTCTAGTGCGCTCTCACCAATTTTTTCAACATCATAAATCTCCGGATAGAGAATATCGGGTATCACGCCTCTGTGCTGCGTGCTTTCGCCGCTGACGCGATAAAACTTAGCGTTGGTGACTTTCATCTGCCCACGAAATAGTGGTATTAGGGTTTGAACAGTACCCTTGCCGAATGTTTGGCTGCCTACGACAAGGCCTCTGCCATAGTCCTGTATCGCTCCGGCAAATATTTCTGAGGCACTGGCGCTTAGCCTGTTGGTGAGCACTACAAGAGGGCCGCGATACAATTGAGCTGGGTCTTTATCTTCTAGTACTTGGGTGTGCCCAAAACTATAATGAACCTGAACGGTGGGGCCTTGAGGAATAAAAAGCCCCACTAAATTATTCACTTCTGCTAAAGAGCCACCACCATTGTTTCGTAAATCAATGATTAAGCCGTCAACGCCATCTTTTTGCAGATCTTTAATTAAATTGCTTACGTCACGGGTGGTGCTTCGATAATTAGGGTCATTAGCATTTTTAGCTTCAAAGTCAGCGTAAAAAGCGGGGATATCAATAACACCCACTTTATAAGCTTTATCTTCACGCTTAATTTCAATGACTTCGCTTTGAGCGGCACGATCTTCTAATTTTACTTCATCTCTAACAATTGAAATGACCTTATGTTTTTCTGTTTGTCCGCTGCCTGAAACAATATCTAAACGAACTGTGCTGTCTTTAGGACCACGAATAAGATCGACTACTTCATCTAAACGCCAGCCAATGACATCAACCATTTCTTTGTCACCTTGGGCGACGCCGACGATACTATCTGAAGGTTTAAGTTGACCAGCTTTGTTGGCAGGTCCTCCAGTGACTAATCTTTCGACTATGGTGTTTTCATTTTCACTGCGTAATACGGCGCCAATACCTTGAAGGGATAAGCTCATATTAATATTGAAGTTTTCACTGTTACGCGGTGACATGTACTGTGTGTGCGGATCAAACGTATAAGTTAATGCATTCATATAAGACTGGAAGGCGTCTTCAGAGTTTATTTGTTTGATACGATTAAGTTGGCTTGTGTAACGTTTTTTTAATAGCTCATGAATATTTTTCTCTTCTTTACCCGCTAGCTTAAGGTTTAGCACGGTATTTTTAATGCGTTTGCGCCACAGTTGGTCTAAAGCTGCGCTGTCCTTAGCCCAGCTAGATTTCTCACGGTCAAGGTTTAAGCTTTCGTCTTTATTGAAATCAAAATTAGCGATGCTTTTATCCACTAAAACAAGGGCATAGTCTAAGCGTTCAGTGGCCCTTTGGCGGTAGCGATTGTAGATAAGAAAGGCAGGGTCTAAATCATTGGTTTTAATGGCGTCATCAAGCTTAAGGCGTAATTCATTAAATTCTTCTATGTCAGCATGTGTGAAGTAAGAGCGGGTGTTATCAAGAATGTCTAAGTAGCGCTGATACACTTTTTCAGAAAACTCATCATTTAGATATTTGCGAGAGTAGTGATGCTGATAAAGGTGATGGACAACGGCACGATTGGTTAATGCATGTTCGGCTGCAGGTTCTAAAACTTCATTGGGTGGAGTATCGGCTTGTGCAGCCACTGACAGATAGAAAAAAGAACTAAAAAGTAGTAGATGACGCAACATTAAGATGAAATTCCTTATTGATAGGTGCCACATATAAAACAGTGGTAGATATGGCTATTTATAGCACTTTAATCGTTATATTAAATGCTTTGGCTTAAAGTTTCTAAAATAAGCCCATAATAGCTTAAGCTCTGTTAAGTTTCATGTGGGTTACAGACCCTATTTGACACGAAAGACGAGAAACAGTTCTTAATAAAAAGAGTTAATTGCTTACTTAGGGGAATGAGTACAGAAGAGGGGGAGCACAGCTTCTCTTTATGGCAAGAGAAGCTGTGTAATATAGCAGTTAGTGCATAACAGGTTTAATAACGAAAAGTAGGTCTCCGTGATTGACCTGCTGCCCTTCAGCGTTATGAATCCTTACAATTTGATATTGTAAGTCAGCATCATACAGGGCACTGCCTTGAGCATTGAATGACTTAAGGTTAAGAGGGCTAAACATCTTCATGGCTTCCATTAAGCATAGGGTTTGGCTTACGGAAACTATGTCGCCTTCTTTAACATAAGAGGGTTCAGTTGGAGAGGGTGAGCTATAAAAGATTGAGCTAGCAGGTGCCAATACTTTTAGTTCAGTGGATCCCTCAATGGTTAAAGATTCTTTGGTTACATTTTGGCCAGTTTGACCAGCACTTTTCTCAAAGTCTTTCACCAATTTAGCCTGATCAATACGATTTAAATACTGAGGTAAGTAGTTGGTATCGTAAACGCCATTAATAAATATCTCGTCTTGCAAAATATCTTTAAGCATTGGGATATTGGTGCAAACACCTTCAATGACTACTTTATCTAAGTACTTAAGCATTTTCGCAATGGTGTCGTTACGATCCTTTCCGTAGCAAATAATTTGAACCACCATGCTGTCATAGAAAGGTGTAACTTCTTTGTCGCTATCTATCGATTTTAGAATCTGAATATTCTTGTCTTCGGGTAGCGAGAATTTAGTTATTTTACCGGCATTAGGAACAAAATTGATTTCAGTGCCTTGCTGAACTGCTTTCTCAGCGTTAATTCGCACTTCAATCGCATAGCCTTTGCTATTGATTTTTAAATCCTTAATGGAGCCGCCACCAGCAATGGAGAATTGCTTGCTGACGATATCAATGCCCGTTACTAATTCAGTAACAGGGTGTTCAACTTGTAGACGAGTATTCATTTCCATGAAGTACACATCATTTACGTCTAGGTTGTAAATAAATTCAACCGTACCGGCACCATTGTAATCGACGGCATCCGCAAGCTTGGCTGAGTAGTCATATACTTTTTCTTCTAGGTGCTTAGGTAGGGCTGTGGAGGCCGATTCTTCTATGATTTTTTGATTGTTTCGCTGTACAGAGCAATCTCTTAACCCCAGAACTTTAGTGTTGCCTTCCTGATCTCGTAAAATCTGAACTTCAATGTGTCTCAGAGACGTCACAAATTTCTCAAGATAAACATCGCCGCTTCCAAATGCACTGCGTGCCTCTGTAGAGATTTGATGGAATAACTCATGAATATTGGCTGGGTCTTCGACCACTTGAATGCCTTTACCACCACCGCCGTGAACGGCTTTCAATAGAACAGGGTAGCCAATTTCATCAGCGACGCGCGCTGCCATAGCAGATGTTGTCACAATGCCATGGGAACCGGGTACAACAGGTACGCCCACTCTGATGGCTGTGTTAATCGCGTTAGATTTATTCCCCATGGTTTCCATGGAAGAAACCTTTGGTCCAATAAAGTTAATGTCATGATTACCGCAATAGGCTGCAAATTGAGCGCTTTCTGATAAAAAGCCAATGCCTGGATGCAGAGCATCTACTTTTTCAAGTTCAGCAATACGCATAACACTTTGGGCATTCAAATAGCTTTCATCAGGGGTATTGCCGCCAATACACACCAATCGTCCATTTTCATTTAATAAGTCGGCAGCGGTACTGCTCATGTCTGGGTCCGATTGAACTAAAACAACGCTAATGTCGTTTTCTTGTGCTTTTCGAACCAGTTTCTCAGCAGTACAGCCTCGTGCGTGAATCAGTACTTTCTTAACCTCTTTAAAGATTTTTTCTTTAACGCGGCTTTCTTTTTCCTGAACTTCAGCTTTTTCTGGAGTCACAAAGCCTTTAAGTACTCGTCCAAGTACTTCATCTACGCTTCGGCTGGCCACTGGAATGGCTGGGTCAACTGCACGAAGTTGATTGTCTAAGTCTTCGATGAATGGGTGCTTAACCAGATCCACCATGGACTCACCATTCTGAGACAAATAGTTAGACAATGTGGATGTTGAAGGTAAGTAGGACGGTACAACAATTTGCCCAGCAAACGGCATATTGGTTCCTGAGAAATAAAAGGTTTGTACCATTGGGTGGGTCACAAAACTGGCCTGAGCACCACCTGTGCAGTCACCAAAACCAAATACAACTACTGGAAGGTCATTGTCTCGTACAAAGCGAGTAATACGATCATTTACAATGGACATAGAGAATAGGGCGGAAGCCCCTTCTTTAGTTTGCATGCCGCCTGAAGAGACAAAGCAAACCACTGGATAATTGTGTTTAGCGCACTCCACCAGTAATTTACAGAATTTCTCGGCACTGGCCATATCAAATGCGCCGGCTTGGAAGTCAAGGTTAGAAACCAAGGCACCCACTCGGCGGCTCTCATCGCCAATTTGTATGGTGCCAAAGCCAGTAATAACACCGCATGGGGTGATGTCATTGCTTAGTGCTTTTTCTATGGAGCCTCTGAAGCCAGGGAAATTTGCTGGATCAGATGTCATGAGGTGGTCGTTTATTTCTTCAAAGTCATTAAAGAAGCGATCAACAAATGCTTGAGATTGTGTGGTTTTCTGTTTTTTAACATCATCTAACACGTCTTGAATTAGCAAGTCGAAATACGCGATGGTTAAACGGTTCCAAAAATCTTTTTTACGGCCAATGCTATAAGGGTTGATTCGGCCATTATAGTTTTGCCCTTGATTTGACTGATAGTACTCAGCCAGTAGCTTTTCAAAGAAGAAGGTAATGATTACAAACAAGGTATCACTGATTCTAGGGAAGCTGAGTTTCTTCCACTCTTCAACTTGCTTTAAGAATGCACCTTTTTGGTTAGATGCAATAAAGTACTGGAACCAATCAGCAAATGCTTCTTTATGGTTTTCAGCAATGCTTAACTGATTAGTATGGTCAAGACCTTGATTAATAAATTCATTAACAGCTTGGAATGAAAGGCTGTGAGTTTCTTTGGCTTCCTTGGCTACTTTTACTAAATTATTGATAACAAAATCGTAAAGCTTGCCAAACATAATAAGGTTTTGGCTGATGCTGATGAATTCTGTGCGTAAATCGTCCAATAAAATGGCATCCAATACGCTGGCATCAGATTTTTTAATGGAGTCATCAGTGCTTTTAATTCGAAGATATGGGGCTAGGGCATCTTCTAGAATTCTACGGTTAACTTCCATTGACCCACTGGCAACACTATTGATTAATTGAGCAGTGTGCGGTGTTAAAGAAATGCTGTCGGTGACATCATTAGCAATCTTTTCATCACTAATAATGTTGTTTAAGCATTCAGTAATACCAGCTAATAGTTTGTCACTTGCTTGTCCTTGCTTGTATTCAGATAACAGAGCCTGGGTCTCGTAATCCAGTTTGCTGTGAATAAAGGCGGCAAGGTTATGCTCTTTTTTCTTAATAAAGTTAGCAATAGATTGGCTATCGGTTAAATCGTCTTGAGTTAATAGGAAGCGACTTTGCTGATCATTTTGTAGGTAGTTAATCAGTTCTGCAAAGTTGATGTCGGCATCAGATTTCCAGCGATTAAACAAGTAAAGGCCAAGCGCAAAACTGAACTCTTGTTTTGCTTTGATGTAGTTGTCTTCTGGCTTACCAAAGAACATGCGAGAAATAGAGCCACGAGTTTCTGTGCGCTCTTGGTTCTTTTGGCAGTAGTTTTTCCAAAGCTTATTAAGTTCGTCGTCATAACGGATTTTATCAGGGGCTTGCAGCCACTTTTGAAACTTCTTACGTTTCTCTTCTTCTTGGCGTTCGTTCAAGTTGCCGCTAGGAACGGTGGCTTCTGTTTTAGCGAGGCGACTATAATGGCCCACAGTGGTAGATGAAATACGCTTTCTAAGTGTTAAGTAACGCATGTAACGATAAGTCATGCGGAACAAGTTGTGATGCTCAGATGGAGAAGAGGCAAGCATTAAGCTAGCGTCTTTTTCCATAGCACTTAACTTGTCGGAAGGGTTTAGGTAACGCTGTACACTTCGCTGGTAGTGATCCATTAAATATGGATTTTCCCGTGCAAATTTTTCAGCGCCCCGTTCAATACTGGTGATACTTGAAGTAATGGCATTCAAAAGGTTTTGAAGCTGATCAATGCGGTCACTTGGAGCATAATCGACAATGCCGTCAATAACGTTTTTAGGCAATAGCTCATAAGCCGATACACCTACATATTTACAGCACTCTTGCCAAGAAAGGTTGTACTTGCGAGAAATACTAGCAAGGCCTTGTGGCTGAATGGTGTTGAATATACCGTCACGTAATGAAAGTAATACGTTTGTTGATGCGAGTGGAATGGCACCGCCAGAATAACCGGCACCTAAAATAATGCCCACCGTGGGTGTGTCTGTATTAGACATCTCGGATATTAGGCGTGAAATACTGTGTGCTTGGTTGTTTAGGTTGGCTTGTTCATCGGCTACGGCCCCAGGCGTGTCTATTAGAGTCACAATAGGCATGGCATGCTTGGCGAAATTTCGCATAGCTTGGACAGCTTTATTGTGATGCTCAGGAGACCAGGCACCGTTTTGCTCTGAGCGGTTTTGTCCAATAAAGCCAATGCGGCGGAATTGGTTGTTAAACGCTAGCTCAACTTCAGCAATGTAAAGAGGACCCACCTCCTGTTCAGTGATGAAGCGATTAGTAAGCTTGTGGACAATTTGCTTAGCATTAAGGCGTTGACTAGATTCACTCGGTGCAACCACCTCTTGAATGTAGTCATCAATATTTAGTTGTTGCAGTGCACTGAGCTTTTTCTGAACCTGTTCCTCACTCAAGATTCCTTGAATGTGAGGTTTGGTATTCTTTTCATCTTGCTCAGGAAATAACGAGAAATCCTGGCTAAGTTTTTCCGCAATCTGGAATAGTTGGTCTGTAGCAAATTCTGACATATCTATTGGCGCTTTATAGTTGGATATTATGGCGGATGGCTGGTGTTCGAAACCAATATTGCATCGTTTATAACAGACATTGTTAAATAAAACAGCCTTCTCATGATTAATCTTGTAATCGGATGTAATTTCTGCAGGATAGGCGCTATTTTTTCTGTAGATACTCCTTCTTTAGTAGGTGTAGCCTAGCTACAATGGGCGCAATTGAAATTGGAGGTGAGTGTGGAGTTATTGGACGTGCGTCGCAAAAATGCCGTGGCCTTAATGCAGGAGAATGCATTAGATGAGTTATCTTTTGCTTTGTGCCTAGGTATTGAAGAGCATCAAATAGAGGCCTTATTGGCCACTAACAGTAAGAAAAAAATTAGCGATAGTCTTGCTAGGTTAATGGAGCAAACCTTCAGTAAATCCGTATTCTGGTTAGATGAAGGAGAAACCAGCAGTACAGCTTCAGGATATGATTTATTCGGTTAACTCGGCTATGGCTTTTGAGGAAATAATAAATTCCATATGACCTGCTGGTCGGTTACTTCTACGCTCATGGTGTCGCCTATTGGGTAGATCGCGGTACCAAGCTGACCATTGGGGTTAGGGGTGCTAAATTGATACCCTTGATCTGTAATTAACTGCTGCGAGCCATTTGGTGTGACGTAGGTGCCTGTAAAGGTTTGTAAATACTGTGCCATAAGATCAGTGGTGATCTGCGTGTCATTCGTTAACCCTAATCCTTGGCGAACAATTTCATGGGCTCGTGATTGTTGAGCAAGAGCCGTATTATTTTGCATTTCCTGTAAGGTAACACTTGAGCTAACTTGATTTAGTTCAAATTGCTGCAACTGTTGCTGGCTGGATGAATCGTTCAGTTCTCTTTCTAAGCGCTCATTTTGGCTTATATTCTGCCTGTCTTGTTCTTGTACCTGCTCCGCCTGTGTAACAGTGGGTTCACCGGGGCCTACCGTTAAATTAATTTTAATGGGGGTGGGTTTCTTTGCTTGTTGCTTGACTCTTTGTTTAACCACAATGGCCCCATCTTTAATGTAGGCCTCGGTCATTTCAGTATTACTGAGCTCTTCAACCTGACCTAGCACAGTGGGACTTAAGCTTATAATGAGTAAGGCAAGGCCGAGGTCAAAACGCATAATGTGCTCTCATTGGAGTGAGTGGTTAATTAAACAGTAGCGCATGCTGACCAAAAGTTGAAACCCTTATTTATCATCCAAATACCTTTTGTTCAATCCTTGGTAGGCATCGATTCTTCTGTCTCTAAAATAAGGCCAAATGCGTCTAACCTGTTCTGTTTGATCTAGGTTGATTTCAGCGCTTATTAGGCATTCGTCTTGATGGTCTGCCATGGCTATTAGCTCTCCTTGTTGGCCGCTGATAAACGAATGGCCCCAAAAGTTAATGCCATTGCTTTGAGCGCTGGGATCAGCTTCAGCCCCCACCCGATTGACGGCAATTAAGGGGAGGTTGTTAGCGATACTGTGGCCTCGCTGAACGCCTATCCATGCATCTTTTTGACGCATTTTCTCGTCATGGGAGTCTGATTTATCCCATCCTATTGCGGTGGGATAGATGAGTATTTCTGCACCTTTTAGGGCCATTAATCGTGCGCCTTCTGGATACCATTGATCCCAGCAAACCATCACCCCTAGTTTTCCTAGGCTGGTTTGTATGGGTTCGAAGCCATTCGAATCTCCGGGTGTGAAGTAATATTTCTCATAAAACCCTGGGTCATCGGGTATGTGCATTTTTCGATAATAGCCTGCTAATGAGCCATCCTTATCAAAGACCAAGGCGGTATTGTGATAAATACCCGCTGCACGGCGTTCAAAAATTGACCCTACAATGACTGCGTTGGTGTTTTTGGCTTGCTGGCTTAAAAACTGTGCGGTGGGTCCATCTAGGGGTTCGGCGAGATCAAACTTACCAGGATCTTCTGTTTGGCAAAAATATTCGGTGGCGTGCAGTTCTTGCAAGACAATTAGTTCAGCTTTTTGCGCACAGGCTTTTTCTATCCACTTTTGAGTGTTTTCAAAGGACTTTTTCTTGTCAGAAAAGCACACTTGTTGAATGCCCACCACATTGATTGTTCTCATGCTTTGGAGGTCTCTCTGATTGGCGTGGGAATTTGCATGGTAATGCAATGCAGGCTGCCATATTGGCGTATTAATAAAGTACAGTCGATGGGAATAATGTCGTGCTCTGGCATGGCAAGAGTCATTACATCAATGGCTTCTTTATCTTGTGGCGCATTATAAACGGGCAGTAATACAGCTGTATTTAGGATTAAAAAATTGGCATAGCTGGCAGGTAATCTTTGTTCCTCAGTTGTTCCTAGATCTTCATGAATAGCATTGGGCATGGGTAATTCAAATAGCGTGTAGGGTTGGTCGTGAGCGTTCCTAAAGGACCTTAACTGCTCTTTCATTTTGTTTAAATCAGAAAAGTGCTCGTCCAGAGGGTTTTGGCATCCTTGAAAGACAATGCCATTATTTGGAGTGAAACGAGCTAATGTATCAATATGAGCGTCGGTGTCATCGCCTATTAGGTCACCGTGCTCTAACCATAAAATATTGTCACAACCCAGCTGTGTTTTTAATAGGTTTTCAATTTCATTTTGAGCGTAGCGAGGGTTTCGATTTTTGTTTAAAAGACACTGCGTTGTAGTCAGTAGTGATCCCGCACCATCACTTTCTAAGCTGCCACCTTCCAAAACAAAATGATGTTTCTTTAAGTGGGCACCTTTGTAAGCCCCGTCTTTGAAAAGAGTGGGGGTAATTTGGTTGTCTAACTGCGCTTCAAATTTATTGCCCCAGCCATTAAATTGATAATCTTGAATTTCAAGCAAACTTTCATTGAAGATACTGATGGGGCCGTGATCTCGGGTCCACGTGTCGTTACTGGGGCAGATATAAATACGGCATTCAAACTTAGAGTCTTTAAAAGAGTATTCTAATTCTTTTTGTAATGCTTTATTGGGCACGCTAATAACAAGATTTTGAAGCGTTAATATAGTTTTGGCCAACTTGTAATAAAAAGCCTGCGCTTCATCGATAATCCATGCCCAATCGGTATTGGGGTGCGGCCAGGTTATCTGAATAGCTTGTTGGGGATGCCATTCAGCAGGGAAGTAATTCGGCATAATGGGCTGCTGATGATCAGTTAATGTTTGACGGTGCTATGGATGACATGGTCGTATTCGAAATAAACCTTAAAACTTGAATAGCTCCAACTGCTAATGGGTGGTTTGCCTCGGGGTTTTTGTCTTGATTCTGGTTCACCAAAAGTCGATTCTACCTTTTCTTTGCTGTCTCCACGTTCAGGTAGCAATATTTCGCTGGTTCGATTTTTTTTACTTAAGGGAATCGTAATGGCGTGGTTGGTGGTTATGACTTCTTGAGTCGCCTCTTGTGCCCAGGCGACGTGTGAAATCAGCAGAAAAATAGCGGCTAGTCCAATTTGGTTAAAAAAGAAGCGCATGGTAATTGCTCTAAAAGGAATTAATGCTATTTTAGCGGCAAAAAAGCGGCAAGGCCATTTCATTTAAACGACCTTTTCATTAGTCTTAGCTTTTTTCTTAGTTGTCATGTTCTGCTCATGCTTAAAACACTCCCAATAAAAATCGGTTTGCGTTATACCGGCGCAAAACGGCGTAATCACTTCATATCGTTTATTTCAGCTACTTCTATGGCCGGATTAACGTTAGGGGTTGCTGTATTAATACTGGTTTTATCCGTTATGAATGGGTTTGATCGCGAATTGCGTGAACGCATCTTGGGCATGGTGCCTCATGCAGCCTTGTATGGCAGTGACGGCATAGAAGATTGGGAAACATTGGCCAGCAAGGTCATGACTCAGCCAGATATTTTAGGGGCGGCACCATTTGTTCAAATTCAAGGGATGATGAGCAGTAAAGGGCGAGTTCAGGGGGTGATGGTCAATGGCATTGAACCCGAATGGGAGCGCAAGGTGTCGATATTGCCTGATTTTATGACTCAGGGGGATTTTTACTCCCTTAATGATGCGCGTTATCAAGTTATTTTGGGGGACTTACTGGCTAAAAAGTTAGGCGCCAGTTTAGGGGATAAAATTACCTTAATTATGCCTGAAGCCAGTCTTACTCCAGCGGGTCTGATGCCAAGGCTAAAGCGCTTTACTGTGAGCGGTATATTCTCGGTGGGGGCTGAATTGGATGCCAGTTTTGCCTATATACATATGCGAGATGCCGCCAAGCTGGCCCGCATGGATAACCAAGCTCAGGGTTTACGTTTAAAAACAGCTGATTTGTTTAAGGCGCCTAAAATTGCTTGGGATTTACAGTTCGAATTAGAGGGTAATCTTCGTGCCAGCGATTGGACCCGCACTCATGGGAATTTATTTCAGGCAATAAAAATGGAGAAAACCATGATTGGTTTGTTGCTGCTGATTATCGTTGCAGTGGCGGCCTTTAATATTGTATCCACCTTAGTGATGGTGGTGACGGATAAACAGGGCGATATTGCCATTATGAGAACACTTGGAATGTCTCCTAGTGCCATTATGAGTGTTTTTATGGTTCAGGGGTTTGTGATTGGTGTCGTGGGAATTGTGCTTGGTACGCTATTGGGCATTCTCTTTGCGCTGACCGTCACAGATGTCATTGCCTGGGTAGAGCAAATTCTAGGCATTCAATTTCTAAATGCCAATGTGTATTTCATTAGTTATCTGCCTTCTCAGTTATTGTGGAGCGATGTATTGATTGTGACCTCAAGTGGGTTAATTATGTGCTTTTTAGCAACCTTGTATCCAGCTTATAAAGCCTCAAAAGTAAAACCTGCAGAGGCCTTACGTTATGACATCTAATTGCGTTCTATTATGCGAAGATTTGGTTAAAGAGTACCAGGTGGGTCCAGAGCCTATCAGGGTGTTGGATAATGTGAATTTCTCTTTATTTGAAGGAGACTGGGTGTCTATTGTTGGGGCGTCAGGATCTGGTAAAACAACCTTGCTGAATATGTTGGCAGGGTTAGATCTGCCCACCTCGGGAAGAGTTTTATGGGGGCAGGAGGATGTGGCGATGTTGACCGAAAGTAAGCTTGGTCAACTCAGAAATCGCCATCTAGGGTTTGTCTATCAGTTTCATCATCTGTTGGCTGAATTTACCGCACTGGAAAATGTGGCCATGCCGTTGTGGATACAAGGAATGGACAAGAAGGCATCTTTAAAAAAAGCACAAGCGATGCTGGATAAAGTTGCTCTATTAACAAGAGCTAAGCACAAACCTTCGGAGTTATCAGGAGGAGAACGACAAAGGGTGGCGGTTGCTCGTGCTTTAATTACGGACCCTGCCTTGGTTCTACTGGATGAGCCGACGGGTAATTTGGACACCAATACTGCAAAAGATGTTCAGGGGCTGCTTAAGGAGCTAAATGGGCAGGTTAAAACGGCTTTTGTAGCGGTAACTCATGATTTAAACTTTGCAGCGTTAGCCCAAAAAAGTTTTCGATTGGAAGGAGGGGGGCTAAACGAGATAGTAGAGTCGCAATTGGCTTAATAATAAACATTTAGTATGGCGCCTAATTAAAGGCGCTTTTGTTGGCGTTTTCTCCAGCTTCTCAGTACGTTAAATCGCCAGAATAAGCGTATTCCCACGTAGCCAATCGATGAAAAGATTACTGCACATAAAAGTGAGCCAAGAATTAACGGTTCCCAAATAGCGCCTAATTCTGTTAATGCCCAATCTACCGATAGCTCAATTTCAAAAGGCCTTTCTGGAATGCCGAGCACAGAAGCCCCGACTTTATAGGTAAAGTAGAAAATGGGCGGAATGGTGAGAGGGTTACTAATCCAAACTAAACCCACTGAAATGGGAAGGTTGGAATGTACGAAAACACCTACCGCTGCTGCTGCAACCATTTGGAATGGCATGGGCATAAACGCAAAGAAAATACCGACTAAAAATGCTCTCGAAACTGAACGACGGTTCAAATGCCATAGGTTAGGTTCATGGAGCATGGTCCCTAAAAATTGCAAAGAGGGGTGTTGTTGAATAGTCTGAGGGTTAGGGAAAAGTTTTTTTAATGCTTTTTTGGGCATACGGCTCTCAGATGCTGATATTGTTCGTTGATGCGATTGATTAGTCATTACTGCTGTAGAGCGCTATTTAGGGAATCTAAAGTGACTCTTTTAAAAAATTGCAGGCAATCAAGGCGTTAATTATGCACGGATTGCATAGGACTTGCTAGCGATGAAAAGTGCACTATTGGTTTTCAGTTTCTCTGTATTGCTGTCTAGTTTTTGGCCATTATTTACCCTTCTAGTTTCGCCTTTTTTAATTTTGTTTTTCGCTTTCTATAATAATAAGTTATTAAGTTTAACCTATGCCTTTTTATTAGGCGCCATTTGGGTGGGGTGGCATTGGAGTGCTGTGGAGAATAGTGCTCTAACTTTGGAGCAGGGGCGGCAAAATTGGCAGTTAACAGGTGAAGTGGGTCGGGTTTCAAAACAAAAAGGTCGACTTGAGTTCGATTTCTACTCTCAACGACCTTTTGAAAAATTAAAAATAAGTTGTTATCAGTGCCCCTGGAATATTGAGCGTGGAGATCATTGGTCTCTTGCTCTTAAATTGAAACCCTTCTCTTCATTTTATAATCCAGTGGGCTTTGATTATAGGAGGTGGATGCTTGCTAAAGGTTATATGGCTTATGGCTCAGTGGATATTAAACAGCCCTATAATCATAAGTTAACTCGCGATGCTTATTCGTTAGCAAAACAAATAAATATAACACTGTCAGAATCTCACTATCCTATTTTAAGGGCCCTTTTGCTCGGGGATAAAAAAACATTGCCTGCTAAATTTAAGCGAATAATTAATGGTTCTGGCTTAGGGCATCTGTTTGTTATATCTGGGCTACATGTGGGTATGCTGGCTTTAGTGGTGACATTGTTATTTGCTTGGGCGCAAAGAGTTCTTCTATTAAGGCATTGGGTGTTTGGGCCTACCTTGAGTGTTATGGCTGGGTTTTTGGCGGCGGTATTTTATGCCTATTTATCAGGGTTTAATATTCCCGTTATACGCGCCTGTATTATGCTTCTATTTGTATTGCTAATGCTTTTAAGGGTAAAAAACAGGCACATATCCCAATACTTATTCTTAGCCCTTTTATCCATTATCTTTATTAAGCCCTTGGCATTTATGGAAGTGGGGAGTTGGCTGTCATTTGTGATTGTAGCAGCATTAATTTTTGGAATGGGGGTAGGAAGTAGTAGGTTTGCCCAGCTTTTGACAGCGCAGAAAATTGCTTTTTATTCAGGGGGCTTCATTTTGTTAATCGCTGGCATAGGGCTGGCGCCGGTTGGTTTTCTGCTAAATTTAATTTTCATTCCGCTCATTTCCTTTTTGGTTTTGCCTGCCGCTGTATTGGGTCTTGGATGGGCCCTACTTGGGTTTGAAAACCTCTTAGTGGTTGTTGAGTTTTGCCTTGGTTGGTTGTTGGAAGGGCTTGTAAGTGTTGAGAATGTAGTCACTTGGGCGCCAGCTATACATGAGAATAATAAAATATTATTCCTTTTTGCTTTGCTACTTTTTATTTTTCCTAAGGCGCTAAAGTTTCGAGTGGTAGCCATAACTTTACTGTTGGTTGCCCTCGCTTTTCCAATACAGCGTCCTGAAAAGGGCGGGTTTATATTAACAGTGTTGGATGTAGGGCAGGGAAGTGCGGCACTGATAGAGACAGAAAACTTTAATGTACTGGTGGATACGGGCACGCGCTTTATGAATGGCATGGCCATGGTTGACTATGTAATTTCACCTCATTTGAAGTTTCGTGACATTAAATACCTAGACATACTGCACATCACCCATGCTGATATTGATCATTCAGGAGGCAAGGCACTTCTTGCTGATATGAGTAAGTCCTTGGTGGAGCAACACTCATGTCATGCTTTTGCTTGGGTGTGGGATGACGTTAAATTTGAGCGTTTTAAAGCAGAAGAGTACCAAGCAGGCAATAATGGCTCATGCTTATTAAGAGTCAGCGATTTAAGGGGCCGTAGAGTACTTATGACGGGTGATGTAGAAAAGGCAGCTGAGCTTGCTTTAGTGAGGCAGGGCGTCCCTCTAAAAGCGGATGTGTTGTTGGTGCCACACCATGGAAGTAAGACATCATCAACCCTAACATTCTTGAATGCAGTGAGCCCCAATATTGCGATTATCTCTGCTGGGAATTTGAACCATTATGGCCATCCACACTCTGAAATTGTTCAACGCTTGAGCAGTCAGTCCGTAGAAGTTTATTCAACTGCTTCACATGGAGCGATACAAGTTGATTTTGATCCTAGACAAGAGAGCATAAGTGTTTCAACATACCGCCCTATTTTTAAGTAAGCACATAATCGTTAGGAGATGTAGGTGAAAGAATTGGTATTTGCTGGCGGTTGGATGATGATTCCGCTAATTTTGGCTTCTGTTTTGGCAGTGGCGATCTGTATAGAGCGTTTTTGGACATTGCAGACTGAGAAAGTGGCTCCTAAACACCTTTTAGCCCAAGTATGGGTATGGATTAAAAATAACGAATTAGATGGCGCGCGTTTAAAGCAACTAAAGCAAGATAGCCATTTAGGGGCTATCTTAGCGGCGGGTCTAACGAACTCTAAGCATGGGCGTGATATTACTAAGGAGGCCATTGAGCAGGCAGCTTCTATTTCTATCCATGAAATGGAGCGCTTCCTTAATACTCTGGGCACTATATCGGCAGTCTCACCTTTAATGGGTTTATTGGGTACCGTGTTTGGCATGATCTCTGTGTTCAATGAAATCATGGCACAGGGTACGGGTAACGCCGGCGTGTTGGCCGGTGGCATTTCTGAAGCGTTAGTGACAACAGCCGCCGGTATGTTGGTGGCTATCCCTACATTGATTTTTTATAGGATTTTTCAGCGCCGCATTGAGGAAATAGTTGTTTTTATGGAGCAGGAAGCGGTGAAATTGGTGGATGTATTGCACGGTGACCGTGAAGTGGCTGAGACCCCAGAGGGGAATTAACCGTGAAATTTAAACGCCAACACAAAGAAGAGCTTAATTTAAATTTAACGCCTTTAATCGATATCGTATTTTTGTTGTTAATTTTTTTCATGGTAACCACTACATTTACCAAGGAAAACCATTTGGCAATACAGCTACCAGAAGCCCAAGGGGAGGTGGTAGATGCGCCTGATAAACTTGTTGAGGTGATTATCGATAAAGATGGGCAATACAGTGTGAATGGTCAACGTCTGATTAGTGCTAAATTGTTAACACTGAAGCAGGCAATAGAAAAAGTATCTCAAGGGGATAGGGCGTTGCCTTTTGTTATTACGGCCGATGCTTTAACCCCTCATGAATCTGTGGTTAGAGCCATGGATGCCGCCGGTCAATTGGGTTTTTCTCGATTGAGTATTACCAGCAAACAAGCTAAATAAATAATGAATACACCAGAAACTTCCGACTGGGCGCTTTATAAGCGCCTTCTCACTTATGCATTCCAGCAAAAAGGCATGTACCTAATAGCGATGTTGGGTTTTGCTCTTTACGCATCTACGGCGCCTATGTTGGCGCATTTGATGGATTTAATTGAGGAAGCCTATGAAAATCCAACTTTTGATACCAGAATGCTGCTGGTTGGTATTATTTTAGGCATCTTTGCTTTAAGAGGATTGGGGAGTTTTTTAGGGGATTATTTTTTAGCGTGTGTTGGTCGGGGGGTTGTACATAAATTACGCACCGACCTGTTTAATCGCTATCTTTTGCTGCCCAATGAGTATTTTGATCAAAATGCCAAAGGACACATTATATCTAAAATCACTTTCGATTCTGAGCAGGTTTACGGATCTATTACCAGTGCAGTGACCAGCTTAGTGAGAGAGGGTCTAACGGTCATATTTCTACTGGTTTATATGTTTTATATGAACTGGAAGCTTACGCTTATTTTCTTTGCTGCAGCGCCCTTTATTGGTTTGGTTGTTAGTAAGGCCAATGGGTATTTTAAAAAATACAGTAAAAATGTTCAGGGAACCATGGGTCGCGTGACACAAGTGGCCGGAGAGGCAATTAACGCTTATAAAGAGGTTAAGATGTTCTCGGGTCATGACTATGAGATAAGTCGTTTTAATGACGCAAGCTCGGCCAATAAAACTCAAACCATCAAGTTTGCCCGTGTAAAATCCATAAGTGTTCCTGTTATGCAGTTGATCGTGGCCACGGCTATCGCTGCCTTGGTGTGGGTGGCGCTTGATCCAAGGGTGAGTGGCAGCATGGATTTTGGTGAGCTTATGGCTTTCATGACAGCGGCCAGTACGTTAGCAAAGCCAATGCGCACGCTTGCAGGTATTAATGCATTAATACAGCAAGGTGTGGTGGCGGCAAGAAGCATTTTTAAGGTAGTGGATTACCCTAAAGAAATGAATCAAGGTACTAAATCGGTTGCTCGAGTTGAGGGTGATTTACAAATTAAGCAATTAAATTTCAAATACTCCGGCAGTGAAGAATGGGTATTAAAGAATCTTAATTTATCTATTGAACCCGGTAAAAATATTGCTTTAGTGGGCAAGTCTGGAAGCGGTAAATCCACCATTATTGGTTTGCTTTCACGTTTCTATGATTATCAAGAGGGTGTGGTTTTATTGGATGGTACTGATATCAGAGACTACGGTCTAGATAACTTACGCCGTCAAGTTGCATTAGTGAGTCAGGGTGTCACTCTGTTTAATGACACAGTTTATAATAATATTGCCTATGGTGCTTTAGCTGAAAAATCCAAAGAGCAAGTGTACGAAGCTGCAAAAGCGGCCCACGCTTTGGAATTTATTGAGCAAATGCCGCAAGGAATGGAGACCCTTATTGGTGATGACGGTGTCATGCTGTCAGGTGGTCAGCGACAAAGGTTGGCCATTGCTCGTGCTATTTTAAAAGATGCTCCAATTCTAATCTTAGACGAAGCAACCAGTGCCCTTGATACCGAATCTGAACGCTTTATTCAGCAGGCACTTGAAGTGTTAATGAAAAATCGAACCAGTATCGTAGTAGCCCATCGATTAAGTACTATTGAGAAAGCGGACACTATAGTGGTGTTAAATGATGGTGAAATTGTTGAGCAAGGCAATCATGTAGAGCTTCTAAATAAAAATGGTGCATATAAGAATCTTTATGATATGCAGTTCAGTGTTTAGCGATAATTATTGCGTTTCTTTTGGGATGAATAGCATGGGGGCAAGGGTGTGTTAGAGCGTTTATTTATGCTCTCTTGGTACGGGCGCTTCCAATGGACTTGGATATTGTTTCCTATTAGCTGTTTATTTTATTGTGTCGCTAGGCAAAAACGTACACATTTCCTAAAAGCTCAAAAGATTAAAACCCAAGTGCCTGTGGTGGTAGTTGGGAATATCACTGTAGGAGGGACTGGCAAAACACCTCTTGTCCAAGCGTTGGTTGAGCACCTTAAAGATAAAGGTTTTAGGCCGGGCATTATTAGCCGTGGCTATGGTGCAAGCATTCAATGCTTCCCTCATTTAATTTCCTTAAACGACAAGTGCGAACTGGTGGGTGATGAGCCCTACATGTTGGCTCACTCGCTAAACGTTCCGGTTGTGATTGACCCAAAAAGAAAACAAGCTTTAGAGAGAATTATGCAATTAGGGGTTGATGTTGTCTTAAGTGATGATGGTATGCAGCATTATGATTTACCTAGAGATTTAGAGGTTTGTGTGCTTGATGGAGCTAGAATGCTTGGCAATGCACAGTTACTGCCCGTGGGGCCATTAAGGGAGCCCAGAGGGAGGTTGAACGAAGTGGACATGGTGGCTTTAAGTGGTGTTGAAGGTGGTGGGAACAATTTTGAGTTTTCACCTGTTAGTTGGGTGAATGTGAAGACGGGTGTTCATGTCCCTATAAATGAATTGAACATAGAGAAAGATGCTCTGGCAATTGCAGGTATTGGTAATCCTCTTAAGTTCTCAAAATCGTTAGAAAAAATTGGCATAATTAGGCCGCTTAAGGCTTTCCCTGATCACTATGCGTATCAGGCGTCTGATTTTTCCGAAACTACAGGGCAAATCCTAATGACGCAAAAGGATGCGGTTAAAATACAGTCATTTTCCCGAGAAAATATGTGGTACCTAAAAATACAAGCAGGTTTGTCTGATGAGTTTTTAGATGAGTTTATGAATAAATTAGAAAATTGTTTGGAGCGCTAAAATGGATAAGAAGTTACTTTCATTGTTGGTTTGTCCTGTATGTAAAGGGACATTAAAATGGGATAAAGAAAAGTCTGAGTTGGTGTGTAAGCCTGACGGGCTAGCGTTTCAGGTGGAAGATGAGATACCTGTCATGATGGCAGATAAGGCACGAGCTTTGACGACTGAAGAGAAATTGGCCAAGTAACGTTTAAGGGAAATAAAGGAAAGGATCCTCAGGCTTACCTTTGTAGCGGACTTCAAAGTAGAGTTTTGCCGAATTGCTGTTGCTTTCCCCTACAGCGGCGATCAGCTGCCCTTTGACTACGCTATCTCCTTCGTTTGCATAGTTTGTGTAGTTGTTTCCATAGACGCTGATAATGTCATTTTCATGTTGGACTAAAATTAAATTGCCGTAACTGTTTATGGCATTTCCACTATAAATAACTCTCCCTTTAGCGATGGCAATAACGGGGTCTCCTAGTTGGGCTGATATTTGAACACCATGTTTGTGTTGGCTGTATTGAAGTCCTTTTGTGATATCTTGTTTTTCAAGTGGCCAGGAGTAGAGTCGTTTCTTTTGGTTTGCTTTATGGGTGTTAGTGTTTAAATTCGGTAGTTGATGGGTGCTTGTAGATTGAGTGGAAGGGTTGTGCATAGAGGTTTCATTGGGTAGAAACTCCCTTATTGCTAGTATGACGCTCGTAAAAACAAGCAGTGCCAATACAAATGTAATGGCTAATTCTTTATAGCCAATGTGGTGTTTGAGAGTGTGATGGAGAATTGCCTCTAGTTGATCGATTCTTTTATCGAGTATCGCGACACGGTTATTAAGACCCATTAAAAAACGTGCATTGCTTTTATTTTCCTTTTTTTGGGAAAGTTGCTTTTGTACGGCGCTTTCATTTTTAACCAGTTTGGGTCGGCTATTCATGTTGGCTTGTCTAATTGAGTTCAATGGTTGTTATGTAAGCATATAATTTGCCAACTTTGTTTTATGTCTAAATAGGCGTTTGAAGTGCTAAAAATAGGCTTTTTACGGCAATCATTAGCCGTAAATTGATTTGAATGATTAGTTGTGGTTTATAGGAAATATTGGAAAAGGCAGTAGTTTTGAAAATAGAATCGTCATATTCACTATTAAATCTTAATACTCTAGGCATTGATGCTGAGGCTGAATTTTTTGCTCAAGCTTCATCGGCTGATGAGGTGAGGGATTGTCTGGCTTTTGCTGTGGCTAATCAGCTTTTAGTAAAGGTGCTAGGAGGAGGCAGCAATGTTGTCATGGCAAGCCATGTTAAGGGGCTAGTGCTTAACTATTCAAATACTGCATTGCAGGTGGTCAATGAAACTACTGCTGACGTTACAGTTAAGGTGGGGGCTGGTTATAACTGGCATGAGTTTGTGTTGTTTTGTTTGTCTAGGGGTTGGTTCGGCCTTGAGAACCTGTCTTATATTCCTGGAACGGTAGGCGCTGCTCCAGTGCAGAACATTGGGGCTTATGGCGTGGAGGTTAAAGATTTTATAAGTGCAGTTCATGGGATTCGATTGTCTGATGGTGAGCCATTTATGATGGTAGGAGAGTCTTGTGGGTTTGCTTATAGGGAGAGTTGCTTCAAGCAGGAATTAGACGGTAAAGTGTTGATTACAGAGGTGGAATTTTCACTGTCCAAAAAGCCTTGCGTACAAGTGGGCTACGCACCGCTTGATAAAATGGCAAAAGAAAAAGGTTTGCCAACTCCAATTGAGTTATCTAATTGGGTGGTTCAGGTTAGAAAAAGTAAGCTGCCAGACCCAGTTGATATGCCTAATGCGGGTTCATTTTTCAAGAATCCGGTTGTCAGTACTGAACGGTTTCAGGAGTTAATTAAACGTTTTCCGGGAATGCCTAATTACCCTCAAAATAATGGTGTAAAGTTACCGGCCGGCTGGCTGATTGATAATTTAGGCATGAAAGGGCAATCCTTTGGTTTGGTTCAGATTCATGCCTTACAAGCATTAGTGTTAATAAATAATGGCGGCAGTTCCGAAGATGTTTTGGCGGCAGCGAGCATGATTAAAAACTCAGTACAAAAGGCTTACGAGGTGCAGTTAGAGCAGGAGCCAAGAATGTTTTTTTAAGGTGGGGCTTAATTTAAATAATAAAAAAGGGATGCGATGCATCCCTTTTTTCATTCTGGCTAAATGTAGTGGCTAATTAAAGCCAGCTTCCACTTAGTTTGAATTTTCTTGGCTTTCGGCCAGTTTTGCTTCTTCAAGTTTACGGCGTTTAATTTCCCTTGGGTCATTAGGTGCGCGTTTAATTTTGGTAGGCTTACTTTCGGCAGCTTTGGCTTCAACAGGCTTAGTCTCAGCAGCTTTGGCTTCTACAGGCTTAGTCTCAGCAGCTTTGGCTTCTACAG
>OJDR01000015.1_pt1 | contig 88402 bp, 73 predicted proteins | sample 1593081 | NCBI WGS metagenome assembly OJDR01 (sample SAMN05416873, study PRJEB24817) | seawater metagenome | isolation source: Sea water | place: Canada:Atlantic | collected 2013-11
TACCCAACAAACTGCTGCAAAAACAATCTCGAAAGATCAACAGACCCTAGATTTTTTTTCATGGCGAGTTCAATGTCATGAAAAAATCGCTATATTTGGTAGTTAACAGTAAATGTGGAACAAACAAGTTAGGGTCATCAGAAAGCAAAAAGGGTAGCATATTTCGATATAATAAACTGAATGCTTTATGTGATTTTTTCGTTTTTATACCAATGACCTTTGGCCATAGTCAGGCCATTACTTTCAATCATTTGTGTTGAGTGCCCTTGTTTTTCCGTTACATGTAAACCATTTAGAAAGGCAAGTACAGTTGACTGTTATTTGTTCTTTAGAGCTTAAAGTACCAAGTTAAAACATCGATGTTACAGCCTGTTTTTGTAATAATAACGCGTAAATTCAATGTGCTATAAGGTTAAGTGTCAACAGGAGGATGCTCGAGATTAATGCTTAGAAAAATGCTTAGGTATTATGATTAATGTTGAGTAGTACTTGTGATTGTGCTTGCATTAATCATATGATTACTAGAGTATAATATGTAAATTTTTAAGGATAAAAACATTTGTTCGTGTTTGTTCCTTAATAATTTAGCTGTTCACTTTTGCTTTATTGCAGAACGATAGCAAGTTTCGTATGGATACTACGCTTTAACTTACAAAATATGGATGATTTATATGCTTAAAACTCTAATAATATTACTTACCTTGACCATTGTCGGTTGTTCTACGGTTAATTTTAAAAATATGTCTGTAGAAGAAATTATCGTAAAAACCAACAAAAATATGCACGTATGGGCAATAACTGAATTTGAGGTGACAAGTACAGGAAACGGAGACTTTATAAATAGTGGTAAATGGTTTTTAAGTTCTGGCCGCTTTTATAATTCTCGAGAAAGTTTAAATGTACATCTTTCCAATCAAGTTGTAGTTGAATTTAAAAAGAAATACGGTATTAAGAATGTAACAGAACTCCAAGGGAAAAAAATTAGAGTGACAGGTACGGCGGTGCCGAAAGAGTTTTGTGTGACTGTAGGTTGTCCAGATGCTATCAGTATGAATAGACCAAAAATGTATATTCAAACTCAATTAATAATTGAAAGCATAGATAATATTCAACTATTGTAGCACCCGCTAATAGTGCTTTAACCGGATAATACAGTTGACTATTTTCGCGATATTATGCCGTTTAGTTAACTGTATCTAAGTTAGTTAATGCCATTAAGATCGTAACATTATTCTCTAGTATTACTCATCTTGCATAATACCACTATATCGCTAACCATTTAACGTATTGATTTTTATTTAATAATTTTGTTATATAAGATTATTAACAAATTTGTTGCTGTCTAACTAATATTCAATAATAATTGCTCGCTTTTTCAGTGAAGCAAGATGATGGTTGGCGTCCGGTCAACCCCGTGAATTGGAGAAAAACATGAGTGATTTATTAGGCATAGCCATCTTGATATTATTGGGTGCCTTGTTTGCTATGTCGGAGATTTCCATCGCCGCTTCGCGGAAAATCAAATTAAGAGTCATGGCCGATGAAGGCGATGATAAGGCCCAAGCCGTTATACGGTTGCAAGAGCAGCCTGGCAGCTTCTTCGCCATGATCCAAATCGCCCTCAATGCTATCGCCATTTTAGGCGGTATTATTGGCGAACAAACTCTGACCCCTTATACATCTAAATTAGTCGCGCTGGTGTATTCCGGTTCAATGGCAGAAAAAATTAGCTTTGTACTGTCCTTCTTAGCCATTACATCGTTATTTATATTGTTCGCTGACTTATTACCAAAACGCATTGCCATGATCATGCCAGAAGCTGTGGCAGTAAAAATCGTTGGCTTGATGAACCGTATCACTTATGCGCTAACGCCGTTTGTTATGTTTTTTAACAGCATAACGAATCTCATCTTACGAATTTTTAAGATGCCGACAGTGCGTGAGGACGTGGTTACTACTGAAGATATTGTCGCCATGATGGACGCAGGAGCAGAGCACGGTTCGTTGCAGCAACAGGAATATCAGTTACTGGGCAACGTTTTCGAACTTGAAGGTCGAACCTTGAACACCGCCATGACGACACGAGACGCCATCGTCTACTTCGACATAAAAGACGACAGTGCAACCATTAGCGCTAAGATCCTAGAGCACCCCCATAACCACTTTTTAGTTTGTGACGGTCACTTGGAACGAGTCATTGGCTCGGTCGAGTCGAAACAGATATTGCGCCAACTGCTTAAAGGAGAATCAGCCCATTTGGACGACAGTGTGATCCAAAAGGAGCAGTTTTACCTACCAGAGACCCTAACCTTGTCAGAAGCTCTTAACGAGTTTAAATCTGCTGTGCAGCCTTTTGCTATCGTGGTAAACGAATATGCTATGGTCGTCGGTCTTGTGACGTTAAAAAATTTGATGAGTAGCTTTATGGGAAACCTTGTAACCACTCACGGCGAAGAGCAAATAGTCCAGCGTGATGAAAATTCTTGGTTAGTTAATGGCGTGACGCCGATAGTCGAACTCATGAAATTGCTCGACATTGACGTATTTCCTAGGGATAACCAGTATGAAACCCTTGCCGGATTCCTGATCTATACGTTGAAGCGGATCCCAAAACGCACTGATTATGTGATTCATGACGGTTATAAATTCGAAGCCATTGACGTTGATGGTGTCAAAGTAGAACAATTGTTAATTACGCGCTTGGCTGAACCAACTGCAGTAGCTAAAGATGACACGAACATAGCACCCTAAGCGTAACCTGTAATATAACTCAGACAACTAGGCTATCACTTGGCAGCAATGTCTTACGACACTGCTGCCAAGTGATAGGAATCGCTATCGTATCAAACGGATAACTTTATTTATCAACCTTGCCCTTAAGCACATAGATCTCGCCATCGAAACTGCCCTGAATTGTCAATCCTTGTCCCGCCAACTCTTTCAGATATTCGATATGATCTTCAGTGATATGCTGGCCCGGCACCAAAAGAGGAATGCCCGGTGGATATGGTGTAACTAAACCGGCACATATACGGTTGTTACTTTTAGCTATAGGCACAGATTCGCGTTCACCATAAAAGGCATCACTTGGAATACAAGCCAGATCTATCGCTGGTAAATTTTCCGGTAAGCGTGCTCTGCGCGTCGATTTTGATAATTTCACCTTACCGCTGTCGAGTTTCTTTAAGGCATTGTACAAACGAATGATTTTCGAACGCGTGCCTCCAAGCGTAAGTAAAACCAAGATAGTGCTGTGGGTGTATTTCTCTATCTCTAGCCCAATTTCGTCCAGTAAATATTTATGAATATCCTTCAATGAATACGGTAGTTCACTAATATCGATGAGAATTTTCAACGGATCGTGTCCCATATTGTCTGCACTAAAGTGTGGAAATATTCTCATAAAATCTTGCTTACCTAGCACTTTAATTTGCTTGAGCGACGCCATCTGCTGTTTAAATTCTTCTACATGATTCAACAAGGCATTTAGCAACTTATAGCCTTCCATTTCCAATTGCTTTTGGCATACGTCAAGCGACGCTATCAGCTGATATTTTGGCGATGTGCTAGCGTAGATACTGTAAATTTCTCGAAAGAAATCGGCATCGAAATCTGGATCGTTAACATGAATATAAGACGCCTGAGAAAATGCTGATACCACTTTATGCGCTGAATGAGTAATATAATCAGCCCCAGCATGGATGGCGGAATAATAACGTAAGCTAGGGTGAAAAAGAGAGTAGGCAAACCAAGCTTCGTCGATAAATACTTTAATGCCATGGTGATGGGCAAAATCGACCACTTGTTTCAGATCGCTCAGCAGGCCATCGTAGGTGCACCCAGTGAGAACTAGCAATTTCGCATCAGTATTCTGTTCAATTGTAAGTTTTATATCAGCCAACGACGGTGGCGCGAAAATACCATATTTAGGATTTAAAATACTCGACAAATAAATGGGTAAACTGGCTGATTGCAAGATGCCATAGTGCACAGATTTATGACAATTTCGGTCGATGATCACTTTATCGCCTTTGCGAAGCAGTGTCTGCAAGATGATTTTATTTGAGGTAGACGAGCCATTCGTGACGAAATAAGTATGCTTAACCTCAAATGTTGCCGCTGCTGATTCTTGAGCTCTGCCAATGGTATTGGTGCTGTCTGATAATGAACCTAATGAGTCTACCGAAACCGATAGGTCGCCAACGAAGACATTGCGGCCATAAAACTGATAAAAATCTTTAATATAAGGGGAGTTTCTAAAGCTAGAACCGCCGCTATGGCCGGGTGTATGCCATGAATCGTTCGTTTCGCCGACATAACGGCGATATGCGGTCCAGAATGGGGTTTCTGCTCGGTCATCGAAATCGTTGATCATATATCCTAAGATCGCTTCCGGATCAGAAATTACCTCATCTTTAAAGAAGAAAGACTCGATCTCCTCCGACTCGTTGACTATCTCCAATCCTTTAGTGTCGTCGCCGATTACATAAACTGGCAATTCGAGACGGATCGCCTTTAACTGCTCGATAAAGCGACTATAAGTTCGCTCGCCAACCTTGTTGTGCACATCCCAACTAAGAACCACGGCCTGAATATCACCATCTTCCTCTACACATTCCAATGCTTGTTTCAGCTTGAGACATTCAATAATATCGATATGAATATCAACTCGCTCAAAATTAGGTATAGTATTCGCCAGATTCGTTGAAAGCTCTTCCAAGGTGACGGGGTCTTGCTCAATTAACAAGATACGAAGTGAAGGTAACATAGGGGATTCGCAATAAAATTTTATAATACTCAATAGCATAACCAAAGGATTGAGACTTGTGAAATGAATACTTTTAAAATGTTCGATTAACGGTGCTATTTCACTAGCCCGCACGTATCTACAGCTATGGTTGGCCAGTCAAAGGATAACTAAAGTAGATACTAAACTATTACGTTTGCTACAAATTTGATAACTGCCATTTTCTAAAAGTGCTGTCTAAAAACTTGTTGGCCACTGTTTCAAACTCTGGATGTTGTTTCACTCCATAATAGGAGGGGTCAGTCAGTATAAAAGACTCCATGCCGATAATGAAAGAGTCGAGCATTTTGAGTGAGTTTTGAAAATACTGGAACTGCACATCAAGTGTTAAACTGTTATCAAGATAAAGTACTAATGGGCAAAATGAATAGCCACCTCGACCCTTATTTACCAGACAAAATGGGAGCGAATCTTTGACTAAAAGTGCAACAGGATCAGGTAAAACTTCAGTGCCTTTGCTTTTTAATATTGCGCTATAGAGCAGCACCATAATCGGATTATCTTTTGCAACCTGTTCGAACTGCTCTAATGTGATATATCCATTCTTAGCATAAGTATTACTAAATAGCGTTGCATCTCCAGTTTGTAAGTGTGCAATAATTTGCTGTTCTAGTTGAAACTTTTCTGGCAGTTGTAACTGAGTCAGCAACTCAGTTTCAGCAAAACTTAGCGCTTGCTGTTGCTGTTTACTATACAACAAGATTAGTGGCCACTCATAGGCTTTAAAGTTTTCAGGGTTTTCCAGTAACTCGTCTTGCAACTTATTTAGGGCAATGTTGTTGTTATTCAGTAAAAGGTTTAAAGAAATCTCATGTGCTTTTTGTATAGTGTTTTTGTTGCCATTAATACTTTTTAAAGAATCTAAAGCAGCCTGCGGCGAGCGTTCAATGACATAATGTTTAAATAACAGTGTATCTATGGTGAGATTAGTAGAAACGTCTTTAACTATTAGTTTATTAATTGCCGATAAACTCAACTCGGTGTTACCAATTACATATGAACTATAAAAAAGGTTGAATAAATTGACGACATTAGCAGGATTCTGCTTCAATACTTGTAAGCGCTTTTCTACGGTTTCTTCAAAACCTTTACTGTGAGAAAGCGCAAGTAAATAGGAATTCTCAATAAAGGGATCATTAGGCGCTTGTTTGAAGGCTAGCTGTAGTTTTTCGAACGCTAAATCTATGTGATTTTTCCTCGCCAGATGCATGGCTTCAACATAGTGTTTCAAGGGGAATTGCGGCGCAACCAATAACTCAGTAAATAGCTTTTCTCTTTGCTTTTCGCGCTCGGCTGCTGTAAAACCGCCATAACTTTCTGCCATTTCATACACGGCATAAAGCTGCGCTTTGGCCAAATAAAACTTCTCATCTTTAGCGATTGCTTGTTGTAAATAGTTACTAGCTTCCACTAGCGACTCAGGCTCTCTTTGGTAGGCTAGGCTTCTGCCTTTTACAAATAGCTCGTATGCTTGCTCATTGCGAGTCAACCCAGCCTCGGTATTGATCTCGTCGGGCAATAAATTGAGTTTTAATGCTTGGGTAATGGCAAAGGTCAATTCATCTTGTAAGGCAAAAATGCCATCAAGTGTTCGGTCGTAAGTTTCAGACCAAATATGGCTACCTGATTCAACTTCTATTAATTGAGCGGTTACTCGTAATTTTTCAGAGTCTTTTCGTATACTGCCTTCAAGTACGTAATTAACACCTAAAGTTTCGCCTATTTTTCGAATATCTGAATTTTTATTTTTATACTCAAAAGATGATGTTCGTGAAATCACTAAAAGGTCGTTAATACGGGCTAATGCGTTAAGTATCTCCTCTGCTATGCCATCGCCAAAATACTCTTGTGAGTTATCTGGGCTCATATCGGCAAAGGGTAAAACAGCAATCGATAGCGTTTTGGTTGCTTCATCGCTAGGCGCTAATAATTTATCGTACGCTATAAAAGTAATAGCTAGGGTTAAAGCACAGGCCAACCAACGGTTAATTTTACTGCCGGTTGCCTCGCGAATGGACTTAGCTTCTTCAACGTCTCCCGTGAATTTTAAGCCGTCGGGCGTCAGTTCAAATGCCCAAGCAATTATACAGGCAACAGGAAAGCCAATACCTAGCATTACGGTAGTTATCGTGCCAAACATGGTGGGTAGGTGGAGGTAGGGAGAAATAACCGCAACAATTTGTAGGATGAGCCAACTGGTGACTATATAAACACTCGCAACCTTAAATACATTGCGGCGCTTGAGTTCTTTGAAAATGCCCATGCGTCCTGCTCGTTATAATTATTTTCTAGTTAGATTAGTATTTATTGGGAGTTGATGCAATTATAAGCGATTTATTGTTGCGTATTGATTCTAACCTTAGATAAATTGGTCCAGCAACAAACCCTAGTGAACCAATACGATAACTTTTGGTTACTCTGTCTTATCTTTAAAGTCACATAAGTCTTCAATGATGCAAGAACCACATTTAGGCTTGCGTGCGATACAGGTATAGCGACCATGTAAGATAAACCAGTGGTGCAAGTTGAACATAAATTCGGTTTTTTTAGGGGTATTTTTAATGATGGCTTGTTCAGTTTGTTCGACTGTTTTACCTTTGGCGTAGCCCGTGCGATTGGCAAGCCTTTGAATATGAGTGTCTACGGCTAAAAAGTAGTTACCTTCATTGTCTTTTAGCCAACCAAAAGCGGTATTAAGTACAACATTGGCCGTTTTTCTACCAACACCAGGCAGAGCTTCGAGCGCAGCGCGATTTTCAGGGACCTCACCGCCATGTAAGTCAACTAGCATTTGACAGGTTTTTAAGGTGTTTACTGCTTTGGTATTAAACAAGCCTATGGTTTTGATGTATGATTTTAACCCGTCAAGGCCAAGCTCCAGTATGGCTTGTGGAGTATTTGCAACAGGGTAAAGCTTGTCAGTTGCTTTATTGACGCTAACATCGGTTGCTTGTGCTGATAATAGGACTGCAATTAATAACTCAAACGGGCTTGAAAAATTCAGCTCGGTTGTGGGGGTTGGGTTGTTATCCCTTAGGCGGGTTAACATCTCTAGTCGTTTTGCTTTATTCATCAGACTTAAATCATCATAGTGTTGAGTTAGTTTTCAAAGTTGACACGAACACGCTCTATCGCTTGTTCTAACTTTTTAGGTTTTGCTTGTGCTATTTTTTCATCAATGGCATTTTTACCAGCGATCAAAAAACCCATTGCAATAAACGCACCTGGTGGCAGTATCGCTAATAAAAATTTACTATCGAGATGATAAATCTCTACTTTTAATTCAGTTGCCCATTGGCCGAAAAGCAGGTTTGCACCATCAAATAAAGTGCCTTGGCCTAATACTTCACGTATAGCCCCTAAAATGACTAATACCGCTAAAAAGCCAAGCCCCATCATTAAACCGTCAAAGCTCGCTTGTTTGACAGGATTTTTAGAAGCATAAGCTTCTGCACGGCCTATGATGGCGCAATTGGTAACGATCAGTGGCAGAAATATACCTAACGACTGATATAAGTCGTAGGTGAAGGCATTCATTAACAACTGAACACAGGTAACAAAGGCGGCAATAATAAGCACAAAAATCGGAATACGAATTTCTTTTGGCACCCATTGCCTAATGGCTGACACTGTCGCGTTAGAACAAATAAGTACGAACAGAGTCGCAATGCCTAAACCTAGCGCATTAACAACGGTTGATGTTACGGCAAGTAACGGACAGAGCCCTAGTAACTGCACTAAACCAGGGTTGTTTTTCCATAAACCTTGCCAAGCCAGCTCTTTATATTCTGGATTTATTTTCATTTTTTGATTCCACAATTACTGTCGATAGCAAAAATACTTGCTTGGTTGGCTTGAAAGTAGTCAATGGTTTTTTTAACCGTTTTTACTACTGCTCTGGGCGTGATGGTAGCACCGGTAAATTGATCAAACATACCGCCATCTTTAACCACAGCCCAGCGATTATCATTGTTGTCTAGTACTTTTTTTCCTGAAAATGTTTTAATCCAAGGACCTTTTCTTAACTCGATTTTATCACCTAAACCCGGTGTTTCTTTGTGTAGTAGGGTTCTAACGCCGCTGACACTGCCATCGATATTAACGGCTATTAATAATTCAATATTGCCGTTATAGCCATCGGGAGCGACGGTTTTTATTGCGGCAGCGGTGGGGGCATTATTAAGCCGAGCACGATAAATAACATCAATCAGTAAATCACTCTTGTTATCAACGGGGGCTGAAATGCAATCACGAAACATTTCATTATCATGACTATCGATTTGAATAATTTGATTTAATTGTTTTATTAATTTCTGTTGTGCCTGTATTTCAATGCGATCTTTAGTTAACAGGTGCACTAAACCAACAGCGGCTGTGCAGCTGATAGCGAATAAGGCGAGTATTTTTGAATTTTTACTCACTGCTGGAGTTAACGTCGACATTATTTTTTCGCTCCTAGCTTGTGACCATAAGTGCGCGGGCGAGTATATTGGTCAATTAACGGTGCAGCCATATTACACAGTAAAACGGCGAAAGCGATAGCGTCAGGGTAACCACCAAATTTTCGGATAAGGTAAACTAATAAGCCGGCAAGCGCACCAAAAATAAGACGGCCCTTAACACTTGTGGCACCGGATACAGGGTCGGTTAGAATGAAAAACGCCCCTAGCATGGTGGCACCCGTAAACCAGTGAAACATGGTTGAAGCACTGCTGTCAGGACTAATAATAAAAGCAATAAAGCTACAAATGAATAAACTTGATAAGAAGCTGACGGGCGTAGTCCAATGAATGGATTTTTTACTTAGCAGAAATAAACCACCGAGCAGAAAGCCAGCATTTATCCATTCCCAACCAAGACCAAAGTATTTACCTATCGTTGGCGCTTTCATACTTTCAAGTACGGTGAAACCTTGAGTCAGATTAGTTTTGACCGTGTCGAGAGGCGTAGCCATGGTAAATCCGTCAATGTGAGTGCGAATTTGTTCAACCGAATAACCTTGTGGTGTATAGCCAGTAAAAATCACCGACAGGGTGTCAGCAAGTTGAATATCCATTGCCAATAGTGACAATGGTGGTTGCCATAAGGTCATTTGCACTGGAAATGAAATTAACAGCATGACATAAGCCGCCATTGCTGGGTTAAAAGGGTTATGCCCTAAACCACCATAGAGTTGTTTGACAACAACTATAGCGAACAAACTACCAATAATGGTGATCCACCAAGGTGCTAATGCGGGTAAACTTATCCCCAATAAAACCGCGGTTAATATCGCGCTACCATCAAACAGCTGAGTTGTTATTTTTTTCTTTCGTAACGATAACACGGTAAATTCGGCAACAAATGCTGTGGCAACGGCCAATGCAATATGAATTAAATTACCCCAGCCAAAAAAATACCATTGTGCGAAAATACCGGGAATAGTGGCGTAAATAACCATTCTCATCAGCGCTGATGTTTCACTTTGTTGATGGTTATGAGGTGAACTTGCTATCCAAAATGCCATGGTGTTCAATTACTCTGAAGGTTGTGATTTATCGGATGAAGCCGCCAGCTTTTTAGCCTTCGCTTTCGCGATTGCAGCGGCAACTCGTGCTTTTTTATTTGCAGCAATAGCAGCTTCTGTTGTAGGTTTGCTATCTGACTCGCTTATTTTAACCTCGGATGTTGAGGGCGATGCTTGCTGTGTTTTTTCTACCAACTTCTTGGCTTTCGCCTTTGCTATCGCTGCAGCAACTTTCTTTTTTCGTTCATCGCTTGCCGTAGCAGTTTTATTCACCGGGCTTATTGCTACTGGTGTTTCTGTGTGTAAAGTTACTGTAGCTTTGTTGCTTGCAACTGCTGCTAAAGTGTATTGCTCCTGCGCCGGAACAACTGTCGGTTTGTCAGTACTTGTAGACGATGGTTGCGCGTTGATATTGCCATCGGTCTCTTTCTTTGCTTTAGCTCTCGCCTTTGCTTTTGCGATAGCAGCGGCTACCTTAGCTTTTTTATTAATAGGGAGTTGCGATTTCTCGTCGGTAATTGGCTCTTGAACTGCGCCAGACGTTGCTGATACTGGCGTTGTTTCTTCAGTGCTCAGGACCTGTGTATCGCTGTTGCTTGCTTGTTCTGTTGCTTGACGTTTTTTAGCTTTGGCAATAGCAGCGGCAACTTTCGCTTTTTTATCGGTAACGACAGGCTGTGCTTTTGGCGCTATGGCGGCATTGTCGGTGTCTTGCTCAGCATCGGCTGTGCTGATTGGTGTTTGGCTTTTTTGTGCCAATTTTTTTGCCTTAGCCCTTGCGATAGCATTAGCCACTTGGCTTTTATTATCATCAATTTGCTCAACCGATGAATCAGCTTGCGAGACTATATCTTGATTGCTACCAGCTTGCGCCTTTTTTGCTTTTACTCGTGCTAATGCTGCTGCTACGGCCGATTTTTCTGATTTCGCTGCCGGTGTTCCAGCATTCATTCTAGCTTTACGCGCTTCTGCGGCTTTTTTATGCTTTTCTTCACGGGCAATTTTTTCGCGTTCAAGTCTTAATTTACGCGCTTCAAATCTTACTTTTGCTTTTTCAGCTTTAATATCCAGTAATTTTTGTTGCCGTATTTCGGCTTTTGCGACACGATAATAGTGCACTAACGGAATTTGGCTCGGACAAACGTAGGCACAGGCGCCACATTCAATACAGTCAAATAAATTAAGTTTTTCAAGTTGTGGTTGATCTTTTGCTTTTGCACTCCACTGTAGCTCTTGAGGTAGCAACTGGGCTGGGCATACGTCAGCACATTGACCGCAGCGAATACATTCTACTTCTTTGCTACTGGTCGATGAGAAAGGCGATGCTATTTCAATTTCACTGGGTGCTAAGATACAGTTAGTGGTTTTTATTACCGGAATTTGATCGTTAGCCAAGCTAAAGCCCATCATAGGGCCACCCATGATCAAATGTTTATCGTGACTATTGCTGTAGCCACATTGCTCGGTTAAATATCCCACGGGAGTACCAATAAGCGCCCAAACGTTTTGTGGCTTATCAAGTGCTTGCCCACTCACTGTAACGACACGTTTGATCAGTGGTGTGTCATTGATAACCGCGTCAGCAATGGCAAAACAGGTGGCAACGTTTTGCATTACCATGCCTAATGAACTCGGTAAAACACCACTAGGTACTTCTTGACCGGTTAATATTTTTATTAATTGTTTTTCGCCACCACTGGGGTATTTGGTTGGAATAACACAAACTTGAATATGGTCAATATCTGCCGTGGCTTTTTGTAATGTTTCAATCGCTTTAGCTTTATTGTCTTCGATACCAATAAGAATATTTTGGGGCGCTAATAAATGGTCTAAAATTTTAATGCCATCTAGAATCGTCGGGCTATGCTCTTGAATTAATAAGTCATCCGCGGTGATGTAAGGTTCGCACTCTGCGGCGTTGATAATAAGATATTCTATTTTAGCTAAGGTACTGACTTTTACTTGTGTAGGGAAACCGGCGCCACCCATGCCGGCAATACCAGCGTTAACGATTTTTTCTAAAATTTTTCCTTTACTCAATAATTGGAAATCAGGACAAATATGACGTTGTTGCCAAGTGTCTTCTCCATCGGGTGTTAAAATTAAGCAAGTTTCTCTTAAACCGGAAGGATGTGGGATTGCCATTAATTTAATGGCGGTGACTGTGCCACTTGTTGGTGCGTGAATCGGCAAAGACATCGGATTGTCACCGACACTTAATATCTGGCCTTTAAGCACTTTATCACCAACGCTAACAATTAAATCTCCTGCTTGGCCAATATGCTGACGAATAGGGATAATTAACTGTTCTGGAATTTGCGCGCTAGCAATAGGTTTGGTGCAGGTGAGAAACTTTTGCTCAGGCGGATGTATGCCGCCATGAAACTGCCAAAAATTTCCTTTTTGTATACGTTCAATTACCGATTCCACACAAACCTCATCTAATCTATTTGTACTACAGGAATACTTTGTAAATCCCATTGCCAATTTTGTGTTGTTGTAGCAACGGGGATCATTTCTATACAATCTACTGGACAAGGAGCGACACATAAGTCGCAACCCGTGCATTCGTCAGCGATTATGGTGTGCATTTGCTTTGTTGTACCTATAATGGCGTCAACGGGGCATGCTTGAATGCACTTGGTACAACCAATGCAGTCTTCTTCAATAATAAAAGCGACTTTCGGTGTATTGTCTGCTTCGTGATTTGCATCTAACGGTTGTACTTCTACCCCCATTAACTCAGCAATTTTTTTGATGGTGTCTTCACCACCGGGTGCACATTTATTTATTGCTTCGCCGTTAGCAACAGCTTCAGCATAGGGTTTGCAGCCTGGATAACCACATTGGCCACATTGTGTTTGTGGCAAGAGTGCGTCTAATTGCTCGGCAAGTGGATCACCTTCAACTTTAAATCTTACCGATGCGAAGCCTAATAAGGCACCAAATAAAGCGGCAATAACACCGAGTACTAATATTGCGATAAGCGTGCTCATTAAAACTTAACCAACCCTGTAAAACCCATAAAGGCTAACGACATTAAGCCAGCGGTAATCATGGCAATAGCTGAGCCTTTAAATGGCGTTGGCACATCAGCATTAGCCAATTTTTCACGCATGGCGGAAAACATAATTAATACTAAAGAGAAACCCAAGGCAGCACCAAAGCCATAAACTATAGACTCGAAAAAATTATGTTGCTCTTGAAGATTTAGTAGTGCAACACCGAGTACCGCGCAATTGGTCGTGATCAATGGCAGAAAAATACCTAATAAACGATAGAGGTTTGCGCTGGTTTTATGTACCACCATTTCGGTGAATTGCACCACAACCGCAATCACTAAAATAAAGGTCATGGTTGTTAGATACTCTAAACCTAAGGGGGAGAGTATATATGTACTCACGACATAGCTTAGTAAGGAAGCTAAAGTCATAACAAAAGTCGTGGCAAACGACATACCTATCGCGGTTTCAGTTCGCGATGATACGCCCATAAAGGGACATAAGCCGAGAAAATTAACCAAGACAAAGTTGTTTACTAATACTGTGCCAACGAGTAGCAGAAGGTAATCAGTCATTCGATCAATATTTTATCGTGAAAATTCACACTATTATCCGTGTTTATCTGGCAATAAACAACATATGAAGCGTAGGGTTATTCATTTTAATGCGCAGATGTTTATTTGCGATAAAAAAATGTACGGAGGTATGGTGGTGAAAGTGCGTGGTAAATTTTTAATAGGCGAAAAAAAAGCCATTGTAATTGAATGGCTTTAGTTAAAGGAGCTTAAACAAATATTACATTGATGATAAATTTTTAGGCTTACCAATATAAAAACCCTGACAGCCATCAATAAATAGCTTTTCAAGCATAAACTTTTCTTCTTGGCTTTCAACGCTTTCTGCGAGTACGCTAATACTTAGCCTATGTGCCAAGTCGACCATTAAACGCAAGAAATACTGATTGTTTTTATCTTCGTCGATATCACGTGTATAGGTACTATCCATTTTAATAAAATCGGGTTTTAAATCCCTAAAAAATTTAAATGACGTTAGCCCGACACCAAAACGTTCAACGGTAATTCGAGCGCCAACTCGGTGTACCATATCAATAAAGTTTTTACTGGTTTTGATATTTTGTTGTAAGCCATGTTCTGTGATTTCAAAAACCAATTTCGAAGCAATAGTAGCATCGCGTAACAGTCGTCGTTCTAGCCAGATCAAAAAGTGGCCATCATTAATAGAACGAGCGCTAACATTTATACCGAAAAAATGCGTTTGCATATTCTTTTCAGTGATTTCTTTAATCACTGCTTCAATAATCATCCGATCAACGGCGACTATTTTATCAAGTTTTTCAGCCATTGCGAAAAATGAAGCCGTGGGCAGTACGTCATCACTGCTATTTAAAAAACGTGCTAAAACTTCTCCATAGACACGGTTATTAGGGCTGCTAGGTTTAATGGGTTGAACTAGTAGATTAACCCGTTGGTTTTCAATCACGCTATCAATTTCTTGGCGCCAGTTTTGATTACCGTAACTAGCGCTGCTATTTTCTAAAATACTGCTATCAGTTTGGGAAAACCACGAATTTACTTTTTGTGTTTGCGCAACACTAATACCCGTATCGGCTAACGCTAAAAGTTCACCTAAGGGCTTATCATTATCGAAATAAACCATACCAGTGTATGCTACTGAATCTAAATCTGATGCTTGTTGATATTCGTTAAAGCGACCGGTTAAGTCGGTTGCAAAATTTTCTGCACTTTTTAACGTGATATTGGGGATCAATGTTGCAAAATCGGAACTGTTTAAGCGAAATACTTGCGCACCTTTATATCGGCTTATGGCATGTTTCATAATGTCTGCAACTTTGCAGATATAGGCATCACCTTCATGGTAGCCGTGGATCTGGTTTATGGTTTGCAATTCAGAACACCGGGTAATGGCTAAAACGCCAAAATCAGACCGGGAGTCGGCATTTTCAAAAAACTGGATAAAGCGATTACGATTTTCTAGTTTAGTGACAGGTTCAATATAGGCGTTTTTTTCTAGCAGGGTTGTGGCGGTAATTCGGCTGGCGATAAGTGTTTTCAGCTCGGCTAAATGTTGCTGAATTTCAGGTAAATCAATTTCATCATCATTATTTTCTTCTTCAGTATTTTCCTTACCTGAAATAATAGCAGCAAGATCACGCTTTATTTGCTGATTAATTTTTCCCGCTAAACGGCGGTATCGACCAATACTAAATGATGCAGCAACAACAATGAATATAATACTTAAGACAAACACAGCTATTGTTAAATTACGCAGCATAGCTAACCCATCACTAACAGCTAATTGATAACGTAAAGTGAGCGCTGATTTAGGTAATTTTGTTTCGCTAATAGAGGCCAGTATCAAGTCAGCAAATAGTATCGGGCTTTGTTGTTCATTTACTATCGCTTTACCCCCATTGTTAGTGATGCTGATAAAATGATAGTGGTTAAATTTAGCGAGTTGCTTGGCAAAAGCCTCACTGCTCTCAAGATCTATTTGTTGGTCTAGTGTAAGTAAAAACTGTTGATGTTGACTTTGTTTTTCTGAGGTTTGTAATGCTAAAATAACTGCACCAACCAAGGCTACACAGACGCTAAAGCCGAAGGCAAAAAGAAAATTTCTTAAAAGTAGTTGAGAATAGGTATACATATAATTCCAAAATGCTGATACGTGATTTTATATTGGCAATAAGTTAGTCAATGCTAATGATTTTGTAACATGAATCAGGTTAATTTACTAACTATCTGATTATGCCGCAATAATTATTATAGTAATGTTATAAAATTTTACCGCTATTCTTTTCTCTAGCCTGCGCGGAATTTACTATGTACGGACTTATTGTTTGCGAAAATTAACTTGCTATAAAAGCATCAACTCTATATAATTTGCGCAGCTTTAATATAGTAATATCTCACTGAATAGATTTTTATCTAAATTTGATAGATTTTCTAAGATATTGTTATAAAAAATCGAGAGAGTTACTGCTTGGTTTACATCGTGGGTTCAGTGAATAAGCCCCGCGTATTGGGGCTTTTTTGTATCTTAAGCATGTGAAAAAGGTGCAATAGCAGCAAGTGTATCGCTGGGCTATATGCCCTTTTTTTGTTTCTGAACTCTTCCAAATTGGAGAAAAGTGATTGGCTAAATTTGAACACAAATTAACCGCAATGTTACGTCCTGCCGTTGAAGAAACGGGTAAGGAGTTATTAGGCGTTGAATTTATTAGTGCCGGTAACCATTCGGTTTTACGATTATTTATCGACCATGAAAATGGCATCGATGTTGATGACTGCGCAGAAGTCAGTCGTCAAGTAGGGGCTATTCTAGATGTAGAAGACCCGATTAGTAGTGAATATAGCTTAGAGGTTTCATCACCTGGGCTAGACCGTCCATTATTTGACAAAGCGCACTTTGAAGCGGTTGTTGATGAAACGGTAGAAGTCAAAATTTCAATGCCATTAAATGGTCGTCGAAAATTTAAAGGCAAATTAGTTGCCGTTGAAAACGATAGTTTAATTGTCATGGTGGATAACGAAGAATACGAACTCGTTATCAGTAACATAGACAAGTCTCACCTTGTTTATAATCATAAAAAATAAATTTAATATAATGAGAAAGGCTAACTAGCATGAGTAAGGAAATATTACTGGTTGTAGATGCTGTTTCTAATGAAAAGGCATTACCACGAGAAAGCATTTTTGAAGCTATGGAAACGGCTTTGGAAACTGCGACAAAAAAGAAATATGAAGGCGATATCGTTGTTCGTGTCAGCATTGACCGTGCAAGTGGTGAATTTGAGACTTTCCGTCGTTGGTTAATCGTTGACGAAAGTGATACACCAATGGAAAATCCGTATGCTGAAATTAGTTTGGCAGCGGCGCAATATGATGAACCAGAACTCAATGTTGGTGATTATGTTGAAGAACAAATTGAATCAGTTAAGTTTGACCGTGTAACAACACAAACTGCTAAGCAAGTTATTGTCCAAAAAATTCGTGAAGCAGAACGTGGCCTCATTGTTGATGCTTACCAAGAACAAATTGGTGAAATCATCACCGGTGTTGTGAAAAAAGCAAGCCGCGACAGTGTGATTTTGGATTTAGGTAATAATGCAGAAGCGATTATTTACCGTGATGATATGTTACCGCGCGAAAGTTTCCGTCCAGGCGATCGTATTCGTGGTTTACTTTATGAAATTAAACCCGAAGCACGTGGCGCGCAATTGTTTGTCAGCCGCACTAAACCTGAGATGTTAATTGAGTTATTCCGCGTTGAAGTGCCAGAAATTGGTGAAGAAATGCTTGAGATTAAGGGCGCTGCTCGTGATCCTGGTTCTCGTGCGAAAATCTCAGTTAAAAGTAACGATAAACGTATTGACCCAGTCGGTGCTTGTGTTGGTATGCGTGGTTCACGTGTGCAAGCAGTTTCAAGTGAGCTTGGCGGCGAACGTGTTGATATCGTTTTATATGATGACAACCCTGCACAATACGTTATCAATGCGATGGCACCAGCAGAAGTTGCTTCTATCATCGTTGATGAAGACAAAAACACCATGGATATCGCTGTCGAAGAAGGCAACTTAGCGATGGCCATTGGTCGTAGCGGTCAGAACATACGTTTAGCAAGCCAGTTAACTGGCTGGGAATTGAACGTGATGACCGTTGCGGATATGAATGAAAAGCATCAAGCTGAAAACGATAAAGTGTTAACGCTATTTATTGATAAGTTAGATCTTGACGAAGATTTTGCCTTAATGTTAGTTGAAGAAGGCTTTACTTCGTTAGAAGAAATTGCTTACGTGCCAGTAGCTGAAATGCTTGATATCGACGGTATGGACGAAGACACCGTTGAAGAATTGCGTGAACGTGCAAAAGCAGCAATTACTACCCAAGCATTAGCAAGTGAAGAAACACTTGAAGGTGCAGAGCCTGCAGAAGATTTATTAAATCTTGCTGGCTTAGAACGCCATTTAGCGTTCGTATTAGCGAGTCGTGGTATTACAACCTTAGAACACCTTGCAGAGCAAGGCGTTGATGAAATATCAGACATTGAAGAATTAGATGAAACCAAAGCGGGCGAGCTAATCATGGCTGCACGTAATATTTGTTGGTTTAACGAAGAATAACTCACCGGGAGAATTATATAGATGGCAAACGTAACAGTAGAACAACTTGCCAAAGAGATCGGTACACCGGTGGATCGTCTAGTTAGCCAATTGGCTGACTCAGGCGTGAATAAATCGGCAACCGATTCTGTTTCGCAAGAAGAAAAAGAAGTACTACTTGACCACTTAAAAAAGCAACATGGTGATGACTCAACAGCTAGCCCAAGTAAAATGACGCTAAGCCGTAAGAAAAAATCTACATTAGTATTAGGTCATGGTAGCAAAGCTAAATCAGTGCAAGTAGAAGTACGTAAAAAGCGTACTTATGTAAAACGTAGTGAATTGGAAGAGCAGCAGCAAGCAGAAATTGAAGCTAAGGCTGCTGAAGAAGCGCGCATTCAAGCTGAAATTGACGCTAAAGCTAAAGCTGAAGCCGATGCTAAAGAAGCTGAAAACGCACGTGCAGCTGCAGCAGCAAAAGCTGAAGTACATGCAGAAGCTAAAGCCGAGGCAAAAGCAGAAGCAGAAGCTAAAGCGAAACAAGCGGCAATAGCTAAAGCGAAAAGTCTTGAAGAATCAGCAGCTAAGCCAGCACCTGCTGCTGAAACTGAGGATGCTAAAAAACTACGCTTGCAACAAGAAGCTGAGTTAACGGCTAAAGCAGAAGAAGAAGCTAAATTATCAGCTGAAGCGGCTCGTAAACTTGCTGAAGAAAACGAAGCCCGTTGGAAAGAGCAAGAAGCAGAACGTAAAGCGAAAGAAAAAGAAGTGGTACATTTAACTTCTTCGAAATACGCACAAGAAGCTGAAGATAAAAGTGATTCAGCGGATGAAAGTGGCCGTCGTCGTAAGAAGAAAAAGCCAGCCGGTCAAGACAGAAATAACCGTGGACGTAACGCAAGAGGCAAAGGCAAGTTAAGCTTATCTTCACCTCAAAGCTTGAAGCATGGTTTTACAAAACCTGTCGAAATTAAGCTTAATGAAGTGCGTATCGGTGAAACAATTTCAGTGGCAGAGCTAGCCAATAAAATGTCTGTTAAAGGCGCTGAAGTTGTCAAAGCTATGTTTAAAATGGGTGCTATGGCAACCATTAACCAAGTTATTGACCAAGAAACTGCCGCACTGGTTGCAGAAGAAATGGGTCGTGAAGTGGTACTTGTGAAAGAAAATGCCCTTGAAGAAGCGGTATTATCTGATCGTGGTCACTCAGGTGTTGAGATAACTCGTGCGCCTGTTGTTACTATCATGGGCCATGTTGATCACGGTAAAACATCATTACTTGATCACATCCGTGAAGCGAAAGTTGCAGCTGGTGAAGCCGGTGGTATTACTCAGCATATTGGTGCTTATCACGTTGAAACGGGTCATGGTATGATCACTTTCCTTGATACTCCAGGCCATGCAGCGTTTACAGCTATGCGTTCACGTGGTGCTAAAGCAACTGATATTGTTATCATTGTTGTTGCTGCAGATGATGGTGTAATGCCACAAACAATTGAAGCTATTCAGCATGCTAAAGCATCTGAAGCGCCAATTATCATCGCAGTTAACAAAATGGATAAAGAGGGTGCAGACCCTGATCGTGTTAAGAGTGAATTATCACAACACGATGTATTATCTGAAGAGTGGGGCGGCGACGTTCAATTCTGTCACGTATCAGCTAAAACTGGCTTAGGTATCGACGAATTGCTTGACGCAATATTACTTCAATCTGAAGTATTAGAGCTTACCGCTGTTGTTGATAAAATGGCTAACGGTGTTGTTGTTGAATCTAAATTGGATAAAGGTCGTGGTCCAGTAGCGACCATACTTGTTCAAGAAGGTACATTGAACCAAGGTGATATCGTACTTTGTGGTTTAGAATACGGCCGCGTTCGTGCCATGCGTGATGAAAACGGCAATGCGATTCAATCTGCAGGCCCATCTATCCCAGTTGAAATCATTGGTTTAAGTGGCGTACCTCAATCAGGTGATGAAGCGACTGTTGTTAAAGATGAGAAAAAAGCGCGTGAAGTTGCGTTATTCCGTCAAGGTAAATTCCGTGATGTGAAACTTGCTCGTCAGCAAAAGTCTAAACTTGAAAACATGTTTGCTAACATGGCAACAGGTGAAGTTTCAGAAGTGAATGTAGTACTTAAATCTGATGTACAAGGTTCACTTGAAGCAATATCTGACTCTCTACTTAAGCTTTCTACTGATGAAGTTAAAGTTCGTATCATAGGTAGCGGCGTAGGTGCTATTACTGAAACTGATGCAACATTAGCGGCAGCGTCAAACGCAATCGTAGTTGGCTTTAACGTTCGTGCTGATGCAACTGCACGTAAAGTGATTGAAGCAGAAAAAATTGATTTACGTTACTACAGCGTTATCTATGCCTTGATTGACGAAGTTAAATCAGCAATGAGCGGTATGCTTGCTCCTGAATTTAAACAAGAAATCATTGGCTTGGCACAAGTACGTGATGTCTTCAAATCACCAAAAATTGGCGCAATCGCTGGTTGTATGGTGACTGAAGGTATTATTAAACGTTCTGCACCTATTCGTGTATTACGTGAAAACGTGGTTATTTACGAAGGTGAGTTGGAATCTTTACGTCGCTTTAAAGATGACGTACAAGAAGTTCGTAACGGTACTGAATGTGGTATTGGTGTTAAGAACTACAACGATGTACGTGTTGGTGATCAAATCGAAGTGTTTGAAACCGTAGAAATTCAACGTACCCTGTAACTTTATATTATTGCTAATTTCAATTATAGCTTTGTTGGAAGTACTCATTGACGTTCGTCAACTCCGTGCTTCCGCCTCGCTTTAATGGTAATTAGCTTCAATCTAAAGTAACAGTTATTACAGAAAATTATAAAATGGGGGCTTGGCCTCCATTTTTTGCTATAAAATTTATCTCACTTATTAATAGTTTTATAGCGTTATTAGGAGTAGCCATCATGGCAAGAGAATTTGCTCGTACCGATCGAGTTGCACAAGAAATTCAAAAAGAAATCGCGATGATTATTCAACGCGAAGTTAAAGACCCGCGCTTAGGCATGGTAACGGTTAATGCCGTAGAAATTACTCGTGACTTAGCGTATGCAAAAATATTTGTGACTTTCTTTACCTTAGAAGGTCAAAATGTTGATGTTTCAATCGAGGTTTTAAATGAAGCGGCGAGTTATATTCGTACATTATTAGCCAAACGTATTAAAGCGCGCATTATGCCAGAGCTTAGATTTATCTACGATAGCTCGATGGTAGAGGGTGTTCGTATGGGCAATTTAGTCGATAAAGCGGTTGCCCAAGACGTTAAGAACCATGAAGGCGAAATAAGCGAAACTGAAGCTGACGCTGAAGAAAAACCAGAGAGTGAATAACGATGGCTAAGAAAAGAAAAGGTCGTGCTATTAACGGCGTTTTACTGCTTGATAAACCATACGATATGTCGTCAAACAGTGCTTTACAGAAAGTTAAGCGTATTTACTTTGCGCAAAAAGCGGGTCACACCGGTGCTTTAGATCCATTAGCTACCGGTATGTTACCGATATGCTTAGGCGAAGGTACTAAGTTTTCGCAGTTTTTACTCGACACTGATAAAACTTACCAAGTAACAGCTAAGCTAGGTGTACGTACTACGACTAGTGATATTGATGGCGAGGTTGTTAGTGAAAGGCCTGTTGATGTTAGTGCTGAGCAATTGGCAATTGCATTAGATTCATTTCGCGGTGTGACAAAACAAGTTCCATCAATGTACTCAGCGTTAAAGTATCAAGGACAGCCGCTTTACAAGTATGCGCGTGAAGGTATTGAAGTGCCGAGAGAGTCTCGTGATATTACGGTTTTTCGCCTCGATTTACTGCGTTTTGAAGGTGATGAAGTTGATTTAGATATTCATGTATCTAAAGGTACTTATATTCGCACTATTATCGATGATTTAGGTGAGTTACTTGGCTGCGGTGCCCATGTTGCTCAATTGCATCGCAGTGCGGTAGGTAATTACCCAACTGAACGCATGGTCAGCATGGCGCAATTAGAAGCTTTACTTGCACAAGCAGAAAGCGAAGAGCTTGCACCATCAGTTTATTTAGATCCGTTACTGTTACCTATGACAACTGCATGTGACGGCATCCCCGTGGTTTTTGTTGATGATATGTCAGCCAACTTTTTACGCCATGGTAACCCAGTACAATGCTCGGGCGCACCGAGTGAAGGCTTAGTGCAAGTGTTTGTTGGTGATGATGTTGATACCGGTGAGTTTATTGGTGTTGGACACATTGATGACGATGGTTTAGTTGCCCCGAAAAGAATTACCGTCATAGCAACAGAAAATAATTAGTTATACTTTATATACCCAAGGTACTTGGGCATAAACGGTCTTTAAGCTTTAACACTAATGGCTTTAAGGCCGTTTTTTCTCTCGCTATCCTCGCTATCCAAATATGTCATGTTGGGTTTGGCTTGGTTCGGCAAACTTCCTATCAAAAGAAGTGATTTAGTAACAAGCTTTAAATCGTCTTAAACATATCATCGTATTGATTTAACCAAAGCATTGGCCATGCTTTGATCGATATATCTTCAATTTGTTCGTTGGCCGCTTTTCGTTGATTATTCAAGAGTAAATGCTTTGCTTTAATATATTGAATACTGGGTATGTCGCCGGTGTTTAATGGCAGTTGAGCTAATGCGTCATTTAGTTTTTTCAATGCTTGCAGTTTTTTTATCTCATTACCTTGTTCTTGGTAGCAATAGGCCATATTAGCGGCATGTGATAAACCTACTGAAAAATCAGCTATGGTGCTATGAAAATGAACATTGTCACGCTCAAGTAACTCATATAACCCAATTGATTGATTGCAGTCACCCATGTAATAGTGACTCAATGCCAATATTTTTATCAAATCATGGTTATTTTGCTTTTGTTGATATTTTAATTCAAGTTGCTGATGTAATTTTTGCCCTTGTTGCCTGCCCCACATTAGCAGAAATTGAGTGCGTAAATTTACATACTCTGCTTTACTTGAATTACTTAATTTTCCCCAAAAAATTAGTGCATTACCGAACTCGCCTTGCGCTAGGTAATATTTTGCCCAATAACTATTTAAATAGTTGTTGTCGCTGTTAACCGGGTTATTTGTTGCTAATGTTAATAAGTTTTTGCTGGCGACAAAATTTTCTTTAATAAGATAAATATCAACGAAACCTAATTGGCAGGTAAGGTAGTTAGGAAATAGGCGCAAACAATGCTGATATTGCTTTTCGGCATCGTCGATTTTACTCAAATTTACTAATGTATCAGCGAGCGCAAAATGCGTGATATTGGACAACGGATTTATCGATAACGCATAAGAAAATTGTTCGTAGGCTTCGGAGTATCGAGATGATAACCACAACATAAAACCATAATTGTGTCTTGCTATACGTAAGTTTTGGTTAATAGATATCGCTTTTCTATATTCATTCTCTGCAGCATTGATATCTCCGTTGTAGGTATAATATAAGGCTTTTGCCGTATGTCCTTCAGGTAAGTCCGGGCTTAATGCTAAAGATCGGTTAATAGCAATGAGCGCTTTTTGATTTACGCTTGCTAATGGAATGTTTTGATATTGGTGCAGTAGTAAGTAATTCATACCGACTGCAGCATAAGCAAGGGCGTAGTTTGGTGAAATGTCGATAGCTTCTTGATATAAGGTTAATGCGCGACTATAGCCTTCATCGGTGCCTAGTGCCGCGTAAGATTGTGCGGTTAGGAATAAGCTTAAAGCTTGTTCATTATTGGGATGTATACGTCCATTTTCAGGTAAACCTCCAGATAATCCCATGGTTAATGAATGAGTAATGGCTAGGCTAATATTTTTTTGTATTTCAAATAATGAATTTTCGCCAACATCAAAGGTTTTAGACCATAACTGAGTGTTATTATTGCTTTGTATAAGTTGTACTGTTACTCGTTTCACACTATTGTCTGTGCGAACAGAACCCTCTAACACATAAGTAACTCCTAACTTTTCGCCGATAGCTTTTATGTCTATCGCTTTACCTCTAAATTGGAAAGAAGAAGTGCGGGCAATTACTTTTAACTTAGGCACATCAGTTAAGCGATGAATTATTTCTTCAGCCAAGCCATTGGCAAAATGAAAGCTATTAATATTGTTATCAAACACTTCAAAAGGCAGAACAGCAATTGAAGGCGCTAGCCGTTTTGGTTCCTGAAATGAAAAATATTTAAAAGATAGGTAAATCAAAATCAATACAATGCTAGAGCTAACCATTAAAATTGCAAAGCGGGGTAAACGTTTTTTTGTATTTACGCGTGATTTGACTACTGGCGTTGCTATTAAAGCGTCATCAGGAGAAACTTTATAGGAAGTAATTGTTTGAGAGGTTTGCGATGTCGAGTTATTTATTTCAATACTAAATTGTGAAGACGCTTGCCAAATAACTTCAGGAACCAAACGATAACCAAGTTTAGAACGAGTTTCTATAATCGCTCGTTTACCTCGTTTGTCTTGTAGTTTATGTCTGAGTGTTGAGATTAAGGTATTTAACGCGTATTCCGTTACGACAACGCCAGGCCAAACTTGATTGAATAATTGTTCTCTACTGACTAAATTACCATTGGCTTTAGCAAGCACATATAACAAAGCCATCGCCTTTGGTTCAAGGTGATGTTGTTTACCGTTTTTATCAGAGATCACACCTTCAGTAGGAGAAACTTCCCACCCATCAATGATGAAATTATCATTTATGACCATATTTTATCAAATATCCAATTGTCTTCTGACTTCATTTGCTTTACTGAGCGAGAGCTTAACTGCTTGTTTTTAATGGCCAACCACTTAAAGTGTAGTCTTATATTTTCCTTATATAAAAATCATATTAATTTAATAATATTATCAATGAGATGCGATATATTTTATCTTCGGATAATTGTTGCGATTCAGTAGGTTTTATGAACTGTTAGCGGTTTTGTCTTTCGGTAATAACGAAAGGTAATAACGAAATTTAAATCGTTTTTAAGGAAGAAAAAATGCGTATATTTAGTAAAGAAAACACAGGGATAAAGTCGTTAAAATTATCCACATGGTCTATCACAATAATGTTAACTTTGTTACTTACAGGTTGCCCTTGGTTTGATGGTAAGAGTAACAAGGGTGATGACGAAGAGGTTGAGCAAACTCAAGTCATCATTACGGCACCATCGGCCGTTTTTTCAATTTCAGCAGTGTCGGGACAAGCGCCTTTAACTGTTACTTTTACCGACAATTCACTAAATGGCTCGGCCAATATTACTGCATGGCAGTGGGATTTTGGCGACGGAGGTACAAGCTCAATCCAAAATCCGGATCATATATATGAAATGGCTGGTACTTACGATATCAGTTTAATGGTAAATTCTGCTGATGGCAGCGATAGTACAACGATGTTAGCAGCCATAGCCGTAGCGCCAGCAGATACTGAAATTATTGTCACAGTCGTTGATTCTAGAGGCGTTGCTCTTGAGGGAGTTACCGCAACATCAGAAACATTCACCATTGAATCTCAATCATATAATGAGTTAAAGCAGTTATCGATTACCGTTCCTCGCTCAGAGTCACAGGGGGTATTTCGGTTATCCAAAGCAGGTTATACCGATAACTTAGTTTATACCGAACACACCAATTTTTCTAAAGTGGTGTCAGCGACTTTGCTTAAGCGCACACCCGCTATAGAGTTTAATGGCTTTTTCGGAGGGGAAATCATAGGAATTGATGGTGCATCGGTAACTATTTTGCCAGAGTCACTTGTTAAGCCTGATGGCTCAGTTGTTACCGGTACGGTTGAGTTATATATGACGCCTGTTGATACCAGTGACCCCATCAAATCAAAAGCATTTCCAGGCAGTTTTTATGGCTTGCCAGATGCAGATCAAATACCTGTAGGAGAAGATCCACAACAACAACTGTTTTCATATGGTGTCGTGGAATATGCTTTTTTCGCTGACGGAGAAGAGCTACAGCTAAGAGAAGGCATGCAAGCAGAATTGCAACTGCCGTTATACACCACTAAAAATATTTATGAGGAAGATTTGGTAATAGGTGGAATTATACCTCTTTGGATCTTAAATGAAACTACGGGTATATGGGAGCAACAAGGTGAGGGTACTATTATCGCCAATCCAATCGCGGAATCTGGTTTTTCATTAAAAGCCACCACTTCACATTTTACATGGTTTAATACTGATTCATGGGCAAATTCTCTCAGCGGTTCAGGTAATGGAAATGCAGCAATAGAGCCTTGTACAATGTCGGTTAATATTGAAGGGCTTACTTTTGGAGAGAATTTCGAATTTAAACTTACAAATGGCTTTCTTAGCGGACCTATTTCTAGCTTATCATCCTCTATGACTTTTAATAATGATCCGATAAATGCTAGGGTGCCTGGAGGGGCATTAATAACTGTATCGCTAATTAGAGGTGATCAAAGGGTTAGTAGGAATGTCGCATGTTTTGCTTCTGAAATGTCATTCACGATGACTATGCCAGAGATTGCTCCTGAATTTGGAGACTGGGCTGTCAGAGTAGTCCCTGTTTTTTCAAGAGAATCACCAGACTCTCTTTATGAGATCACAGAAAATGAGCTGCTTATCGGTGGAACTTTCTACGGTGACGATGCTGTTGAAGTACAATCGAACCTTATCGGTGCCGAGATTTTAACCTTACCTCAGCAACAATATTTTACAGCTAGTTTTACGCCCGAAGATGAAAATCCAACAACTGTTACCGCTACGCTGTCAAATAGCATTGACAGAACTCAAAGAGTTGACGTTGCTGAATATGTCAGCTCTCATTCACCATTACTTGAATACTTTTACGTTCAACCTACTACTGATTTTAGTTTGAAATACTTTTGGCAAGTAAAAGGTGCGGATAAGGCCAGTATTTCTTATTTAGGTGAAGATGCAAATAATATTGAACCTGCTTTTGTCTTCTACATTGAAAATATGGAGGAAGGATCTTTTAAAAATGGTCAGCTGTTCGGCAAGACCGGTTTTTTGAAAATAGAGATAGAAAATCAATATGGGATCACGGTAAAAATAGCAAGGCTAGCTGAACTGTTTTGTTTCCCAGGGTCTGAACATCCTAATTGCTTATTGTAAAATCAAGAAATGTTTAGCCGTATGATGAAAAAAAGATGTACTTAAATCATGCGGCGATATTAAGCCAAAAGGGTGTGGGAATGAGCTATTCCTGTTCTACTATATGAAACATATTGATTTAGGGCGTTGATATTTTATCGGTAAATTATTGCTATTTTTTATTGTGCTGATAGAATACGCGCTCTTTAGAACGTCTTGCTGATTTAGTGTTCGGCTCGACGCGATTATTAAAACACTAAAATTAAGGTAAATATTATGTCTTTAAACGCTGCTGAAAAAGCTGCTATCGTTGCAGAATATGCACAAGCTGAAGGTGATACTGGTTCTCCAGAAGTACAAGTTGCTTTGTTAACTACACAAATCAACCATTTACAAGGTCACTTCAAAGAGCACATCCATGATCACCATTCACGTCGTGGTTTATTACGCATGGTAAGCCAACGTCGTAAATTACTTGATTACTTAAAAGGCAAAAACGTTACACGTTATACTGCTTTGATCGGTAAATTAGGTCTACGTCGTTAAGACAAGCTTTATTAAATAAAAGCAAAGATTTTCAAAAGGAGCCCATCGGCTCCTTTTTTTCTAGATGATTTTAACTCACGGACATTAATGCTATTGCTACTTGAGCTCAATTTTGAGTGATCTGAATGCTAAAAGTTGATTATGGGTCTTCTGTGTTAAAAACTGGTAATGTAATAATACATCAATACTATCGCGAAATGCTGCTTCATGCAGTGATTAGCAAGGCTTTTAAATAAGTGTTGATTGAAGAAAATGGTAATTTCCTTATCAAAACGATATTTATTTTCCTCGTTAAAATTCGTCTAAAGGAAGCTTCTTGATTATTCAGAATAAAATTAAAAAAAAGACCAAAAAATTCATTGACTCTAAGCATATGCTAACGGGTATTACGACTGCCTCTTTTCTAGAATCCACTGTCGTGCCAATTCCATTAGAAGCAGTATTAATTCCATTAATGCAAGCTCGTCGTGAAAAGCTATGGCTTATTGCGCTAATGGCGACCTTAGGTTGTATCATCGGTGCTTTATTTGGTTATGCGCTCGGTTACTATTTATTTGATGCCGTTGGTGATTGGATTATTGGTACATTTTCAAACCCAGAGCAATTTGACGCTATTAAACAGAAAATTCACGACCAAGGCTTCTGGTTTGTCATCACGTTAGGTATTGTGCCTATACCCTTTCAAATCGCGATGCTTGCTGCTGGCGCGACTAAATATTCACTAACCCTGTTTTTAATTGCCGCTACTATTGCGCGCGCTATTCGTTATTTTGGTTTAGCGGTTATCGTCTATTATGCGGGTGACAAAGCTGAGCGCATGGTCCGTAAACATAAAAGTAAAGCAATGATTATTATTACTGTCATGGCGCTATTGGTATGGGGTGTTGGTTTTTTTCTTTAGCAATTATTATCAAAAGTTTAATAATATTGTTGACGACTAAGTATTGTTTATTATTGTCGTGTTGTTTTTTATCTATAGTCGTAGAAACTAAATAAAGATAGAAACAAATGTGGCAGTAAGTTTTATTTATTAAAAAATACTCCAAATAAAGTTGGAACCTGATTTAAACTGGCATAAGTGAACCTTAATAATTATTCGAAACACATTATGAAATAACTGTGTTAACGTCTTCTGCGCATTGCTCTCGTTGGCGTAGCACAACCGAATAGCAATTATTATAGGATGGCAGCCGCTCAGTACTAATTAATTTGAGTCTAACTTCTTCACCACCAGCGGTCGGTTATTATTTATTATCAGGATTTATGATGCTTTATTAGGTCATATATTTATTAATACGTCTTATATATTATGCGTTTTCTATGCTCTTAAATATACCTAAGTCCCGCAGTTTGCACTGCACAAACAGCCCCCTAGTCCATTTTCGTATAGTGATTTATATTTATTGGACTATGACAAGGCTTTAGTTCGAACGGGCTACTTGATCCACACCCTAAATAGACTACTCGTTTCATTTTAGGGGGCTACAGGTAAATAGTGAATGAGTGCTTGTGCAACAAACCTATACTCAAACTTGGCATCACTCTACATTTAAATGGGGATTTTTGCGTGATAACTTCTACAACTCATGGTTTTAGAGAAAGGCAATAAAGCTGGTACATCGACAGGCTAAATCGCGAGAATGGAGTAGTAGTGCTTGATTTAGTTGCTACTTCAAATGCAAAAGCGCACTTACTCCTTAGAAAACAAGTCCCAACTTTGATCGAAATACCGGTATTGTTGTCAGAAAAAAATCATCTTAAAGTCATAAGGACGTCAGGTATTTTATAGCCGGCTTGCTTACACTGAAGGCTTGTTCAAGCACATTTATAAATGATATCAATAGCAAGTTCAAAGGAGGTACAAATGAATCGGCGTAATTTTATTAAAGCTGGGGCTCTAGGAGCTTTGGGTGTAACAGGTCAGGTAATGGGACACAGTGAACGTTTGATAATGAGCAAAGCAACACCTACCGAAGGTGAGGGACCGTTTTACCCTGTGGTTGCTCAAAAAGATAAGGACTTTGACCTGACTAAAATTACTGGGAATGAAGTAGAGTCCTTGGGAGAGCGTATCTTTATCCGTGGAGGCGTTTTCGATACTGCAGGTAACCCTGTAGAGGGGGCCACAGTCGATTTGTGGTAAGCTAATGCAGCAGGCCGGTATTCGCACCCACATGATCATAATCCGGCACCCGTTGACGATAATTTTCAAGGTTGGGCGATAGTTCCGAGTGCGAAGGATGGAGGGTTCCGATTTAAGACAGTGATGCCAGGTGCTTATCCCGTTGGGGGTGGGTGGTCGCGACCACCACATATTCATTTTAAGGTGACAAAAAGGGGGTATGTTGAGCTAACTACACAAATGTATTTTCCGGGTCAAGCATTAAACCAAGTCGACAAACTGCTTCAGAAAAAGAGTAAAGCGGAACAAAAGCTGATGATTGCTGATAGATCTTCAGACAAGTTGGACACTTTCTACTTTAGGTTAATCATTGAAAAAGCATAACAATGTCAGTCAGCAGTTGCTCGCACTCCTGCTGGCTACGCTGAAGTTGAAGAAACGCTCTATTCACTTAAAGAGAGCTCAACTACTTCTTTTTTTGCAGAAACCTGAATAGTCATCAAAAGCTGCGTCTGATTAATATCAGTTAGGTAATCGACATCGTCACTTATCTCTCCTAGAATTTTAAAATCGTCGTTATTTAGATCGTAGGACCACAATTGATTATCATCGTTGATATCATAAATTATATTGTTTTTAATCACGAAGGATTTGGATTTACCGCCCTGTTTGTTTAATGCTTTAATTTGCTGAGGTTCAACAGCGCCGGGCTGCCAAAATTGCCCCATGTGATCGTAAAGTATCAATCGACCATCCTCACTTTTAAGTGTCCAGAGTACAAACTTATCGCTTACTTCTCTGAAGCCTGACTTGTTTAAGTCGAACTCCACAATTTTTATTATCCCTTCGATCCTTAATGCTATTAATGCACTATTGTTTTTACTATCCCATTGGTAAAGTCGGATCGCTGGGTGTTCAATTGGAATGGTTTTTTGAGTTGAATCTAGAAATACCTGTGTAAGTTCGTTGTTGGCATTGACTAAAAGACTTTTACCGTCTGCTGCCCAAGCAATCCCATTGATATAAGTATCCATCGGAAAATCTGTGAGCTTTTGAGGACCTTTTCCATCGCTTATCCAAAGCTGCTCTTCGCCTGATCGTTCCGACCAGAAAGCAATTAGCTTCCCCCTGGGTTGAAAAACTGCATTGTCCTCTCCAAGGTTTGTACGCTCAAAGCTTGCAGAGTTGTGATGCTGATTCGATGAGGATAATTTTGTGTGGTTCTGTTCTGATTGAGACTGTTTTGTTTGTGTTTCAGAATTTTGTGTTTGCGGACTTGTCTCTGCGATTTCATTAAGCGGTATTAACACGACATCACTATCATAGGGCCCTTTGAGCATGAGTAGTCTTTTACCGTTTGGATGAAATTCAGGCTGGTCCATTCTATCACCAAAGGGTAAGTTGATTTTGGTGACCTTTCCTTCATAAGAAAGCGTAAAGAGTTGTCTGCCCGTGCTAAAGAAAAGCTGCTTGTTTAAAGGATCAAAATTAGGGTAGAGAAGGCGGAATTTTGCTATTTCCTGTGGGCGCTCAATAGGGTGACTGGATAAAAGTTGCCCGTCAGGACTGAGCAGTTCGACATATTGCTGACCATCTTTATGAATACGCGCCACAGCGATCAGATCATCTGCGACGGAATAAGCATAGTCGATTATATTGCCATCATTGGTAGCGTATAAGTCAGTGCTTTTATTCAAACTTGGAGAATAATTAATTAACTTCCAGCGGTTTGAATCTCTTTGCATCAGGGTAATATTGCCGTCATTTAACCAGGTAGGTTTCTTTAATATTGAATTTTTACACTGCAGAATTACACTAGGCTGCTGAGTACTTTCAAGCGCCTTATCAAAATCTAAACTTACCAAATCGTAGCAATCTTTTTGGGTAACAGGCTGGTTACAAGGTTCGGTTGCTAAAAATACCAGTTTCTTGCCGTCTTTAGAAAAACTATGGCGACCATAAGCCCCCCATTCTTTGGTCAGTTGGATTTCTTTTTGCGTGTTGATGTTTTTGGCCCATATTTTATTTACACATTGCTTATCTAAATAACGATGGAAAACAATGTAGTTTCCATCAGGTGTATAGGTGGCATCAAATTCTTTGTCGTCAGTGGCGGTAAGCGAGCGCAACTTATCAAAAGTTAGTTGTGGCGTTTGTTTGGGAGTTAGATTTTGATAGCCAATAATAGCTAGAATAATAACCCCTGCGACCATAGAAATCAGTTTTAAAGCCACTCGCGATGGCGCAGAATGATGAGCTAAATCTGGGTCAGTGCTGTCTTTAATCAGGGGTTCGTCGACGGTATCTTCTTGGGAGTTGTGGTTGCTTGTAAAGACATCGCTTGTAACATCAGTGCTTGTCGAATTGACATTGTTCTGCCATCGAACCTCAACCTCCAGGCTATAACCTTGTTTAGGATGGGTTTTAATAAAGGATTGGTTGTCCTCACCCAGTGCTTTTCTTAATTGAGCGATGCTTCTCTGCAATGTATTTGGTGTTACCACAGTATTAGGCCACACTGCTGATAATAATTCATCATGGCTAACGACTTTATTGGCGTTTTTGGCTAGGTAAGTTAACACAGCCAATGCTTTAGGTGGAATCGTCTGTGACTGCTTTTTCTGGGTGATTTGATTGCGAGTTAAATCAATAAAAAAATCACCGACCCAATACTGTGTGTCCATGTATGTGTTTTCCATGATGAATATTGACGTTTATACTCAAGCCATCTCAATATGCTCGTTTCAGGGCTACTGAATCCTCCATCTTGAGGTGGTTTGGGTATAATAGTCAGTTAAAACAAGAGGCTCACCTTAGCATGAAGTTTAATTTTTGCTAAGCCTTATACCATTTTGATTAAGTTGTTTCCCACTCAGCGAGAATTAAAAGGCTTATAGGTAAGACATTTATTTTAGAGAATGGCACTCCCTTGTTAAAATCAATAACACAGCGTATAAGCCTTTTAAACTCGCCCTTGGGAGCTCATTAGCAAACTGATAACATCACAAAATGAATGAAATATAGAATGACTATATTTAACTCATTTTGTTTGTTCTAAGCTCGCTAATGTAGCTCTGAGTTGGGAATAAATTTAATCAAATTGGTATTCATTTGCTACTGATACTGAAGGGATATCCATTGTCACTAATATACCCGTTACCATTCAAGATGCATGTTTCAGAGGGCTTGAGTAATTTCAATTCAAGGCACTGTGATGAAGGAATGGTTATTCCCTTGTAAATCACAGTCACGATGAAGTGATGTTGCTCAAACCCTTCTTCGATGGGTTTTAAATGCCTTTACGCTACAGTAAATAATCAATACATAGAGTCACTATGTTTGAATTATTCTCCTTGCCTAAAGGCATTTTAATTCCCACTGAAATCGAGCACTTTGAATGGTAACGGGTATAGGTTAAATGATATAGAGCAAGAAGCTTTAGCTCATGCAATTTCAGAAAGCCCCTGAGTAAAATGGGATGGTCATCTAACGCAGTCGGACGAATTAAAGCAGGCGATATAAGTGCAATCAAAAACGTACTTATCGCCGTCAGAACAAAATCATCTAAAAGTCATAAGGACGTCAGGTATTTTAAGGTCAGCTAGCTTAAATTGACTCTTCAATCACATTAAAGCGAAGTTAAATAATTCGTTGATTTCAAAATAAGGAAAAATTATGAAGCGTATTAGCACTGCAACTGTTCTACTGCTTTCTATTCTAATGATGAGCGGAACTAGTTATGGCCGAGATGAAAATCCCATCCCAGATGGTTCCTATCTCGGACAAACGCCACCCGGCTCAACACCTGAGATGTTTGCGCCCGGTATTGTTAATACGGAGGAATTTATTGAAATTGAGGGCATGTTCGGAGCGGATATGAATACATTTTATTTCGTCAGGGCTGATGAAAAAGAAGTTTATTCCTTGAATGTCATTGAATATATAAATAATCAATGGCAGAAGACTGTTGTCAAACAGGGAGTGAGCGAGCCATCCATTTCTCCCGATGGCAAGACCATCTATTTTGCCAATAATTATATTGAGCGCACCAGCGACGGTTGGTCGGAGCTAAGAAATCACGGCGCACCTTTCGAAGATATCGACATTATGAGGCTTTCAGCGTCTGCGAACGGCACTTATTATTTCGATACCTTTACCCCAAAGTTTGATACCCCTATTCGCTATTCACGTTTGATAAACGGTAAATATGAACAACCGAAGTCACTGGGCCCGCAGTTTGGCATCGGCAGATATAATGCCCACCCTTATATTGCGCCGGATGAAAGCTTTATTATTTTTGACAGCGTCAGAGAAGATGGACAGGGCAGATCTGACATTTATATCAGTTATCGCGCGGCTGATGGCTCATGGGGCCCTGCCATTAATATGGGCGACAAGATAAATACCGCTCATTCTGAAAAAAATCCAAGTTTATCACCCGATGGACAATTTCTATTCTTTGATAAGCGGACAAAACGCGGAAACGAAGAGGTAAATATCTACTGGGTGGATGCACAAATTATTGAAACGCTAAGGCCCAAATAGAAAACCATAATACAAACTCAGCCAGCGGAGCAAGACTGGCTAATCTAACATTGCCCGCTGAGTAGTGTGTAGCATCTAGTAAACTGAGTAGTTCACCATAAGTACATCTTAAATGGACTACTCAGAGACCGTTTCACGGAGCGTTCAAATCATATAGAAACAATCATGCAATGTAGGCAATGGTGGCTTTGTTGACTATCAAGATGAAGGTAGCTCAACGTCTTATGAATACAAAATACAGCTCAAAAATCTATTGCTTTTAATGTATGTCGTATCAAAGTGAACATAAAACAGGGTTGTTTTGACCAGTGAATTAGCTCAGGTTTGTGGCTACAGCCCTTAGAGTTATATTTTAGAAGTTAGCTATTTCAAAGTTTAATTAAGTTTTTTGAAATGTATTTTCGGCGCTTAAACGTAACAATTCCCGTTTCCGATTTAATTTAACGGTTTCCATCTTTATTCAACTTTAACAATAGTGTTTCAATCAGATTCATAATACGGACATTATTGGCATTATTTTTCTAAACAGATATACCCAAATTACAGAAGTAGGTAAACTTCTCGACACTTTATTCTTCAGGTACTTGCTTTCATGCCAATGCTTATTTTCGTCACCTTAATGTGGGCGTTTTCTTTTAGTTTGATTGGGGTATATCTTGCTGGACAAGTTGATGCTTGGTTTTCGGTATTGATGCGCGTAGCCCTTGCTACGCTGATTTTTTTACCGTTTTTGAAGTTGTCTCAAATCAAGGCGAAAGTTGCTTTGCAACTTATGATCTGTGGGGCCGTGCAACTGGGCATCATGTATGGTTTTTACTATCAGTCATTTTTATATCTTTCGGTGCCTGAAGTTTTACTGTTTACGGTTATGACACCAATTTATATCACGTTGCTCAATGACCTGCTTGATCGTAGACTCAATGTCGGCTTTATTATCAGCGCATTATTGGCTGTTTTTGGTGCCATCACTATTCGCTATCAAGGAATTGATGAGGGATTTTTAAAGGGCTTATTAATTGTTCAAGGGGCAAATATGTGTTTTGCCGCAGGGCAGGTTACTTACAAACGCACCATGGCAAAACAGCGCATAGATTTAGCGCAGCGCACGGTGTTTGCTTGGTTTTTTATCGGTGCATTGGTTGTGGTTATTCCCTGTTACTTGCTGCTTGGTAATCCTGATAAGTTGCCAACCACGGCACTGCAGTGGTCTATTTTAACTTACTTAGGACTTGTCGCTTCTGGTATTGGCTATTTCGCTTGGAATAAAGGGGCCACACAAGTTAGTATTGGTACATTAGCGGTTGCCAATAATTTATTAATTCCTGCAGGTATTCTGGTCAATGTCATATTTTGGAACCGCGAAGCGGATATTGTTCGACTTACCATAGGTGGCGGAATTATCTTATTAGCGCTACTGGTAAATGATAAGTTTAATCATAAAATTCAACAAGCAAAAACATGATCACTTTGCCTATTCACAGACGTTTAGTGAACACTTACTGAATGCTAACTTCTTTGCTCTAAAAACACGCGAGGTGGTCAGATTGGCAATATGCTATACCTGAGCAATAAAATTGTACTCGTGGAACATATACTTATCAAAGCTCAAACTGCTCTAGCAAACCTACTTAGAGGCTAAATATTATACCGTTGTCGACGCTAATATTACGCCAAGTCAAAGAATAATTTACTGGCTAGACTAAAATCTCATTAACTTTTGATGAGGACTTCTCTATGACATCTATCCCTGAGTTTATGACCGCTAAACATCGTGAATGCGATGAGTTTTTTATCCAAGCCGAGAACGCTATTGCCGATAATAACTGGTTGTTAGCCAAGCAAGCATTTAGTCAGTTTTCGGCAGAATTAACCATACACTTTCAAGCCGAAGAAGATATTTTATTTCCTGAATTTGAGCAAGCCACCCGCATTACGCAAGGACCTACACAGGTTATGCGTGGCGAGCACCAACAAATGCGTACCTTGGTTGCTGATTTGTTGGTGGCGCTTAGTGCTGAGGATAAAGATGCCTATATTAGCGTCTCTGAAACTCTTATGGTGTTAATGCAACAGCATAATATGAAAGAAGAAATGATGTTGTATCCTATGAGTCAGCAGCGAGTTCCTGCACCGGATGCCCTACTAACTCAAGTTATTGAGCACTGTCAAATAACTGAAAATGGTTAATTAGCAGGGATGAAAACCATAGCTGTCAATGTCAGTGCATTGGCTCCACCTGAGCCGATGCAGGTAATTTTGTCTTCGTTGGTCGAGTTACCCAACGGCGCTGTGCTAAAAGTAAGCCACCGGCGAGAGCCGTTTCCGTTATATGAGCGGCTGCTCGCAAATGGTTGGCTGTATTATTGCGAGCACGTCTCAGATGAAAGCTTTGTTATTTATATTGCTCATGAGCAAGACAAAGCGCAATTTGGCGCTTATATCGACTCAAGTGTTCAACCTTAATCTATTTACTCAAATTAATTTCGTCATTATTGAAAACTTAACTTTTGCAGCATGCTTATGAATATTGCTAATTTATCATTTAGTGCTTTACCACCAATCAACGTGCCATTTCGACATTTTATTAGTGCGGTTATTTTTTTGCTGCTAACAGCACTTCTGATACTAATTTCGGGTGAAAAAATTTGGCTGAGTCGATGGCAGCCAATTTTGTTAGCGATTACCCATCTATTTACTTTAGGTTTTATCTCAATGGTGATGATGGGAGCTATCTACCAATTTCTCCCAGTTATTGGTGGCGTTGGTATTACTAACGTCCGCAACGTTGCCACTGTGTCTCACTGCCTCCATACCCTAGGGACTTTAACGCTTTCATGGAGTTTTATTACTCCAAGTACGTTTGCTCGTGTTCTCGCTATATTAACTTTAGGTATTGGCTTTGGTTACTATATTTTTTCTGTGGCTCGGGTATTAATTAAAAAGCTGAGCCAAGGGCCTGCTATTATCGGTCTCAGGCTTGCAATACTATCGTTAACTTTTGTTGTCGTGTTGGGGGGACTTTTTATTGGGCAAAATAGCTTAATGCCCTATGTGAATATCAGCTTTTTTGCGGATAAAAGCTATACCGACATTCATGCTTTGCTGGGAGGTTTTGGTTGGGCAGGGGGGCTGATTTTAGCGGTTAGCTTACAAATAATTCCTATGTTTCATGTTACGCCTAGCTTTCCTAAATGGTTGGCGAAGTATATGCTAGCCACTTTAATCAGCTTATTACTCTTGTTGTTTTTTTTTAAAGCCAATAGCGTGGGCGGACAAGTAATTATTGCTTTTGTATTAGTTACCTATGCTGTTTTTAATTTAGCCTTTCTAAGGTTGTTTAAGCAGCGAAAGCGTAAGGTTGTTGATACCAGTATTCACTTTTGGCAATTTGCCGGTAGCAGTTTTTTGGCGTTGACCTGTTTATATTTCTTAGCTGATGATTTTTATCAGCAAGTGTTTTCTGGTAATAAGGCCTTGCTGCTTAGTGCGGTGTTTATCTATTTCTACCTGATCAGTATTATTGAAGCAATGCTGTTAAAGATAGTACCTTTTCTAAGCTACACACATTTGCAAAATCTATGCTTAGCTGACTTTAATGCGATGAGCCATTTACCTTATATGCATGATCTATTGCTGAAAAAACATAGTCGACTGTTATTTAAATTCCATATTTTATCATGCGTTTTGTTGATATTGACGATAGCCGTGCCAAGGTTTTATTGGGGGTTTTCCTGCGCTATGTTAGTGGAGTTTAGCTGGCTGCTTTTTCTTATTATTCGTAGTCTAAATTTATATCGACGCTGCTTAATGAAAATAAAAAACATGGCGGTATGAACAGCGAATTTTACTGCTAAGTTTTACTGATGGATATTTGTGCAAAGAACTACTGTAAGTACGAAATATGCGCTATAAATTGAGGTTTTTAGTGTTTAAATTCAACATTTGTGCTTTCGCGCTAGTAAAAACATAACTGTTAAGTATAATGTGCGTGCAAATTTTGTATTTGCAAAAAACTAATCAATCAAACTGTATAATTTTTTGTTCAACTTAGGGTTTAACTTACCGGTTAGCCGCTTAATATTTTAATGAATATTTAGATCATTAACTAAGTGAATAAATAATTGTACAGATTGATTAAAATCTAAAAATATTTAAGGAACTCCTCTATGTTCAAACCAGTTACTAAAACTTTTGAATTCGGTCAACATACCGTAACTTTAGAAACGGGCGTTATTGCTCGTCAAGCCACTTGTGCCGTTATGGCTAGCATGGACGATACGTCAGTATTAGTCTCTGTTGTTGGTAAAAAAGAAGCAAAACCAGGTCAAGATTTTTTTCCATTAACGGTTAACTACCAAGAGCGTACTTACGCTGCTGGTAAAATACCAGGTGGTTTCTTTAAGCGTGAAGGTCGTCCTTCAGAAGAAGAAACATTAATCTGTCGTCTAATTGACCGTCCAATTCGTCCTTTATTCCCTGAAGGGTTTACTAACGAAGTTCAAGTTGTTATCACTGTTGTTTCTGCGAACCCAGAAATTGCCCCTGATATCATTGCTTTATTAGGTACTTCAGCAGCATTAGCTATTTCAGGTATGCCTTTTAGCGGTCCTGTCGGTGCAGCGCGTGTTGGTTATACTGACGGCAAATATATTCTTAACCCATTACAATCTGAGTTAGCTACCTCGCAACTAGACTTAGTTGTTTCAGGTACAGATTCAGCAGTATTAATGGTTGAATCAGAAGCTGACGTTCTTTCTGAAGAAGTAATGCTTGGCGCTGTTATGTTTGGTCATGAACAAATGCAAACAGCTATTACAGCAATCAAAGAAATGGCTGCTGAAGTTAACAATCCTAAATGGGAATGGACTGCTCCAGTTAAAAATGCTGATTTAATTGCTAAAATTGCTGAGCTTTCTGAAGGCCAAGTAAACGAAGCTTACCAAATTACTGAAAAAGCCGTACGTTACGAAAAGATTAAAGAAATTCGTGATGGTGTTGTTGCATCTTTATTAGCTGAAGATGCTGAACTTGACGTACAAGAAGCAAAAGATTTATTCCATGACCTAGAAAAAACAGTTGTTCGTGGTCGTATCACTCAAGGTTCACCACGTATTGATGGTCGTGACCCAGAAATGATCCGTGCTTTAGATGTTATGACGGGTGTATTACCACGTACTCATGGCTCTGCTGTGTTTACTCGTGGTGAAACGCAAGCTTTAGTTGTTGCGACTCTAGGTACTCAACGTGATGCACAACGCCTTGATACTATCATGGGTGAAAAAACTGATAATTTCATGCTTCATTATAACTTCCCTCCATACTGTGTTGGTGAAACCGGTTTTGTTGGCTCTCCTAAGCGTCGTGAAATTGGTCATGGTCGTTTGGCAAAACGCGGCATGTTAGCTGTTATGCCTTCAGCTGAAGAATTCCCATATTCAGTTCGTGTTGTGTCTGAAATCACTGAATCGAACGGTTCATCTTCAATGGCTTCTGTATGTGGTACTTCATTAGCATTGATGGATGCAGGTGTACCAATTAAAGCCTCTGTTGCTGGTATTGCTATGGGTCTAGTTAAAGAAGGCGATGACTTTGTTGTTCTTTCTGACATCTTAGGTGATGAAGATCACTTAGGCGATATGGACTTTAAAGTAGCAGGTACTACCGGTGGTATTACTGCACTTCAAATGGATATTAAAATTGAAGGTATTACGCAAGAAATCATGCAACTTGCTTTAAACCAAGCAAAAGCAGCGCGTAATCACATCTTAGCTGTTATGGATGAAGCTATTGGCGGACATCGTGATGATATCTCGCAATTTGCTCCACGTATTCATACCATGAAAGTTCCACAAGATAAAATCCGAGACATTATCGGTAAAGGTGGCGCAACTATTCGTCAATTGACTGAAGAAACTGGCACTACCATTGAAATTGAAGATGACGGTACCGTTAGAATCGCTGCAACTGATGGCGAACAAGCTAAAGATGCTATTGCACGTATTACAGCACTTACAGCAGAAATTGAAGTAGGTACCATTTATACTGGTAAAGTTGTACGTATCGTAGATTTCGGTGCCTTTGTTAACGTATTACCAGGTAAAGATGGTTTAGTACACATTTCTCAAATCTCTGAAGAACGTGTTAACGCTGTTAGCGACGTATTGACAGAAGGTCAAGATGTGACTGTTAAAGTACTTGAAGTTGACCGTCAAGGTCGTGTACGTTTAAGTATGAAAGAAGCTGCTGAAAAGCCAGCTACGCCAGCATCTGACACTGACAACGCAGAGTAATTCGTCTGCTATAAAGTCAGTTGATTAGCTGTATGACAAAAATATAGCTAATTTCTTGTCGATAAAAAGGGAGCTTAATTGCTCCCTTTTTTATATACTCATGGGCAAAATACCTACTAGGATTGTGTTTTTCGTGCGCTTACTTCTTAAAAATAAATTTCCCAACGCTTTATTATCCCAAGTATTACTGGTTTCAAGCTTATTGTTCGCTCAGGGCTGTACTTCAACTAACAATCAGCAGTCTGCTATTGGGGAGTTAATCATTGCTGAACCTATTGCCATTAATGTTAAAGACGAAATAGCATTAGAGCGTATCACTCAAGTGCTACAGCGTGCTAAAATTAACGATGAACAACGAGCTGAGTTGTATTATCAACGTGGTATTAAATACGATAAATTTGGTTTACGTGCCTTGGCACATAACGATTTTAATCAAGCTATTGGCCTAAAGCCTGACATGGTTGATGCCTATAACTTTTTAGGTATTCATTTCACTCAACTACAAGAGTTTAACCAATCTTACGATGCTTTTGATTCGGTAATTGAATTAGATCCCAGTTATGAATTCGCTTATTTTAATCGCGGTATCGCTTTATACTACGGTGGTCGTCCTAGCCTCGCAGCAGATGACTTTAAAGCGTTTAGAAAATACCAACAAAACGACCCATACCGCGTATTGTGGCAATATTTAGCTGATATCGAGTTAGATCAACAAAAGGCTGATCAAGATTTAACGGTTGCTGCACAATTAATTGCTGAAAACGTCTGGGCAAAAAAGGTTATTAAGCTTTACTTAGGTAAAATGACTCAAAGTGACTTTATTGCGCATCTGACTGATAATGTTAATACTAATGAAGCGTTAACAGAGCGTTTGTGTGAAGCCTATTTTTATTTAGGGAAATACAGTCAGATGAAAGGTGATGCAAGTGCAGCTATTAACTTTTTTAAACTGGCGTTGAGCACTAACGTTTATGAATTTGTTGAACACAGATACGCTAAACTTGAGCTAGACTTGATGCGCCAAAATATGCAACAAAGCAGTGCTCCATAATCATTTTTTAGCACATGAGTGCCAATAAAAAAATTAAAGTAACAATAATAAGCTTGGTAAGTTTAGCTTTTATAATCTTATTTAGCTTATTACTTTTCATTACTGATTTTCGTGGCAAGATAGCTAATGCAACAATCACTCGCCAACAATTGTCCCTACTCGAAAGTTTCGACCTAATTACCGATACAAAAGCACGATTAACAGAATTGTTAGCAACTAAAAGTCATCGTGCATGGTTGCATCTAGCAAAGCTGCATGCAAATAATAGTGCCGACACTGCATACCAATTAGCTGAATATTACCGTCAGCACAACGCAATAAATTCTGCACAGTTATGGTATCAAGTCGCGATACGTCAACAACATATTCCGGCTCGAATTGCATTAGCTAGTCGCTATTTTGACCAGAAAAAATATGCTGATATTAAACCCTTGTTACTGCCTATTATTGATAATACACAAGCACTAAAAATACTATATAAACTTGCGTTGCACAAAGGCGATATGTTGTTTATCAAAACTTATAAAGACAAATTAGCGAGTGGAGCTAATCATAAATTTTATCGTGAATTAGAACAGTTTTCAGTATTTAGCGCTAACTCGGTAAAAGTGATAAGTGAACAAAATATTGCCCCTAATTTGTCATGCGTTATTGATGTTCAGCTTTTCGCAACAAATTTAACTGGTCTAAGGCACGGCACACAGTTAATTTCTGCATTTGAGCAGCACACACTAGCTCAGACTATTTGCCTGCGAAAACCGAAATATATTGCCGCTGATGATGTTAATTGCCAACATCAGCCTAATGAAAAAATCACCTGTAATGCGACAGCGTGGGTTAGACAAAAAAGCATTAACACACGTTACCTTGGCTTAATTGTTGAAGTAGGCGGTGCTAATGTTGACAACGGCATTATGTATATAGATCAGGCAGACAATGTTGATGTGTTAGTGCATGAACTGAGCCATTTAGTAGGTTTTGTTGATGAGTATCCACTACCTAGCAAACACCAAAAGTGTCAGCAATTTCAGCAGGCACCTTTTGCTCATAATCTAGTGGTTTTATCTGAATATTATCAGGGTGAACGCAACATTTTAAGAGCAAAGATATTGTCGCAGATACCGTGGCGTAGTTTTATTAAAGATTCGACCCCCATACTGTCTAAACATCAAAAGGGCTGGCGCTTGTCAACACCGAAAAAATATCATGACGAGATAGGAGTTTTTACCTCAGCTTCATGCGACAAGCAAAATGCAATTCAAGCATTTAAACCGTTAGCACAAAGAACAAAACTGCAATATTTTGAACTAGTGTTCCCAGACACATATATAGATATTATGCTGTTAGCCCCTCGTCGTTACTTGATGCCCAGTTATCATTTTAATGTCAGTAGAGATTTAGTCGAAAAAGGTGATTATTCTAAAGCGCGGGAGGTGTTAGAGGTTACGTTATTTGACTAATTAAAATTTAGCCAATTGAATTTATTACCTATTATGTAATTATTACTCATTGGCTAAATTTTGACGCAATATTTATAAAACTTAATTAGTGTGCTCTTTCAATAGCGTTACTTTAGCTTCATGCTTTAAGTTTGATGTTGCATTTACGTATTTTTGCTGTTGTATAACAATGTTACTTCTTACTTTTGCGATTGGCCACATAGTGTTGTTGTTAAAGGTTGATAGCTCTTGCTCTAACGCTGCTTTACTATTTTTAGGCGAGCTAACTTTTGTTGTATTAATAAACCATGAGAATAGTGACATACTGCAGGCTCCTCGAATTATCTATCTTAAGTTATAGCGTAAATTAGCTGTTTTTGCCGAATATAGAGTAATATTTTTCCTGATATTTCTATATTCACTGAGTCTATCAGCGCTAAGTTACGATATAATTACGGCAACTTAATGAAAGCAATATTATATTTTTATGGAAAAATTTTCTTTTACGCATTTTCGTGAACAATTTCCTATTCTGGAAAGTTTAGTTAATGATAAGCCGTTAGTTTATTTCGACAACGCCGCGACAACTCAAAAGCCTATTTGCGTGATCGACAGCCATAATGATTACTATAAACAAAGCAATGCGAACGTGCACCGCGCTTCCCATGCCTTAAGTGCGAAAGCCACATCATGCTATGAAAGCGCTCGAAAAAAAGTGGCTAAATTCATTAACGCTAATGCTGATGAAGAAATTATTTGGACCAAAGGCTGCACTGAAAGTATTAATTTGGTGGCGCAAAGTTGGGGGCGTTCAACATTAAAGTCAGGTGATGAAATCGTCCTAAGCTACAGTGAACACCATGCTAATATTGTCCCTTGGCAAATTGTTGCAGAGCAAACAGGCGCTGAAATTAAAGTGTTGCCATTAACTAAAACGGGCCAAATAGCCCTTAATGACTTAGAAGATATTATCGGTGAACGTACCCGCATTATTTGCTTTGGTCATATATCTAACGTCGTGGGGCGAATTAATCCTATTGAAGCGATCATTCGAGTTGCCAAAAAATACCAAGCATTAACCTTAATTGATGGCGCGCAAGCTATTGCGCACCTTAATGTTGATGTTAGGGCGTTAGATTGTGATTTTTATGTGTTTTCTGCACATAAAATGTACGGCCCAACAGGGGTTGGTGTGCTTTATGGTAAACGAGAGTTATTAGAAAATATGCCTCCGTACCAAGCGGGTGGCGAAATGATCAAATCCGTGAGCTTTACACAAACAACATTTAACCAGTTACCACATAAGTTTGAAGCAGGCACGCCCAATGTTGCAGGTATTGTAGCGTTTGGTTCGACAATAGCTTTTCTTGAAAAACAAGATCATGTTGGTTTATTAGCCTATGAAGACCACTTGAAGCAGCATTGTTATCAGCAGTTATCAACAGTCAATGAACTCAAATTTATAGTTAATGAAGTCCCTGATATTCCACTATTTTCATTTACACTTATGGGGCATCATAATCATGATGTTGCTGCCGCGCTCGATAGTGTCGGCATTGCCGTTCGTGCCGGTCATCATTGTGCAATGCCACTTATGCAGTACCTTAATATAGCTGGCTGCATACGCTTATCTTTATCTGCATACAATAGTGTAGGGGAGATAGATTTTGCGATAGAAGAATTGAAGAAATTGCTTAATGCTGGAATAGAACCGGCCCAAGTATTAAACCCATTAACAAGCAAAGATGTGGCTAATATACGCTCAACGAATAGCAGCTTAACGATTGATGAGCTACTTTCAAGGTTTGCTAAAGCGAAAAGTTGGGACAGTAAGCATCGAGAAATTATGATGCTAGGTAAGCAACAACAGCGTTTACCTACCGAAATAAAAACCGATCACTGGTTAGTTTCTGGTTGTGAAAGCGATGCTTGGTTAGTGTGCTCTGAAGAAAGTGATGGGCTATTTTACTTTCAGGGCGATAGTGACGCTAAAGTGATCAGAGGTTTGTTAGCTATTGTTTTGACGGCGGTTAATAACAAAAGTGCATTGGAAATAGCCGCTTTCGATATGGACGATTATTTTTCTAAGTTGGGTTTATTACAACACTTAAGTCCTTCTCGAGGTAACGGATTACGGGCTATTGTGCAGAGAATTTATCAATTGATCACTGTGTAGCTATACACGTATGATGAGCTAACGTTCTGCGTTAGCTCAGTGCTTTTTTCAAGTATTTATCCATCGCTTTAGCAACGGCAAAGAAGGCAAAACATGCGGTAACATGTGTTGCAGCGCCAAAGCCGCCGCTGCAGTCTAAGCGCATGGCGCCATCGTTCGATTGCTTTGCATGACAAACATTACCTTCGGCGTCAGGGTAGCGTAACTGCTCACTGGAAAATACCGCATCAATCGAGAATTTGCGTTTTACATTACGTGAAAAATTGTATTCTCGACGCAATTGGTTACGTACTTTGGCGAGCAGTGGATCTTGATATGTTTGACTTAAATCAGCTGTGGCAATTTTACTAGGGTCAACCTGACCACCGGCACCGCCAATGGTAATAATAGGCAATTTATTACGCTTACAATGGGCAATTATGGCACTTTTAACGTTAACGGAATCAATTGCGTCGATAACATAATCAAACGAATTTGACAGTAATTCTCTAACATTTTCGAGTGTAACAAAGTCTTCGACCGTGCTAACTAAGCAGTCAGGATTAATTTGCATTATTCTATCACGCATGACATCGACTTTACTTAAACCAACGGTGTCGGTTAACGCGTGAATTTGACGATTAATATTGGTAACACATAAATCATCGAGATCAATTAAGGTTATTTGCCCAACACCGTTACGTGCTATAGCTTCAGCAACCCAAGAACCAACACCACCGATGCCAATCACACAGAAATTGGCTTGTCGAAGCGCTTCGCTCTGGCTGTTACCATATAATCGAGCAATACCACCGAACCTTAATTGATAATCTGACATGAGTATTCCACTAGCTTGAAAATTCGCTGTGCATTATAACAGGCCAGTATAGTAAAGCTAAGAGTGTAAACAGCAAATTCCTCGATAAATCAGACATTTTTTTTCTTTGACCTTTACTTCGTCTTTGTCTATTCCGCTTAGGTATTTATTTAGTTTATTCTCGATATTGAAACTTATGATGGCCAACGCAAGGTATGCTAACGCTAAATAGACAAAACTGCTGGTTATTTCAGCGCTTGTTAATATCGGTAGCAACGCAAGAGTAAAGATGAGTAGAAAATATAGCCATAAAAGTAATGTTTTTATCGATTTGATCAAAGTTATCATAATATTAATCTCGGTAATTAACGCTCTTATTTGTTGAAATAACATTGTAACGCTTGTAGTGAGCAAAAAGAGGTGGCATATTTGACATTATTACTGGTGATAGTGCCAGTTGATCTAAGGTGATTAGAATGAATGTCTATGTTTTAGCAAGCAATCAATGTGTCGTTTCGGCTGTTTATGGCTTAATTGACGTATTTTATGCGGCAAACTATTGTCATGAACAGCGTTATTGTAATCGTGATTATGACGCGATTTCTTGCAAAATAGTGACCATAGATAACCAAGCCGTGACCGGTTATAACGGTATAAGCATTACACCGAATGCGCTGATAAATGAAATAGATAAGCCTGATATTATTATTGTTTCTTCGTCAGTGCGTGCGGTGATTGAATGCTGTGCAGATGACGTGATGGTGGAAAACCTACCGGCAGTTAAGCAGTGGCTTAATAAATGCCATGAGCAAGGCAGCACTATTGCCAGTTACTGTACCGGTGCATTTTTATTGGCTTCGTGTGGTTTACTCAATGGTAAAGTTGCCACCACGCACTGGCGCAGTGCCGATTTATTTAAGCGTTTATTTCCGTCAATTAGACTCGATTGCGACCGCATGCTCATTGATAATGGTGACGTGGTTTGTTCTGGAGGTTCAATGTCTTATATTGATCTCGCGTTACATTTAATTGATAAAAATATTGGTCAAGATATCGCGTCTGATTGTGCCAAGTTATTAGTTTTTGATCCCGTGAGACAAAAACAATCCCCTTATGTCACGTTTCAGGCGCAAAAATCTCATGACGACCAACCGATATTAAAAGCGCAAGAGTGGATAGAGTCACATTTTAGCCAAGAGATATTGATTGATGATTTAGCTATGCTAGTCGGCTTAGGGGCTAGGACCTTTAAAAGACGCTTCAAACAAGCCACCGACGAAACGCCCATTAGCTATTTACAAAGGATCAGGGTTGAACATGCCAAAATGCGCTTGGAAAAAACCACGGAACCAATCAACCAAATAATTTGGAATATTGGTTATGAAGATGTCAGCAGTTTTCGGCAACTATTTAAACGTTTTACCGGTGTTACTCCGAAAGACTACCGACAGAAATACGCTTAACTTGAACTCACTTTGGCCGTTTTTAAGTAGGAAAGTAAATTAAGCGCTAGGTAGTTTAACGGTAAATTGAGTTTTTTGTTCATCGATAATATCAAAGCTAATGTCGCCTTGTTGGACTTGGGTCATTAATTTCGCTGAATACGTGCCTAGTCCCGTTCCTGCGCTATGGTTAGAGCTACTGTACTTGTCAAATAATGTTGAACGCATAGCCGCTGGGATCACGCCATAATTAGTCAAACGAAAGCTTACTTGCTCATCTTCACGGGTTAATATTAAGACAATATTGTGGTTTGCAGGTGAAGCCTCTACGGCATTTTTTATTAGATTGTTGAATATTGATAAACACAGTAATGGCTCAGCTAAAATAAAATGCTCAGTATCAAAACCTGAGAGATCAAAGTGAATGTTTTTTTCATTGCTGTTCTTTGTTACGGCGTTAATCGCATCGTTGATTAAGGTATTTAAATTTGTTACCTGTGGTACTAGCGTATAAATGCCTTGCTCAATTTTATATAAATTCAGTGAATTATTTATCATATTAACCACGTTATTTACCGCTCGGTTAATTGATTTTGCGGCTTTTTTGTCTTCTAAGTGGTAAGTTTCAAATAATATATTACTGAGCGGTGCCTTTAAGTCGTGATGAGTTATTTTTTCAATATCTTCACGTAATTTCGCATTTTCTTCTAAGGTGGCGACTTGTTCAGCTAAGGCCATTTTTTGCTGTTGTAAGCGAATATGTGTGGCGACGCGAGCGCGCAGTAAATCACCATTGAGAGGCTTGGTAATATAGTCAACTGCACCGATATCAAAACCATACTTTATATCATCAACCAGTGCTTTAGCACTGAGAAATATTACCGGTATATGGTGACTTATAGCGTGTGCTTTTAATTTTGTACAAACATGATAGCCATCCATTTCTGGCATCATAATATCAAGTAGAATTAATGCGATATTGTGTTTGTTACTATTGACAATCCTCAGCGCATGCTCACCTGATTTTGCCGCCATAACTCGATAGCTACAACGTAAATTTCCTGCAGCAACATCGATATTGCTACTCTCATCGTCAACTACTAATACGATTGGCTTTTGTTCAACTAACGATGAAGTTTCTTTGATTGGAACTGATGTACTGGCTAAGGAGTTGCTCGTCGTTTCTTGAGCAGTATCCGTTGAAAATATAGGTGCCTGTGTTAGTTCAAATAAAGCGGAAATAACCTTTTTTTTGGTGAATGGCGCGCGTAGGGTAAGGCTATTAGTTGTGATATCTTTTGTCGATTTCTCAGGCGCTTTAGGATCATCTTGATGCGCTAATATCATCAGGGGTAGTTGCGTGATATTAACAAGATTAATGAGTTCATCACGAAAAGAAAAGGGCGTAATGTTTATTAATTTATCTGAACAAATTAATAAACTTATTGCCGAGAATTCGGCATATTCTATGGCGTCTTCGACGCTTTCTATACAGGCAATGGCTGATTTATCTATACCACATGAGCATAATATCTTAGCGAGAGCTTCGCGAACTAAGCGACTTTCATCGACGATTAAAATGTGATCAAGCACTGACAATATACCGTTGAAATTATAGACATTACGTTAACAATATAGTGATTGTAATCGAAATGTACAGAAGTTTATTTAATTGAAAGCTAATAAAAAAAGGCAACCAAGCGGTTGCCTTTTACAATAAAATTTATATTATTCGCTAATAAATTTTAACTTATTTTATCTTTCACTTAATGGGACAAATTTACGATCAATTTCGCCAGTATACTTTTGACGAGGACGACCAATTTTTTGACCTGGTTGACCTAACATTTCATCCCAATGTGCAATCCAGCCGACTGTACGAGACATAGCAAAGATTACTGTGAACATATTGGTTGGAATACCAATAGCTTTTAAGATGATACCCGAATAGAAATCTACGTTAGGATATAGCTTTTTCTCAATGAAGTAAGGGTCTTCTAATGCTACTTTTTCAAGCGCCATTGCTACGTCAAGTAACGGATCTTTAATGCCCAATTCATTCAATACTTCATGACAAGTCTCACGCATAACGGTGGCACGAGGATCGAAGTTTTTGTATACACGATGGCCAAAGCCCATTAAACGGAACGGGTCTGCTTTATCTTTTGCTTTCGCAACAAACTCATCAACACGCTCTAGTGAACCAATCTCTTCAAGCATAGTTAAACATGCTTCGTTTGCGCCGCCATGTGCTGGGCCCCAAAGTGAAGCAACACCTGCAGCAATACAGGCATAAGGATTAGCACCAGACGAACCGGCTAGACGTACGGTTGACGTTGAAGCGTTTTGTTCATGATCTGCATGTAAAGTGAAAATACGGTCCATTGCACGCGCAACCGTAGGACTAACAACATATTTTTCTGCCGGTACTGAAAATAGCATATGCAAAAAGTTTTCCGCATAAGTTAAATCATTACGTGGATAAACAAATGGTTGTCCAATGCTATATTTATAAGCCATTGCTGCTATAGTCGGCATTTTCGCGATTAAGCGATGTGCACTACGCATGCGTTGATCAGGTTCATGTATATCTAAATCACTGTGGTAAAACGACGATAATGCGCCGACCACACCACATAACATTGCCATTGGATGTGCGTCAGGTAAAAAACCATGAAAAAAGTGAACTAATTTCTCATGTACCATAGTGTGATTAGTAATGGTGTTAGTAAATTCGTCGTATTGCTTTTTAGTTGGTGCATCACCATTTAATAAGATATAACAAACTTCTAGGTAATCAGCTTGCTTAGCAAGGCTGTCAATCGGGTAGCCACGGTGTTGTAACACACCCTTATCACCGTCAATGAAAGTGATTGCAGATTCACACGATGCTGTTGCTAAGAAACCAGGGTCATAAGTAAAATAGCCTGCGCCACCTAGTGTACGTATATCTATTACATCATTACCGGCAGTGCCTTTAAGAATTGGCAAGTCTGCAACTACATTACCGTCGATACTAAGAGAGGCTTTTGAATCAGCCATATGTTTGGTCCCCATTAAAATATATTACCTTTAAAATCGTTAAACTAAATGTTTAATCAATTTTTGTGAATATTAAACTACAGCTATTCTACTTCAAACCCCCCCCCAAAAGTCAATTCGTTTGTTGAGGAGTTAGACTAAAGTCAAATGTAAGGATAGATTTTTGTAAAGTATGGTTAATAATTAGTCGCAAGCCATGGAAATGGGCTGTAACTTGTCGGTGAAGAAAATTGTAATTAATGATTTTCACCTATATAATCAAGCCGATCTGAATTTGTTTTTTACATTCGTATGCATTTAGCTTAGGTGAGTATAAAAATATAATTCAAATCGGAGGGGGGTTATTTAGCATGATAATTAGCTAAGTAACGTAAAAAAATAAGTTGAAGGCTCCAAGAGCTCCTTAGGCAACAATCGTGAAAAAACAACGTCCTGTAAACCTAGATTTGTCAACAATTAAAATGCATGCAGCGGCTAACGCCTCTATATTACACCGAGTATCTGGTGTGATCATGGTATTTGCTATCGGTATTTTATTGTGGACGCTTTCTTTATCTCTATCTTCTGCTGAAGGTTTCGCCCAAGTAGAATCATTGCTTAGTGGCTTATTCTTTAAAATTATTATCCTAGGTACGCTTTCTGCGCTTATCTATCACTTACTTGGCGGCATTCGTCATTTATTTATGGATTTAGGTCATTTTGAAGAGTTAGCGTCAGGTAATGCTACGGCAAAACTTATTATCGCACTTTGGTTGGTGCTTACTGTAGTAGTAGGAGTTCGATTATGGTAAATAATGCAGCAACAGTAGGCCGTAGTGGCGTACATGATTTTATTCTTCTTCGTGCCAGTGCCATTATTTTAGCACTGTATACCTTTTTTCTTGTTGGCTTTTTCGTTATAACTCCGGATGTAACTTTTGAAGTATGGCAGGCGTTCTTTGGTAGCATGTGCACAAAAATATTTACTATTTTAGCCATTGTAGCGTTGTTAATTCACGCTTGGATTGGCGTATGGCAAGTACTTTCTGATTACATTAAACCTGCGCTTTTACGCGGTGGTTTACAATTTTTCTTTTCGGTTTTGTTGCTAGTATATTTTGCAGCAGGCCTACTAACAGTGTGGGGTGTGTAAGTGAGCGTTCCTATTCGTGAATTCGACGCCATTGTAATTGGTGCCGGTGGTGCAGGCATGCGTGCTGCCCTAGCAATATCTGAATCTGGCAAGTCTTGTGCTTTGATTTCAAAAGTATTCCCTACTCGTTCTCATACGGTTTCTGCACAAGGCGGCATCACTGTTGCTCTGGGTAATGCCCATGAAGATCATTGGGAACAACATATGTACGATACCGTTAAAGGCTCTGATTATATCGGTGACCAAGACGCTATTGAATACATGTGTAAAACGGGCCCTGAATCTATTATTGAACTTGAGAACATGGGTTTACCTTTCTCTCGTACGGAAGAAGGTAAAATTTACCAACGTCCATTTGGTGGCCAATCTAAAAACTTTGGTGGCGAGCAAGCCGCTCGTACTGCAGCTGCAGCTGACCGTACGGGTCATGCGTTACTGCACTGTTTATACCAACAGAACGTTAAAAACAAAACTAACGTTTATTCAGAATGGTATGCCTTAGATTTAGTAAAAAATAGTGACGGTGGTGTAGTAGGTTGTACTGCTATTTGTATCGAAACTGGTGAAGTGGTTTACTTTAAAGCCCGTGCAACGGTACTTGCTACCGGTGGCGCTGGTCGTATATTCGCTTCAACAACTAATGCCCACATCAACACGGGTGACGGTGTTGGTATGTCACTTCGTGCTGGCATTCAAATGCAAGATATGGAGATGTGGCAATTCCATCCGACAGGTATCGCAGGTGCAGGTACATTAGTAACTGAAGGTTGTCGTGGTGAAGGTGGTTATCTTCTAAACAAAGATGGCGAACGTTTCATGGAACGTTATGCACCTAATGCTAAAGATTTAGCGGGTCGTGATGTTGTAGCTCGCTCTATGATGACTGAAATACGTGAAGGTCGTGGTTGTGACCATCCAACGTATGGTCCACACATTAAACTTAAGCTCGATCACTTAGGTCGTGAAACGTTATACAAACGTTTACCTGGTGTATGTGAATTATCAAAAACATTTGCACACGTTGATCCTGCTGATGAACCTATTCCAGTGATCCCAACATGTCATTACCAAATGGGTGGCGTTCCTTGTAATGTCAATGGTCAAGCAATTCATTTTGACCCCGCTACTGGTAAAGAGACTATCGTTGAAGGTTTATTCGCTGTTGGTGAAATAGCTTGTGTATCTGTACATGGTGCAAACCGTTTAGGTGGTAACTCATTACTTGATTTAGTGGTATTTGGTCGTGCCGCTGGTAACTTCTTAGGCACATACTTAAACGATACTCAATTCGGTAAAGAAGCTACAGAATCTGATTTAGAAGCTTCTTTAGCACGTACTAATCGTTGGGAAGCATCGACATCAGGTGAAGACCCTGTTCAAATTCGTAAAGATCTTCAGAAATGCATGCAGTTTAATTTCTCTGTTTTCCGTGAAGGCGAAGCGATGGCGCAGGGCATGAAAGAACTAACAGAAATTCGTGAACGCTTACAAACAGCTCATTTAAGTGATAAATCTTCAGACTTTAATACTCAGCGTATTGAATGTTTAGAGCTAGACAACTTAATGGAAACGGCCTTTAGTACGGCTAAAGCGGCTAACTTTAGAACGGAATCTCGTGGTGCACATGCACGTGAAGATTTCCAGGATAGAGATGATGCAAATTGGTTATGCCATTCAATTTACACTCCTGAGACACAAGAAATGTCTAAGCGTGATGTAAACATGGCGCCAGTTCATCGTGAAGCTTTCCCACCTAAAGCTCGTGTTTACTAAGGAATAATTTGATGAAACAGATATTTTCAATTTACCGTTATAACCCTGATGTAGACAATGCACCTTTCATGAAGGACTATGAGCTAGAAATACCTGAAGGCTCAGACATGATGGTGCTAGATGCATTAATTATGTTGAAAGAGAAAGATCCTACATTATCTTTCCGTCGTTCATGTCGTGAAGGTGTTTGTGGCTCTGACGGTTTGAACATGAATGGTAAAAATGGTTTGGCCTGTATCACACCTTTATCTGCTATTCCGGCAAATAAAATTGTCTTACGCCCATTACCCGGTTTACCGGTAGTACGTGATTTAATTATTGATATGACTCAGTTTTATAATCAATATGAAAAAATCAGACCTTACCTAATTAATGATGGTAAAGAACAACCGGCACGTGAACATTTGCAATCTATCGAAGAACGTGAAAAATTAGATGGCCTGTATGAATGTATTTTATGTGCATGTTGTTCAACATCTTGTCCTTCTTTCTGGTGGAATCCTGATAAATTTATCGGGCCAGCAGGTTTATTACATGCTTATCGTTTTCTTATCGATAGCCGTGATACTGCGACAGAAGAACGTTTAGATGACTTACAAGATGCTTACAGCGTATTTCGTTGTCATGGCATCATGAACTGTGTTGACGTTTGTCCAAAAGGATTAAACCCAACAAAAGCCATTGGCCATATTAAGTCAATGTTGCTAACAAGAGCGGTTTAACTAAAACGGCAGGGTGTATTGCGAACAGCGAATATATTCTGCTATTTTTATTAAACAATTTGTTTTTATTGCTTTTATCCCATAAAGGAACAGGCAATGCCCGAAGGTGATATGAAGGCTTGGATAGAGTCTTCCCATTTAAGTGGTGCTAATGCTGCTTATATTGAAGAATTATACGAATCTTATCTGGATAACTCCCAGTCTGTTACTGCAGAATGGCGAGATATTTTCCAACAACTTCCTAAAATTGAAGGTGCTGACGTTGAATATCGGCATTCTGAAATCCGTGACGAATATAAAACGCTGGCCCAACAAGTACAAAAAACTGTAGTTGTTTCAGGTGGCAGTGACGCTAAGCAAGTCAAAGTTTTACAGCTGATTAATGCTTTTCGTTTCCGCGGACATCAAAATGCTAACCTTGACCCTTTAGGGCTATGGCAACGTGATAAAGTACGTGATTTGCAGTTATCTCACCATGATCTATCAGAAAATGATTTTGATCGTGAGTTCAAAATCGGTTCTTTGGCTATTGGTCAAGAAACGATGAAACTTGGTGATTTATACAAAGCACTTAAAACTACTTACTGTGGTTCTATTGGCGCTGAATATATGCATATCACCTCGACTGATGAAAAGCGTTGGTTACAACAACGCCTTGAGTCAGTGCAGTCACAAGCAGTGCTTAACGTTGAAGAAAAAACGGAAATTTTTAAGGACTTAGTTGCGGCTGATGGCCTTGAAAAGTACTTAGGGGCTAAGTTCCCTGGTGCAAAACGTTTTTCACTTGAAGGTGGCGATGCTTTAGTGCCAATGCTGAAACAATTAATCACTCGTGCGGGTACACAAGGCGCGAAAGAAGTGGTTATTGGCATGGCTCACCGTGGTCGTTTAAATGTACTTGTTAACGTTATGGGTAAGAACCCGTCAAAACTATTTGACGAGTTCGGCGGCAAACATGATGAAATACTATCTTCAGGTGACGTTAAATATCACCAAGGTTATTCGTCAGACTTTGTCACCCCTGGTGGTAATGTACATCTTGCACTAGCGTTTAACCCGTCGCATCTTGAAATTGTTAATCCTGTGGTTATCGGTAGCGTGCGCGCACGTTTAGATCGTCGTGATTGCAATGAAGGCGATTTGGTCCTACCTATTACTATTCATGGTGACTCGGCAATAGCGGGTCAAGGTGTAGTGCAAGAAACCTTTAACATGTCGCAAGCTCGTGCATTTAAAGTCGGCGGTACTATTCGCATTGTGGTGAATAACCAAGTCGGTTTTACCACCTCAAATGCTGAAGATACTCGCAGTGGTGAATATTGTACTGAAGTCGCTAAGATGGTTTCAGCACCTATTCTTCATGTTAATGGTGACGATCCAGAAGCGGTAATCTTAGCAACGCAAATTGCTCTTGATTATCGTAACGAATTCAAACGTGATGTTGTTATCGATTTAGTTTGTTATCGACGCCACGGACATAACGAAGCTGATGAGCCTAGTGCCACTCAGCCTCTTATGTACAAAAAAGTTAAAAAGCATCCAACGCCTCGTCAACTATATGCCGATAAATTAAACGCTGAAGGTTCTCTTAATAAAGCAAGAACTGATGAGTTAACCGCTTATTATCGTAAATTGCTTGATGAAGGCCAATGTACTGTTGAACAATGGCGTCCAATGACAGAGCATTCAGTTGACTGGTCACCGTATCTTGGTCACAACTGGGATGACGATTACGAGAAAGAAATTTCACTTGAAAAGTTAAAAGAACTTGCCAATAAAATTTCAACTATTCCAACTGATCATAAAGTCCACAATCGCGTGCAGAAAATTTATGATGATCGTGCGAAAATGGCCTCTGGTGAAAAATTACTTGATTGGGGCATGGCAGAAAATTTAGCCTATGCCTCGATTGTTGATTTAGGTAAACGTGTACGTATTACCGGCCAAGACTCTGGTCGCGGTACGTTCTTCCATCGCCATGCGGTATTGCATGGTCAAGATGATGGTAGCCGTTACTTACCTCTACAAAACATTCGTCAAGACCAAGGCCCATTTGATGTTCATGATTCAGTATTATCAGAAGTGTCAGTGTTGGCATTTGAATACGGTTACACCACTGCAGAGCCAAGCGGCTTAACCATTTGGGAAGCCCAATTCGGTGATTTTGCTAACTGTGCACAAGTGGTATTTGATCAATTCATTAGCTCGGGTGAGCAAAAGTGGGGCCGTCTATGTGGCTTAACTATGCTGTTACCTCATGGCTATGAAGGTCAAGGTCCAGAGCATTCATCGGCACGTTTGGAGCGTTTTTTACAGCTTTGTGCCGATCACAATATGCAAGTTTGTGTACCTTCAACCCCTGCGCAAGTATTTAATATGTTGCGTCGTCAAGTGGTTCGTCCTATGCGTCGTCCATTGGTGGTTATGTCGCCTAAATCATTATTACGTCATCCAATGGCAGTTTCTTCGCTAGAAGAGCTATCGACGGGTGTTTTTCATAATGTCATAGGTGAAGTGGATGAACTTGATGCAGATGGTGTTGAACGCGTGGTGTTCTGTAGTGGTAAAGTTTACTACGAATTACTTGATCAACGTCGTAAGAATGAGCAAACCAATGTTGCTATCATTCGTATCGAACAACTGTATCCATTCCCAGAAGAAGAGCTAAAAGCTGAAATTGCAAAATATCAGCATGTTAAGCAATTCGTTTGGTGTCAGGAAGAACCGCAAAACCAGGGTGCTTGGTACTGTTCACAGCATCACTTTAGAGCGGCAATCCCTGACAATACGTATTTGACATATGCAGGTCGTAATGCCTCTGCAGCACCAGCTGTAGGTTATATGTCGGTTCATGTTAAAGAGCAACAGGCGCTAGTTCATGACGCGCTTAATGTGGAATAGACCCTCTTTTTTATAAAGAGATTAATTAAGAGTGTGTAAGGAATATTATAAATGACAACCGAAATCAAGGTTCCTGTTTTACCTGAATCAGTTGCAGATGCAACAATAGCGACTTGGCATGTACAAGTAGGCGATAAAGTGTCTCGCGATCAAGTATTAGTTGATATCGAAACTGATAAAGTGGTTCTAGAAGTACAAGCATTGTCAGATGGTGTGATGACTGAAATATCACAAGCTGAAGGTGCTACAGTTTTAGGCGAGCAAGTTATTGCTATTCTTACAGCAGGCGATAGTGCAAGCACTGCGCAGGCAAGTAAAAGTGAAGATGCTGCGACCGAAGCAAAACCTGCTGCAGCATCTGCTCCAGCCGGTGGCGCTGCAAAAGTGATTGATATCGTGGTACCGGTATTGCCAGAATCTGTTGCTGATGCAACGGTAGCAACATGGCATGTTGCTGAAGGCGATACAGTTTCAGTCGATCAAAACTTAGTTGACATCGAAACTGACAAAGTGGTTTTAGAAGTCGTAGCACAAGCTGATGGCGTTATCGGTAAAATCATTCACGTTGAAGGCGATACGGTACTTGGCGCACAAAAAATTGGTGAACTTAATGGCGGTGCATCTGCAAGTGCAGCGCCTGCCGCATCAGCTGAAGAAGCGGTTAGTTCAGACGAATTAGCTAGCCCATCAGTACGTCGTTTAATGACCGAAAAAGGTTTAACAGCGAGTGACGTTGTAGGCACAGGCAAAGGTGGTCGTATTTCGAAAGAAGACGTAGAAGCCGCAGCCAATAAACCTAAAGCAGCACCAGCAAAAGCCGCGGCGCCAGCGCCAGCAGCACAAGCTTCTGCAGCATTAGGCGAGCGCACGCAAAAACGTGTTCCTATGACACGTTTACGTAAAACTATTGCTACGCGTTTATTAGAGGCGAAAAACTCTACTGCTATGTTAACCACGTTTAACGAAGTTAACATGAAGCCGATTATGGATCTTCGTGCGCAATATAAAGACGTTTTTGAGAAAACGCATGATACCCGTTTAGGTTTTATGTCGTTTTACGTAAAAGCGGTCACTGAAGCACTTAAACGCTACCCAGCAGTAAATGCCTCAATCGACGGTGATGATATTGTTTATCATAACTTTTTCGACATCTCGATTGCGGTGTCTACACCACGTGGTTTAGTAACTCCGGTATTACGTGATGCAGACCAATTGAGCATGGCTGGTATCGAAAATGGCATTCGTTCACTAGCGATTAAAGGTCGTGACGGTAAATTGACCATGGACGAAATGCAAGGTGGTAACTTTACTATCACTAACGGCGGCGTTTTTGGTTCATTAATTTCAACACCTATCCTTAACTTGCCACAAGCGGCAATTTTAGGCATGCACAAAATCCAAGACCGCCCAATGGCGGTTGACGGAAAAGTTGAGATTTTACCTATGATGTACCTAGCACTTTCTTATGATCATCGTTTAATTGATGGTAAAGAATCCGTAGGTTTCTTAGTAACAATTAAAGAATTGTTAGAAGATCCAACACGCTTATTGCTTAACATTTAGTTAAGCATTGAGTAAGTAGTCATATCAAAATCTTTTGTTTGATTAGACTATAGTATTAGGCTCTAAAGACTATGTTCTTTAGAGCTTTTGTACTATAATCGATCGACTTTTTTCGATGGTAGTAATTTTTAGAATTATTGCCATTTTCATCTACAGATAAATGGATAAAACACCATGAATTTGCATGAATATCAAGCGAAACAATTATTCGCTGAATATGGTTTACCAGTTTCTGAAGGTTTCGCTTGCGATACTCCTCAGGAAGCGGCAGAAGCGGCTGATAAAATCGGCGGTAATATGTGGGTTGTTAAAACTCAAGTACACGCGGGCGGCCGTGGTAAAGCTGGCGGTGTTAAGCTAGTTAAAACTAAGCAAGAAATCAAAGATTTCGCGCAAAACTGGTTAGGTAAAAACCTAGTGACTTACCAAACTGACGAACATGGTCAGCCAGTGGCTAAAATCTTAGTAGAAAGCTGTACAGATATTGCTAACGAATTATACCTTGGTGCTGTTGTTGACCGCGCAAGTCGTAAAGTAGTATTCATGGCCTCTACTGAAGGCGGTGTTGACATCGAGAAGATTGCTGAAGAGACTCCTGAGTTAATTCACCAAGCTGAAATCGATCCATTGGTTGGCGCTCAACCTTACCAAGCACGTGAATTAGGCTTCAAGTTAGGTTTAAACCCAACGCAAATGAAGCAATTTGTTAAGATCTTTTTAGGTCTGGCACAAATGTTTGAAGATTTCGATTTCGCGTTATTAGAAATCAACCCGTTAGTTATTACTGACGAAGGTAACCTTCACTGTTTAGATGGCAAAATTGGTATCGATGGTAACGCTTTATACCGTCAACCAAAAATGCGCGCGTTCCACGATCCATCTCAAGAAGATGAGCGTGAAGCACATGCAGCACGTTTCGAATTAAACTACGTAGCTTTAGACGGCAACGTTGGTTGTATGGTTAACGGCGCAGGCCTAGCAATGGGTACAATGGACATCGTAAACCTACACGGCGGCAAGCCTGCTAACTTCCTAGATGTTGGCGGCGGGGCGACTAAAGAACGTGTTTCTGAAGCATTCAAAATCATCCTTTCTGACGACAACGTTAAAGCTGTTTTAGTTAACATCTTTGGTGGCATTGTACGTTGTGACATGATTGCTGAAGGTATTATTGGCGCAGTTAAAGAAGTAGGCGTTAAAGTACCAGTTGTAGTACGTTTAGAAGGTACTAATGCTGAATTAGGTCGTGAAGTTCTTAAAAACTCTGGCTTAGATATCATTGCTGCTGAGTCATTAACTGATGCAGCGACTAAAGTTGTAGCAGCTGCGGAGGGCAAATAATGTCTGTCTTAATTAACAAAGATACTAAAGTAATCTGTCAAGGTTTCACTGGTGGTCAAGGTACATTCCATTCAGAACAAGCACTTGAGTACGGTACACAAATGGTGGGTGGCGTAAGCCCAGGTAAAGGCGGTCAAACGCATTTAGGCCTGCCAGTATTCAATACAGTACGTGATGCAGTAGAAGCAACTGGCGCAACAGCTACAGTTATCTATGTTCCTGCACCATTTTGTAAAGATGCCATTTTAGAAGCTATTGATGCAGGCATCGAGCTTATCGTGACTATCACTGAAGGTATTCCAACTTTAGATATGGTTGACGTTAAAGCTAAGCTTGATCAATCTGGCGTTCGTATGATCGGTCCTAACTGTCCAGGTGTTATTACTCCTGGCGAAACTAAGATTGGTATCATGCCTGGTCACATTCACAAGCCTGGTAAAGTTGGTATTGTTTCACGTTCTGGTACGCTTACGTACGAAGCCGTAAAACAAACAACTGATGCTGGTTTTGGCCAATCTACTTGTGTAGGTATTGGTGGTGACCCTATCCCAGGTACTAACTTCATCGACGTATTGGAAATGTTCCAAAACGATCCACAAACTGAAGCAATCGTGATGATTGGTGAAATTGGTGGTACTGCTGAAGAAGAAGCAGCAGAATACATCAAAGCAAATGTTACTAAGCCTGTTGTATCTTACATTGCTGGTGTTACTGCACCAGAAGGTAAGCGTATGGGTCACGCTGGCGCGATTATCGCTGGTGGTAAAGGTACAGCTGATGAGAAATTCGCAGCATTAGAAGCGGCTGGTGTTAAAACTGTTCGTTCTTTAGCGGATATCGGTGTAGCACTTAAAGAGAAAACGGGTTGGTAAGCGATTCGCTTACAGCTTGTAATTCTTGATAAAAACCCGCTTCTAGCGGGTTTTTTGTTATTAATAAAATATTAATCAGCTTCATCTTTAATAGCAACTAAATCTAAAATTGCTTTTTTTCCATTTTCAGTTGTTACCCAAACTCTATATTGTTCTCCATCGTCACGGTCTATTTCCCATTGAAAATCAATATAACCTAATGCGTAAAATTGAATTTTTATTTTATTTAAACTTTGTGGTGATATGGTATTCGAGTATGAAGTAGCTATTTGAGAATTAGCTTCTTTGCACATCCCTTTTATTACTTCGGATATATGATATTCCGACATATTATCAAAAATTAAACCAGATATATTTGATAATATATCTGACCAACGAAACTCCTTAGATAAAAGAACCGTTTTTGAATTATTATCCACAATATCAACAGTTACAAAAGAGGATAACTTTGCCAATTTAACGTTTCTTTTAGAGTATCTTTCATTATTAATAATTAACTTATTCAGTTGCTCTTCTAATTCTTTATTCTTCTTTTGTAATAGGTTGATTTCGCCTAGAGATTCAATTGATGACGTTTGGTCTGCTCTAACCCAGCCGATTGCGGGGTGTATTTTCTTTAAAGATGTAATACCTAAAGCAACCATTCCTGCTAACTGATCTTTATTTTCCCAGAATTCAACTAATCTCCCTTTAGATACTTTATTTCTAAATGCACTTAATTTTTCAATCGTTTCTATCGTTGTTTCTGAATCTTTCGCTGGAAGGTTTTCAGGGCACTTATGAAGAAAAGCAATTACTTTAATACCTTTTTCTAAAGCATAATCATATTCTTTTTCTGTATAACTAATTCCTTCCTCAGTCATACTCCCATATTTCCCTCCAATAATTAGTAAGTAATAATCACAATCATCAATCACTTTTTTAATAAATTCAAACTGTTCAATATCTGCAGCAGGAAATAGCTCCATTCCTGATGGTATGCAGTCCATCTTCATCAAAGTTTGTACAGCAATTTCCCGTTCTTTCTCTAAGTCCATGAATGTTGAACTGACAAATACTTGATATCTTTTTTCCATAATTAATAACTATATTTGAATAACTTAGCTTTAAGATACATTGGTGTTTATATGCTTTAAAGGTTTTATTACGTTTTCTAAGAATTATTATTCGTTTTAATTAAATTTGTCGGGGTGCCGACGACACCCAAAGAGGGTTAAACGCCGAACCCTCTCTGGACTCACCCGTCGCTGCTATCAAAATGTATTTCTTCGTAAATTAGCCTATCGACAAGCTAACGCTTAGAACGCACATCCATGTGCTACTTCGCTTGGCTATCATCCATGATAGCCATAGCAGCGATAGATTAATGTACTCAGCATTTTTCCAAAGCAGACTTAGTGTTTGTTTCTACCTCTTGTAATTCTCTAAAGGTTTAGAGTAGATGATCGCTATCTCAACGATCTCTAAATTCCCATCTCAGCGATTTAATTATTCAGGTGCAATGGTAGGGCTCGATTCGAGACATGGATGTCGAGAACTGCCGTTGTTCATGGATGATAAATCGGCAGGGTTCGAGCGCTACGCACTTGGATAATTAAAGCTTTAGCTGAGCAGGGCGCCATGGGGAGTCCAGAGGGGCTTTTGGCGTGGAACGCCCCTCTGGGTGTTGTCGCCACTGCGACGCCAAGCAGAGATTAAAACTCCAAGCGTTTGAGTAATAGAAATAAATTAGACGACACTCAATCTAAATTAACGGTTTGGAGTTCGTTTACTGGTTTGGCGTCGGGGTGCCGACAACACCCAAAGGGAGGCTAGCGCCGGCCTCCCTCTGGACTCCCTCGGCGCTACTACATTAAACTTGTTTCCTCCATGACGCCTAATATTCTTCGACGTACCAGTGCTGATGGCACATCCGTGTGCCAACAGCACTTTCACTGGCATCCATGCCAGTGATACGTGAATATTAGTCATCATTCCGGCGTTTAATGAAGCAGGCTTAGTGTTTGTTTCTACGTCTTGTAATTCTCCAATTGGTTATTATGTTTACTGCTGATTGAACGATCTCTAAATTCCCATCTCAGCGATTTAATTATACAAGTGCAATGGTAGGGCTCGATTCGAGACATGGATGTCGAGAACTGCCGTTGTTCATGGATGATAAATCGGCAGGGTTCGAGCGCTACGCACTTGGATAATTAAAGCTATAGCTGAGCAGGGCGCCATGGGGAGTCCAGAGGGGCTTTTGGCGTGCAACGCTTCTCTGGGTGTTGTCGCCACCGCGACGCCAAGCAGAAAAATTAAACTCCAAGCTATTCAATTTATAAAACTAGATCCCACTTATTCTAATTTAGCCTTTTTGGGGGCGCATACTGGTTTGGCGTTGGGGTGCCGACGACACCCAAAAAAGATAGGGGAGACTAGCGCCGCTCATACTTCTTTGGCTCTGGACTCCCTCGGCGCTGCAACATTAAACGTATTTCCTCTATGACGTCCAATATTCCTTGACGTACCAGCGCTGATGACACGTCCGTGTGCCAACAGCACTTTCACTGGCATCCATGCCAGTGATACGTGAATATTTGTCATCATTCCGGCGTTTAATGAAGCAGGCTTAGTGTTTGTTTCAACCTTTTGTAAGTCTCCAACGTTTTAGAATATATGATCACTATCTCAACGATCTCTAAATCCCCATCTCAGCGTTGAAATATTAATTTTTATCCGCAGTTAATCGATGACAGCCATGGATGGCTGGAACTGACGTCGCGCAGGGACGAGCATTCGTCAGGTATCGATAACTGTAAAAATTAATATTTCAGTTTTAGCTGAGTAGGGCGCCACGGGGAGTCCAGAGGGGCTTTTGGCGTGTAACGCCCCTCTGGGTGTTGTCGCCACGGCGACGCCAAACAGTAATAAGAACTCCAAACAGCTGAAGTTTTAATAGAGATATAGCAAAGTAGAGATCTGTGTCCTTCCTTTTAGGTAAATCGCCCCTTGCGTGTAGTCGCCTCGGCAACTGCGTCCTGCGTTGCTCTACCTCCTGCATCCATGCAGTCGACCCCGACGCCAAGCAATCAATAAAGCTCCAAGCCATTCAACTTAAAAACTTATCAATTCTATTCATTTCAAACATTGCCGTTTATAATGCCGTTATTAATTTTATAGCATTGAAGAGTCAGATGAAGTTCCCAAAAGATGAAACAGGTAAAGTATTGTTTGAAATGCAAAAGGCCGGTGTCGATTTAACGGTAATGCATACCGTTGTGTTTTTTCACTTATTTGGCATACAAGAGCAAGCAGAAGCAATGGCTGCTCATCTTGCTGAAATAGCACCTGATGTTATTTGTGATGTTCATATTGATGAAAATCCAAAAGTATGGGCTTTAGATTGCGCGATAAAAGTGGTCCCGCTTTATGATGCTATTGTTGCTCAAGAAGCTCAGTTTGAAGAAATAGTCACTCAGTTTCATGGTCATACTGATGGTTGGGGGATTGAAGCTTAAACTGCTTATGTTTCAGCTGAAATTTGCTTACTGGCATGGCGTGGGGATTAACTGCATAGATGCAGAATATAGAGCAATCAACGAGTCGATGATGGCTATAAAAAAGCAGAGAGCTGAGTTTTATTTTTCGTCATTCTCCAAATGGTATGAAGTAGCACTCGCTACTTCAACGCTCGCTAATTTACGCCCTCAGCCACTTAATTCTTCATATATAACAGTAAATTAAGATATTAGTCTTGGTTATTAACTAACGCAAAACTCTCACACTGAAAAGCTTTAGATAAATTATCAACAAGTGACTTGTTGGTAGTTTTGACAGTGGCAAGATATAAGGTTACGTCAAGGGCGGTAAAATTATAAACACTACTAAACTGTGAGCCATGAAAATTACTCGAATTAATAGCTTCATCAAAGCTATTAACAGTTTCAGGGTAAATATCCCCCCGACCTATACTAAGTAACTTTAGTGCTTGGCTTGAATGACTTACCCAGATTACGTTGTCTTTATCGACAAGTTTATTGTCTATTAATAACGTGCTGGATGCTTCACCACGTTTAAGAATAATTCGGTATTTTTTAACATCATCAAGTGTATTTATAGTGATTTCTTTAGCGTCATTCAGTCTCAATATTTTCGATTTTACTTCTGCTAAGGGCACAAGCCACTGAAATTTATTTTCACGTTCTGGAAAGCGGGCTAAAGAGAATATAAAACTATTCGGTTCATTTTGAACATTATGCATAGCTCGTGCCCAAGGCACCACTTTCATTTTATAGGGCCATTGGGCAGCTGTTAGCACTTGCTCAATTTTGGCTACTGAAATACCCGATAGATGGCCATTATCTTCAACACGCTGGTAAGGAGGCCAATGTTCGGTATATAAGGTCAGCAGTGGCTTCTTTGCTTTTAATATAGATGAGCAATGGTCTTGTGCTAGAAGATTTATAGGAAATAGTAGAATAAATAAAATGTAGTACTTCACAAAGACCAGGATACCAAGAAGTTATAAGTAACAGAATACATAGTTTTCTATGAATTTTCCAATGATTTCCGGTGTCTCTATAGTAGCCAAAGGGAAGCTGGCGCACTCGCCCTTTGACTGCGTTTTTTAAGTTACGTAAATTAATCATTATTCAAACGTTCGTGACAATATTTCCTTTGCCTTTTTTCGCGGCAAACAGCTCGCTAATGGCTTGTCGTTGAATTTTTCTTTAGTAATTTTTGTCGACGATGTTTGCACCTCTTGCGCATTCCAGCTAACGATAACTTTACAGTTAATGTTTTCGTTGTTTTCACTATAGATAATCTTAACTGTGTCAGTGCGATTAATAAGGAGCTTGTAGGGGTATCCGATAGCAGTGGTCAATTGTTCATATTGGCGGGATTTTAAACTTTCAGCGTTAACGGTCAGTGAAATCAACAATGTAAAAGCTATGGCTAGTGTTCTTAAGTTAAATATGTTCATAACGTTCTCAGTATAGTTTGTGGGTGACAGCAACAAATTACGCCTTGTAATGCCAAGCTACAAACGATATAAACTTAATGATACTTAAGATTTTCTAATGTCATTGTTGGTGTTGGATGCAAAGGAATAGGTAAAATATTATGCGTATGCCACCACTGAAGTCTTTACAAGTATTTTTGTCTGCCGCCCGGCATAAAAGCTTTAAGGCAGCCGCTGAAGAGTTATTTGTCACACAAGCTGCGGTTAGTCAGCAAATTAGAATTCTAGAAAATCATTTTTCCACGCCGTTGTTTATCCGTGAGAACAAGCAAACACAGCTCAATGCCCAAGGCATGCGATTATTCCCATTTATTGAAAATGCCTTTGAGCAGATAAAGTTGGGAGTACATGCGGTTACGGGCGAGCCTAATGCAAATGAATTAAAAGTCAGTGCTCTACATTCAGTTACCTCGCTATTGTTGTTGCCAAATATTCATCATTTTCAGGAGGAAAACAGTGATATATCTGTGCAGTTTGCCCCCAATAACAACCTAGAGTCATTTAGGCAAAGTGGTGTAGATGTCGCTATTCGTCGTGGTCTAGGCGACTATCAAGGTTTGGTCAGTCACAAACTCACTGACGATGACATTATCTTAGTTGCTAGCCCGCTATTAGTTGGAGTGGATAGCCAAGTTCCGACTGACGTCTTTAAGTTGCCATTACTTGAAGATACCAGTAGTGACATTCAAGAAGCGATTAGTGATTGTTGCCAACAATTTAATATTGATAAAGCAGCGTTGCGCAGCAGTATACGCACAACAGATGCCTTGCCAATTATTCAAAATGTACTCGCAGGTCAGGGCATTGCGCTTGTTAGTCGCGCTTTAGTTAATCACAATATTAAACTGGGTCAGTTGGTAAATGTTTTTGACTACGCTTATGTTAGCCCACGTACGTTGTTTTTAGTTGCTCCCGAGCATCATTTTAATTGGCCAAAAGTTCAACGCTTTGAACAATGGGCTAAGGCCTTGTTTACCTCATAACAATAGCTGAAAACAGTTTTGTATCTTCATCGAGAGATTAATTTGGTGACTCGCACATTTTTTCTCATCAATATTTTCCTCATCAATACTTTCCTCATCAATGAATGAATACGATAGCTTGTCACTTGCCTCTTAGTTAATTAATCCGTTAGTTAAGTACTAACTGAGCTTAAAACGGTTAATGCTGCGTTGTGTAGCACAAAATTTAAAACTTACAATTTCTCACGTTAGTCATACATTTCTCAGACAAAAGCCATAAAGAATCGAACGCAACAAGACTTTATTATGGCGACATAAACAAACAAGACACTTAACTCAGGGACTTACACTTATGAACACATCAACAACCAACAATAACCTTATTAGTAAATCAATTTTTAGCTTGGCATTACTCGCAGCTTCGTCATCAGCGTTTGCTGAAACCGAGTATCCTGAAAACCCAGTATTACGACCTCTGACCTTAACTGATGGCACTATTGCTGTTGGTGGTGCGTTAATGTGGGGAGAAGAAAAAGATGACAGTCGTGGCGCACTGAGCTTAAATGCGGCGTACGGCTTAACCGACGATTTAACCTTAGGACTAGGTGGATTGACTTATCGTGTATTGGCTCGCCCTGATAATAAAACTGGCTTGGAGTTGGCCGTTGGTTTAGGTGTTAGAGGCTACAATGACTCTTTTTCAAACGGTGATGCTGTTGCTTATGGCGCTGATTTAAATGGTAAGTATGTCTTTGATAAAAATATCGCCATGACGTTCTCCTTAGGTTATGTTAAGTGGGATGAAGAACAGCTGAAAAATAAGGATGAATATCGTTATTCTGTCGGTGTACAAGCGAATGTCGCACAAGATTGGACTGCGAGTGCAAATTATACTTACCGAGATTTAAAAGACTTTACGCAAAATAGCGCTCATGAAGTTAGTGTTGGATTAAATTATGCCTACAGCAAGCAAACCGATGTTGGGGTGTTTGCCGGTTATTCTAATTTTGATGCCTTAGAAAATGGTTATAAGCTCGATAATAGTTTCGATAGAGTTGCCGGTATTTATACTACATACCGTTTTTAATCATCGCTAACACCAAGCGGTTATCTGGGTAAGTTAATAATCTAGAACTATAAGAACCTTCGAAACACTAATGGTGATGTCTCGAAGGTTTTTATTATGGAGCATTAATAGCCGTTATCCGTCAGCATTAATCGCAGAAATGAGCTCAGTTAAACACGCTTCATTTTGCTCATGAGGCACCTGACAAGTTCCGGCAGCGTTATGACCACCGCCATTATATTTCAACATTAATTCACCAACATTGGTTTTCGAACTACGATCAAAAATAGACTTGCCGGTGGCAAAAACGGTATTTTGTTTTTTCAGGCCCCACATAATATGGATCGAAATATTACATTGCGGAAATAAGGCATAGATAACAAAACGGTTACCCGAGTAAATAATCTCTTCTTCTCTTAAGTCAAGCACAACCAAATTGCCATGTACTGTGGCGCAACGTTTAATTTGCGCTTTAAATTTTTCTTCATGTTCAAAGTAAAGGTCAGTTCGCTCTTTGACATCGGGCAGCGCCAGTAATTGGTCAATAGTATGATCTTTACCAAATTCGATTAAGTCCATCATCAATTCGTAGTTTGAAATACGAAAATCTCTAAAACGACCTAAACCTGTACGTGAATCCATAATGAAATTGAGCAATTCCCAACGTTTAGCATGTAATACCTCGTCCATGTTAAATTGCGCTGAATCGCCTTTATCTACCGCTTCCATCATACTCTTCCAGCTTGCCGGAAAAGTATCTGTACCACCATAATAATCATAAACAACACGTGCGGCGGAAGGGGCGTCAGGGTCAATAATATGATTATCACGTTTTACATTACGCAGGGTTTCACTGTGATGATGATCAAAAGCAATATGAACGCCATCAACAAAAGGTAAGTTGGTGGATATATCATTTGGTCCTACTGCAATAATTCCGTCTTGCATATCTTTGGGGTGAACAAAGAGAATGTCGTCAACTAAATTAATATGTTTGAGTAAAATGGCACAAACTAAGCCATCGAAATCACTGCGAGTAACTAAACGGTATTGTTTATTATCCGGCATTTGTTATCTCCATTAGATAAATTTTTTATTATTTAACATCACATTGCTTATTTAAGCATATTAACAGCAGATTAATTAGGGGTGGAGTAAATTTAATTATGGTGTTTATTTCATTGGTATTTAAATTTTAGCTTAAGGTTGATAGTTACTATGTGCTTAAGTCATTAAATTGTCATCATTCATTCAAATAATTGTCATATAGATTTATTAATTTAAACGCAGTTAATTATATTGAGTATCTATTATGCAAACTAAAGAATGGCCCGAAGAGAACATTAATGATATTGAAGATTATTTTGAATATCAGAAGAAAAAAAATAGTAAGCAGTCGAAACGCCGATGGCGAGAAATAGAAGCTTTTAAGGAACAAAAGCGTATGCAACGAGAAATTGCGTCGTATGACGATTATCTCATGCATTAACGTGATGAAATATTATTATAGAGCGCTCATTATCAGTGTTTTTTGCTGGTAATCTTGCGCTCTTTCATTCAATTTGTTTTAGGATTATTGTTGTTAATTCTATATATAAGGTGAAATTTTACATTTCTGGGCATTTTCAGGTGATGTTTTCTGGTCAAACCAAATGCCATTGCGCTATAATCCGTTTTTTGCAATTAACCGTGTAATACTTCATGAAGTTCCCCGGACGCCGTCAACATAGACATTATTTCCCTGTAGATAACAAAAATCCATTAACAAACCAAGTAAATCCTAGCTCAGCATTAGTGCAAAACTATATTGTGGGTATTGAACAAATTTTGGTTGATATCGAAGCAAAAGTCGATCAAGAATTTTTAGATGAGTTTGGTTTACATAGAGGTATGTCGCAGGTTATTTCTGATGAAGTTACCGAGCGCTTATATAAGCGTCTTAAAGATGAGGCGTTGGTTAACTACGAGTTTGCTGGCGGTACTATAGCTAATACTTTACATAATTATTCGGTATTGGCAGATGATCGCTCTGTGCTCCTTGGGGTAATGTCAGAAAATATTCATGTTGGTGACTACGCTTACCGCTTTATCAGTAATACTTCTTCTCGTGTTGATTTAAACTATTTGCAACCGGTTGACGGTCCTATTGGCCGTTGCTTTACCTTGATTGATGACACAGGTGAACGTACCTTTGGTATTAGTGCCGGTTTGATGAATCGATTACATCCTGACTCTATTGACGAATCACTGATCATTAACGCCTCTGCCTTAGTGATCAGCTCATACCTTATGCGTACTAAGCCAGGCGATACCATGACCGAAGCGGCAATTAAGGCGGTTAAATGCGCCAATGCTGCTGGTGTGCCGGTGGTATTAACGTTAGGCACTAAATTTTTGATTGAAGAAGAACCAGAATTTTGGCGTGATTTTGTCCAAAAATATGTCAACATACTGACCATGAATGAAGAAGAAGCATTGGCGATTACCGGTATCGTTGATCCCTTGCAAGCCGCAGACAAATGCTTAGACTGGGTTGACTTGGTGATATGTACTGCTGGTAAAGACGGCCTGTATATGGCCGGCTACGTCGATGAAAAATTTAAACGAGAAAGCGAATATCCACTGGTTTCAGGTTATATCAGCGATTTTAACCGCTATGAATATTCTCGTCCCATGCGGCTGCAAGACTGTAGCGAACCTATGCGTATTTATACGCATTCTCAACCTTATATGGGCGGACCTGAAAGTATTAAAAACACTAATGGTGCTGGTGACGCTGCGCTTGCAGCAATATTACATGACTTAAGTGCCAATGTTTATCATAAAAATACAGTCGTTAATTCCAGTAAACATAAACAAACTGCATTAACCTATTCGTCGTTATCACAAATGAGTAAATATGCTAACCGAGCAAGTTATGAGGTACTAGTGCAGCACTCACCGCGTTTATCGCGTGGTTTGCCCGAGCGCGAAGACAGTTTAGATCAAGCCTATTGGGCACAGTAGCGTATATTAAATAATGGTTTGCCTTTAAGCGTTGTCAATGTAGTGACTATTTAATTGTTTAAATTAAGACTACAATGGCTGCGCTTTTATCTGATAAAAGTACACGGCACTTTTATACCTCCCTTGAATGAGAATTTAACTTTTTTGTATGACAACTCTAACCACGCATAAATCCTCACAACGGCGTTTACTTATTGCACTGGCTATTACCAGTGTCTTTATGTTGTTACAACTTATTGGTGCCTACTACGCAAATTCATTGGCGGTATATGCCGATGCAGGGCATTTGTTTGTCCATAATAGCTCGTTATTTATTGCCTTGATTGCCTCAACATTAGCGATAAAATTTGGTCGAACCTTTAGTGACGGCTATCGTCGCTTAGAGCTATCAGGCGGTTTGATTAATGGTTGCTTATATTTACTCATTAGCTGCTGGATATTGTGGCAAGGTGCAGAGCGATTATTTGGTCATGAACATCATGATGAACACGAAATAAATACTTTTGTTATGTCGGCCGTTGCATCCTTAGGCTTCTTGTTTCATGCTGCGTCAGCTTATGTATTGTATAAAGGTCGCAAGGATAGCGTTAATGTTTATGCAGTATTTTTACATACCTTTTTTGATTTACTATCGACCATAGTGACCTTTGCTACCAGTATTGTTATTCATGCCACCGGTTGGACCATAGTCGACTCATTATCGAGTATATTAATTTCTTTCTTCGTGCTATTTACTGGCTCTAAGCTCCTTTATAAATGTATTAAGGGCTTGTTTTTTAATGGCGTTAGGTTGCCAGCGTTGAAAAAAATTGAAAGTGCGTTAAACAGTGTTGAGCATATAGACAATGTTCATAACCTGACTGTTAAAAGCGACAATGGCCAAGTGGTGGTTGGGGCTCATATTGTTTTAAAGCATCAATGTACTTTAGAAAAGCATGATGAAATTTGCCGCTTTCAGGTCGAACGTGTGTTAAAAGAGCAATTTGATGTTGAAACCAGTGTGTTGCAAATTGAAACTAGCGGTTGTCTGCACCATTAATGTAATTAAATTAAAAGTTCATATTGTCTTAATGACGATTTAAATCAACGAATATAACACGATAATTTCATATCATGGTTGCAGGTTTTCTGCGAGTTCCGTGCATGTCAAAAAATAAACTAATCCTTAAAAATAATCTTTTAAGCAGTATTCTAATCTTATTCGCTTCGATTATGATTTTTGTCATAGCGCAAGTTATTGAGCAATTTCTCATTAACTATGATCTAGCGTCGATGTACATTTCGTTTTGTGCTGGCTTTATTTTATTTACCCCGCTGGTGAGCTTAACATTACACCCGTTATTGTTAACACATATGGACAACATTAAGACGCAGATGGTAAAAGGCTTGGTGATTAGCGTTGGTTTAGTTGCGATTGTTCAAGGACTTTTCTTTTTGATCTGGATGACTGATGCCATAGCTATTTATAGCATTTATGTTGATGCGAATTCCTTTTTAGCAAAAGCATTTAATATAAAGCGTACTAGTGTCAGCGATTTTAGTCAGGCGTTTTATGGCGTTAATTTATTGCTCGCTTGGCTGTTTTCACTGCTGTCACTTACGCTAGGATTATTGCCGTGTTTAATTGCGCGGTTAGATAATCTTGGAGTAGTCGGTAATTTTGTCTCAGCTTTTAGCTTTGCTAAAAAACATAAATTAGCATTAGCACTGCAGGCACTTTGTCTAGCATTTTCAGTGGTTATGCCACTGATGTACGGCAAATATTTATTTATTGTTATATTTCCTTTGACCTTATCTTGGATCTTTCTGGCACTAACAAAGTGCTACCTAACATACCGGCAATAAGCTTTTTCACGCACTAGCGCTTTTAGCTTAGGCGTGTTCCATACTCGGCTATTGTTTCTCATGTTTATTTTCTTTTACTTGTTGTTATTATTTTGTTAACGTCAAACGGATAATAAATAATAAGCTTATGATTTTAATCATTTAATATAAAGTTATAAGCAGTTTGATTTGAGGGGATTATGATTAAAAAATTTTTTAAATGGCTAGGATTTTTATTTTTAGTGGTTGTTGTGCTGGTGAGTAGCTTTGCTGCTTACGAATGGCATGCTGATAAACCGATAAGATTTCGCTAGTTCGTCGATCGTGAAGTACTGAAAATGGCTTTTGAAAGTCCAGAAACACTAACATCACTAGGCTTTTTAGAGTCAGTAGGTATAAGCGGCCATAATGCTGACTTAGATGATGCGAGTTTGGCTAAAGCTGATGAGCTTTTTGTTAAATTGAAAACCGTACATAAAACACTAAATGCTTATGATGACGAAAGCCTGAGTGAGTCTGATCGCCTTTCAAAAGAAATTGCCCTGTATTTGTTAGATTTTGCGCAAGAGGCTGAACAATATCGTTACCACAGTTACCCGGTAAATCAATTATTTGGTATTCAAAATGGTTATCCAAGCTTTATGGAAGCTCAGCATCAAGTCAATAGCGTTGCTGATGCAGAGAATTACTTATCACGTTTAGAAAAAGTTAAAGCTAAATTTAGTCAAGAGCTTGAAGGAATAAAACTTAGAGAAGAAAAAGCCATTATTCCTCCCGCATTCGTCATTGAACGTGTACTAGAAGAAATGAATAACTTTGTTAATAAACCGATCGAAGAAAATATTCTTTACAGTTCTTTGGCGAAGAAAATGTCAGATAGCGAAAACATTTCAGCGGATGAACAACAGCAGTTATTAGCGAAAGCAAAAAGTAACATCAAGACCTTTGTGCACCCAGCTTACCAGTCACTCATTTCCTACTTTAGTCATTTGCAAGCTAAAGCAACCGATGATGATGGTTTTTGGCGCTTACCTGATGGTGATAAAGCGTATGCCAGTGCGTTACAGTTTTTTACCACCACGGATTACACGCCGCAGTATATTCATGATATTGGTTTACAAGAAGTAGAGCGTATTCAAAGTGAAATACTCTCTATTTTAGTTGAGCAAAATTATGATACGTCACAAGGCTTTACTGCTGCGATTGAACATCTTGCGGCACAAGAAAGCTTTTATTATCCTGACAGTGATGAAGGTCGCGCACAAATTTTAACAGACTATCAGACCATTCTTGATGAAATAGACGGTGGCTTGGATTCTGCTTTTAGAATTCGTCCTAAAGCCGGTATGGAAGTTGTGCGTATTCCTCAATTTAAAGAGAAAACAGCGCCCGGCGCGTATTATCAACAGCCAGCGATTGATGGCAGTCGTCCAGGACGTTTTTTTGCTAACTTGTATGATATTAAAGCGACACCTAAATATTCTATGAGAACATTGGCTTATCATGAAGGCATTCCAGGCCATCATTTTCAAATTGCCGTGGCTATGGAGTTAGAAGGTTTACCGTTATTTAGAATGTTCTCGCCTTTTACTGCTTATGTTGAAGGTTGGGCACTTTATAGTGAATACCTCGCATGGGAAATGGGCTTTCAAGATGACCCGTTTGACAATATTGGCCGTCTACAAGCTGAGCTATTTCGAGCGGTGCGACTTGTTGTTGATACCGGAATTCATTATAAAAAATGGCCAAGACAACAAGCTATTGATTATATGAAAGCCAATACGGGCATGGCACAAACCGATGTAGTTTCAGAAATTGAGCGTTATATTGTTATGCCAGGACAAGCAACGTCATATAAAGTAGGGATGATGAAAATTTTAGCGCTAAGAGAAAAGGCAAAAATTGCTTTAGGCGACAAGTTTGACTTACGTGACTTTCATGATGTGGTGTTAAAAAATGGTGCTGTACCGCTAGATATTTTAGCGCGCTTTATTGACCGTTATATTGCTGATACGTTAGCAAAATAGCATCATAATTTTTTAACAGAAGGCCGCATTGCGGCCTTTTTTATTATAGAGTAATGCTTATTTAACATTAAGTTTAGTTGTCTAAACACTAAACACTAAACACTAAACACTAAACACTAAACACTAAACACCGTCTTACCTAGAAAACTTTTAATTCTCGCTAAGTGGTGAATGCATTACTTCAATTGGTTTCACTTACGACTGAAAAATTGAGAAGAGAGCCTGCTTGCTACTAAAGTCCTGATATTTATTGTCACTAATTACAATAGCGTTTTATGAGTGTATAAACTGACATTGTTTTCATCTAGGTGCTTATATAGCCAAAGCACTTGAAAATGAGGCTTACATCTTCAATTGAATTGGAGATAGTTTCATAAAAATTAAATAGGCACTTGATTAATCAAATGATAATCATTATCATTTGATTAATGTTGACTTTTAGTTTTATAAAGGGGTTTATTGATGGATTGGCAGAATTTACTGACAAAGGGAAATCGGCACTTTGATGAACAACAATGGATTAAAGCTGAGCTCTATTATAAGTCGGCTTATAGTCAGTTAGAAGGTCGATGGGAATGTGGTAAAGAGCACGAATCGCTGCTGATGGCATGGATTTGTACATGCCATAATTTAGGCACTTTATTTGAGACAAAAGGTGATTATGAAAGCGCAATAGGCTATCTACTACAAGCCTACCAAGAAGCTCATCGCACGAGTCAAAATATCAATGCGAGCTATTCACTAAGAACATTAGGGTTCAACGCATTAAAGACGTCGTTACAGGCAATTTTATTATTTAGCCAAAAACATCCAACGTGTGAGCATTGTTTAGAGCAATTAAAACGCTTAAAAGAAACTTTAGATTTTGAAGCGCATATCTTACATTAATATTGAAATTTACCGGTTGATTTAGTGATAATCATGGGTGTAAATATACAATACAAGTTATGAAAACTAGCTCGCTTATGCCAAATATCGCTATGGTTTCTATTATGTTGATTTTATATGGTCATGAGAATTTTCACTGCTCAGCTTAAAAGGATAGTTAAATGTTAGGTTTTACATTGCTTAAGCTCAAAGGAGACTCCATGTCACCTAAGGTATCGGATGGCAGCTATATACTGGCTAGTCGCTGGTTTTTGATGTTTTTCTTAGGGGAAGGTAAAAGAGTATTAATTCAGCACAGTACTTACGGGCTGATTGTTAAAACAGTTGCACTGGTTGATCACCACGGATTTATTTGGCTAAAAGCGGAGAATAATCAGAGTCTTTCTATTGAACAAATTGGCCCGATAGATAAAACACAGGTGATAGGTAGGGTCCTTAATATTTTCAATCGACGTGATTAAAATATTTACTTAAAAAAGTAGTTTTCAAGTAAACGGCCTAAATTTGATTTTTTAGTGACAAATCTATTTTGAGTACTTTAATAGGGCGTTCAAAATTCAAACTGGTCTAATACATAACATTAATTGCTTAAACTGTGGCTATTTCTCATCATTTGTTTCAAAAGTTTGTTTAGCCGTTGCTTTGTTTTCTAAGCTTTTTTCAATAATCTCTTCTCTCATCTTTTCTAGTTGCTCTATGGCTTTTTGTTTTTCCTCTGGACTCATGTTTTCGTTTTTAGCGATCTCTTCAATCATAGCTTCAAGCTCGGCAAGTGCGTCTCTATCTATGCCAAGCCGTTTATCGAGTATTGATTGCATCATGTCGCCAAATCTTGTGTCTATGGCCTTATCGTCAACTGTGCTACTTTCAACTTTATTTGCCGCGATAAGTGATTTAGCTGTTTCTGGTTTTATATAGGTCGGTGTTGAGGCAGTATAGTCTTGCCCATTTATTTTAGCTAACGCGGCATCTGACAGTGTTACGGTATCGGTTTTTGGTGCTACAGGTAAAGTATGTTCACGATTTTTAACTAAATCTACTTGGCTGGCGCTTTTAAATTGTGCTGAGCTCACCATCTGCGCATAATTCATGTTTATCATCATAATATTGTTCCTGGTATCACAGTTTATAAATGATAATGCAGAGTTTATGCCAACGTAGTTTTCTAGAAATAAAATGCTAATATTCATTATACGTAGTGAATAGCTAGAGCATAATCAATTAGTTACTGCTTAAGCCAAAGGTATTATTGACGCCAATACAATAAGATGTTTATTATGAGATGAATTTCATTTTAGGTTAGGGTTAATGCTACCAATTCACGGGCGTTGGAAAATAAAAGTTTCGGGTAATGTGCTGATGCAATGGTTTGCTGATTCTTGGAATGAAGAAGCTATTATTGCTTATGTAAAAGAATTTAAAGCAGCAGCGAAACCTTTGATAGGTAGAGATTGGGCGATAATTTCTGTTTTTGAAGAATGGGAGTTGGGTGTACCTGAAATTGAACAACATGTGATTGAACATTGTGAGTGGTTTAAGCTAAATGGCTGTGTTAAAGATTGTCATGTCTATAGCCCTAATGGGTTAAAAGCGTTACAACTGGAAAACATGATCCCGCATAGTGAACCCGGCTACGAACGTCATGTGTTTGGCGATTTAGATGGGGCAGTAACTTGGTTAGGCACTCATGGTTTTTTGCTGACTCAAGCTGATTTCTTATCTAAGCTAGACGTAAAGCAAAAGTAATATATGTAACGCTTTAAAGAGAATAGAGTCGAGGCGTCCATGCTAATAGTGCGGTTAATATTATAAAACCATACTTTCATGGTATTGACAAAGCGACCACGATTGCTGAAGTCTTTGTTGCTCTGCCTTTACTTTCACCCGCCTTTACTTACGCTATAACTTTTCCTATTTCTGTTCATTAGTCTGATCTTTATCAAGATAACTGGAAAATGTATTCATCACTCCTTCTAGATGATATTTGTCGAAATTCGTCAACAAGGACGGCAAAATTTCACCCTTGTTCGACGGCTATTGCCGCTTCTCTTGCCGTATTTAAGGTTAGTAAATTAGTTTTAAATTTTCTTACATGTAAGTAAGGGTATAATATAACGACAACAAAGGATGAATTAAAACCTGATGCCATTGAATATTAAAGCGTATTTTCCTGCCGGTGGGCAAACACACGAAGAAATAGAAATGACCGATATTTGTTATACCGATAGGGCTGATGTTATTTTTGCTCGCGCAATATTACCACCGTCAAAACTTGTAAAAGAGATGGTTATATATTATCAAAAACTACCTAACGGCAAGGATGAATACCGCACAATTTCAGCTAAATGTCCGCATCAAGGCGCAGATATTAGTCAAGATGAATTGAAGGCCGATGGCAATGTCTATTGCTCATTACATCGTCGACCTATTTGTATATTTAGTGAATATAATTACGCCTATTTAGTTGAAAAGCGTGAAGATAAGTTTTTTATTGTTAAAACCTAAGTATTCTGAAATCTTATCGGCTTATTCTCTTAACAAAGCATCTAAGTTATTGACGACCTCACTCCAGTAGAGTCATGTTGAATAGCCTGTTTTAGAAACTGTGCTTGGCCATTATTCCAAATACGGACATCTAGTTATGCTTTGTTATCCGCCCTCAATTAGCGGCAATAAAACTATTATTTGGTCAGCGCTATTGTTAATAGCTAATGGCGACATCCATTTGCGATGTTGTTACCTGACTGATGCATAAAATACTTGATTATCGAGTGTTAATTATCTGTATATATGCCAACGACCGGATAATTTATCCAGATATTATTTAATGGCTTTAAGCTATTACAGGGTAAATTGATATAACAGCTGACTATGCTTTAGCCGTTGTTCGAACACTATGACTACTAATTGCTGTACCTAACAAAGATAACAAACAATAGGCCGTGAAATAATAAAACCCAGGCCCTAGAGCAGATAATGTTTCACTGCTAACGATGAAATCTAATTTAAAGCCAAACACCGATAATTGTTGCTGTGTTGCTGTTTCAGCATGATTGGTTGAAAGTACAGCAAGAAAAATCGCGACAACAAAAACGTCGGCCATTGACCACTTGCCAATCTTGCCAATAAAGTTATAGATAGTCGCTTCAAATCTAGAGTTCTTTTTCGCATAAGCTAAGCTCAGTAAAATAAACTTAATAACCGGAATGCATAGCGAGAAAGCGAAAATTAATATCGCCACTAACAGGCGTTCATCTTGCCATAGCTCTTGTATCGTCTGCAATAATGACAGACTTTTATCCACTATTGTATTGGTAAGTGTTGCACCACTAACATTCGCCGTCATGGCCATATTGAGGGAAAACATAGGTAATAATATACCCGGTATAAATAATGCGATGGCGATCAGGTTAAAGAGAAACCCTATGTGTTTTTTAATCATGATGATGTGAAATTTTCCTAGCTAAATGGGCGGGTGACGTTAAGCGTATTGTTAACGATTTTAGCTTGGTGATGCAAACTATTTGTACCGTGTTACGATAAAAATGAGCCGCTAGTATAAAGCGTGTGAGATACGTTATAAAATATAGTCAACGCACTCAATATTGAGCAGTAAGGTTAGCACATGAGATGCTAATATGATAAACAACGGTATATTTGTGACAATTTTATAGGTTGCGACAATGAAACAAGTACATATTCTCAATGGCGACTGCCTAAAGGTTCAGCTACAAGATATCGTCAAAGAAAAAGTCATTGTGATGAGGGAATGTTTAATTGATGGTAATGTGCAGGGGGAAACACTTCCCGAGCTTTATGCCAGTAGAGCAAATTTTACGGCTCAATATCCAGGTTGCACTGTCGCAGGCTACTACGAAGTGGCGGCAGCTGAAATTGACAAAATTGCTAGTATTGAAATAGGTAGCCAAATCATTTGTTGGTTTGAAGATGACTTATTCTGCCAAGTTAATTTTTGGTTTGTCATCAATCTATTAGTCAAGCGTGGCCATACAAAAAATATCAGCTTAGTGCGCCCAAGCAAAGGTAATGACTATAGTTTTGCTACCATGACTGAATCAGAGCTCGAGCTTGCTTATCAACGTATGACAAAATTGTTGCCACAACCTTTAGCTTTGTTAGCAAAATTATGGCCTTTATATCAACAAAATGATGCTAACGCTATGACAGCTATCGCAAAGCAATTAGGCTATGAATGGCTCTTTTTATTACCCGCGATTAATGCACATTTACGTCGAGCACCCGATGAAAGCGGTTTAGGTTACCCAGAGCGGCAAATACTGGCGATTGCCACCGAATTAGGTAGCATTGAGTTTGCTGATATTTTTCAGTGTTTTTCAGCACGAGAGGGGATTTATAGTTTTGGTGATCTACAGGTTAAGCAGATGTTTGATCGAGTCATGAATAACTAAGCGTGCCAATACCATGGCTATTTCATGCCTATTGTTCGCAAACTTGATTACTGATTACTGATTACTGATTACTTTTTCAGATGAACTTCGCTGAGTTTATCAACGGTTGCTGAGCAAGACTTAATGAATGTTGCCATAAAGTAACCTACCTCTGGCATTGCTTCTTTTAGCGAAGCTAATTTCAATTCCAAGCGTTGTTTTACATGATCAAATTCATGATTGTGATGATTCAACTCATCAAGTGATTTAATGTAGGCGACTAAAATATCGGCGGCCTTAACGATTTGCTTATATTGCGGGTCAACATTATCTTGTACGATAATATCAGCAAACATTGCTTGAAATTCTTCCGGTAAAGACTCTAAACATTGTCTTTCAGCTAAATACTCAATTTTTTTAAATTCACGTGCAATTTCTGGATTAGCATATTTTGTTGGGCTAACAATGTCGCCGAATCGCGTTTCACTGGCTTCGTGGTATAGCGCAACTGTTGCCACTCTATCGACATTAATGTTACCAGCAAACTTGTTATTTTTAATCACCGCCAGTAAATGCGCAACAATAGCGACTTGGTGCGAATGTTCGGCGACATTTTCTGGTTTAACGCAAAACATCAATGCCCAACGTTTTATCAGTGGCATTCTAAACATCCAAGCGAGAAAAGTACTTTGCATTACGTGACCTTATTAATGATATTTATTTGTTGTTATTGGCGATAGGTACTGAAAAAGTTGGCTAACTTTTCTAGTGCTAGTTTTAGATCCTCGACATGAGGCAAAAATACTAAGCGAAAATAATTTTTCTGCTTAATATTAAATGCTCGTCCGTGCACTAAGAGAATTTTTTCCTGCTTGAGTAAATCTAAAATCATTTTTTCATCATCGTTGATATTAAACTTTTTCTGATCAACTTTAACGAAGAAATATAATGCCCCCATCGCTTGGTTACACGAAAGGCCATCAATGTTATTAATCATTTCATAGGCGAGGTTACGCTGCTTGAATAAACGGCCGTCACCTTGAATGAGTTCATTAATACTTTGGTAGCCGCCTAATGCTGTTTGAATAGCATGTTGCGAAGGCACATTGGCACATAAACGCATCGAGGAAAGTATGTTTAAACCTTCTAAATAATCTTCAGCATGAAGTTTAGGGCCGGTGATCACCATCCAACCAGCACGGAAGCCGGCAATACGATAATTTTTTGATAAGCCACCCATAGTGATAATTAACACGTCGTTAGCTAATCTCGCTGTTGGAACATGTTGCGCTTGATCATAGAGGATTTTATCGTATATTTCGTCACTAAAAATGATCAAATTGTGTTCGCGGGCTAGGGCGATAATACCTTGTAGTATTTCTTCACTATAAACCGCACCCGTTGGGTTGTTAGGATTAATCAAAACTATAGCTTTAGTTTTTGGCGAGATTTTTTTTGCCATATCAGCTAAATTTGGAAACCATTGGTTTTCTTCATCGCAATCATAATGTACCGGCTCGCCACCAGATAATGCCACAGCCGCGGTCCATAGTGGATAATCTGGCGCAGGTATTAGCACTTCATCACCATTATTGAGTAAACCTTGCATGGCCATAACAATCAGTTCACTAACGCCATTGCCAATGAAAATATCATCAACACTAACATCTAAAATACCTTGTTGTTGAAAATACTGCATTACCGCGACACGTGCTGGATAAATACCTTTAGATTCGCAATAGCCTTGAGCCGTTGGTAAGTGGTGAATAACATCTTTCAAAATATCATCGGGTGCTTCAAAGCCAAATGGCGCCGGGTTACCAATATTAAGTTTTAAAATTTTATGACCTTCATCTTCTAAACGTTTGGCTTCGGCGGCAACTTGTCCGCGAATTTCATAACAGACGTTTTTTAATTTTGAAGATTTATGGATAGTTTTCATAGTGGTGATCTTTTAAAAGTTAATGAATAGGGCATTGTTTCGGTATGAAGAGCAATAATATAGCTTAACCCATTGTTGCGAATATTGATTCACTTTGAAACAGTTACTTGCATCTTTTTTATAGTAAAACGCTAATATTTGCGCCATCTTAATATAGTGACTAAATTTTCAACAATATATTGCTAAATATCAGTTTTGAGCAGGAGATTTATCTATGCCTTTACCTTTATTATGGTTAGGAGCGGCCGCGGTTTCAGCGTTAGCGGTTAAAGGTTTAGCTGAGGATAGAAAATCTCAGCAACGTAGGCGTTTTACCCACCACAGTGCACAAACCTTAGCAGACTTAACCGCGCACGAATCTGCTATCGCCACTTATCCTACTGATATGTTTGCAACCGAGCAGCAAGTTAAGCCCCGCCTTGGCGCTATTGTTTGTTGTGGCATTGCTGGCGTACTAGATCATACCGGTATTTGGGTTGGTGACAATACCATTATCGAGGTTGATGGTAATGGTTTAGTAAAACCCGTTTCCGTTCAGAGGTTTACTGATACACGATCGGGCAGAGGTATTTTTATTGCGTGTGATTCGTTAGGTGTACCACTAGCAAGTGAAATGGCGGCACAACGCGCCATAGCGCAAATTTTTCAATTTAGAGACTATCATTTATTTGATAATAACTGTCATCAGTTCATTTGGCAGTGTTTTCAAAACGATGCTAAAGCCATCACCACCTTTAAAGCGTTATCGCTTAATGTTGCCACGCTGTTTGATCGCGTGGTCTATTGGGATAGCTGTGATTGTTTGGAGTTTTAGCAGAGCTTAGGTTAGTAAAAAATGTTAGTTAAAAGCTTATTAAAAACAAAAACGGCTTTGCAGGTGATGCAAAGCCGTTTTATTTTTTATTGCTAGCTATGCTGAGCCAAAATGGGGCTAGCAAGCACTCAATCAACCTTGAGGTGAGTTATTTCGTAAACAAGGACATCACGTCGCTAATAGCTAACATTGATTTTTCACCACTAATACGGTTTTTAACTTCAATTTCTTGGTTATCAAGATTACGCTCACCAATGACTAATAATAATGGTGTACCCATCAGTTCATGATCGGCAAACATGACACCAGGTCGCTCTTTGCGGTCATCAAAAATCACTTCAATACCAGCAGCTTGTAACTGCTGATATAAGTTTTCAGCGGTTTCTTTAACCCGTGCAGACTTAGCCATATTCATTGGTACAATAGCGACTTGATACGGCGCGATGGCTGCTGGCCATTTGATACCGTATTTATCATGATTTTGCTCAATGGCGGCAGCAACAATGCGTGAAACCCCAATGCCGTAACAACCCATAGTTAGCGTTTGGTTTTTACCGGCTTCTGTTAATACGCCACAGTTCATCGTTTGAGCATATTTTTCACCTAATTGGAAAATATGACCGACTTCGATACCACGTTTAATCACGATGTTACCTTCGCCGCATGGGCTAGGGTCACCTTCAACCACGTTACGGATATCTTCAACGCTATAGCTTGTTACATCGCGGTCCCAGTTTACTCCGGTTAAGTGCATCTCATTCTTGTTTGCACCACAAGCAAAATCAGCTAAGTGCGCTGCACTTCTGTCAACAACAACATCAATATTTAAGCCGACGGGGCCAATTGAACCCGCGTTACAACCCGCTGCAGCGAGAATTTGTTCTTCACTAGCAAAGGTTAATGGCGTAGCAACTTGTGCTAAGTTTTCTGCTTTGACTTCGTTTAACTGATGATCGCCACGTAAAACAAGCGCAATAATAGGTGCTTCGTTTTCTTTTGTTGCTGTACCTAATACTAATAGGGTTTTTACGATTGTTGTAGTGTCACCGTTAAGGAAGGTTGCAACATCATCAATAATTCGAACGTTTGGTGTTGATACTTCCGTTAATGCTTGCGTTGCTGTTGGGCGTTGACCCGTTGGCGCTAATGCTTCTGCTTTTTCAACATTGGCTGCAAAGTCGCTGACATCACTAAAGGCAATATCATCTTCACCTGAATCGGCTAACACATGAAATTCATGTGAAGCTTCACCGCCAATAGAACCGGTATCGGCAATAACTGGGCGGTAATCTAAACCTAAACGATCAAAAATACGACAATAAGCATCAAACATTACTTGATAAGTTTTTTTCAAACACGCTTCGCCTAAATGGAAAGAGTAAGCATCTTTCATTAAAAATTCACGACCACGCATCACGCCGAAACGAGGACGAATTTCGTCACGAAATTTAGTTTGTACTTGGAACAAGTTAAGTGGCAATTGCTTGTAGCTACTAATCTCATTGCTCACAAGTTTAGTGATCACTTCTTCGTGTGTTGGCCCTAAAACAAAAGCACGATTATGGCGGTCATTTAAACGTAATAATTCAGGACCGTAATCTTCCCAGCGCCCCGACTCTTCCCATAAATCAGCCGGTTGTACCATTGGCATTAATACTTCTAATGCGCCAGCACGTTCCATTTCTTCACGAACAATATTTTCAACTTTACGTAATACTTTTAAACCTGTCGGTAACCAAGTATACAAGCCAGACGCTACATTGCGCACTAAGCCCGCACGTAACATTAATTGATGGCTGATAACTTCAGCGCTAGCAGGGGTTTCTTTCAAGGTTGAAAGTAAATATTGGCTGGTACGCATTGAGAATAAATTCCATTAGTAAGCGAGTAATAAATATGTCGCGTATTCTAGCAGGGCAGTTTCAGCCACAAAAGGTTTATATTGCCTCAAGTGTTAAAAATTGCCTGTAAATTAATATTAAGCAGCTGAATTCATATTAATAGTGATTAATATTTTTAAGCACTCGCTGATTTTTTGCCATGCCGCCAATTGTTATTAGCTCACCATCTAACACCAATAAACCACGATGGTCCATGGTAGCGCTTTCACTATGAGAAATTTGCCAAGTGTTGGTGTCGAGGTTATAGCGCCATATTGCATTGCTTGGTGTTGAGGGTTTGGCGTTATAACCGATGCCATTGTAGTTATAGGGATTATCGCTGCCGCCAACAAAAACAATTTCTTTTGCCTGAGTGATAGGATTAATCAAGCCTTTCGCGGCCATACGATAACGCGCTGTGCCCGTTGGGTGCTGAACCTTAAACCATGATATTTTGCTGGGATTATTCGGGACAATTTCACCACGATAACACGCAGCCTCTGCGGCATAACTTCGACGTTCATTAAGGTGAACATCAATCCTAACACCATCACATATCAGTAATTTATTATCGATAATGCCACCCGCGTGGCCAAATACCGCTTTGCCAGGAAACGGCGAAGCCTGCTGCCATTGATTGGTTTGAGTGTCGTATAGCTGTACTAAATTTACGTTACCGTCGTTGTGCCAACCACTGATTAAGTAAATGTAACGATTTTTATAGGGAAGAGCGATACTGTCATCAACAGGGACTGGCATGAAGGCCAATGCAAGATACTTATCTTTTACAACATTATAGGCATAAACATCAGGAATCGACACTTCACTATGATCTTTAGCCACGGTATAACCACCAAAAATATAAGCAAGATCATTAATAGCGGTGGCAACACTTGCTAGTCGACCGGTGAGTTCTCCAATTGGTTGCTTAATCGGCACTGGCGATTTGATAAACCACTGATTTTTTGTAACATCAAAAACATAACTGTGGTTATGAACGTCTTGATAACCTTTATTTGCCGCTAAACCAGAAAAAGACAATAAATACCAATGGCCATCTACGTTAACTTGTGCAACGGCATTATTGGTGACAGGCTCTGGTAAATAGGCTAGGTCTTTCGCAGTAACCGTTTTGGTAAGGGGAGCGAGTAAACAAGTGACTAACATAAGTCGCGATAGTGTAGATTTGATCATAGTGTAGCTTTAACCGTAGTTTAGTAATGATGCTAGTTGATGAAAGAAATTACCCAAGCACTAGCGTAGCAAAAAACATCGACGCACCATACTTTTATTAAATTTTGCCAAATGCGTACTAAACTTTTTTGGCTCACATTATGGCTATATATAGCTTAATTTTTAGTCTGTCAGTCAGTAAGATTGAATTTTATAAGCGAGCTAGTTAATTGATGTACTGAACTTTTTTATTTGCTAGCGTATAGTGACTGATATTTAAATATCCGTTGATACTATCAGGAGCAGAGTATGACAGTAACCGTAATTACCGCAGATTATTTCAATGAACAACAAGCAAACGATGTTATAAAATGTTTATCGGCGTATGCGCTTGACCCCATGGGCGGCGCTGCGCCATTGTCAGATTATGCAGAAAAGAACTTAATCGCTCAGTTACAAAAACGCAGCAACGTTTTTAGTGTCTTGTGTTACGTTGACGCTAAAGTGGCTGCGTTAGCCAACTGTGTCGAAGGTTTTTCAACTTTTAGTGCTAAACCTTTAATTAATTTTCACGATATTGTGGTGCTTAAGGAATTTCGCGGCCAAGGACTTACTCAACATTTATTTACTCATGTTGAAAATATAGCGCTAGAACAAGGCTGTTGCAAAATGACCTTAGAAGTCCTTGAAGGTAATCACGTGGCTAAAAATGCTTATCGAAAAGTCGGTTTTTCTGGTTACGAACTTGACCCTGAAATGGGGCAGGCAGTATTTTGGCAAAAAAAATTGTAACGCTTATTTAAAGCTCAATTCGGAGTATGCATTATTTATTGTTAACGGCAAGTGCGGTGCTATTATGGAATAGTCTTGTGGTTATTGTTGCTGAGCTTGCGACATCATTACATATTTTACACTGTTATCGTCGACATTGATTTACCACCTTTAATGACTAATGGTTCAGTTAGAATTTTTTATTGCTAGGTGCTTCACTTTTCACACGCATTGGTGGCGAATGTCAATCTAGGTTCGCTAAAGAACACCTTGTCAATACTGCATTATCTTAAAATGAAATAGGTTTACGTTTAGCGCGAATCACCTCTGTAGGCTCAGCTGTTTTTGGCTTAACGTTGGTGTTATTTTGAGTTTTATTAATGGCTTTAGCTTTCTGTGTTTTAGAATTTTTTTCTTCTTTTACAAGCGCTTCTTTCGTCTGGTTTGTCTTGGTATTTTTATTTTTGCTTGCTTTGACATAGTTAACCTGAATAGTTTCACCATTAAAGTCGACAATATCGTCGTGATAGACTTTTTTTCGCTTTTGAAATTCAACTTCGTTATTTAATACAACATAACCTTCGCTGATCACTATTTTAGCTTCGCCGCCGCCGCCGACCATATTGGCAATTTTTAATAACTTGCAAAGTTCTATGGGTTGTACGGAAATATCAATCAGTGGAATAACGTCAGTCATGGCTGCCTTTAAAAGCTAAAAAACAAAAAGCGATTATAACGGAGTTCGCTATCAATGTCCTCTGCTCTTGTTGCAATTAAATTATCAAATTTGTCAGGGGGGAGTGCTCGATAATGCTCAATTGTGTTTACGCTAGAGCTTTGAATTGTATGTTTTTATTAAGTGCTTTTAGTCTTGTGTTGACTTTACTTTGCTAGGTAAGTGCTTGATAAAAAAGTTTAAGTAGTAGGCTCTGCGCGGGTGTAAAAAGTAGAAGGTGTTTAGCTTTGGTGATTATTGGTTTTTTGATTTATTAATTTTTGGACGTTTTAATGAAGTGGTGGACGATACTGGGCTTGAATTAATGATTCAGCGCGGGTGTAAAAAGTAGAAGGTGCTTAGCTTTGGTGATTGTTGGTTTTTTTGATTTATTAATTTTTTGACGTTTTAATGAAGTGGTGGACGATACTGGGCTTGAACCAGTGACCCCCGCCTTGTAAGGGCGGTGCTCTCCCAACTGAGCTAATCGTCCATAAATACTAAGTAGTAATATGATACGGGAACAATATAAATGGTGGACGATACTGGGCTTGAACCAGTGACCCCCGCCTTGTAAGGGCGGTGCTCTCCCAACTGAGCTAATCGTCC
>OJDR01000016.1_pt1 | contig 87168 bp, 68 predicted proteins | sample 1593081 | NCBI WGS metagenome assembly OJDR01 (sample SAMN05416873, study PRJEB24817) | seawater metagenome | isolation source: Sea water | place: Canada:Atlantic | collected 2013-11
CCTGACCGTTCATCCTGAACATCGCCATTCATTCACATCCATGTGATCATGGCATACCGTTCATCCTGAACATAAAGGCCTGCTTTGCAGGCTTTTTTATTGGCTAAACTCGTATACTGAATAAGTGATTAGCAAAATAAGAGAATAACATTGGTACGTTGAAAATACTCAACTTGCCCCCACGTTAAAGACAGGCAATTTTTTTGAGGTTCTCTATGCTACCAGCACTAAAAATATCAGGATTAACGAAGACCTATAAAGGTGGTTTTCAAGCACTTAAAGGCATTGACCTTACCGTTCAGCAGGGCGATTTTTTTGCTTTGCTTGGACCTAATGGTGCCGGTAAGTCGACAACCATTGGTGTTATTACTTCATTAGTTAATAAAACCGCTGGCAGTGTCGCTGTTTTTGGCCATGATATTGATCAAGAACTAGAAGCGGCGAAAAGTTTTATTGGTTTAGTGCCACAAGAATTTAACTTCAATCAATTTGAACCGTTAATGAAAATACTGGTAAATCAAGCCGGGTATTATGGGGTGGAACGCAAGTTAGCCGTTGAACGTGCTGAAAAGTACTTAAAGCAGCTTGATTTATGGGAAAAACGTAATGACGCTGCTCGTATGCTCTCTGGTGGTATGAAGCGCCGACTGATGATCGCTAGAGCCTTAATGCACGAGCCTAAAATGCTGATCCTTGATGAACCGACGGCGGGTGTTGATATTGAACTTCGTCGTTCAATGTGGGGCTTTTTGCGTGAACTTAATCAGCAAGGCATTACCATTATTTTAACTACGCATTATTTAGAAGAAGCTGAAATGCTTTGTCGAAATATTGCCATTATCGACTCAGGCATTATTGTTGAAAATACCGATATGAAGTCGTTATTAGCGAAACTTGATGTCGAAACTTTTGTCTTTGATTTGAAGCCAAACAGCGCACCGAAAGCATTGGACAATTTGAGCTCAAGAGTTATTGATGATCATACGCTAGAAGTTGACGTGAATAAGAGCCAAACTATTAATGCCATTTTTACCGAGCTTAATAAACAAGGCCTTGAAGTGCTGAGTATGCGAAATAAAAGTAATCGACTCGAAGAGCTATTTGTTAGTCTTGTTGGCAGTGGCCAAGCGTCAGTTGATAGTGCAGTTAAGGAATAAATATCATGGCATCATCTAGAAATTTCATTGCGCTTAAAAGTATTCTAAATAAAGAAATACAGCGTTTTATGCGTATTTGGATACAAACGCTGGTTCCGCCAGCCATTACTATTAGTTTATATTTTGTTATTTTTGGCTCGTTAATCGGCTCACGTATTGGTGAAATGGGGGGCTTTGATTATATGTCATTTATTGTCCCTGGTTTAATCATGATGAGCGTTATTACTAACTCATACTCTAACGTTGCTTCGTCATTTTTCAGTGCTAAATGGCAACGAAATGTCGAAGAAATGCTAGTTGCACCTGTCCCTAATTGGGTTATTGTTGCGGGTTATGTTGGCGGTGGTATGGCACGTGGTATGTTGGTGGGTGGTATTGTCACTATTGTGGCGATGTTCTTTGTTGATATACAAATTCATAATATTTGGGTCATTATTACTACGGTAGCGCTGACCTCAGCAACCTTTGCTTTAGGTGGCTTAATTAATGCTATTTTCGCGGGGAGCTTTGACGATATTTCAATTATTCCAACCTTTATATTGACGCCACTAACCTATTTAGGAGGGGTATTTTATTCTATCAGTTTGTTACCTGAATTTTGGCAAGGGGTGTCGCAAATCAATCCGATTGTCTATATGGTCAACGCATTTAGGTACGGATTTTTGGGGATATCGGATGTGAGCTTGACGTTGTCGTTTGCGGTGTTGGGTGTTTTTATTGTTAGTTTATACACCATTGCTATGGTGTTAATCACTAAAGGTATCGGCTTAAGAAGTTAATGCGCTTTTGGCATTGAAAACTATAGCTAACTAAGTAAATAGGTAAAAAAGGTAATGACCGAGACAGAAATTACAGGTGACTCGAAAGCTATTGTCACCAATCAACCAGGTATACATGAAAAACTGGTTGAGATTGTTAATAAACATGTGGCACACCCGTCGCAAAAACCGATACAAGCGCATACTCAACAAGCCTTTGATGAAGTTAATGCCATGGTGCAGGCATTTTCGGGTGAGATTATTTTGGACTCATGTTGCGGCGTCGGCCAAAGCACTCGGTTGTTAGCAAAGCAAAACCCTACCGCGTTAGTGATAGGCGTTGATAAATCTGCCCATAGAATTAATCGTAATGTTGATGAAGTTGAACATGACGATGGCCGAGGTAAGGTTGAGAATTATTATTTAGTACGCGCTGATTTAAATGACTTTTATCGCCTGGTCGTTGCCGCCAATTGGCCGGTGAACAAGCATTACATTTTATATCCTAACCCTTGGCCAAAAGCTAAGCATCTGCAGCGGCGCTGGCACGGTAGTGCGGTGTTCCCACAAATTATTGCCGTTGGGCAAAACATTATTTTACGCAGTAATTGGTTGCTTTACTTAGAAGAGTTTCAGCTAGCGGCTGAGCTTTTATCTTTCAAAGGCGAAATCTCAACGGTAAACGTTACTCAGCCGTTAACGCCGTTTGAAGCAAAGTTCCATGCTAGTGGTCAACAATGCTGGCAACTTGATATTATTAAATCATAGCGCTGCATGCTAATTGCTTTGGCTAACGCTTGGTATAAATACAAAATAATTGGCTAAATCAACAAAAATTTAGCTAATTATTACAAAGTAAAAACTCGTTCATAACTTATTTTTTGTTGTTTTTGTTTTATATTTCAGTTGTTTGTGATTCTGGCCTGAAATTTGATATAACTTAAGTATATTAATGGTAATTTAGGATGAATAACATGACTAACAATATCAAAAAAACAGTATTTATGATGGCATTAAGCAGCTTGGCAATTGTTGAACTTGGTTTAGTTTATGCGGCGACACTACTGGGTTAAATGAAGTTAACTTTCCGTTAAAATTTGCCTTTAAGCTTAACTTTAGTGGAAATAACGAGACTTTTGCTTCATTTTTTATTACAGTGCCGCACTTATATAAATCAATTTGCTTAAGGCAAGTCGTGAATAGTGAAGTAAGTATGACGGTGAGTAAACGCGCGGCAAAAGTATCTGAAAAGTCTTTACATCGCATTTTTACCATTCCTGTTGCACCTAATTCTACATTAGGTCGAATAGAGAATGAAATATCACAAAACTTAGCAGGCTTTCTTGGCGCACATATAGCGGCAACAGAGCAAGCGTTAAGCGAAATTGAAAAAGATTTTGCAAATTCGCTGATCCCAGAAGAACCGGCTTTTGTTTCTGATCATATGCATCACTTACTTGATAAGCTAGTGTCTCAGTCGGTACATACTTCGAGCCCAAACTTTATCGGTCACATGACCTCTGCGTTACCGTATTTTATTTTACCGCTATCTAAACTGATGATTGGTTTAAACCAAAATCTGGTAAAAATTGAAACTTCTAAAGCATTTACCCCAATGGAACGTCAAGTTTTGGGTATGATGCATCGTTTAGTTTATCAAGATGATGAGCCGTTCTACCAACAGTGGATGCACAGTGCTAATCACTCGTTAGGCGCATTTTGCTCTGGCGGCACAATAGCTAATTTAACCGCGTTGTGGGTTGCTCGTAATAACTTATTAAAACCTGATGGTGACTTTAGAGGTGTGGCACGTGAGGGCTTATATAAAGCGCTCAAGCACTACCAGTATGATGGTTTAGCTATTTTAGTATCAGCCCGTGGTCATTATTCACTGAAAAAATCAGCCGATGTATTAGGCATAGGGCAAGACAGCGTTATTGCCATTCCAACCGATGAAAATAATAAAATTGACTGCCAATTGCTGAAAGAAAAATGTCAGCAATTAGCTGATGAAAATATTCGTGTACTCAGTATTATTGGTGTTGCCGGTACCACTGAAACCGGTAATATCGATCCTCTTGAACAAATGGCTGAAATTGCGCAGCATTACGGCGCTCATTTTCATGTCGATGCTGCCTGGGGTGGCGCAACCTTGTTGTCGAAAAAATATCGCCCCATGCTTAAAGGCATCGAACTCGCCGATTCAGTCACTATTGATGCACACAAACAAATGTATGTTCCGATGGGAGCAGGTTTAGTGGTTTTTAAAAATCCAGCTTCTGTTGCTGCTATTGAACATCATGCCGAATATATTTTACGTAAGGGCTCGAAAGACTTAGGTAGCCATACCTTAGAGGGTTCACGTCCAGGTATGGCAATGCTGGTATATGCCGCCTTACATGTGATTAGCCGCCCAGGCTATGAAATGTTGATTAATAGCAGTATTGAAAAAGCCCATTATTTTGCAGAGTTGATTAATCAGCACGCTGACTTTGAATTAATTACTGAGCCTGAGTTATGCTTGCTTACCTATCGTTATAACCCGGCAAGCGTACAAGCATTATTAGCTAAAGCTGATGATATACAACAAGAAGAAATTAATGTCCTGCTCGATAAATTAACTAAATTTATTCAAAAGCGTCAACGTGAAAATGGCAAGTCTTTTGTTTCGCGTACGCGTATTGAAGTGAAAAAATATCAGGGGCGTAAAACTTTGGTATTTCGCGTGGTATTAGCGAATCCGTTGACCTCAAAAACGATCTTACAAGATGTGTTGGCTGAGCAGATGCAGTTAGCACAAGAGAGCGAAACCTTCTTACCGACATTATTATCAATGGTCTAAGTAATCTCAATTCAGCTTAAAACACCATGCTAAATTACTTTATAAATCAAATTTTTATGAATTGGTTATTCCTAGTTCAGGTTAAGTAATTATTTAGGTCATAAAAAAAGCGACTAATACTAAATAGTCGCTTTGATGTTTTTACGCAGTGATAAAGTCGTAAATCAACCGTACGCAAATAATTAGGTTAAGGTAACCTGTAAATTATCAATCAACCTGGCTTTACCACAATGGGCTGCGGCGAGAATAACGAGTTCTTTATCGTCTTCGCTGGCCGGCTGCAAAGTACGTGCGTGACAAATATGAATATAGTCTGTTTTCATACCTGCATTATCAATATAGCTAGCGGCTTGCTTTGCTAAACCAATAAAATCACTATCACTTTGAATAGCTTTTGCCAGCCATTGGATATTCTGACTTAACGCTGGAGCGGTTTGCTTTTCTTCTGGTGTTAGATAGTTATTACGAGAACTTAAGGCTAAACCTGAGGCTTCTCTGACGGTTTCAACCGCTATTATTTCAATCGGCATTGATAAGTCTTCAACCATAGTTTGAATGACTTGTACTTGTTGATAGTCTTTTAAGCCAAAGCAAGCAATATTAGGTTGTACAATATTAAACAATTTACAAACTACCGTTGCTACGCCCCGAAAATGTCCTGGACGACTTTCACCACAATAACCGTCGGACACATTAGGTACTTCAACGTAACTTTGTTTGTCTAAGCCTTTTGGATAGATAATGGCAGGTGTTGGGGTAAATAATAAATCACACCCTGCAGCTTTTAATTTTTCTTGATCTGCGGCCATGGTACGCGGATAGCTGCCGATATCTTCATTAGCGCCAAATTGCATTGGATTGACGAAAATGCTGGCAACAACTTTATCAGCAAGCATTTTGGCTTTTTCTACTAAAGCGATATGACCTTGATGTAGGTTACCCATAGTCGGCACAAAAGCAATTTTAAGACCTTGCTGACGCCAAAGGTTAATTTCGTTGCGTAAAGCCGAAATTGTTTCAGTTGTTTGCATTGTTATTCTACTTTTTATTCGATGATGAAAGCTGTTTTAAATAACATTAATTATTTGAAGATATGCTCGGGACCTGGGAAGTTACCTTGGCTAACTTCGTCAATATATAGCTCTATTGCTTTTTTTATGTCGCCGGTATCAATTAAAAAATTACGCGAAAACTTTGGCATGTAACTACACGAAATGCCTAAAGCATCATGCATAACTAGAATCTGCCCGTCGGTATCCTTGCCTGCCCCAATACCTATTGTTGGTATTGATACGGCTGCTGTGATGGCTTTGCCTAAACTGCTTGGAATACATTCTAGTACTAATAACTGTGCACCAGCAGCCTCTAATGCTTTAGCATTTTCGATCATCTCTAATGCTTTATCACTTTCTCGACCTTGTACTTTAAAGCCGCCAAAAACGTTAACCGACTGTGGCGTTAAGCCTAAGTGTGCACAAACCGGAATACCACGTTCAACTAAGCCTTTAATGGTTGCTTCTAACCATTGACCACCTTCAATTTTTACGATGCTAGCTCCCGCTTGCATTAATTTAGCAGCGTTTACATAAGCCTGTTCAGTTGTCGCGTAGCTCATAAAAGGCATATCGGCGATGATAAGTGTATTTTCCACACCACGCTTTACAGATTGCGTATGATAAGCCATATCATCAATACTAACGGGTAGGGTGTCGTCATGACCTTGTAACACCATGCCTAATGAATCACCGATTAGTATTGCGTGAATGCCTGCTTGATCGAATATTTTAGCGAAACTGGCATCATAGGCGGTTATCGTGGTAATTTTCTCACCTTGTTGCTTCATTTTCTTTAAAGTGGCTGTGGTTATTTTGGCCATATTATATTCCGTTTTTTAGGGGGCAGCGTTAATCGTTGCTAATTTTAGAGTTATTATACTAACGTAATTTACTATGAACTTTTAGTCCATTTTTTTCAATTTGTTCAGCAAGTATTTTAACACTATCACCGTCGGGTAAAGTTAACTCATTGGCTATTTCGGCTAAAGGTAGTAAAACAAATTCACGCAATTTGATACCATAATGAGGAATAGTTAAACGCTCAGTATTAATCAACTGCTGATCATATAATAGAATATCTAAATCTAATACACGGGCACCCCAACGATTATCCTTACGAACACGTCCAGCATTGTTTTCAATGCTTTGTAGCTGGTCCAGTAAATCAAGCGGAGTTAAGCTTGTTTTAATTGCGACCACAGCGTTCATATAATCAGGTTGATCTTGTGGCCCCATTGGGCGACTAAAATACAACGAAGATACTTTAGTAACCAAGCAATGTTCCAGTTGTTCTAACTTAGCTAACGCGGCAGATATTTGCCCTTGAGGATCTGCTAAGTTACTACCTAAGCCAATATAGGCTAGGGCCATTATGCGTCGCTACTTGAGTTTTGCACACGCGGCTTTCTGCGTTTACGTGTTGTGCGTCGAGGGCCATTTTTACTTGCCACAATGCTTTTTACCATTACTTGCTGCGTATCGGCATTGCATTCTTGAAAGTCTCCCCACCATTTAGCAAGTTCTCGCAATGCTAAAGCCTGTTCACTATCTTTGTTTTTCGCACTTTCGATTTCAGCTCGCAATAACAAAAAGTCATATCCCGCTCTAAATTTAGGATGCTCAAGTGCTTTAAATGCACGTTTTCCATCTCGTCGCACTAACTTTTCTTGCAATATCCAAATATCTTTCATTACCGCTTGAAAACGTTTTGGTATCGCGATGCTGCGTTGTTGTTCTGACATTATTTCACTTAGTGCGCCGAAAAATGCATCTTGTGGTGTCAGTTGTGTTTCGCTATTTAAACGCTGTATCTGCTCTTGCATCGGATACCAAAGCATAGCGGCAAATAAGAATGCTGGGGTGACACGTTGCTCATTATTGACCCGGTGATCAGTATTTTTCATCGCTAAGCAGATAAAATCGGCTAAATAGGCGTGAGATTGCTTATTCAGTTGTTGATCTACGGCAGGGAAAAAATATTGAAATAAACTGTAATCACGTAACAGCTGGAAGTTTGCCACGGCTTTGCCTGACATAAACAACTTTAAAAACTCTTCGAACATACGAGCTGGTGGAATGTTAGCCATCAGTGGCGCAAGAGATTTTATTGGCGCTTTGGAATCAGCGTGGATCTCCATATCCAATTTAGTTGCAAAGCGAATCGCCCGTAACATTCTAACCGGATCTTCACGGTAGCGTGTTTCTGGATCGCCAATTAAACGAATTTGTTTGGCGTAAACATCAGCAACACCATTAGCAAAGTCATAAACTTTAAAGTCTTTGGCTGAATAGTAAAGTGCGTTAATGGTGAAGTCTCGACGCTCAGCGTCTTCCTCAATGCTGCCATAAATATTGTCACGCAATAGCATGCCATCTTCACTTTGCTTGGAAATTTTTTGGCAACTATTCTCTTCGTTACTATCGTGATGGCCCCTAAACGTGGCAACTTCAATGATTTCACGACCAAAAACAATGTGAGCTAGGCGAAAGCGACGGCCAATAAGTCGACAATTTCTAAATAAGGCTTTAATTTGCTCAGGAGTTGCGTTGGTGGCGATATCAAAATCTTTAGGTTCTAAACCTAATAAAATATCACGCACACCACCGCCAACTAAATAGGCATCATATCCGCCTTTATTTAAGCGATACAATACTTTTAAGGCATTATGACTTATGTGTTTTCTAGATACAGGGTGCTGATCACGAGAAAGTATTTTAGGCTGTTCGAATGATGGCAAAGGAGAATTTTTTTTTCGTGCTTTTCCGAGTACTTTTTTACACAAATTGATCACGCTTTTGATAATGTTGGACCCTAATTTTTCGTTAAATTTCTCGCGCAATGATATAACAGTGTAAGGGAAAAGAGAATGCACACAGGGTGAAAAAGTCAACGTTTATTGCTAATCAATGGTGTTATAAAATTATTTCTTGTGATTTTGGCACACCTGTAATTGACCAATGGCCGATCGCCCAAGTTAAAAGCTCATCAACACTGGCCGTTTGTAATTCATTAGGGGGTTGTTGGCCAAGAAAAACCAGCGCTGAAAATAGCGAAGGAATAGGGTTGTTTTTATCAATAGCAGGCGCGTTATTTTGTTTACTTAATTTAAAGCCTTGGGAAGTAGCGGCAATAGGAAAATGACCAAATTGAGGCGCTTTGTGCTGTAAAATTTGATAAAAACTTAATTGCCTTGCTGTCGGTTCGAGTAAATCACAACCACGAATAACATGGGTAATATTCTGGTAGATATCATCAACAACAACGGCTAATTGATAGGCAAATAGGCCATCTTTTCGTAAGACAATAAAGTCTTCTTGTGCCAGTTCAGCGTTACAGGTAACTTGATTTTGAATAACATCGTTATATTGTGAAATGCCAACTGTATTGATAACACGTATAGCGCTTGCATGTGCAGGTTGTGATAAAGCTCGACAATGGCCTTGATAAATACCCCCTATTGCTTTTATTTGTGCTCGTGTACAACGACAATAATAACTGAGCTTTTGCTCCGCTAGTTGGGCTAACACTTCATGATAAAGCGCACTTTGCTGACTTTGATAGAGTACGTCTTCATCCCAATGTAAACCGTAGCTTTCCAAAGTATTTAATATTTCAATACCGGCGCCTGCTTGTTCTCTAGGAGGATCAATATCTTCAATTCTAACGAGCCATTGGCCATTATTATGTTTTGCATCAAGATAACTTGCCAGAGCAGCAATGAGAGAGCCGAAGTGTAATAAACCGGAAGGAGAGGGGGCAAAGCGACCACGATAATTTGATAACTTATCTGGTCGCAAAGTTTTGTTTAGTTCCAACAATACAGGTGATTAACCCGCTAGTTGGCGTTCTTTGATTTCTTGTAAGGTTTTACATTCAATACAAAGATCGGCTGTTGGACGTGCTTCTAATCGACGAATACCGATTTCAATGCCACAAGAGTCACAAAAACCAAAATCATCATCTTCGATAAATTGTAAGGTTTTTTCAATTTTCTTGATTAATTTACGTTCACGGTCACGTGTACGTAATTCAAGGCTGAATTCTTCTTCTTGAGCCGCGCGGTCAACAGGATCAGGGAAGTTTGCTGCTTCATCCTGCATATGTGTTACTGTGCGATCAACCTCTTCACGAAGCTGGACACGCCATGCATCTAGAATTTTTTTGAAATGTTCTAGTTGCGCGTCGTTCATGTATTCTTCGTTAGGCTTTTCAACGTAAGGGTTAACGCCTGCTAATGCTAAAATACCTAATGTTTTGTGTGTTGGCATGCTAATTCTCCTAATGCTACTAGACCTAAATCGACGAATAATAGTTACCTCATGTAACTTCATCGCTTGGTTGCAACTGCCAATTTAAATAGACCTGAAATATTCCACATATATTGTGTTTGTTAATCTAAAATTCAAGGCTTAATTGATAAAAAATCATGATAAAGTTCAAAATATTGTTATTGTCTAAACTTTACTCAAGGCGACAATAAAATATGAGCAAGCTCTTTTAGCAAGTTTTTAGCCCTTACGTCAATCATTATTGTCGTAATTTCTTGCTATCACTTAGAGTATTACTGGTACTTTAGTCTTTAAAGTCAGGGTAAATTTTTGCTTGTCTTTGGTAAAGCAGGCTTTGTAAGCAATTATTTCAACGCCTTGTTGGCTTGCTTCATGCAACAGCTTTGCATAGGTAGCGTCAATGTGCTCTGCAGGTTTGACATTATTTATACCTGAATGTAATACGGCAAATAAAAGTACCGCTCGGTGACCTTTTTCTGTCATCGCCATAAGCTCGCGCAAATGTTTTTGCCCGCGCTGAGTCACCGCATCTGGAAAATAGCCTTGCTGTGCTTGTAGCAGTGTGACACTTTTTACTTCGATATAGGTTTCACGGCCATCTTTATCATAAAGATGAAAATCAATTTTACTGTTTTCTTCGCCATACTTTACTTCTCGCTTGAGCTCAGTGTGCTGAGCAAATTCAGCAATATTACCTCGTGTAATCGCTTCCTCTGCCAATTGGTTCGCCCGCAGGGTATTAACACAAATCCAATGCTTGGCTTGGCTTAAAGTTAACTCCCAACTATTTGGGTATTTGCGTTTTACATTGTCTGAAGTGCTATACCACACGGTATCGCCAGGTTCGGCACAGCCGGTCATCGCACCTGTATTGGCACAATGTATGGTTAATTCAGTCGCGCTATTATGCTCATCTGTAACGATTACGTCGGCGAGAAAGCGTTTATATCGCTTAATGAGTGTGCTGGGTTTTAGTATAAAATCCATATAAACAGTAGTTGATAAATCAGAGACATAGGTTAATTATTTGCTAGCATAGTGTAAACTATTAACATTAAATAAAATGCAAAGGCGAGAACATGACAACAGTTAATTCTGCTCCAGTATCCATAACGTTAACCACAAGTAACCTTGCGCAAGGGTGGCAACAAGGTAAAACACTGCAAATTACCGACGATAATATAACGATTTACTTACCTCAAGATACGGCTTATCGCTTACGCAAACTTCAAAAGGCAGCGCGTAAAATTGAAAAGTTAGATATTGACCATGCCTTACTGACTGGCGATGGTTGGGATGAATCAAGCCAGTGGGCTTTTGCACTTGGCTTTAGCTGTGTGAATAAATTACAAGCTGTCAGTTTTTGTGGTGAGCCTGAGCTTATTGAGCGTTTGAAAAATAAACTTGCTATATATGCTTGGAGCCGCGATTTAACGAACCAAACACCCGATGAACTATACCCATTAAAATTAGCGCAATTAACCACAGATTACATTAAAGCACTCGCACCTAAGCATGTAACAACTCGCCTGATTCAAGGTGAAGCGTTGAAAGAACAACAATGGATGGGTATCTATAATGTCGGTAAAGGTAGTATCAACGAGCCTTGCTTACTTGAGGTTGACTTTAACCCTAGCGAAGATGCAAGTGCTCAAGTTGCAGCCTGTTTGGTAGGTAAAGGTATTACCTTTGATAGTGGTGGTTATAGTATAAAAAGTAACGCCGGTATGTTTGATATGAAATGTGATATGGGAGGGGCTGCTGTAGTGGCGGGCGCTCTCGCTTTAGCGATCACACAAGGTTTAGATAAACGCGTTAAATTATATCTCTGTTGTGCAGAAAACATGATTAGTAATGACGCTTATAAACTAGGCGATATTATTACTTATAAAAATGGTGTTACTTGTGAAGTAGCTAATACCGATGCTGAGGGTCGTCTTGTACTTGCTGATGGCTTAATGGCGGCAAGTGAAACTGGCGCGCCGATGATTATTGATGCGGCGACATTAACGGGGGCGGCGGTTATGGCGACAGGTGGTGATTACACTGCATTATTCGCCCTTGATAGTAATGCTGCAGAAAAAGCGCAAGCATCAGCAAAAGCTACCGGTGAAGCAATTTGGCAATTACCTTTAGAGCCTTGGCACCAAGATAAATGTCCGTCAGTTTATTCTGATACGGCGAATAGTCGACCAGTACCAGGTGGTGGACCAGGTGGCGCGAGTAATGCCGCTGGCTTTTTGTCACGCTTCGTTGCTAATGACGGTGCGGGCTGGTTACATTTTGATTTAGCGGGGGCATATAACGGTACTGAGTCAGGTTTATGGGCGGCAGGCGCGACAGGTTTAGGTATTGCAACTATTGCTGATTTAATTTCAAATCATTAATCAGTTCGTTTGAATGAAAAAAAGCTGGGTAATATCGATTGGTGTTACTCAGTTTTTTTGTTTTATATTGTTGCTTGTTAATTTTTTCTTAGCGTTAATAGTACCGTTATTAACTTGCTTCTGCTTGTTGTAAAAATTGCTCTAACCAAGACTTTGCACTGTTTATATCACTAAAAACATAAAAGGTGATATTGCAGGCTTGGTAAATTCTTCTGAGTTGTAATTGTTGAATATCGGCGGTGCTGCTATCAATTATCACGCTAGCATTGGCGATTAAACCTTGTTTAACGCGGTACTTATTGACTTTGATGAGGGCTTCTTCTGCTTCAGGTGAAAATACACTATTGCCGTAAAAGGATATTAATAAGCCCCAAGATTGACCGGAAAACTGGTCACAAGTGCTATACATGTCGTCGATGTATTTTTCCGCCACATGATCATTAAATGGGCCAAAAGCATCCACTTGTAAAATATTTGAACGCGATGTTATTGAGTATTTTTCCTTCACTATGGTTTCCATTACCTAACTCCATTTAAAACTGGGTGAACAGTGATAGCAGTATTTTTAGTGCTTGCCAAGTAAGCATATTTTAAAATATTTTCCAGTTTTAATTTTTTTACTAATCAACATTTAAAAATTAATTTTCCAGCTATGAACGGGCTCGTAAACAACACCTAGTTTAGTAGAATAAGAATGATATAAGCTAAAGCTCGTTATGCTTAATCGTTGTTCAACGGCGATTTTTTGCAATAAGGTCAAGGCGGAAGGTGATGTGAACTTAGCTTTGCGATAAAGGCTCAAGTGTGGCTGATAAACGCTATTTTCTATCGCAATATTGCTATTACAACATAGCTTAATCATGATTTGGTTTAACTGTATTAGCCAGTCAGGGCAAGTGGTTGGCATAATATGTAAAACTTGTGCTTGTTTAAAATAGCCTATTTGTGCCAGTTGTAATGTTCGCTTTTGATTTTGTGGCAAAGCGCTAGGGAATTTTTCTCGGATAACCTCTTGTTGCTGATTAATCAATTGCGTCAAATGGGCTTGTTGTAAGTCGTCTATTAGACCAAGAAACACCAAGGTAATATGAAGGTTTTTCTCGCTAATCGTCTTAAATGCTAGCGATAAGTGCTGATCACGCCAATGTCCAAGCTTGGCTTTATCCGGATCTGCAATATCCAAGGCAATAAACATGCGTTTTTTCATCGCTCACTCCATATTATAAGCATTTATGGTTTAAAGTTATTTATGCGAAATGACCATAATAACCGACAATGACTATGGCATTGTTATGATAATATTACCCTTATAAAATACCTAAACTTAATATAACGCTTTATAATTTATGACGCTATCGGCCAAGCAGCTTCCCATTGATGATATTAAAATTTCTGTCATCAATGCGCTAAATCAACACCAGACCTTATTGTTAATTGCGCCCCCCGGCGCCGGAAAGTCAACGTGTTTGCCGCTATGGTTATTAGATTTAGACTGTTTGTCAGGCAAGAAAATCTATCTGTTACAGCCACGACGAATTGCCGCTAAAAATATTGCCTGTTACTTGTCGAAACAACTGGGTGAAAATGTGGGCGATACCGTCGGCTACCGCTTACGTAATGAAAGTAAAGTGTCGAAAAATACCCGTTTGGAGGTGATCACAGAGGGTATATTAACGCAGATACTTCAACACGATGCTGAACTAACTGGCTGTGGCTTGGTGGTATTTGATGAATTTCATGAGCGTTCACTAAACGCAGATTTAGCCTTTGCCTTAACGCGTGATGTGCAGCTTGGTTTGCGAGATGATTTAAAAATACTATTGATGTCGGCAACATTGGCCACTGATAGCATTATGCAGCAGCTTCCCGAGGCCATTTGCCTAGAAAGTGAAGGCCGAAGTTACCCAGTTGATATTAGCTATCAAGCGCCGAGTAACGCCAAATTATGGCGTGAACATGCTTTAGCGGTATTAAAGTCTGTGGTTAATTCACATCAAGGTTCTATTCTGGTATTTCTGCCAGGTACGGGTGATATTCGTTACTTGGCAGAACAACTATCTGCATTCATGCCTGAATCTATGTTGCTTTGTCCGCTTTATGGTGACTTAGCGCTTGCACAACAACAACAAGCGATTGCACCGGCAACAAATGGTAAAAATAAACTGGTACTTGCGACCAATATTGCTGAAACAAGCTTAACAATTGAAGGGGTCGACCTTGTTATTGACAGCGGCTTAGAGAATGTTGCGCTTTATGACACGCAAACACTGAGTAACAAATTAACCCAGCGCGCCATTGCTAAAGCTTCCGCTATTCAACGCGCAGGACGAGCAGGGCGCTTACAAGCAGGTCATTGTATTCGTTTATTTAGCAAAGATGACTTTCAACGTCGAAGTGAACAAAGTGTTAGCGAAATTCAGCAGGCTGACTTATTACCTATGCTGATGGAATTAGGAAGGTGGGGAGCAAGTGACTGCGCACAACTGCCGATGATCGAAATGCCAGAGAGTAAGCGCGAACAGCTTGCTTGGCAAGAGCTGATTGATTTAGAGCTTTTATCCACAACCAAACAGCTTACCGCTGATGGCAAAAAAGTATCGGCTTTTCCGTGTCATCCAAGGTTTGCCAAAATGCTGATAAGTGCTCAATGTTTAGAGCAACAGCAAGAAATTCCGCATTTGCTCTCCCTAGCTTGCTTACTTGCCGCCTTATTAGAAGAGCGCGATATTTTTAATTCGGAACAGCGCAGAGATGATTGCGATATTGGCCATCGAGTTATCCAACTCTGCCAGCAAGCTAAAAAACCACATCATCAGCGTATTATTGTCCAAGCTCAGCGCTTTTTTCGCTTAGCGCGCGCTCAAACGTCTAAACCAATACCTGAGCAAGCATCTCATCATATTCGTGGGCCTAAATCTGCCGTCAATCTTTGTCTATCAGCGAGCGAGTTACCGATACATGACTGCGGCTTAATATTGATGCACGCATATCCCGAGCGAATAGCGAAACAAAGAAATAACCAAGGCCACTACTTAACTGCCTATGGTAAAGGTGTGGTGATGAATGAGTCGGATGCCTTAGCGAGTAAAAGCTTTATTATTGCGGCGCAACTATTTCAGCGACGACAAAGCTTGAGCATAGCACTAGCCGCTGAATTTAATTTGTTTCAAGCTATTGCCTGGGGCATAGTTAAAACAGCAAGTAAAACCTATTTACAGTTTGATAATCAACTTAATCGCATCGTTTCTGCGCAGCATGAAGTGATTGGTGCATTAGTTGTCAAAGACACAAATACCTCACAGAAAGTATCGCCAGAATTGTTAGTTGCCTGTTGGTGCCAGCAGATCCGTAAGAAGGGACTAGATTGGCTAAAATTTGATGAGAGCAGTCAACAGTTATTATTGCGCTGGCGTTGGCTAAACAGTACGCAAGCGCATTTGCTATTTCCTGAGGCGGGTGAAGCATTTTTATTAGCTAATTTAGAGCAGTGGCTAGGGCCTTACTTAACTGATATTACCCACAAAGCACAACTTGATAAGTTGAATTTCTCTACACTGTTATTAAATCAATTAAACTATCAACAACAGCAAATTTTCAAGCAAATTGCACCCACTCATTTTATTGGTCCAACTGAACGAAAATGTGTTATTCGATACAGCTTAGAACAAGCGCCGGTCGTGTCATTGCCGATGCAGGAATTATATGGTGTAACCGTCACCCCTGCGGTTGGTGATAGTACCAATAACAGTCAAATACCGTTAATTATTGAAATACTTTCGCCCGCTAAAAGGCCTATTCAAGTGACGCAAGATTTAGTGGCTTTTTGGCAAGGTAGTTATCGTGAAGTGCAAAAGGATATGAAGGCGCAGTACCCCAAGCATTTTTGGCCAGATGACCCAGCTAATGCCCAAGCAACGCGAAAAGTTAAAAGACATTTATAAGGCTTTCGTGGCTATCTATTTAGTGATTAATTTAACGCTACGGAGTACTTACCAAAATTTTTGGCCAGATGACCTAGCTAATGCCCAAACAACGCGAAAAGTTAAAAGACATTTATGAGGTTTTCGTGGCTATCTAGTGATTAATTTAACGTTACGGAGTACTTATCAAAATTTTTGGCCAGATGACCCGGCTAATGCCCAAGCAACGCGAAAAGTTAAAAGGCATTTATAAGGTTTTGTGGCTACCTATTTGGTGATTAATTTAACGCTAACGTGTACTTATCAAATATTTTTTGATATTCGCCATTCGCTTTTAGTTGCTGGAGACGCTCAATAAAAAGATCTCTGATAGTTTCGTCTTTAAAAATAAAGCCGTTAGGGCTAGCACCAAGGATAGGAAATAGATCAACGCTAGGGCTGGTATCCACTGAACCTGATTTATGGATTTTATTGCGATAAAATTTAAATATTTGTAAATCCATTTGTGCGATATCAAAACGCTTTAAAAATAGCATTTTTACTTGCAAAGCTTGATCGTGTGTTTCTGTGTAATTAGGATTTTTAGTGACTAATTGTTTGTAATTATCGCCTAAATGATCCGTTGCCCCTTGCCAGCTTATCAAGCTGTGGCTACCAATATCATTTAAGGTCTTAAAGCTAAAGTTGTTTGCCGATAAAGCAATTAAATAATTTTGATATTGGTAGGCAGGACCAGAAAAATAGCCAGTTAAATGTTCAGCCATAATGGTATTAGTGTTCATATCGCTTGCAACATCAACTAAATCATTTTTATAGGAATTAATTCGCCTTGCGTACGGCATGTATACAGGGATTATTTTATAGCCATGTGGCTCCAAAGCGGCGGTAATTAATTCAACCACAATACCGCTATTTGTTTCTGGAAATACCCAAGGCGCTAACGCATTACCAAAAGCAACGGTTAATGTTTTCTCACAAAAGGCGGGATTCGCGATGAAAAAGAATGCAGTAAAAATTAATATTTTTAGTTTCATAAAACTCAATATAAAAATATTTAGGTAATTTTAAGGTATATGTTTAGTGAAAAATATACAAATCTTAAGTCATAATAATTGACTATTTATTTAAATGCTCATGATTGTTTTCCAACATTAACTGTTAGTTGCAATAACTTTCATGGCTTGTGCCATGGTATCTTTATTGCCGTCTAGCCAATGAATTTTAGTACCGTTTCGTTCTAAGCGTCGCAACCAAGTGTCTTGTTTTTTTGAAAACTGATGTATGGCAGAATTGAGCTTTTGAAAACAATCATTTTTGCTTAATTGTCCTTGTAAATGTTGGGCAATAAAACGATATTCTAGGCCATAAAAATATAAGGTATCCCAGCTGACACCTTGCGCGTGTAGTTGTTCAACTTCTGCAATCAGCCCTTGTTCCATTCGCTCTTTTAAGCGTTGGGTAATGCGCTGACGTATAACTTCTCTTGGCCACTTTATGGCAAAAATCAAAGGTTTTAAGGCTGGAAAGTCATTAATGACGGCTTTTGCTTCATGTTCACCTTGCGCTATTTCAATAGCTCGCACTAAACGATCGCGTTCAATAAGATCAGTCGTGTTATGCAAACTAGGCTTAAGCTGCTGTAGTTTAGTGACTAAATCTTGATGTGAAAACGTTGCTAATGAAGCTCTAAGCGTAATGTTCTCTGGTACTTCAATTAATCGGTAGCCTTTTAATATCGAATCTACATACAGTGCTGAGCCACCGGCCATAATCGCAAGCTTGTCTTTAGTGTTAATTTCTTGGTAAGCGTCAATGACGTTTTGCTGAAAATCGAAAATATTATATTCATAACCAGGGTCGACAATATCGATTAAGTGATGCTTAATTTCTTGGTACTCATCAAGGTCTTTGCCACTACCGATATCTAAACCACGATAAACCTGTCGAGAGTCCGCGGAGATAATTTCGCCATTGAGCATTCTGGCTAATTCTACCGCCAATTTGGTTTTCCCTGAGGCCGTTGAACCAAGTACAACCAGCATGTTAAAAGCGGACATAACTAACCTATTAATATTGCGCGAAATTAAAGCCAGTATTATATCGCTAAATTGCCAGTTATGCTTGTTGGTTATGGTAAAACTTACCTAATTTTAAACAGCAAACGTTATCATTAGTGATATAGTATCGGTAAAATTATTATCATGAATTATACGTAGCTTAGAGGCAATGTAATAAAAAATGGCGGCAAAAAAAACTGCTCAAACAGCAACAAAAAAAACACGCAGCACTCAGCAAAAGTCTTCTGAAATAACTGCAGGCATGGGCAGTAATAGAATTAAAAGCGCTCTGCGTTGGACATTCTGGTTTGCGGTTAAAATCACGGTTTTACTGATGTTCGTGTTGTTTCTTTACAGTATTTATCTTGACGGCAAAGTGCGTGACAAATTTGAAGGTCAGCGTTGGAAAGTACCGGTACAAGTGTATGGGGTAATTGAAGAGTACAGTCTTGAAAATCATTTAACACTCGTCGAATTGAAGCAATCTTTAATGGCGAATCGCTATAAAAAAGTGACTAATGTTCAACGTCCCGGTGAGTTTGCCTTGTCAAGAAATCGCGCCATCATTTATCGTCGTGCCTTTGATTTTGGTGGCGGCATTGAAGCGGCAGAAAAAGTTACCATCGATCTTGCTAACGGAAAAATTAAAGCCCTGTATCGTGATGAAGAACAGGTTACTCAGATACGATTAGAACCACTGTTACTGGATAGGATTTTACCCGATAGTAAAGAAGATCGGGTTTTAGTGCAGTTACAAGCAGTACCTGAAAAGTTATTAGATACTTTGTTATTAATTGAAGATAGAGAGTTTTACTTTCATCATGGTGTTTCACCGTTTGGCATTTTACGTGCACTTTATCAAAATTTAATAGCCGGTCGTACGGTACAGGGTGGCAGCACGCTTACCCAGCAGCTGGTTAAAAATATGTTTTTAACTCGAGATAAAACCTTATGGCGTAAAGCGAATGAAGCCATCATGGCGTTAATTTTGGAGTATCGATACAGCAAAGATCAATTATTAGAAGCCTATATCAACGAAGTGTATTTAGGGCAACACTACGCCAATGGCATTTATGGTTTTGGGCTTGCCGCTGATTTTTATTTTGGTAAATCCATTCAGTCACTCAACGCTGAACAAATGGCTATGATCATCGGGCAAGTAAAAGGCCCTAGCTATTATGACCCTTGGCGTTTTCCAGAGCGCACCACTAAGCGACGAGATTTAGTTTTACGATTAATGTATCAAGCGGAGATAATTTCTCGGCACGAGTTTGAGCAGGCACTAGAGTCGCCGTTATCAATCAGAAAAAAACGCCGTGTCCAACAACAAAAATTTCCAGCTTACCTGCAACTTGTTAAAGCAGAGTTAGCACAACATTTATCTGAATACCAACAGCAATCGGGTGTTAGAGTATTTACCGGATTTTCAATTAATCAGCAGCTCGCGTTGCAGAAAAGTATTGATCAACAATTACCTAATTTAGAGCAGCAGTCGGGCTCAGATTTACAAGTGGCGATGGTAGTCTCAGATGTAAATTCTGGCGAGATCCGGGCTTTAATTGGTGGTAAAGAAGCCGGTTATGCCGGTTTTAACCGTGCTTTGCATGCTAAGAGGCCTATCGGTTCATTAATTAAGCCTGCGGTATATTTAGCCGCATTAGAGCGCTTTCAGCGCTTTAATTTAGCGAGCCTTATCGAAGATAAAGCCATCACCCTTTCAAGTGAGGATGGACAAGCATGGCGACCCAAAAATTACGATGGTAAATACCGCGGTCAAGTGCACTTAATCGATGCATTAGCATCAAGCTTGAATGTTCCAACGGTAAATTTAGGCATGCAATTGGGTTTAGATAACGTTGCTCAAGCGATACATCTATTAGGTTATCAGGATGATATTGTTACTCGACCATCGATGTTACTTGGTGCTTTAAATATGTCGCCGATGGAAATAAGCCAGCTCTATATGCCGATCGCTAATCATGGTGTTGCTGAAAAGTCACATGCTATTGAGCGTATCGTCAGTGCCCGTGGTGAAACTTTATGGCAGTTTCGCGCGCTAGAGCAACAGGTTATTTCAACGCAAGCGGCTTATTTATTAGACTTCGCGTTAAATAAAGTCACGACATCAGGCACTGCTCGCTCGTTAACCTGGCGCCTTAAAGGGATAGATGTGGCAGGAAAAACCGGAACAACCAATGATCAAAGAGACAGTTGGTTTGTTGGGTATGATAATAATCTTTTAGTCACCACTTGGTTAGGCCGAGATGGTAACAAACCAACAAAATTAACCGGTAGTAGTGGTGCCTTGGTGCTTTTTGCAGCGTTTATGAATAATGTTGGAGCAGAGAGTCGCATGACCAATATACCAGAGAGCATTGAATTAGTGCGTTTTGATAATAAAAGTGGTCGGGCAGTAATGCAAGCTTGTGATAATTCTCAAGTGCTACCCGCAGTGACTACGGGGTTGATTTATGAAACTCAGTGCGAGCAAGATCCTAACCAGAAAAAGAAGAAATCGTGGCTTGAAAAGTTATTTGGAGAATAGTTTATAGCGAATTCAATTGCTAAGGAATTACACGCTAAATTTATTGCTTTACGGTTTGAATAAGCCTGATTTCACCACTATGGTTAGTAAGTAGTGAACCAAACAGGTTAGTTAACCATATCAGTGCGAGAAACAAAATAATCCTTTGATATATAATTATAAGGAAATATCACTACAGTAAAAAGCGATCAAGTACATTACCTGTTACGAGGATAAAAATGAAACATAGGTTAAGTTTTGGTTACTTTACTATACTTGCTGACAACATTGTTGAGGTGACTATTGATAATGGTGTCGAATTATCACTTGAAATGATTGAAGAATGTGATGGTTTTTTGAAAGCGCATATCTTTGGTGATTTTGGCATGCTTATAAACCGAATAAATGAGTATACTTATAGTTATGAAGCAAAATTATCAATAGGCTCATACGAGGGCTTAAAAGCTATAGCATTTGTTTATTATTCGGACAAAAGTAAAAGTCTTGTTGAAAAAATAAACCTAATACGAGCGTATGATAATTGGAATAGTAACCTCTTTTGCGGCTTAGAGCTTGAGTGGCAGCAGGCATTTCAATGGTTAAAAGACGAATTGTTAATCTGTGATGAGCAAGCAGTAAGTAACCCTATTTAGGGAACAACATTTTTTGCGCAGTAAATGATGAAAAATACATGATGAAAAGCAAACCAATAGGTTTGCTTTTTTATGTTCAGGATTTACGGTCAGTTTATATGTTCCAGACATAACCTAAGTACCTACATCCATGTACGCAATGTCACGATCACATGGATCTGAATGAGTGACGATGTTCTTGGACTCTCTCAGACGTCCTGTCTTTCTAAGCATTAGTGCATGCACGTCGAAGTACGGTCAGGTAATATGTTTATGACTTTTCAGACATTCTGCCATTAATTCTCGCTAAGTTGTCAGTTAATGACAGCACAGAGTCTTACTCTACATACTCAAAAATTTTAAATACTCGATTAACACCGCCAACATTACGTGCAATATCTACTGCAATAGCTGCTTGAGCCTTAGTCACTAAACCCATCAAAAATACTTCGCCGTTTTCTGTCACCACTTTAATATTAGTCGCATCAAGTTCATCGTTACCAAATAAGGCGGTTTTTACTTTTGAGGTCAACCAAACGTCGTTGGTTTTAGTCGTAAAAGACGTGGTGTTACTGACACGAATTTGGTTATGAAGCTGCTTAACACCATTGACTTCATTGATGGCTTTTATCGCTTGGTCACGCAAATAACTATTTGGCGCTTGCCCTACAACTAATACGCTGCCATTGACACTAATAACATGCAAGTTAGTGTTGTCATCTAAGGCATCGCTTTTAGCAATATTAGCATGGGCATCGAGTTCGATTTTCTGATCATCTATTTGGTTACCCAGCGAGCGATTGTCTGTTGCTACGCTTGCGCCACCAACCACGCCAACGACAGCTGCGGCAACGCAGCCTTGTAGCAATATGGCTAAGGTAATCGTACTGATAATTGATTTTAGCGACATATTAATCCTCAGATTGTGGGAATAATGTAGTATCTATGATGTCACATAGACAGTGAATTACCACTAAGTGTACTTCCTGAATTCGTGCGGTACGGCTTGACGGTACGCGAATTTCAACATCATTTTCTCCGAGTAATCCTGCAATGTCTCCACCGTCGCCGCCGGTTAAGGCAATGATAGGCATGTCACGTGATACTGCTGTTTCAATGGCTTTAATTACGTTGCGAGAATTACCGCTTGTAGAAATGGCAAGTAATACATCGCCGTTGTTACCTAATGCCCGCACTTGTTTAGAGAAAATTTCATCAAAATGATAGTCGTTACCAATTGACGTAATGGTTGAGCTGTCAGTGGTTAAAGCGATTGCTGGCAGCGGCGGACGCTCTGTTTCATAGCGATTCAAAAGTTCTGCAGAAAAATGCTGGGCATCACCAGCTGAGCCACCGTTGCCACAGGCTAATATTTTATGACCGGCTAATAGGCTTTGTACCATCGTCATGCCAGCTTGCTCTATGGGGCCTGCCAATAATTCGCTGGCGGCAATTTTTGTTTGAATGCTTTCGGTAAAATTACTTTTTATCCGTTCTAACATGATGGAATTAGCTCCGTTGTTTTATTTCTTAAAAGGCGTTGGTTAAAAGGTACTGGTTAAAAGGCATTTTTAAGCCAAGTAATTTCTGGGTTATTAATATCGCCTTGCATGGCGATAACATCGAATCGGCAAGGGGTATTATATTCATTTAATCCTGATTGTTGCAGATAAAATGCTGCACATTGCTTAATTTTTTGCTGTTTTTTAACTGAAACTGCAGATACAGCGCCACCGAAGTGTGTATTTTTGCGATATTTCACTTCAACAAACACCCAAACGTCATTTTCAGTCATGATTAAATCAATTTCGCCACGGCGGTTGTGAAAATTACATGTCTGTAATACTAAACCTTGTTGAGTTAAATAGCGGGCAGCTAGTTGCTCACTGTTTTTGCCCGTGGTAACGGTGTTGTCTTTTTTAGTCCATGGCAATTTCTTGTACCTTGCTACGACTATACTTACCCCAAATTAAACTACGCTTCAAAATATTGTCACTGCTAAGTTGCAATATGCCAGTTTGACCATAATGACGAACATAAGTTTTATTTTGCATGGCAGAAATTTTGTCCACAAGGGCTAGGCTATCAAAGCCCATGGCAAATATGGTTTGTAAACTATCACTGCGGTTAGGCCAAAGTTTTTTTGCTTGTGCAACTAAAGCTTTATTCTGTTGCTTACTCTTTAATTGCCACGGCATTTCGGTAAAGATTAAGCCAGATAAATCACGGTTATCACTTTCATCACTTTTTGTACTGTGGCTGCGTGAACTTGCATATACTGGGATGATGTCGGCAAACGGACTAATATTAACATCAATATAGGGTTTCAATAGTTTGGTCTCTAATGGCAAGCCCACTACGTAGATCATATCAATATCGCGACGGTTGCGTAATTCACTCTTAATGGAGTACTTAATTCGGTTGTTAAGCTCTTTTGTTCGTTGTTGGCTTAAATCAACGCCAAGGCTTGCTTTAAGTTGGTTTTGCATTTTGGCGTCATTATTGAAAAAGACCGTTTCAGGTGCTTTGCCTGTTATATGTTGCCATTGTTGACTGAATGTTTGGGCAATACGACGACTAGCGTTGTCTTGATGACTTAAAATAATAGGGTACTGATAATGTTGGCGACTAAGGGTTGTCGCTGCTTGAATTGCTTCGTCTTCTGGTCGCATCGATAACGCAACCTGTTGCGGCATTAAGCTTCTGGTGGCTGGAAGGTTCAGCAGTAATGTTGGTAAGGTTATTTCTGTTTGGGCTAAATAACTTTCAACATTTTCTTTTAGTAATGGACCAATAACATAGTCGATATTGAGTTCGGTTAGTGTTGCGTTTAACGTGGTCATATCGAGTGTGGCTGAATCGATAAAATGCAAGGTTTTACCGCTGTTGATATTGTACGCAGCAAGTATACCTTGCTGAGCTACTTTACCTGCTCGTTCTTGTTTGCCCGAAAGTGGAATGATAACCGCTATATTGTCATATGAACTGGCTAATGTGGCTGTATCTTGACTTAAATTATTCGTGATATACTGCGCAGGATGGGTGACAAATTCTCGTTGCCACTGGCTTAAATAGCGTTTAAACCTTGTATCGTCATCGCCAAATTTATTAGCAAATTTCAGCAGCTTACTCCAACCGTTAATTTTTGGTGGCGACATTTTTAATAGCTGTTGATGTTGCCAAGGTGATAACTGGCAAAGTTGTTGCCAAATAGCCTCAATGTCACTGTCTGTTGCCATGGTGTTTTGGGCGAATGCTCGTAAATTTGCATCTAGTGCTGCAATCGGTAAGTTTCGTTGGCTTTGTACACTTGCTAAAGTTTGATAGTAGTCCACCCCATGAGCGAGTTGCGCTTTTTCTATCATGTTATTAGCATTTTCAAGCGCTTGATATGCTTGTTGATGTTTTTCTAAGGCTAATAAACTTTTCGCTTCAATAATAGCTATGTGATATTGCTGTTGTGGTGATTGCGTTAACACCGCGAGTTGTTTCGCTAACCAGTTTGCTTTATTTGGGCTAGTTTCTGTTAAATATAACTCACTGGCGGTTAATAGCGATGTAATAGCTTCATCATTATTTTGTAATTTCGCTTGGGCAACAAGTTGCTCTGCCGTTAACACTGTTTCAAGCGCTTGGGTAACTTCAGCTTTTTCTACTGGTGACTTTGTTGCTTTACTTCGCTCAGTTGTTGAGCAACTAGCTAAAATAGCCACTGCAGCAAACGCACATAAGCCACTTTTATGAGATGAAAACCATTTAGTGAGTGTCAAAGTTAATAAATCCATACTTTTTAATAGTGCTTTATAATAAACTTCATCCTCTTCAGTCTCAACACAAGTATTTTATAATGTCGGATTCTCAAATTCAGCCTAGCACCTTGTACATTGTTGCTACCCCTATCGGTAACTTGGGTGATATTAGTCAACGGGCGCGGGACATACTCGAGCAAGTGGATATTATTGCCTGTGAAGATACGCGACATACTCAACGTTTGTTATCCGCATTTGCCATTAAAAATAAAACCATGTCGATGCATGATCATAACGAGCGTCAACGCCAAGAACAAATTGCTACCTTGTTAAAAGAAGGTAAAAGCATTGCCCTCGTATCGGATGCCGGTACACCTTTGATCAGTGACCCTGGGTTTCATTTAGTACGCCACTGTCGTCAGCAAGGGCTTAACGTTTCGCCAATTCCAGGCGCTTGTGCTGCTATCGCTGCACTTTCTGTTGCCGGTTTACCGACGGATCGTTTTACTTTTGAAGGTTTCTTACCGTCAAAATCAGGTGCTAGGCAAGCTACGTTAACTGAACTGGCTAATGAATCACGCACGTTAGTATTTTATGATGCGCCGCGCCGTGCTATTGATACGGTTGAAGATATTGTTAAAACTTTGGGGGGGGAGCGTTACGTGGTAATGGCACGTGAATTAACTAAAACCTTCGAAACTATTCATTCTGACACAGCGGATAATTTATTAACCTTTTTGCAGGCCGATCCTAACCAGTTAAAAGGTGAAATGGTACTTATTATTGAAGGAAAAAAAGTTGATCCTAATGATATTCCTGCACATGTCATAGCCACCTTGAAACTACTATTGACTGAAATGAAACCTAAAAGAGCGTGTGCTATAGCCGCTGAAATTCATGGCGTGAAGAAAAACGCGCTCTATGATTACGCACTTGCCATGAAAGAATAATCCTAGGTTATCGCTACCGGATTTATGGTGTAACTACTAATTTCGTTACCAATATCTTTTATTGCCATAAAGCTTTTTCTACTTTTCAGTCGCTGTAAATAAGCTAACGTTTGTTGCGGATATTGCTTTGAAAATCCCAATAACTCACCTAAAAAAAGTGCATAACCGATACTAATGTCGGCAATAGTGAATCTATTGTCGACTAAGTAGTAGTTGTTTTCTAAATGTAAATTTAAGCGCTTTAACCGTGCTAAGTACCAAATAGCGTAGTCTTTAACAACTTGTGGTTGTTGACGTGCCGGTTGTTCAAATTGGCTATAACGCAAAACTAAGGTTTGTGGAAATGTCAGAGTAGCATCACTGCTAAATAACCAATTCAAATAAGCTCCATATTCTGAGTGAGTTGAAGGTATGCTTAAATCATGGTTGAGATAGCGCTCCGCAAGGTATAGCAACATAGCGCTAGACTCAGTTAACGCAGTCTCACCATCTTTAAGGAAAGGTACCGTGCCTAAAGGGTTAATGGCTAAATACGATTTTTCTAAAAAACGCGGTGGAAAGGGCAATGAGTGTAGCTTATATTCAAGCTGCATTTCTTCCAACGCCCATAAGACGCGCAGTGAACGGGTGTTATGACAATGCCAGAGTTCAATCATAAATAAGCTCGATTTTATTTTTTGAAAATACTATATCAGCAGACACCTAGCAGCGATATTTAATTTAGATCTTCTCGGAAAATTAGGGTAGAATGCGCGCCGAGTTGACGAGACAATCGCTGCTTTATCGTTGTGCTACTTATTTTTAATAAGTGGTAGACAGATAGGGGGGAGGAAAGTCCGGGCTCCAATGAACAGGGTGCCAGGTAACGCCTGGGGGGCGCGAGCCCACGACAAGTGCAGCAGAGAGAAGACCGCCGATGGTTACTTTTTCGAAAGTTTCACAGGTAAGGCTGAAAGGGTGCGGTAAGAGCGCACCGGATTGCTGGTAACAGTAATTGCAGGGTAAACTCCACCCGGAGCAAGACCAAATAGGGTTTCATGACTACGTTAACGCAAGTTTTCATAGTATAAGCGTGGTTCGCGTGGAAACCGGGTAGGTTGCTTGAGCTATAGAGCGATTTATAGCCTAGACGAATGATTGTCACTTTTCGCAAGAAGAGATACAAAACCCGGCTTATGCGTCATCTCACTAATTTTAGATGCCGCTTGATTATCTAATAGGTAGTTAAGCGGCTTTCTAAAATCCTGTCATATTATTCGTTATATGCAAAATATGGTACACGGATAGGTGTATGTCCTTTAATTTACCACCTTCATGTTTAAATAACTTTCTCCATCCTTCAACCTTGCTAAAACGCAAACAAAAGTAATGCTTGCTTGGTGGTCTTTTGCAATATTTAACACCTAAAAAAGCCGCTTCTGAATTATCGTTTGGCTCTACTACACATCATATATTGTAACATTTTTCATCGAATATCCCCGTAAAAACGTAACGTTACAAACTTGACTGAAAATTAAGTGCTCAGACATAAATGCCGATGTGTAACTTTAGGTGAAACAGACTTTGTTTCGACAACTGAACATGTTATTTGAAAATACGACTAGCTAAACACTTATGATGACTATTCAACCGGAGAAATAAAGCCCTCAGGTTTCAGCGTTAATACGGAGCATGATACTTCACTTAAAATTGACTCTGCAGTATTACCGATAAAATAACCAGGAATACCCGTGCGGCAAACAGTACCCATAACAATTAGGTCAATATCGTTTTCTTTAACATATTGTGGTATTTTTTCTTGCGCTGATCCTTCCAAAAGTTTAGTGATTGGTGGTTTTTGAATAAATAATGTTTTTGCGATAATTTTATCCATATGTTTTTCTCGGTCTTGTTGTTTTTTCATCACAATTTCAAGGCGCTCAATTTCAGAGCTATAACCCCAACCCTTCAAGTAATCGTCACCAGGAAGTTGCCATGCGTGTATAATATGTAATTCAGCATTCTCTAGCTCTGCCAAATTAGCTGCACGATTCAGAATGCTCTCGTTAAGCTTATGTCCTGCCGCTGTTGGCGCGTAAACGTCGATAGCGGCTACTATACGCTTTATAGGTTTGTCATCATTTGCACCAATAGTTAATACCGGACACGGACACTTCCTCATTAAATGCACTGTGGTACTGCCAAAAAATCTTTTTCTAGCATGGCTATTGGCCTTCGCTGCCAATATAACCAGATCGTAGTTTTCTTGCTGTACTTTTTTAATGACCTCGATGAAGGGTAAACCAATAGCATTAAATGCATCAACAGAAGGGAAGTCATCTTGAAACGACACAACAGACTTACTCAATGAAGCTTGCTGTTCTTGAAATAGGTTAGCCATCAGCTCTTGTGGTGGTAAAAGAGTGATCCATGCTAATTGCTCTTTAGGAAGCTCTTCAGCAACGCTAAAAAATGTCACATGCGATTGTTGCTCTTTAGCTATTCTGACTGATTGAGCAACAACAGAAGCTTGAATTGCATTTGCGGGTGTTACGACTAATATTTTTTTGAAGTAAACCATTATTATTTCCTATTAATTAAAAACGATTTGATGCAATTCCTACTGCCTCTACAAAGACAAAAGTGTGAATAAGAAATAGATATTTCATCAAAAAAATTTGCATTTAAATCATGAAATGAAGTTATACCGAACCTAAATTGACAATAAAAGTCGTATATAGCTTTCTAATCGTCAGCTTTAAGTTGATAAGGGGGCTTGTGAGGTGCAATAAATTAAGTTCTCACGATATTGGGCTTTATGTGCCGAACAACGCCAGGGAAATTTATTATTGAGTTCGTTAATGGAATATAAAACTGCAGATGGTTAAAGGTAAGCAATTATAAATTTGGGATTAGCGTTGTGATATGAAATTATACTTAAGGCCTACTTGCCTAAATTATTGGCTGAACGCAGTCGGCTAACATAACAAAAAGTGCATGAAAGCCAACTTATAGAGATTTATTTGATTGTTTTCAAAGCTATTTCACAAGCTGTTTTTTCAAGGTAAGTCTACAGTGTTTTTTTTCCTAGTAAGTAATAAGTAATGCCTAGGGCTAAGACAACAAAACCAACGGCAAATATATGCATAGGTATAACTTCATTGAAGTCGATAATGATAATTTTTCTTGCCATGGCCATTAAGGCTGTTGCAACAACGAGCTTTAAAGGAATTACATCTGTTCGTAAATACAAAACGATATTTTGAAATATTTCTATTGCAATTAAAACGGCTAAAAACGCGGCAAATGTTTTGAAAATATCTGATAGCATTAACAGCATAAATGGCGGCTCTAAGAGCTGTCGATAGAATACATAAATAACATCAGCCACTCCCCAAAAGATAACTGCTACCATGAGCACCGCTAATATTCGTATGGCGATTTTTATAGCTTTATGTAAAAAAGAAATCAAAGGGTCATTGTGTTGTGATGGTAGTTCATCATGTTGATTCATTTAAGTCCTTAAGGTATGCGTAGTTAATGTTATATAATGGCAAATATGAATAGATTTCAGTAATGTTAGATTTCAAATGCTTGATTAGCAATATTCCCCCACAACTGGCAAACACTAGACACATGTAATTTTTATGAGCACTTATGCTCTTTGATAGCTGTTCGTCTCCTGCAATTATTAGAATGAATCACGGCTTTAAACTCAGCTGATGTTTGCTAGCTGATTATTCACCTAGCCCTGATGTTATTATCTATAAATGCGCCGAGCCACTGTGCCGTATTACTTTGCTAAAACGTAATCAAGCGCTGCTTGCAGGGCTTCTTCTCTTGATGCGTAATTTTTATCATTGGCTAATGAAGCTAAAATACTGAACTTTTCTAATTGTTGTCGAGTTTTGGTATTTGGGCATAATAATAACACTTCACAATCGGCATCGAGTGCATCTTTTATCGCATTTTCTAATGCAAGACCTACGGTAACATCGAGCATAGGAACATCAGTTAAATCTAAAATCATCACTTGATAATCACAAATACTAGTGTGCTGGCGTGAAATTGCTTTTGAGACGCTAAAAATCATTGGGCCAGACAAGTAGAAAAATAAAACTTTGCCATTTGCTTGGTCTAATATGGCTCGTTCACTGTCAGTCAGAGGAACATCATTTTCATCGGCGTCACTAATGGCTTTAACTTTACGTGCCTGCTCGCGGCTAAGTTGCTCAATGATGATGATATTAGAAATAAACACCCCCAAACCAACCGCAACAATTAAGTCAACAAAGACAGTAAGCAGCATAACGCCATACATGATGACCATACCTTGAACACTGACTTTGTGAGCGCGCTGTATAAAACTCCAATCTAAAATGTTAAAGCCAACGTAGACCGCTATACCTGCTAATACTGCCATTGGAATGGGCTCTGTTAGCCCACCCGCAACCAATACGACTAGTGCAAGAACAAGTGCACGTACAATACCTGAAACCGGTGACCTTGCTCCGACTTGTATATTTGTCACGGTTCCCATGGTGGCACCAGCGCCCGGTAAAGCGCCAAAAAATCCAGAAATCATATTCGCAATACCCTGACCACGTAACTCTTTATCTGAGTCATGCTCTTTACGTGTTAGGGAATCGCCAATAACAGCGGTGAGTAAGGTGTCTATACAACCCAGTGTACCCAGTACTAATGCGTCAATGACCATAGTAGTAAACATTTCAGTGTTAAAATGGGGTATGACTAAAGAGGGCAGCCCTGCGGGAATCTCTCCGATACGACGTATGCTGTCAGTATCAAATAAAATGACGGATAATAATGTTATTGCGACTAATGCAACTAATTGCGCAGGAACATATTTACGATATTGTTTCGGGAAATAAAATAGTACGGCTAAAGTGAGTAAACCTAAAAATAACTCACCAAGCTCTACATTTGCTAGGATACTTGGCAGTTCTGATAATGTTCCCACAACGCCTCCCGGTGGCGCTGAGTGTCCCAATAACGGAGATAATTGTAATATAATTAGAATAACGCCAATACCAGACATAAAGCCTGAAATGACACTATATGGCATTAGCGTGATATATTTTCCTAGTTTGAGTGTACCTAACACTATTTGAAAGGCGCCTGCCATTATCACTACAGTAAATGACATTGCCATGCCCGTTTCGGGGTATTTTGCCATCATGCTGGTTAATATAGCCGTCATAATCACGGTCATTGGGCCGGTTGGTTCTGAGATCAGGGTGGTTGAGCCGCCAAATATTGCGGCAAAAAAGCCAACCATGATTGCGCCCCAAAGACCCGCTTCAGCACCAGCGCCAGATGCAACACCAAAAGCAAGCGCTAAGGGTAATGAAATAATAGCGGTGGTAACACCGCCAAAGATATCACCTTTTAAATTAATATTTTCAAAACGATTTAAAAACATAAATTAAACCAGCCAGCAAAAAAAGTAGCGCAATGTTAACAAATGTTTTCTTAAAAGAGTACATCCATAGCGTTAAGTAAGTGAGGTTTACCTTTTTTAAACTATATCATTACAAGGCAAGAAGTTTTTTCTGCATATAAATATTCGAGCATTGCAGATCTAGGGCTTACATTTATACCTGCTCAAAAAGCTTTTTACCTGCATCTAATAGGTGATGTACCGCAGGATGTTTTACTTTTCGTTCAGGTGAAATTAAATAAAAATGTTCAGTAATATCTGTCGTTCTGCCAATTAACTCAACACCAAACTGTTCAATGACATGTGTGTCTATTATGGTGGGAGCACAGAATACGCCATAACCCGCTTGACCAAAATATTTAGCTAACACTGAGTCGTCGAACTCGCCAATGATAATAGGTGAAATACCCAGCTGATCGAACCATGAATTAACACTTAAATGTTGATTTGAACCTTCACCTGCCGTAAAAAAAGGTCTGTTATCTAAAGATTTAGGGAAATCGTCCTGCAGTTTTATCGCTAAGTCTTTATGGGCAAAAAAACTCAACCCACATTTACCTACTATGTGACTATAAGCTTTTAACGGCGACCCTATAGGCAGCGGTGTATCACTTAGCACAGCGTCTAACTTATTTGTCGCTAGCTCGCCTAGTAAAATGTCTAAGCTGGTTTCTTTACAGACCAATTTAATTGAGTCATCCATAGTATAAATTGCTTTTAGAAAGTTAAATGAAAACACCTTCGCGATGACATCAGTGACACCAATTGAAAAACGAAAGGCAAAATCCGTTGAATGATTTTTAAGAGAGTGCAGCAACTCATCTCCCAAGCTAAATATTTCTTGGGCATAACTTAGCGTTATATGCCCCATATCATTTAAGACTAAGCGCTTACCTTTTCTTTCAAAGAGACTGTAACCTAATTGATCCTCTAACAAGCTTAATTGAGCACTTAATGTTTGCGGTGTTATATGCATAACGTTTGATGCTTTAGCAATGCTGCCATGTGTCGCAATGGCGTGAAAGTACTGTAAATGATGGTAGTTAAGCTTTGCCATAGTTATGTCCTAACGTAATTTTTTAACATTATTTTATCTCAGTAGAATAATTATTATCAACTTTAAGTTGATAATATTGCAAGTATATACGACTTTTATTGTTATTGTCGTTTGGCTATAAATAGGTTAACTTATTTAAAGAATACAGCTATGGCAGAAAAAAAATTTGCAAGAATGGAAGCGATTTATTCAAACAGATGCTAGCTCAGGTATTTTTGAAGAGTAAGGACTTGCCTATCAAAAGCAAGTCTAATTTGGCGTATTAGTTGGCTCGTTAGTTTCAGCGATAGTAGGTGCCTATTTACTTCGAAAACCATCAAATAAATTAATCACTAACCAAGGAAAAAACAATGAAAAAATTATTGCGTCAAATGCTTAAGTTAACCGTTGTCGGTCTAATACTAACACCAGCAGTAGTACTGGCAGACTTTAAGTCAGACATCATTGCCTCTTGCACGGCATATCAGCAAGGTTATGACAAAAAAGAGATAAATGCCTGTAAGCTATATATTGATGGATTTATTGACTCATCTTTACTAACAGAAGATGCCGCAATACAAACCCAAGCAATGATAGCGAGCAAGCCACGAGAACAAAGTGCCTTCTTAATGCGTGCCTATAGAACCCGTGTTAATGACCCCGCTTTTTTAAGTAACCATAAAGAATATCAATTTTGTATTCCTCGTGAATACGACCGAAAAGTTGTTGCATCCGGTATTGCTAAGTCGATGAATATAAAACTATTAGCAGATAAGCCACTAAAAGAAGTGCTGCTTGAAACCTTGATCGCAGACTACCCTTGTTCACAGTGAAGATAAATTTTAATTTTTATGTTTTTAATAATTAATACCAAACGGATTAGCTAATCGTTCGATTGGTATAAGAGGTGTTTATGGAATTAACTATTACTGATTTAAATACAGGTCTTTCTAATGAAAACTTATTGCGTATCCAACAAAAAACACGTCGCATGTTCGATAAGCTTTGTCATAGAGTTAATAGAATTAAAGTTACAATAGATGATATTAATGGACCCAAGGGTGGTAAAGATAAGCACTGCCGTGTTGTAATTCATGCTATAGGTATGCCTGACGTTGTTATTACTGATAATCAAACCTCAGTGATGTCGGCGGTAAATACATCGTTATCAAGAGCAAAAATAACACTACTTAGAAAAGTTAAGCGTAAGCAGAAAAACACGCCTGTTTGGGCAGAAAAGCCTCTGGATGCAGAACTACAAAAGTATATGGATTTATAACCCACTAAGTTTTTAATTCTGCGCGCTAACAGCTTGTTACTGCGCAGTTAATGTATACTATATTTTGGAGTGTTCAGTTATGTTTGCTATCTATACACCTAATGGAAGGACATTTTCGGGAACACTTGAAGGACTTCGACAAATAGAAAAGTCGAATAGGGTGAATGTAGCTAATAAACATCAATTTCTAGATGACCTCCAAGAAGCCACCGGGAAAAAGTATCAGGTCACAACTACCTCGGTAAATGCTTATAAAAAAGCGATTAAAAAACAAGATGAAATAGCTCCTATTCATCATGCCTATCAAATAATGACATCTCCTGTGGAAGTGCTTCGAGGTGATAATGTTTTAGCAGTCGCTATCGATAAATTGAAAAACTTCTCCTACCAAGTATTCCCTGTTGTCGACAGCAGGGGGCAACTCATGGGTACACTATCAAGACAACATATTTATGAGTATATTTTAAGAAACAAAACTGTTTACCATGAAAAAAATAAACACAAAACTCTGGCTGAGCTATTTTTAAATGAAAAGTCAAAAGCATATTCAGCTGAGCCCGTTACCGACATTAGACGTATTGCCGCATTATTTATCGAAAATAAACTTAACAGTATTTGTATTATTGAAAGTACCGGTAAAATCGTTGGAATTGTTTCAAGAACTGACATCGTGAATGCTACCATTAAAGAGCCGCCATTATCTTTATGGTGCTAATTTGCGAATGACTCAATAGTTAACTCGTTGAAGTAAAGGTTTTTTGATAGGACTTTATTACGGTAACTTACGTCATTTCAGCAATTTTATATGCTACTTGGTTATCTAATAAAGATTTAAGCGGTTTTCTAAAACACCACACAGTAAAATTTATAACACTTCCCCTCGTAAAATATCCATTAGTCATTCGACACAGATTCAATAATAAAACTTACAATTTTATCTTTAAATTTCAATGCCTTTAGCTAAATATATTAACGCTTGGAAAACCTTGTTTAAACATTCACTTCATACGTAGTACATGTTGTCTTTTCGTAAAAACTAATTAATTAGTTGATAGATAAAAAATTGCACGCTATAGTATTTAAAACTAATTCATTAGTAGATAAATAAAAAGGTGTAAATAATGGCTCGAAGTAAATCTAATCAATTAACCGATGGTGAACAAAGTATTATGGAAGTGCTGTGGAAAAATGGTCAAGCGTCAGTGCGCGAGATCACCGACGCCTTATCAATTGAAAAACAAACCGCATACACCACAGTGCAAACCTTATGTAAAATTTTAGCTGAGAAAGGCTATGCTGACTTTCGAAAAGAGGGAAAAGCGTTTATTTATGTGCCCAAAATAACCCAAAAAGAAGCGCGTCAAAGCGCGCTAACCTCAATGCTCAATAAATTTTTTGGCGGTTCTCCTAAAGTATTAGCGCAGCACTTAATGCAAGAAACCGATATTGATATTGATGATTTAGAAGCGTTGCAACGTCAAATTGACGAAAGCCAGATTGATGAAAGTAAAGACTAAGCAATAATTCGGGGGCAAGGCTATGATGATTGAATATACCTTATTAACCACTTTAGCTTTTCACCATCTGGTGATTGGCGGCATATTATTTACCGTGTTGGCATTGTTAAACAAGCTAGTAGCATCCAGTGCAGAATTACGCAGTTGGTTGTGGATGACCGCGTTTATTATTTCAACCTTAGTACCGTTTACTCTAATTACCGATGGCAATGAGCAAAACCTGCTATCAGTTGCCGCTGAAACTAAGCTTGTTGAGGCTAATGCTGATGATAAAACTGCCTGGCTGAATAATCAACAGGTCACTTTGCCAGACGCGAGTTGGCATTTACCTAGCGAAGTTGTCTTTAATTTTTCCTTTCTCTTAACCTTAGCGGTTGCGCTTTGGCTGCTAGGTAGCCTTTGGCGAACGATTATGGTTGCCTCATCATACCTGAGAACAAGGCAGTTAATTAACGTGACTATCGAACATGCACCAGCATTATCACAGCATATTTCGGTCGCTGTTTTTACCTCAACTAAGGTTTCTTCACCGTTAGTGGTGGGTTTAATTAAGCCCAAGATAATTATTCCTAATAGCATTACTGAGCAATTGCCGCATGAGCAATTAAGCGCAATTGTCTTGCATGAATATGCGCACATCAAACGTAAAGACAATTGGTTTGGTTTGTTTCAAGAGCTGATCGCCATTTTATTTTGGTGGAGCCCGGTTATTCGCGTGTTAAACAAGCAAATCCATGTTGAACGTGAAATAGCCTGTGATTTACGTGCAGTAGCGCAGATGAAGAATAGTAAACAATACGCACAATCTTTAATTGATTGCGCAAAACTAATGGTAATAGAGCAACGGAGTGTTTTAGCGATGGGCTTATTCAGTAAGAAAAAAGAACTTAATTATCGTGTTGGCGCCATATTAAAAAGTAACGGCATTAAACGACCTAAAATCACTATGGTTGCTGCGCTTTGTGTTGCCTTGATTGCGACAACTATTCAGGCAACGCAAGTTTTTTCACCAAAAATCAGCATCAAACACACCATTGCTGATGCGCGACATTATTCGCTATTGCCTGAACGTGAAAGCCTTTTGTTAATTAATGCTGTGGCTCGTAATGACATCGATACCATTAAAGCCTTGCAGCAAAGTGGCGTTGATATTAATGTTCCAGCACTTGGCGATGGCACCGCACTTATTATCGCGGTAAAGCGAGATAACAAAGCTATGGTACAAGCGCTGATCGACTTAGGCGCCGATGTTGATCAATCATCAAGTGGAGACGGTAATCCATTAATCACTGCGGCCATGAATAACAACCTTGAACTTGCCGAGCTACTGCTAGATAACGGTGCTGACGTTAATGCGATTGTGCCAAGAGATGAAACCCCACTGATTAACGCTAGTTACTTTGGCTATTATCAGATGACTGAATTACTGATTAATCGCGGTGCTGATGTGAATTTAGCAGTTACCACGGGCATGTCAGATCGTTATCAAGTTCGATCGCCGCTCAACCGCGCTCGCAACCCACAAATTAAAGCCTTATTAGTTGCTAATGGCGCTGCAGAATAATGCACTTTCAATGTCTAGCCTATCAACAGCAAGCGCCCTGATTAGCAAAACGCTATAAGCCTAAGTGCTGGTTAAGCCATTAAGCTAAATCACTAACACCATTTAAACACTATTGACGAAATTCTAAGCTAATTAATCCTATGGGCTCTTAGCTTAGCCAAACTCGTGCTAAAGAAAGGAAAATCATTATGTTTTGTAGAAAACTTATCACAAACATTAATCAGCAAGGAGGCCGAGATGATATTTAATACACCGATATTTTTCTGGTTTTTTACCATCTTTATTCTGTTTTATGGTTTTGTTTTTTTAAAGCAAAAACCTAAAGTTTATTTAATTTTAGTTGGCAGTTTAATTTTTTATGGCGCATGGAATTATAGTTTTATTCCGCTGTTAGTCGGTAGTGGTATTGCTGACTACTTTATTGCTCAAGCTATATACAACGCCTCATGCCAGGTTAAGAAAAAGCAATGGTTAAGCTTGTCGATTATTTTAAATTTAGGGCTGTTGGCCATTTTTAAGTATGCTGACTTTGCTATCAATTCTGTCTCTGCGCTACTGACCACAATAGGTTACAACGCGTCCTTGGAAACCTTGGGCTGGGTGCTGCCTGTGGGTATTTCGTTTTATACCTTTCAAAGTTTAAGTTACACCATTGATGTTTATCGTGGTGACATGAAGCCGCGTAAAGGTTTAGTCGAATTTATTGCTGCACTGTCATTTTTTCCACAACTTGTTGCGGGTCCTATTCTACGTGCAAGTCATATTTTACCGCAAATGCATGCTATCGCCTTGCCAAAATGGCAAGCGGTGAAACACGGTTTTTTATTGATCACTGTTGGTCTTATTAAAAAAACCGGTGCTGATTTATTGGCGATACCGGCGCAAAAAGCTTTTGAGGCGAAAGAAGCGATAAGTACCTTGGAGCTTTGGACTGGTGTATTGGCTTTTGCCGGACAAATATACGGTGACTTTTCAGGTTATACCGATATGGCCATTGGTATTGCGCTGATATTAGGTTTTAGTATTCCGTTAAACTTTAGAGTGCCTTATTTTGCTAAGTCACCGGTTGATTTTTGGCGTCGCTGGCATATTTCCTTATCTTCATGGTTGCGTGACTACCTATACATTTCATTAGGCGGTAATCGGCATAATCAGCGTACGCGTAATGTATTTCTGACTATGTTGCTAGGTGGTTTGTGGCATGGCGCCGCATGGACGTTTGTCGCTTGGGGGGCTTTTCATGGCGCTATTATCACCGCGACACATTATTTAGCTAATTTGAAAATATTTGCTCGCTTTAATCAATCAAACACCTTACTGGTTGGTTTCATTAAATGGGCCATAACCTTCTACTTAGTGCTGATTGGTTGGGTGTTTTTTGCCGCCAATGACTTAACTTCAGCGCTGAGCATCATTGTTAACTTACACGTACTCAACTCATCTATTGCCTCAGGCAGTAACGCTGTAACTATTTTTGTTATCACCAGTGTTTGGGTGTTACTTGTGCATGTCATGGATTTCTACGTGATAAAAGGCGCAGATAAACTCGAAAGTAAACCTTGGTTATTCTGGTTGCTAATGATGTTGGGACAGGGCATCTGTTTATTTATCGGGGAGCCAAGTAATGAGTTCATCTATTTCCAATTTTAACACGTCAGGAATACCGACTATGACATCAAGAAAAATATACCGAAAAACTTTGCTGGCCATTGGCCTGTGTATGCTATGTGCGCTGGGTATTATTCAGTTAATTTTAAACGCTATGGGCGCGAATTCTCAAGGTGTGCTTGGCCGTGTAACTGAGGCCAGAGCAGCACTGCCGGCGATCGTAAAAGAGCCGAAAGACTTAGTGATGTTTTTTGGCTCATCGATGACACGAGCAGGCTTTTCGCCGCGTCAATTTGATCGAGATGCAGCGGCAGTGGGCAAGTCAGTTACGTCATATAACTATGGCTTTGGTGGTTTAAACCCTTATTTTCAAGATTTTCTCTCACGTCGCATTAGCGAAGAGTTTATCGCGAGTGATCGTAAGTTGAAGTTAACCATGATCGAATTCAATCCGTTTCAAACGACAAAAACCCGTTGGCAGCGGGCGCAGCCAGTTTTAGATTCGTTTTTGACCTTGCTAGCGACAGATCACGAATTACTTGAAATAGGTAAGAATGATTTAACCCGCGGTATTCGCTTATTTAATATTAAATACTTACGTGGCAATATTTCAGCTGAAATGATCACCAGTTTTTTTGGCCGCGGCATGTTTCCACCGCAAGCTCATCAAACTTATAAAGATGATCAACAAACCATTGATGAACGTCGTCGCTTAGGCCAATTACTTAGTGCCAAATTTGATGAAGAATATCCTAATCATAAAAATGCAGCCTGGAGTTCGCCTTGGCAAGGTGGCGGCACTATACCTGAAGAGCGTTCAGCAGAAACCTTAGCGATATTTAATGACTATTATGCGGTAACGCAAACGGACAATGCGATGAAAAACGATCGTTTAAGTCGCATTCGCAGTGCTGATATTGAAGAGCTCAATTTTGAGCCATTACTGGTGGAGCATTTCATTAATATTATTAAGAACTTTCAAAAAATATCTCAGCATGTGGAAGTGATGATGTTACCGAAAAACTCGAGATGGATTCATACCACCCCAGCAGCGGAAGCACGCCTTGCTAAAGTAGTTAAACAGATAGAACTAGCGACAGGCCTTAAAATGAAAAACCATCAAAATATCGATGAAATCACCTCAGACATGTATCGTGATACCACTCATTTGTCGCGTTACCGAGGTGATGTTGCCTATACAAATTATTTACTGAAAGCCTATGCGCCGTTGTTAGAATGATCGAACAGAAAAATCGCTCCTGACTTTGTTAACTCTGTTGAGTTTTTTTGCTTAGGTTGAAAAAATAAAACGACCAGAACTATAGTTATTATTCATACGACTATCAAAGTCTCATTTTTAGCTGTTGGCCAAGCTAACGTAACACTTAACAATCATTTACTTTTAGTCATTGTTAAGTGTTAAGCAAAGTGGGTGTTACTCCTTGGAATCTAAAGTAAATCACCTGCTCGGTATTTTTAATAAAATGGGTGAGTTAGCAATTCATGCTCATTATGATGAGTTGCTGCATAGTGTTCTTAAGGTTTCTATTTATCAGGGTAAAAGGCCATGGCGATATTAGATGTGACCTAGGTCAATAGGTAAATTTACAGTTGAAGACATCGAAAATAGAGTTAAAAAGCAGCGAGTCTTTAACTTCGCTAGGTGTAATTGAAATGCGCTCTCGTACCAATAAAAACTGAATCTCACATCGCGCTAATGAACTCTCGCCAATTGCTTTTAATTATTGAGTCGGCTCGTTCAAGTCTTTGATAACTAAATCAAGCGATGCCAACAATTGCAGTGCTTTTTCTGAGTCAATACTTTCAAACTTACAGTGTATTTGCTTCGGAATATCAGCGGCATTGAGCTTTAGTGCTTGGCCGCTTGTTGATAGTTGAATAAGCCGTTTGCGCTGGTCTTGTTTATCTTTGACGACGGAGAGTAATTTTTTTTCCGTCATTTTTTTCAAAATTTGTGTCAATGCGCCACCATCAATGGCGGTTTTTTCGATGAGCTTGGCAATGGTTATTTGATCTTGCTCCCACAGTGCCATCATCACGATATATTGTGGATAGGTTAAATTAATCTTGGCTAATGGCTCGCGATAGGCGCGAGTAATACTGTTGGATGCCATGTACAAACGGTGGCACAGCTGATTTTCTAATTTTAATTGTTCAAATGGCATAAGTAACTCCTGAAACTGTATTTTAATTTGCACGCAAAGTATTTGCAATTAATATTTATCTTGGTTATTATTTTGCGTGCAAAATATAAATTTAAACTGTGGAGTTTACTATGAATGAATTGAAGAATGTTGCCTATACCGCTAAAGCTACAGCAACGGGTGGCCGTGAAGGCGTTGCCAAATCTGACGACGGCCGTTTAACGGTTGATTTATCGACACCTAAAGGTTTAGGTGGCGATGATGGACAAGGTACGAATCCGGAGCAATTATTTGCTGCTGGCTATGCCGCGTGTTTTATCGGTGCCCTTAAAGTTGTTGCTGGAGCAGATAAAATAGCGCTGCCAGCTGACACACACATTAACGCTGAAGTATCTATTGGCGCGATAGAAGTTGGTTTTGGTATTGCGGTTAAACTAGCCGTGTCATTGGGTGATATGGATAAAGCAAAAGCTGAAACATTAGTTGAAAAAGCCCACCAAATTTGCCCGTACTCAAATGCAACACGTGGCAATATTGCCGTTGAACTTTCGGTTATTTAAGTATTCTATAATTTAAACTGATGAAATCGCTTAGCTTTAAAAAACGGACATCTAATGATGTCCGTTTTTGGTTTTTTAAATTATATTACCGGTGAATAAATCATCCGCGATAAACAAGATGTTTTTCTGCGTTGCTAACAAACACTAAATCATAATGATGATACTAAAGTGTTGAATAAAATTAGATTTTAGGCTTAAAATTGCTTAGTGCTTAGACCATTTAGCTACAAGCTTGATGTTTGAATGATTTTTAATCAAGATGTTCGGCAGAACAATAGGAGCAATAGCATCAGTATCTCACGATACATTAATTGCATTTTTTGCTGTTCAATGGCTGTTAGTATTTTATTTGATCAAATGGAGTAAGCGTAAATTGAGTGAAGAAATTTTTTCTGGAAATGTTTACATCCTTATTCCAGCATATCTTAAAAAAGGTTTTTCTTTTACAAAAGTTTTACCATGTGAAGCAAAACATAAAAACTTTATTGACGATATTAGTCAAAGGTTTAACGACGAGATCTCAAGTGGCGTTCATAAGTCTCAAATGAGGTCTTATTTAGGTACTTTTCCTCTTGCGTGTTTTGATGATGCTGAGTGTCCTGTAGATCAGCAATTTTATCAAGACGCTGAATTGTTTTTATCGCTTCATAGTAAAACCGGTTTAGCGGTGTTAACGATTAGGCTATTTGAAAAGCAACTCCCCGCTTCTCAGCTACTTGACCGATTATCGAAAGGCGCTTTGTTATTTAAAAATGACAGTGGTGTATGTGTGAGCATAGATGATCTGGTTTCCCAATGGGGAATTTCAGTCTTGTCTACTTCGGCTAAGGCTTGCCTTTCAACCCGACAAGAAATTCCTGCAGACGTACTGCCTTATTACTTTGCCAATGAAACTTACGCTTCTAAAAATATGTCGGCTCAAATTACTTCTAAAGAATTCAAACAGCAAATGTCGACAAATGTTGCCCAATACGATAGCAGTGATATTTTTGTTGGTAAACAAAGCGTTATACGAATAGATCGCAGAGATAGTCAGCATGACTATCCAAAACTGACATCCGATAGCGCTTTTTTATTCGTACTTGAGGCCTTGCTATACAAAGAAGCCGCTGTTTTACGTACTAACAAACAAGTGCTTATTGCCATTGAAAAAAATGACTTACTCGCCCTCGATGTACTTAACAAATTAACTGCTGAATTTTCGGCAACTATTCCATTTTGGGACATTAATATTTTTAATTACCTGACTGCTCAGCAATTGGCTAATAATCTCGATGAGCGGTTTGGTATCAATCAATATTTTGAATTGTATGAAAAAAATCAGCAACTATTACAATACCGGATAAATCTGAAAGAGGGTATTGAGCAAGAAAAGAAAAATAAAATCTTATATATTATCGCCGTGATCTTGTTCATTTTTGAATTAGCACCACACTGCTATGTATTATTTACCCGAATATTAAGCGGTAAATGGCTGAGTTCAGCAGAATCTTTATCTTTAGTTGGCGCTGGTATCTCTACGGCACTACTTGCCAGTATCCTAGTTTTAGTTATCCGCAAAAAGAAGAGAAAGCACGATGCAAGCTTATGACTTAGCGGATATTTTTGAATCAATAGAGAAATTCAACAACAAGGGCTTTGCTGTTCAAGAAAAAAGACTTTTGTCTGAGTATTTGTTAAATAATGCAACGTTTAAAAAACGTAGGATGTTGCAGCTGTTATCCGTTGATGTTCACTGTGATGATATGGCTTGGTTAGAATGGTTTAATTGGTATTATCAAGGGGTAAGCTTCAGCGAGTGTCCTGCATGGTTACAAAACGAAAAAGGCAAGCTTAGCCTTAATGACATTAAGCTGATGAGCTATCCAAACTTGACTGATTTAGGCTGGGAAATAAAAGATGTTGTAAAATCGTCAATTGATATTTCGGCTGCAGGGATAGGTAATTATATTCCCACTGAACATGAACTCGAGCATTGGGTAAAACTTCGTCGTCAGAACATGGATCTTTTTACCGGCGCTGTATTAGCTGGAGAATTAGTGGCACAAGTTGGTTTTATTAAAATTACCGCTGCAGAACATCAAAAAATGTCTGCCGGCAAGTTGTCGGAAAATAGTTTAAGTGGGCTTTGTGATGATAGTAGTGACGAGATATTTCTGTACATCCCGAGTGTGGTGATAAAGCGTGAACTGCAGAAGAAAACGCTTTTAATGAAGATGCTTAAACACCTTTTTCAACAATTCAATAACAGCGCTATTGGACCAAAAGTGAAAGGTTTTATAGCAGTCGCTTACACAAAAGATGGAGAAAAACTTTGTCAGCAATTCAACCTTAGCTATAAAACTTCACACCTAAAAGATCAAAAGGTTTGCAGCGGCACGATCGATGACCTACTTCAGTCGAAGCTATGTAAGAAAATTTGTCGTTAGACCTATGATTAAAGCTTAAATTGCCGATGGTAATTTTTATTTACAACTTGCTACTTAATACACCATGTTTGGCAAACTAATCTTCTCCAAGCAAATGTTGGCGAGTAATTTTAAAAGATAGATAAGCTTGAAAGTATGAGAGTCTCTGGTATTAAGGTTAAAAACTATGCTCGTTGTATCGATTATGCTTTAGCGTTTAGCACCTGTAATAATAATATAAGCTAATGGTGATCTGCTGCTGGGTTTTATTCGTATGAAAGTTTTTATTGATTAGAATATTACCCATGAAACGCACACTCTATTGGCTAACGCATGATTTGCGGATTAATGATAATTTGGCTCTACATGCTGCCAGTAAAAGTGAGCATTTACTATGTGTTTATGTCGTTGATAAACAGTGGTTTCAAACGAATAATTATCAGTCAAAAGCGCTAGGGGTAAAACGCTGGCATTTTTTGCAAAGCTGTTTAAACGACTTTAACCAAGCGCTTTTGGCGCTTGGGCAGCAGCTCTATATCGTTTATGGTGACACCTTAAGCACTTTAGCTAAGCTATGTGATAACTATCAAATTAGTGACCTGATTACGACAAAATTGCCAGGCACTTATGAGCAAAGGCTAATAAAAAGTTTAAGCGATTTGAAGCCTGAATTAGCCATTAATACCGTTGAGCAATATACCTTATATGAACAAGCAGCATTACCCTTTGAGCTTGAGCAACTGCCGATAAGTTACTCCAAGTTTCGAAAAGCCATGACGGGTTTAAAACCGCCCACATTAGCACCAGTGATCACCTCGCTCCCCCCATTGTTCGATACTATGCCTTCACCTACCGTTTTCAGGCCCCAGTGGCTGCCAAACAGCGGCTATCAGGAAGTTAAACATGGCTGCTACTTTAGCGGTGGCGAGCAATATGGTTTGAGGCAGCTTAGCCATTATTTTTCCACCAGTGCTGCTGCAAGTTATAAACAATTAAGAAATAATTTAGATGGTTGGCAAAATAGCAGTAAGTTGTCTGCTTGGCTGAGCTATGGCTGTATTTCCGCCCGACAAGTATTTCATGCTATTGCAAAATTTGAACAGCAATACGGTAAAAATAGCTCTACTGAATGTTTGTATTTAGAATTATTATGGCGTGAGTACTTTCAATGGCTACACTTCAGTGTTGGTGCAAAAATCTATCACTTTAAAGGTTTGGCAAAGACTGCTCCGCTGACAAGCTTCTATAACGAGCGTTTTAGCAAATGGTGTTTAGGAAATACGCCATACCCGCTAGTGAATGCTTGCATGAATGAACTCAGGTTGACCGGATATTTGAGTAACCGTGGTCGACAAATTGTTGCCAGCTGCTTGGTGAATGAACTTAGTGTTGATTGGCGGTACGGTGCAGCATGGTTTCAAGAACATTTAGTCGACTATGACGCCGCGGTAAATTGGGGGAATTGGCAGTACATTGCTGGTGTTGGAGTAGACCCAAGAGGTGGTAGACATTTTAACCTAGAGAAGCAAACTACACTTTACGACCCTGACGGTTTGTATCAAGAAAAGTGGACGAAAAACACCTCAGCAAGAATGGTTGCTCTTGATTCAGTTGATGCTTCAGACTGGCCGATAATAGCAGAGATACATCATGACTCTTAGCATGCGAGTGCTAGGTATTGCGGACTTATTACAGTGACTGTCAACCCAGTCAATGTCGTCTGGCTTAAGCGTGATTTGCGACTTAGTGATCACCTGCCTTTACGACAAGCAATTCAATCAGGTTTAACACTGCTTTACTATGTTTTTGAACCACTATTGCTCGACGATCCTCATTATGATCAACGGCACTGGCGCTTTGTTTGGCAATCAATTGAAGATCTTAATCAGCAGTTAGCAGCCTTTAATAGTCAAGTGTATGTTTATGTGGGAGACGCTGTCGATGGTCTGAACGAAATTAACCGTTATTTTGGTATCAACGGCTTATTTAGCCATGAGGAAACCGGTTTACTGTCGACCTTTGAGCGAGATAAAACGGTAAAAAAGTGGAGTGTTGAACACCATGTTCATTGGCATGAAACAGCAACCGGAGCGGTTGTTCGAGGTAAAAAAAATAGAAAAAATTGGGATAGCCATTGGCGCGATGTCATGCAAGCGCCAGTAGTTGAAGTTCCCTTGTCTGCCAATGCTTTATTGGCTAAGCAAAGCATAGATAAATTACCGAGTTCGACGATAGCGCCATCATGGCTAACCCCTAATGCATATATGCTGAAAGGTGGTGAAAATTGGGCGAAAAAAACTTTGCAGTCGTTTTTATATGTCCGAGGGAAAAGTTATCACTTTGATATTTCTAAACCGATGGCAAGCCGCAAAAGCTGTTCACGATTATCGCCTTATTTGGCATGGGGTAATATCAGTTTAAGACAGTTTTATCAGGCCCTGTTATTAAAACAAGCGGAAAGTGCTTGGAAAAAATCTATTGCTGCTCTGGCTTCAAGGCTGCATTGGCATTGTCATTTCATTCAAAAATTTGAAAGTGAACACCATATGCAGTGGCGGCCGGTTAACAAAGCCTATAATGACTTATGCTATCCAAAGATACACATGGGTTTGAGTGTTGATGAGCGGATAAGTCAATGGGAAAATGCACAAACGGGATATCCATTAGTCGATGCCTGCATGCTTTGTTTAGTGAAAACTGGTTATATAAACTTCCGTATGCGGGCAATGCTAGTCAGTTTCTTATGCCATCATCTCCTCGTTGATTGGCGTTTAGGGGTAACGCACTTAGCGGCTCTGTTTCTAGATTTTGAGCCAGGGATTCATTATCCGCAATTTCAAATGCAAGCCGGGGTCACGGGTACGAATATCATTCGAGTTTACAATCCGGTGAAGCAGTCACAAGAGAAAGATCCCGATGGCGAGTTTATTATTAAATGGTTACCACAATTAGCACAGTTACCCAAAGAGCTGGTCCATACGCCATGGCAACTATCACCCATGGAACAACAGCTTTACCAATGTCAGTTAGGTGAAAATTACCCCTTGCCCATGGTGGATATTGCACAAACAGGTAAAATTTCCCGCGATCTACTTTGGGGCTTTCGGCAACGACTCGATAGCAAAAAAGAAGCTCAGCGTATCGTAGCTAAACATGTAAGAGCAAAGGCTAAAAAACACGCATAATCACAAGCAAATCGCAGACCGTAAGCGGGAGTATAAGCGATGAATCAATGTTGTTAATTGGCCAGTAATGGGTGAATTAGATGCATAAAAAATTAACTTTGGCTGAAAAAAATTGCCAAACTTGCGGTAAGGGCTTTGTTTGGCGGAAAAAATGGCATCGCTGTTGGGAACAAGTACTTTATTGTTCTGAGCGTTGTCGGCGAAATAAAAGCAGTGCTGAACGTTCAGTACGTTGAGATAGGTAGAGCGCAAAATTTTGCGTTGTTATGATAAGGAAAATAAATGCCAGCAAAACATCTTAGGTTAATTTTAGGCGATCAGCTCAACCCAACACATAGTTGGTTTGAGCATATTGATACTGAGGTTGTTTATGTTATTGCAGAGCTTCATCAAGAGGCTATCTACACTAAACATCATGTACAAAAAATCACCGCGTTTTTTGCTGCTATGGCTGACTTTGCTCAGCAACTTGTCGCGCAAGGTCATCAAGTTTGTTATTTAACCCTAGATGATAGTCAACACTATCAAAATTTAACCGCACTTATCACTGCACTGGTAGAACGCTATAGCGCCGAGCACTTCAGTTTTCAACGACCTGATGAATATCGTCTACGCGAGCAGTTATCGGCACTACAAGGCCAGCTTAGTGCAACCGTAACTGAAGTTGATTCTGAGCACTTTCTTCTGCCCTTTAATGAATTGCCTGAGCACTTTCAAGCGCAAAGCCATGTCAGAATGGAGCACTTTTATCGCTATATGCGTAAACGTTTTGCCATTTTAATGAACGGTGAGAAACCGCTTGGTGACGCATGGAACTTTGACAGTAATAATCGCCAGTCATTTAAACAAAGCGATCTTAAATCCATTCCTAAACCGCTGATCTTTGAAAATACTGCAGAGCCTTATCTACAGCGGATTAAAAAGCATAATATCCGAACAATTGGCCAAGAATCTAACGAGGTGAGTTATCCAATTAATCGCGAGCAATCAAAAACCTTATTAGATTTTTTTTGTCGATACCAGTTAATTAACTTTGGTAACTTTCAAGATGCCATGACCATGGCATCACCCTATGCATGGAGCTTATACCACTCACGTTTAAGCTTTTCGCTGAACTGTAAAATGCTACATCCGATGGAGGTTATTAGCGCAGCATTAAGTGCCTATGAAGATAGTGATGGCAACATTACCTTGTCGCAAGTGGAAGGTTTTATTCGACAAATTTTAGGCTGGCGCGAATATGTCAGAGGCATGTATTGGGTAAACATGCCTAATTACAGCGAGCAAAATTTTTTAACAGCAAAGCGTAACTTACCTGAATTTTTTTGGCACGCTAATACCCATATGCAATGCTTAAAAAGTGCTATATCGCAATCTCTAGATCACGCCTATGCCCACCATATTCAGCGCTTAATGATCACGGGTAACTTTGCCTTATTAGCAGGTATTGCTCCTAAGCAGGTCGATGAGTGGTACTTAGGCATCTATATTGATGCGATTGAGTGGGTGGAATTACCCAATACTCGCAGCATGGCACTGTTTGCCGATGGCGGGTGGATCGCTACTAAACCTTATGCGGCCAGTGGTAACTATGTTAATAAAATGAGTGATTACTGCCGAGGCTGTCGTTATAACGTTAAAGAGAAAGTGACGGAAAACGCCTGTCCACTAAACAGCTTGTATTGGAACTTTATTGCCAAGAACTATGACAAATTAGCGTCAAATCCCCGTATGGCTTTCCCCGTACGTAATTGGGAAAAAATGCCGTCCGAGCAAAAAAGTGCTATTAGCGCGCATGCTGAAAAGTTATTAAATAATCTAGACGCCTTGTAGGTAGTGATAAGTAAATCCTGCCATCTGTCGCAGCTTAAAGATAAATTAGCCGTACTAAATTGGTCTTTATTACCTTTTGATTCGTAACCTAAACTTGGAAATATCAATATTAAGGTTGACTATATGACACTGTCTTTGGATGAAGAATCAAGAATTATCGAAATGGCTTGGGAAGATCGCACGCCCTTTGAAGCCATAGCGCATCAATTCAATATGGGGGAAACGGCAGTGATCAAGTTTATGCGTCGTAACCTAAAACCAAAAAGCTTTAAATTATGGCGCGCACGGGTCAGTGGCCGAACAACTAAACATAGTCAACTGAGATCGCCTGAGGTGAGCAGGGGCTATTGCCCAACGCAGTATAAGCCTCGCTAGTTGGATATGCATTGTCGAAGAACTAAACAAAAAAACGGGCATCTAATGATGCCCGTTTTTATTTACAACTTGCTACTTAATGCACAATTTTTGGTGAACTAATCTTCTTCAACCAATGTCATGAGTGAAGTGTTACCACCTGAAGCCGTTGTATCAATGCTAATGGTTTTTTCGGTTAACAAACGTTGGATCAGATTATCAAAATATTCAGAACTGATCACTGGCAATATTGCCCCTTGACGCTCTGCCAATTTTTCACTGATATAATGTTTACGGTCACAATTACTGTCGACTACCACGCCTGATAACGAAGTGTGCGTTAACATCGTTGATAAGTGACGTAAGCGAGCAACTTGGAAAACACCAGTATCAGCCCCAGTCGAGAGAAATTTATCTCTAAAAGCGATGGCTTCATCATAATACAAGTCAGATACTACGCTAACAACAGTATTGCCAGTAGCTAATGCCGTTACAATCGACAGTACCCAAAAGTGAAAGCTAACCGTTGAATCAGCAAAACAGATAATATTGCCGCGATTTTCCAAATAAAGCACGTTAGACTCACCCGTTGGTCCAGGTAAGAATGTTGGCTTTTTCATGCGCTTTTCGATATCAATTAATTGCGAACGCGCCGATTTTAACGTACGGTTTAAATCGTCGGCTAAATCATCAACGATATCAACATGGGCAATTTTTGCTAACAATTGTCGCACACATGAAATACGGGTATTTAACTCGGTTAAGCGCCACGCTTTTTCTGCCGCATTGGCCTTATCCATAAATAGAATGGCTTCTTTATCAGACTGTTCATCACCGTCTAAAGCTTCTACTTGTGAAGGTAATAAGTTAAATTGCTCGGCATCTGGCGTTGCTTTTTCTATCACTAAACGGCTTAGATAATTTGGTCCACCTGCTTTTGGTCCAGTACCTGAAAGGCCGCGACCACCAAAAGGTTGTACACCAACAATAGCGCCGATCATATTACGGTTGATATAAACATTACCGGCACGTGAAAGCTTAGCTAAATCAAAAGCGCGGTGTTCAATACGCGTATGAATACCCATAGTTAAACCAAAACCAGTGCCATTAATTCTATCAATAACCGCTTCTATTTCATTGCCTTTAAAGCGTACAACATGCACACAAGGACCAAATACTTCCTGCTTAAGTACGCTAATATCGCTGATTTCATAGAGGCGTGGCGCGAAAAAGAAATGCTCATTATTATTAACTTCATCAGCAATAGGGCACTGATACAATAATTGACCATGGTCTTTCATGTAGTCACTGTGGGCATTAAGGGCATCTAAGGCTTTTTGATCAATGACCGGACCAATATCCGTACTGAGTTTTGCTGGGTTACCCACATGTAATTCTGCTAAGGCGCCTTTAAGCATGGTGATCACATCATCAGCAATATCTTCTTGTAAAAATAGTACTCGCAATGCTGAACAACGTTGACCTGCCGATTGAAAACCTGAAGAAATTACATCGTCAACCACCTGTTCAGGTAAAGCCGTTGAATCCACGATCATGCAATTTTGGCCGCCAGTTTCCGCAATTAATGGCACTTGATCGCCACCACGGTCAGCTAAGGTTTGTGAAATAACGGTGCCAGTTTGTGTTGAACCCGTAAACATAACCGTTTGAATACGAGGGTCTGGAATAATAACCTTACCCACTTCACTACCACGGGCAATAACCGCTTGCACGACACCTTCAGGTAAACCGACTGATTTCATTAATTCAATGGTGCGTAACGCAATTAAACTGGTTTGTTCTGCTGGTTTTGCTAATACCGTATTACCGGTTGCAATAGCAGCGGCAACTTGTCCTAAAAATATCGCTAGCGGGAAGTTCCACGGGCTAATACATAAGATGACACCACGGGCTTCTAAACGCTCATCGGCGGCAACTTCAACGGCTTGTTGTGCGTAATAGCGACAAAAGTCAACCGCTTCTCTTACTTCGTCTATACCGTCTTGTGCTATTTTACCGGCTTCTTTAATACACAAAGCAATCAATTCATCGCTATGGCGCTCAAGAATATCGGCAACACGGCACAGTAAGGCTGCTCGCTCAACAACTGGGGTAGCTGACCATGAAGCGAAGGCTGTTTCGGCCATATCAATCATGGCTAACATGTCAGCTTTGTTATGGTGCTGATGAAAGCCAATAATTTCGCTATGATTTGCCGGATTTTTTACCGCAACCGCATCTGAAGGAACATCATTTTTATTAAGCAGATGATCAACAAACCAATTATCTAATGCTGATTTTAATGGCGTAATCACATTGATGTTGGTTAAATCTAAGCCTTTAGAGTTATCACGACCCAAACCTTTAGCGTCATGATATAACGCAATCGGTTTAATAATTTGGTGATTGTATTTATCTTTTAAGCGTTGAGTTTTTTCAACCGGATCACCAAGTAACGATTCTACCGGTTGAGACTCGTCAACAATGGCATTAACAAAAGAAGAGTTAGCGCCATTTTCTAATAAACGACGCACCAAATACGCTAATAGGTCTTCATGATGACCCACTGGTGCGTATATACGACATTGAATTTGTTCACCCGCTACAATTTGATCATATAAAGAGTCGCCCATTCCATGTAAGCATTGAAACTCAAAACCTTCTTTATCATTACCCGCCAGTTCAACAATAGTGGCTGCAGTATAGGCATTATGAGTAGCAAACTGTGGGTAAATGGTATCTCTATATTCTAATAGCTTGTTAGCACAGGCATGGTAAGAAACGTCAGTTGAAGACTTACGGGTGAAAACAGGGAAATGAGCATGACCATCTTTCTGGGCATTTTTTATTTCGGTATCCCAATAAGCGCCTTTCACCAAGCGCACCATCATTTTGCGATCAACACGAACAGTTAACTCACGTAACCAATCAACCACGAAAATAGCACGTTTTTGATAAGATTGCAGTGCAATACCAAAGCCATCCCAATCACCTAATTCATGATCACTAAATACCGCTTCAATAATATCAAGCGATATATCTAAACGCTCCGACTCTTCTGCATCAACGGTTAAGCCGATATTGTAGTTTTTTGCTTGCAGGCAAAGCGCCTTAAGTTTAGGCACTATTTCAGCCATTACACGTGCTTTATGGCTAAACTCATAACGCGGATGAATAGCAGAAAGCTTGACGGAAATACCCGGTACTTTACGTGGGTCATTTTTACCAGAGGCAAGCGCAACTTTACCAATAACTTCTATCGCATCTTGATAAGCTTTTAAATAACGCTCAGCATCGCGCATGGTCCGTGCGCCTTCACCCAACATGTCGTAAGAATAAACATAACCTTGTTGCTCTTTCGTTGCTGCGCGTTCAGTTGCTGCGGTAATGGTTTCGCCCATAACAAACTGCTTGCCCATAATTTTCATGGCATAGTTCATCGATTTACGAATCACCGGTTCGCCCAAGCGGCCAATGGTTTTTTTCAATAAACCAAAACTTTCTTGTTTACGTTTATCGGCATAATTAACCATAGTGCCGGTAATGAGTAAGCCCCAAGAAGACGCATTAACGAACAATGAATCACTGCTGCCCAGATGGCTGCTCCATTGTCCTTGTGATATTTTGTCGCGAATTAACGCGTCTTGCGTATGTTTATCTGGTACACGCAGTAAGGCTTCGGCCAAACACATTAATACCACACCTTCTTCACTTGACAGTGAATACTCATTTAATAGGGCGTCTATTGCACCATTACCCGATTGATCTTGACGAATTTTCAAGACCATTTTACGTGCTCTTTCCCAAGCTCTGCTGCGCGCGCTAACGTTTACTTCAGCTAAAGGAAGAATATGATCTACCGCTATATTTTCATCAATACGATAAAATTCACGAATTTTCTGACGAATTGGACAGTCTGTGATAAACGAACCCGTAAAAAGCATGTGCTTTTCCTCAAAATGACTAAATAGTAGGCTGTTACTAATTAGCGATAGTTACAATAGAATAATTCGTGCATTCTAAATAAAACATAACCGTATGTGCTAGCAAAATTTACGTTTTAAACCATTTAAAATTCTGTAAAAGTTTAATCACACAGTAGAATGTATTTTCTGTCAGATATTTACTTGTTAAATGTTCATTTTTTGGCGCAGGGCGATGTCAGTATTAATAAAAAATATAACCGTAATTTAACGCATTTTCACTGTTGATAAACAAAAGCTAGAAAACAGAAGTGAAGGCCATAGCGTCAGTAGGAAATATTAGTTTACAGCAGCGCTGAAAAAGCGCATCTATGATAAAATTAGGTTACTTACGGATAGCATTTACTGAGCCATGGCGCGGTGTAATATGCTGTAATGTTAAATTTTAGCGTTGTGCATACACTCATGATGTTAGAGTTGTGAATGCTATGAAGATAAAATTATATTGGCAGGCAATATATTGTTATTCAATGGCAGCTGTTAATTTATATAATTAGCTTAATGTAATGGGTATTAATATCGCCAGTGTTTTCGACTTTAGACATCGAAGTAACTATATTATCAGTGGTAACACTATTTAATCATTGCTAGCTCAAATTAACTAAACTTAAGGGAAAGTTATGGCCATTTTAATCAATACTCAAACTCAGCAGCACTGTCTACTGCAATCACATCATAGCTTTGGCCGATTCAAAAGTTCAGTTAATACCTTTGTTTCAGAGGCGGTTATTTCTAAAGTGCATGCTTTTATTGAGTGGCATGGCGAATATTGGTTGTTGCGCGATGTCAGTAGTAACGGTACTTGGTTAAATGATAAGAAATTGGCGGGCGATAAAGTAGCGCAACTTAATGTTGGCGATACGATTGCTTTTGCCAGTAAATCTGGTTATTCGTTTGAGGTGCAAGATCTCAAGCCACCTTGCGATTGTCTTATTCCCGTTGAGCATAATAGCGAGGCCATTGAGCTAGAATATTTTCATTTATTGCCCAGTAAAAAATCACACAACCGAGTGTTAAGTTACAACAATAAAACCACCTCTTGGTGGCAGGAAATCCTTGATGACAACTTAAGTGAGGCAACCGTTTCATCTGAATTAAATGATCAAGAATGTTTAGATATTGATGGTTTAATCTGGCAATTAAAAATTAATCGCACACTTGATGATACTCAACTACTTCGACCTAGTGTAACCTCGCTCGACCAATTAACCTTTTTGTTTCAAACCAGTTTAGATGAAGAAAGTACCCATGTTGTGATGCAAAGTGGCGAACAACATATTGATCTACTGACCCGCAGTCATCACTATTTGACGCTATGCTTAGCGCGCCAACGCGCGAAAGACATGCAAGCAGGGCTTGATGACAGCGAGCAAGGTTGGGTTTATGCGGAACTGTTGGCGAAAGATTTAGGCTTTGATGCTAGTCACTTAAATATTCAAATTTATCGTATGCGCAAACAATTTGTTGATGCCCTAAACAACACTTGTGAATCGAGTAATATTATTGAGCGCAACGCGGGGAAATTACGTTTGGCGAGTAAGTTGTTCCGTATCACTAAAGGCGATACCGTTGAATGTGATACTCGCCAATTTAGCCATCAAAAATCCAATGTAAACGCTAATCAGTACGCGAATCATTAGGGACTGTTGTTAATTAGCGATTGCAATACTAGGGGCTGTTGAACTTTGTTTATCTCTCAGCTGAATTATTAAACAAAGATCAACAACCCCTAGTCAACAACAAAGTTTTATTGGTTATTTTCTCGCATTTTTTAGTGCAGTACTTCTAAGTTATTTCCCATCAAATAAGTGTTTGCAAGTAACGGTCGACATCTCAACATTGCCATGTGATTATTAGTTTTATAATAAAGCACAGTAAATATGGCATTGCCTTGAAATGGTCAGACAGTGAAACAAGCAAACCAAGATAACGATACCATTGCTATCTCAACAGCAGACACCCAGTGTAGCCAACAGCCGCTGCTTTCTGAACAGGAGCAAGCGGCACAAGCACAGCAAGTTAACCACAGCAGCATGGCGCACTTTAAAATTGTCGATATTCTCGGTAAGGGCGGCATGGGCGCGGTTTATAAAGCTAAAGACTTGGCTTTAGAGCGCTTTGTTGCGATTAAAATGCTGCGTATTAGCGCTGCTCAACAGGCATTAATACTGGCAGAAGCGAAAACCATTTCTAAACTTAATCACCCAAATATTGTCACTATTTATGATATTGCTCGTGACGAAGATAACAATTTTATTGTTATGGAGTGGGTTAATGGCCGGCCATTAAATGCTGTTATTCCGCAACAAGGTTTGGCGCTAAATATCGTTATCGATTATGCCAAACAGATGGTGGCGGCACTTGCTTGTGCCCATCAACAACATATTATTCATCGCGATATTAAACCGCAAAATATTATGGTCGATATAAATGACCAGATTAAAATACTCGATTTTGGCATTGCTGCCTTGTTAGAGCCAAATGGCAGTGTCGAGCTAGAGAAAACGTCAGAGTCAGCACTAAAAACCGCGTCAACACCAGCGAAAATACCGTTAGTAGCGACTATTGCTGGCGATGAAAATCTTGAGTCACAAGCACAGATATTAGCAATAACAGGCTCTGCGCAGTATATGGCACCGGAGCAAATTCAAGGCGCCATAGGTGACGCGCGCTCAGACTTGTTTTCTTTCGGCATTGTTTTGTATGAAATGTTGGCCGGTGTTAAACCTTTTTTAGGTTTTAATTTAGCGCAAATCACTGATGCTATAACACAGGGAAAGTACACCCCGTTAGCTGAACTTATCGCTGAACGTGAGGCCGAACGCAAACTTGTTGATAAAAAATCGGCGAACACTGGCGGTAAACCGCCTCAGCTTAACGTACCTGCTGAACTCATTGCCGTGGTTGACAAGTTACTACAAACACAGCCGGCAAACCGTTATCAAAGTGCAAATGCCTTAGCACAAGATCTCGGCGCCATAGACCAGCAGTTAAGAACAAAAAAAAATTGGTGGCAACAGCAACATTGGCTGACTCAAAGTTTATTCATTTTACCGCTAATCGCGGTGTTAGCTTGGAGTGTGCGCAGCGTTTTATTCCCGCCCAGCACGCAAGAGTTGATTGCTCGGCAACTGGTGGAAGCAAAGAAAATTGCCTTTTTACCGTTCGATAATATTAGTGGCGATCCGGTGTTACAAATTTTTAGTGACGGTATCGCCACTATGCTCAGTAGCGATTTAGCCGAAGTGGGTTATCAGCAGGGGGATGGTAGTACCTGGGTATTACCGGCCAGTGAAATTAGACAACTTGATGACCCCAGTGTTACCGGTATTTATAATAAGTACGGTGTTGATAGCATAGTCACCGGCAGTATTCAGCATATGGGATCTACGCGCAGTTTGCATTTAAGCTTAGTTAATGGCGCAGATGGTCGGCAGTTAAAGTCTATCCAGCTGACCTTAGATGCAAATAATTTATTTGCCGCGCAAAGCGACATTCGCCACCAGGTAATGAACTTGCTTGGTTGGCAAATACCTGCGGAGTTAACCGCTCGATTTGCTGCGCAAAAACCGGCCTTTGACGGTGCTTATAAACACTACTTAGCTGGCCGAGGCTACCTATACCGCTTTGATCACGAAGATAATATTGCTAAGGCATTGGCGACTTTTAATGCGGCGATCAGTCTCGACCCTAACTATGGTGATGCTTATGTCGGGCTAGCAGAGGCACAGTTACGTCATTTTATTGAATCAAATGATGCGACTCAACTGCTGCCAATGGCGGCAACGGTTGAGCAGTTGAAAAAAGTCGATGGCCAGCATAATTTGCTCAGTTATTTACAAGCTGAGCTGAGCCTTAACCAAGGTGATTATGCCCAAGCGGTAGAATTATTCAAAAAAAGTATAGGGTTACAACCACGATTTTTAAAAGCCTATGCTGGCCTTTCTGATGCCTATATAGAGTTAAATGAAATTAAAATGGCTGAAGAAATTTTATTGCAAGCGTTTAAGTTGATGCCAAATAATACGACCGTTATAGCAAACGTGGGAGCTCTTTATTATAATAATGGTGAGTATAATCGAGCAATAAACTATTTTGAATTATTAGCACAACAAGTACCCAATAACTATATTGCTCACCTTAATATCAGTGCTTGCCATTACCTTTTAGGTGATACTGAACAGGCTATTATAGCTGCAGAGAAGTCCATATCAATTCAACCAAATGCCGATGGTTTTGCTAACCTTGGTACCTACTACTTTATGTTAAAAGATTTTAATAAAGCAGTAGAAGCGTATGAGCAGATGATCGCTTTAAATGATAGTGACTATATTAATTGGGGTAATTTAGCCGATGCTTATCGCTTTGCAAATAATTCTAAATATATAGGAGCTTTTCGGCAAGCAATAATCCTTAGTGAACAAGCTGTTGTGTTAAATCCCAATAACAAAAATGCTATAGCCTCATCAGCATACTATTATGCTAATTTAGATAATGTTGATAAAACAAAGTTTTACGCCAAAGAGATCGATAATAAAGATACCGGTGCTGATAATTTCCTCATTGCTGCCGCCTATGTTCGCTTAAATATGAAAAAAGCGGCGATTAAGCATATAAAATCTGCTATGAATAAGAATTATTCACTAGCTGAGGTTGCTAATTCACCGCTTTTTGATGATTTAAAAGAGGATCCTGAGTACCTAAAAATGTTGATAATAAATTAAAAGTATCTATTTTTTTATTTTCACTTGAGGATCCCAAGCAATTGAGAACTTATCACCATTAAGCTTAAAGTGAATATTAATAATCACATTGTCAGTTTCAGTTACGCCTTCGGTGATTACTGCCTTATAAGTCACTTGCGCCTTATTTTCTGTTGATACCTGATGTAAATCAAAACGATTTTGCAGAATGTTTTTCCATTTGAACTTCGCTTTGTTGCTTTCACTGTCACCATTGTTCCATGGTTGTAGCGAACAGGTCACAGTATCACCGTCGCTCATTTCAAAAGGCGGGGTTATTTTATCTTCACCGGCGCTGTCTGACGAGTAGTAAAAATAAGTTAACTCTTGTTCTTCAGTTAGATAAGTTACTTTTCGGCCTTTGCCATTAAATTGGTGGGCAACATCACCATTATTAATGTCGTTAGCCAGTTTGCTAAAATCCATATTGACAAAAAAGGTGTGATTTTCTGATGGTGCTTGGGTGGCTGTCTGCTCAGTGCTCATGTTGTTGATCCTTGGCTTTTTATTAGTTATTAGCTTTTAGTTATTAAATCTCAATTATCAGTGCTCAGTTATTTATTGAAACTTATTGGCTCTTAGAACTTTACGCCTAAAAAAGATCGTCTGCTATGGAAAATGTTTTACCTAAGCTGAGGCAATAAGTCGATATTTTCTGAGTTAAGTGTTGAATGACGCAATTTATCGGCAACACTATTGCTTAATAACTTAACAATCAACAAGATATAAAGCAATAGCGCGTAGATACTAGTCATTACTGTTACTTAAGTTGCAGCATAAAGTCTTGTAAGCTACTCGCGTGTTCAGCATTCAGTTAACCTACTGTGATGAATATTATCCTGAATAACTGTAAAGCTATTGAGATACTTTACTGAAAGAACTGAGTATTTTTGAAAAAAAGTTATTGATTGATTCGGTAAAATGAAAAAGTGGGTTTTGCTGCCTTGAGGGGGCGGAAGCCATAATATCTAACCAATGATTTTGTTCCAATAAAGCAATAGTAATAATTTTTGTCGGCATGATTTTTTTTTGCTGATTAGGCTTAGTGTTTACGGTTGTTTGCTTTGTTTTTTTTCCTGTCGATTGTTCACTTTTTTCATCAGTATGTTTGGTGGTAAAATCGTATGAACAGGCGTCAATTTCTTCGAAGTTAAAATCCATTGGCAGTGGGTTAGGGCGAGTGGCGCCAGATTTATAATATTCACGCATAATCTTCATATAACGTATAAATGACTTTGGTACGCTCATACATCTCTCCGGTCTATAGCTGTTCACAATTATTATTTGCTTATGTTGATATTTTATTGCTAATAACAGGCTGTAACTTGTGCTTTGATTTTGTCGCAATGGATTCGATAAACTTGCTCGGTTGACAAAATATGCTGGCTACATGAGTCATGAAAAGTAAGCAAAGCTTGATTCAGCGATTGTTATTATATCTTTGCCATATCATAGCTATAGGGCAGATATCATGGCCATTACACGATATTACACGGCCGGTGAAACATTGTGCACTTGTAGTGGTTTTGTAGAAAATGGCTAGAGGAATAAGTGCTGAGCTAGCTTTGTCTAACAGCGGGTGATGACTTAACGCCGTTTATTACTTTATTGATTTTCTGACCGAAACAGAGAAAAGTTTTACAATAACTCAATCACATGATGAGCATAAAATAATGCGGTGTTATTGCCGATACTAAAAAGAATAGCCATTGTATAATTCAATAACTGCTGTATTATTAAGATAATTGAAAAAAATGGCTTGCTTGTGTCTTTTAATTTCCTCAAAACATTAATGGTATTACTGCTATGTTTGACCTTTGTTGGTCAATCGATGGCGAGTGCTGCTATGTCTTGTCATATGATGAGTATGTCGGGAATGAAGATGCAAAACCAAGGCAATGCTGTGATGGATCATAGTACACATAACATGGCGAATAGTTCAGTAGTTGATGCTGAAGAATCGTCAGAAGATTGTTGTGTTAAATCATGTGATTGCTTTACTGGTGGCTGCTCAAATGTTGCGGCGTTAATGAAAAGCGCTGGTAATTACGCGGTTTTTTCCTCAGCTAAAATATTTACTTCTTCTCGTTTGATACCAAGTCAAAAACCTTCATCACTCTATCGCCCGCCAATATTAAGCTAAATACAGCATAGTTGTGTCCAAAATTTGGCACATTTTTATAAAATTATCTGTATTAGGCTTTTTTTGGTTGCTGAGTTTAACGAACATATGCTCAAGTGCTATCAAAATAACCTAATTAATTAAAGTCGTTAATTAATCCCTATTGGGGCGGTTATGTATTCAAATAAATTTACCTTAAAGTTTGTCGCTATTTTAGCCTTAGTGTTTGTTATTGCCAGTTGTTCAGATAAAACTACCGCAGAAAATAGTGCTAAAACGTCGAGTGTTCAGCCTGAAACCATTCATTTTGACGTCTATAAAAGTCCCACTTGTGGCTGCTGTGAAAAGTGGCTTAATCACCTCCATGACAGTGGTTTCGAATCAAAAATTCATAACTTTGAAGATTTTTCAGGGCTTAAAGCAGAGCAAGGTATTGCGCCTCGATATCGTTCTTGCCACACCGCTATTTCACAAAATGGCTATGTTTTTGAAGGTCATGTGCCAGCCAAGTATATTCAGCAATTTTTAGCAGAAAAACATGCTAATAATATTATCGGTTTGTCAGTTCCCGCTATGCCTGTTGGTACGCCAGGTATGGAAGTTGATGACAAGTTTCAGCCCTATAGAATTTTACTGTTGAAAGCTGATGGCAGCTATGAAATTTATGCCAGTATCCAGTCGTATCAGGAACAATTCTAATGACTACCCTTAACAAAATTACTCAGTTTGGCATCAAGGTTAATGTCGGCATCATTGCCTTGACTATTTTTTCGGCCAGCGCTGCACAAACTATGATGGCTAGCGCTGATACCGCTTTATCTTTTAAGCAGGCGATTAATCTAGCGCAAAAAAATGACCCATGGTTAACGGGTAATATTCATCAACAAAAAGCACTTGAGTCAATGAGTGTGGCTGTTGGTACATTACCAGATCCTACCGTTTCTATCGGCTTAGCTAATTTACCCACCAACGGATTTGATTTTGGTCAAGAAGGCATGACCCAAGCCAAGGTCGGAATAACACAAATGTTTCCGCGTGGAGAAACGCTGAAATTCAAAAGCCAACAACTTAAATTGCAAAGTGAAATGTTTCCGCAACAACGATTGGATCGAGAGTCGAAGGTGGCGGTTACGGTAGGAAGCTTATGGTTAGATGCTTATCAAGTTCAGCAAAGCATTGCTTTAATTGAAAGAAATAAAGCGTTATTTGAACAGTTAGCCGATATTGCAAAAGCTAGCTACTCATCAGCGGTTGGGAAAACTCGGCAACAAGATATTGTGAGAGCACAATTGGAGCTTACCCGTTTGGAAGAACGGTTAGACAAGCTAGGTCAACAAAAAAATCGTTTTGAAGGCATGTTATTACAGTGGTTAACGCAGATCTCTGACGATAATGGTGCAACAGAAGATGTATCATTGGCGGCAAAATTTTCTTTGCATAATATTTTATTAAGTGAAGAGTTACCGAAAATAGCACTGATTAATCATCAGCTGGTATATCAAGAGAATTGGTTACAGTCTAATGACCTTGTGCCCTACTTTGCTAAGCACCCAGCGGTTGTGGCAATAGATAAGAAGGTAAAGGCAACTAAAACGGGTATTACCTTGGCTAAGCAAAAATACCAACCACAATGGGGGGTTAATGCCAGTTATGGTTATCGCGCCGATGATCCTATGGGCAATAGTCGAGCCGACTTGTTTTCGGTTGGCGTATCATTCGATCTGCCTATATTTACTGAAAATCGACAAGATAAAGAAGTGCAATCAGCGATATCGACTACCGAAGCGGTAAAAACAGAAAAGTTACTTTTACTGAGAAAATTTATCAGTGCTTACGCCAGTTCTAAAGGTCGCTTACAGCGCTTAAAAAGTCGACAACAACTCTACAAGTCAAAATTATTGCCTCAAATGTACGATCATGTCGACGCTGCGTTAACCGGATATACCCATGATGATGGAGATTTTACCGAGGTGGTGCGTTCACGTATTGCAGTGTTAAATGCTGAAATAGATGATTTAGCTTTGAACGTTGAAGAACAAAAAATATTGTTAGAGCTTAACTATTTACTCATTGGCAGTATTGATACGCCAATAAGTAAAAATAAGATAGATGTGATCAATAACGGTGAATATGTCACGACTTTTGATGCCGTTAATTTTGGAGAAGAAAAATGAGCGCCGGTAGTTTAAAGAGTAATACTAAAGCCATTATCGCAGGTGTGATCATCGGGGGTATGCTGACCTTTGGCGCTTACATTTGGTTAATACCATCTGGAAATGAACAGATGGCAAGCGCAACATCTACAGAGAAACAGCCTTTGTATTGGGTTGCACCTATGGACGCTAATTACCAACGCGATAAGCCCGGAAAATCACCTATGGGCATGGATTTGGTGCCGGTATATGAGGATGATGGTAACGGCCCTGATGAAGGTCCTGGTACTATTCGAATTTCATCTAATGTGATCAATAATTTGGGCGTTCGTACCACCAAAGTGAGTTATAAATCACTACATACTGAAATTAATACCGTTGGCTATGTCGCTTACAACGAAGATAAATTAGTTCATATCCATCCAAGGGTGCAAGGCTGGATTGAAAAACTATATATTAAATCTGTTGGCGACCCAGTCGAAAAAGGTCAGCCGTTATACGATATTTATTCGCCGGAGTTAGTGAATGCTCAAGAAGAGTTATTGCTCGCATTAGCGCGTAACAACAAACAATTAATCAGTGCTGCTGAAAATCGATTAATGGCACTACAACTACCTAAATCGGCAGTTGAAAAGTTAAAGAAAACGAGAAAGTCTCAGTCAAACATTACCTTTTATGCACCGCAAAAGGGTGTCGTTGAAAACCTAAACATACGTGAAGGTTTCTTTGTTAAGCCCGGTTCAACGCTTATGTCGATTGGCGACTTATCTGAAGTTTGGGTTGAAGCTGAAGTATTTGAACGACAAGCAGGACAAGTAAAAACCGATACCCCCGTCACTATGACGCTTGATTATTTACCGGGTAAAACGTGGACAGGGCAAGTTGATTATATTTATCCAACACTTGATGCTAAAACCCGTACTGTCAAAGTTCGCCTACGTTTCAATAATGATAATGGCGATTTTAAACCGAATATGTTTGCACAAATTGCCATTCATACTACGGGTAATGAAAGTGCCTTACTTATTCCTAAAGAAGCGCTGATTAGAACGGGTAGCCAAGACCGGGTTGTGCTCGCACTTGGGCAAGGAAATTTTAAATCGGTGGCGGTAACCGTCGGACGCTACGATAGTGAAAGTGTTGAAATAGTTGCAGGCCTGAGTGAAGGAGAAGAGGTTGTTAGCTCCGCGCAGTTTTTACTGGATTCAGAATCAAGCAAATCATCAGATTTTAAACGTATGAATCATGATGATGTTAGACAAAATGATGCCGTACCAACGTCGGTGTGGGTCGCCGCTAAAATTCAAAGTTTAATGGAAGGTCATAAAATGTTAACGCTAGTGCATGATGCTATTCCTGAATGGGATTGGCCTGAAATGACCATGGATTTTACGGTCAGCGATTCAGTCGATTTTTCTTTACTTAATCAAGGTCTTAGTTTGCACGTTGAAGTAACAAAAACTGCGGCAGGCGACTACCAAGTCAGTAATATTCATATCCCTGATACGTTAACAGATGATTCTAGCCCTATGGTCGGCATGGATATGAGCAAAGGCAGTAAAACAAGTGCCGTTATACCTTCTGCAACCGTAACCGGCACCATCAACTCCTTAATGATTGATCACGGTATGATCAACATCAGTCGCTCCGCCATTGAAAAATGGCATCGAGAGGCGGCAACCGTTGATTTTATTGCCGGTGACGGCGTGAGTTTATCAAAGCTTAGCCAAGGTATGTTGGTGAAATTTACCTTCGAAATTCGCGATGACAACTTTGTTATTGTTGAAATTTCTCCACTAGCCAATGATGGAACATCAATAGGCGCTTCAAGCGATGAAGTGCCTGTTGTTGATCACTCAAGCCACCAATAAAGGAGCTAAATACTTATGATTGCTTCTATTATTCGTTGGTCGGTCGGTAATCGATTTTTTGTCTTACTGGCAACGTTTTTACTGGTCGCAGCCGGTTTATATTCGGTTAATAAAACCCCGATTGATGCTTTGCCTGATTTGTCTGATGTGCAAGTGATAATAAAAACCAGTTATCCAGGGCAAGCACCACAAGTGGTTGAAGATCAAGTAACGTATCCAATGACCACGGCGATGTTGTCTGTACCCGGTGCGGTGACTGTGCGTGGTTACTCTTTTTTCGGTGATTCCTATGTTTATGTGATTTTTGATGAAGACACTGATTTATATTGGGCACGTTCACGGGTACTTGAATATTTAAGTCAAGTCGCCCCTAATTTACCCAGTGATGCTAAGCCGCAATTGGGTCCTGATGCAACGGGTGTCGGTTGGGTCTATTTATATGCCTTGGTCGATAAAACCGGTCAGCATGATTTAAGTCAGTTACGTAGTATCCAAGATTGGTTTTTAAAGTTTGAACTGCAAACTGTGCCAGGGGTTTCTGAAGTTACCGTGCTTGGCGGTATGGTTAAGCAATATCAAGTCAGGGTCAATCCAGATAAGTTAAGAGCTTTTGGTATTCCTTTATCGCTCATTCAAACCGCGATTAAACAAGGCAACCAAGAAATAGGCGCCTCGGTCATTGAAATGGCAGAAGCAGAATATATGGTTCGAGCTACGGGTTATATCAAAGGTGTTGAGGATCTTGAGCATATTCCACTAGGGGTTAACCAAAATGGTACGCCATTATTGTTAAAAGATGTCGCTGATATTGGCATTGGTCCTCAAATGCGTCGTGGTATTGCCGAGCTGAATGGTGAAGGGGAAACCGTTGGCGGTATTGTGGTGATGCGTTTTGGCGAAAATGCCCAACAAGTCATCAAGCGTGTGAAAGCAAAGCTTGAAAAACTTAAGGCTGGACTGCCTGACGGTGTTGAAATTGTGCCTGTCTATGATCGTTCTGCCTTGATAGAGCGTGCTGTCGATAACTTGGCTTATAAGCTATTAGAAGAATTTGGCGTTGTCGCTTTGGTTTGCATTATTTTCCTGTTCCATGTTCGCTCGTCTTTAGTCGCGATCGTGAGTTTGCCAGTCGGCATTTTAACCGCATTTATTGTCATGCATATGCAAGGGCTCAATGCCAATATTATGTCATTGGGCGGTATTGCTATTGCCATTGGAGCGATGATTGATGGTGCTATCGTGATGATAGAAAATATGCATAAGCATATGGAACGCCTCACTGCTCAAGGCAAAACCCTTACTAATGAAAACCGTTGGCAAGTGGTGATTGAATCGGCCAGTGAAGTCGGGCCAGCGTTATTTTTTAGCTTGTTAATCATTACGGTGAGTTTTATTCCGGTATTTACCCTAGAAGCACAAGAAGGGCGTATGTTTGCGCCGCTGGCTTTTACTAAAACTTATGCCATGGCGGCATCAGCGGCATTGGCAGTTACTTTAGTGCCGGTGCTTATGGGCTATTTTATTCGCGGTAAAGTGTTACCAGAACACAAAAATCCGGTTAATCGATTTTTGACCTTCATTTATATTCCGGCCTTAAAAACGGTATTACGTTTTCCTAAAGCCACTTTACTTGCAGCATTAGGTGTACTGGCTATTGGACTCTATCCGCTAGATAAAATGGGCAGTGAGTTTATTCCGCCACTCGATGAAGGTGATTTAATGTATATGCCGACCACCTATCCTGGCATCTCGATAGGGCAAGCACGGCAGCTGCTACAACAAACCGATAAGTTAATCAAAACCGTGCCGGAAGTTAAAACCGTATTTGGTAAAGTTGGTCGCGCAGAAACCGCAACGGATCCAGCGCCATTAACTATGATTGAAAGCTTTATTCAGTTTAAACCACAAGATCAATGGCGTGAGGGAGTAACGACAGAAAGCTTGAAAAAAGAATTAGATGCACTGGTAAAACTTCCGGGCGTTACTAATGCTTGGGTGATGCCGATTAAAACGAGAATAGATATGTTAGCAACGGGCATAAAAACCCCTGTTGGAATAAAAATATCGGGTCCTAAGCTGGATGTTATTCAAGATATAGGTAAGCAAATTGAAGAAGTTTTAGTTAATGTGCCTGGCACCGCTTCAGTGTACTCAGAGCGTGTGGCAGGTGGTCGTTATGTCAAAGTTGATATCCAACGTGCTAAAGCGGCACGTTATGGGCTAAATATTGCTGAAATACAGCAAGTTGTAGCGACAGCTATCGGTGGCATGAATGTTACTCAAACGGTTGAAGGTTTGGAACGTTATCCGGTCAGTTTACGCTATCCACAAGATTATCGTGACTCTCCTGAACAGTTATCATTATTGCCCATTGTTACGCCTAATGGTCAACGAATTTCACTCGGTGACGTTGCTGATGTCTTTATTGAGGATGGTCCTCCGGGTATAAAGTCTGAAAATGCTCGCTTAAATGGCTGGGCATTTGTCGACATTGATGGTGTAGATATTGGTAGTTATGTGATTGACGCACAAAAAATTGTCGCTGATAAACTGAAATTACCGGCGGGTTATTCCATTACTTGGGCAGGCCAGTACGAATATATGGAACGCGCTAAAGCTAAATTGGCTTATGTGGTGCCACTAACGTTATTTATCATCATAGTGTTACTGTATTTAAACTTTAGAAATATGGTTGAAGTCGCGATGATCATGGGCACGTTACCACTGGCTATGGTAGGCAGCATCTGGTTAATGTACTTAGAAGGCTTTAACTTTTCGGTGGCGGTTGGTGTCGGCTTTATTGCGCTGGCGGGGGTTGCGGTTGAGATCGGCGTTATTATGTTGGTTTATTTAAACCAAGCCTATCAAGCAATGCTTAACGACCATCATGAGCAAGGTCTTACAACCACTAAGGCTGATGTACTGCAGGCAGTATTAGAGGGGGCAGGTATGCGTGTTCGTCCCGTTATGATGACCGCAGCCGCGATTATTGTCGGCTTATTACCTATTTTATATGGTACAGGCACAGGTTCAGAAGTGATGAGTCGTATTGCCGCGCCTATGGTTGGCGGTATGTTGAGTGCGGTAATATTGACCTTACTTGTTTTGCCTGCGCTGTTCTATCTATGGCGTTGCTCAGCAATAAAAAACACAATGTCACGGGCCTAAGTGGATGAAAGTATTAAAAATAAGTCGCAAATTTCATCGCTGGTTAATGTTGTTTTTAGGGATACAATTTTTGATTTGGTCAATATCAGGCGCCTATATGGTGATATTTGATATTGACTATATTCATGGTGATAGCTTGGTGGTAAATCACCAAAACAGCATTGATGTCGCTAAAATTTCTTATCCTCTGTCGGCATTACGTCAACAGTATCCTGATGCAAAACATATAGCGGTAGAAAATTTTATTGACCAGGTGGTATATCGTTTTACTGCCTTTGATAAAAAGTACCTTGTTGATGCGTTTAACGGCGAGCAGCTTTCGCCGTTAAACGCCAAGGATGCCAAGCGCGCAGCAAAATATTATTACAGTGGCACCGGCGAGATTGTGGAAATTGAGCTGATCAGTGAAAATCCACCATTTGAGCTGAGCCCTCGCACTTTACCGGCTTGGCGAATTAATTTTGATGATTTTGGCAGCCCATCACTTTACGTTTCAGCGCAAACCGGTAAGTTGGTCGGTAAACGTCATGAGTTTTGGCGTACGTTTGATTTGATGTTTAGTTTGCATGTGATGGACTATGAAGATGAAGACCCAAGCAACCAATTGTTGTTTTGGTTTGCCATATTTGCCTTGCTTGCCGCCATTTTCGGCGCGGTGCTGAGTTATTTGGTTATTTTTAAAAGTAACAAAGCCGATGTTGCTAAACAAAGTATCGGGGGCGGATTTAATGTTGCTGATTAAAAAATTACATAAGTGGCTGTCATTATTAGTTGGCATACAATTATTACTTTGGCTTGGCACGGGCTTGTTTTTTAATTTGATGGATCATCAAAAGGCATCAGGTAATCAATATCGTCAAAAAACTGTGCCAGTACATGTTGATATGGCTCGCCTTATTGAGCCTCAGCTTGTGCTGTCAAAATCTAAGCCAGTGGTGTCTTTAAAGCAAATATCATTATTAGCACAACCCTATTATTTACTCACGCATCAAAATACGCTTTATCGTCATTTAAAAAACAACTATTCCTTGGTGCATGCTTATAGCGGTGAACCGACAGTGATTAATGACGTTATGGCGGGAAAACTGGCGCAGTCCTCATATAAAGGTCAGGGCGTAATCAAAAACATCATCAAGTTATCACCGCCATACGATGATATACCGCGTGAAAAAAATGACGTTTGGCAAATCAATTATAACGATGAGGTTAACACCAGTGTTTATGTTGATGTCGGCTCAGGTCGCATTATTAAACACAGTAATGATGATAAGCGCTTCGCCGATATTTTCTTTATGCTGCACTTTATGGATTACGGCAGCGAAGGAAGTTTCAATAATGTCCAAATCATTGTTTTTGCTATTTTCACTTTATTCTTTAGCTTTACTGGCTTTATTTGGGCCATTGAGTTGGGCTTAAATGGCCAATATAAGCTTAGCTTTACGCGTAAGAAGCGTAAGTTAGCGTTGTTTGATAAAGATAACCAAGCGATTGGCAGCTTTGAAGTGACAACTAACAGTAACTTGCTCGATGGTTTAGCTGCACATGACATTGCTTTGTCTTCAACGTGTGGCGGCGTTGGTACTTGTGGGCAATGTAAAGTACAGCTTAACCATAACACTAAAATCACTTCGGCGGATCATAGCCACTTTAACGATGAACAACTCAAGCAAGGTTTTCGCTTGGCTTGCCAACATAATGTAAGTGAAGTTGGGCAGCTAACATTGCTTGATGTTACGCAAGCAAAAAAGCACTTATTGGAACTAACCCATAGCGAATTTATCAGCCCATTTATCAAAGAGCTGAGGTTCAAAGTTGTTGGTGACTATCGTTTAAGGTTTCGCGCGGGAGCTCATATGCGCTTTTTTATTCCTGCAGCTAGAGGGGTATCTATTCCTCAGCGTTTACCTGAAGAGTTAAAGCCACATTGGCATCATATTGAGCATTTGGAATATCAACATAACGCCTGTAGTCGAAGTTATTCATTAGCGAACGGTGATGGTCAAAGCGCGGATGGTGCTGAAGAGTTAGTGTTTACTATTAAAATACAAAATGCCGCAAATAATAGTGTATTACCCGGGGTGGGCTCAAGTTATCTCTGTAATTTGGCTCAAGGCCAAACAATAGAAGCTGTTGGCCCGTTTGAAGATTTTTATGCAAAATCGAACAGTAATAAAACCATGGTACTCATTGGGGCAGGTTCAGGTATTGCTCCGCTTAAATCGATACTCGAGGAACAGTTGTTAAATACTGATAAAGACCCCTTGGCTAAAAGGTCTATTTATTTCTTTTATGGCGCGAGAGCAGAACAAGACTTGTTATATTGCCATGAGTTTTTTCAACTATCAAAACAGTACCCACAATTCAAATATTTTCCAGTGCTATCTCAACCCTCTGGAGATTGGACGGGAGCTAGGGGCTATACGCAAGAATTGTTGAATAGCCACTTGGAAGCTATTAATCAACTTAATCGTTTGGAATTTTATCTTTGCGGCCCAGCAAAAATGATGACAGACACCATGAAGTTATTACAAGAAAAACATGTCGATGCGAGCAATATCGCCTTTGACCAATTTACCCAGTAAACCATTAATTTTATTAACTTAGGAATAAAGTACGAAAACGGTAATAACATTAGATTTAGTGCCAGTGTTGATTGATTAAATATATTGGACAAATAACAACAGGAAGAATCATGATAAAAGTTAAATTAGCTATAATATTTGTATATGTCATTAGTGTTTTTTTCACTAGCTTTAGTATTGCGCATGAGACTAAATCTAGTTCAGTAGAGCAACCGTCAAGGTTTATCGGTATTCAGTCTGCGCCTGGGCAGGTGGTTAGACAATTTCATCAGGCATTGAAAGCCGGAGATAAAATAACAGCGAGAAAATTATTAGCAGATGACGTGTTGATTTTTGAAGGTGGTGGCGTTGAGCGCTCAGCCGATGAATATGCCCATCACCATATGTTATCAGATATGAAATATCTAGCTGCCATAGACAGCGAGTTACTAGAGCATAATGTTAAAGTTATGGCTAATAGTGCGGTTTCAATGTCGCGTAGTAAAACGACCGGCACATACAAAAACAAAGCGCTAAATTATCAAGCTATGGAAACTATAGTGCTAGAAAAGCAACTCGATGAATGGAAAATAGTACGTATTCATTGGTCAAACTAAACAATAAGTCATTAACTTCCCTTTGTTGTTGGTTAACGTTTATTGCTAAAAATCATCATTAAAACACGGCTTAAAATTCAATTTACGATAATCACTTGACCTGTGTCTAGCACACAGGTGTAAGCTAGTTGTAGATTGTTTAATAACCTTTTTTTTGTGAGTGAGGACTTATGTCATGAGAGTAACCGAATTAGCTAATACGATGAATACCACGCCTGATACGGTGCGTTATTACACCCGTATTGGACTTATTTCGCCAATGAAAAATCTTGACAATGGCTACAAAACTTATAACAAAGCAGTACAGCAAAGGCTTAAATTTATTTTAAGTGCGCGGCAACTGGGCTTTGCGGTGGATGAAATTAAAGAGATCTTATCCGAAGCGGATAAAGGCCATACGGCATGTCCTTTAGTCAGGGAGATTGTCGAACATCGTTTGGCTGAAACAGAAAAGCAATTTCAGGCGGCGTTGCTATTAAGAGAGAAACTAAGAAAAGCGGTCAGTGATTGGCAGCGTAAACCTGATAAGGCTCCGTCTGGTCATATGATATGCCACCTTATTGAAGGGGAAGTCGTTGATGTTATTGACACTGCAGGAGAGCGAGATGAGTAAATTATCAGAAAATACTATTCAGACTGCTAGCCAAGAGTTGATTATTGACGGTGCAAGTTGTGCAAGCTGTGTTGGCAAAATTGAAAAAGCGTTACGGGCAGTCGCCGGCGTTGAAAGTGCCGCAATGAATTTTGCTTTAAGAACGGCACAGGTAACTGGTGATGTTGAGGCCGATAGCCTTATTAAGGCGGTTGAATCTATTGGTTACAATGCAAAAAGCACCAATGAAGCCAGTGATGATGAGCTGTTAGATGAGAAAGAAATCGCCGATGAAAAATACTACTCATCACTATTAAAGCAAATGTGGCTTGCGCTAGGTCTTGGTATCCCGCTGATGATTTATAGTTTGGCCGGTGGCCCGATGACCGTTGACACCACGTTAGAGCGAATAGTTTGGTTATTTATTGGCATGCTGTGCCTTGGTATTATGTACTTTGCCGGTAAACATTTTTACCTCGGTGCTTGGAAATCTTTTATCAATCATAGCGCCAATATGGATACCTTAATTGCCTTAGGAACTGGCACTGCTTGGATTTATTCAATGATTGTAGTGCTCTTTCCGCTAGCGTTACCTGAAATGGCACGGCATGTATATTTTGAAGCCACAGCAATGATTATCGGCCTGATTAATTTAGGCTTAGCGTTAGAAGTGAAAGCGAGAGGGCGAACCAGTGAAGCGATTAAACGCTTACTTGGATTGCAAGCAAAAACAGCGCGGGTCGTTCGTGTTATTGACGGCAAAGAACAAGAAATTGATATCGCGATTGCCGACGTGAGCCTTAACGATATCGTTCGCGTTCGCCCGGGTGAAAAAATCTCGGTAGATGGCATTGTTGTGCAGGGGTGCACCTCGATTGATGAGTCGATGTTGACCGGTGAACCTATGCCGGTGGAAAAAAGTGCAAACGACGAAGTCGTGGCTGGCACATTAAATAAGTCAGGTTCAATTTTATTTAAAGCAACGCGTGTTGGCAAAGACACCGCTTTAGCACACATTATCAATATGGTGAAAAGAGCGCAAAACTCTAAGCCACCGATAGGTCGTTTAGCTGATGTTATCTCCGGCTATTTTGTTCCGGTTATCATGATTACTGCTATTGTCAGTGCACTCGCTTGGCTCAATTTTGGTCCTGATCCCGCACTTGCATTTGCCGTGGTTTCTGCCACCACAGTGTTGATTATTGCTTGCCCTTGTGCCTTGGGTTTAGCAACACCAATGTCAGTGATGGTGGGGGTTGGTAAAGCAGCTGAAGCTGGGGTGTTAATTCGCAATGGTGAAGCACTACAAAGTGCATCGAAAATTACCGCCATGGTCTTGGATAAAACCGGCACCATCACAGCGGGGGCACCAAGTATCACTGATATAATTATTACCGATAAAGCTTATAGCGAAAATGATCTTTTAACGCTAGCCGCTAGTATTGAAAGTGGCTCAGAACATCCGTTGGCAGAGGCCATTGTTGATTCTGCTCTTGAGCAAGGTATAGCGCTTGAAAGCGTGAGTGATTTTCATGCCATTACCGGACAAGGTGTGCAAGCTACTATCAAGGGGCAGCAATTGCTTTTTGGTAATCAAAAATTAATGTTGAGTAACAAGGTTGCACTCAATGATTCGGTTGCCAAGGCACAACAACTAGCTGATGAAGCCAAAACGCCAATGTATCTGGCAATTGATAAGAAATTAGCTGCCATTATCGCGGTCTCAGATGCTATCAAAGAAGACTCGGTTTCAGCCATCAAAAGATTGCAAGCCAACGGTATTCGCGTGGTTATGTTGACCGGTGATAATAGTGCAACAGCACATGCAGTGGCTAAAAAAGTTGGCATTAATGAGGTATTTGCTGATGTTATGCCCCAAGACAAAGCGAATAAAGTGGCTGAATTGCAAGCACAAGGAGAAATTGTTGGCATGACCGGAGATGGCATCAATGATGCGCCAGCACTGGCTTTAGCGAATGTCGGTTTTGCGATTGGCACAGGAACCGATGTCGCGATTGAAAGTGCTGATATTACCCTGATGCGAGGTTCATTGCATGGGCTGGCTGATGCGATTGCAATTAGTAAAGCGACGTTACGCAATATTAAACAAAACCTCTTTGGTGCTTTTATTTATAACGTGGCCGGAGTGCCGTTCGCTGCCGGTGTACTTTATCCATTTTTTGGACTCTTGCTAAACCCGGTAATTGCCGGAGCGGCAATGGCATTTTCGTCATTAACCGTCGTGAGTAATGCCAATCGCTTAAGATTATTCAAGCCGAAAGAGCATTAGCATTACGTTTAAGTAATAGCAAAGAGGAGAATTTGAAATGATGATAATTAATTTAATGGGTTTGCTACTTATCGCACTCATTGTCTGGTGGTTCTGGTTATATAAACCGAGCAATGTGGTTGATGCTAGCGCAGAAAACATCACCATTGTTGTGAATAATGGTGTCTACCAACCATCAAGAATAAAAGTAGCGCTAGGCAAGAAAACGACATTACAGTTTTTGCGTAAAGATGCGAGTTCTTGTGCCGCTACCGTATTGTTTCCTGATTTTGACATTAGCGAAGAGCTGCCGCTAGAGGCCACTAAATCAGTATTGCTGCCAGCTATGTCAGCGGGAGAATACCTATTTCATTGTCCAATGAAAATGTATACTGGTACCTTAGTTGTTGAATAAAATGTTTAGTTTGGCGTTGAACTACACCTGTTTCTAACATTTTTACTGCGGTGGTGTCATGGCAAGAGCAGAAAACTGCTCGTAATTAACAGAGAAATAAATCGGCTTTATGGCGCCTAATTGACAATAAAGAGTAAAATAACGAGTAAAGCCTAATGATGTGATAAATCGAATAATTATCACAAACTAAGTTTACTCATTCTTACCAACATCCCCTAGTGTTTGCTATTTATCGCTGCCTAGCATATTTTAGCAAATAATTATCGACCGTATTAAACGGACAGTACTTTTCTTCAGGACAATTATTATGAATTTAGATAAATCGACCAAGCGTATCGCAAAGAAAGTGAAAAATGGTTTTCAGGGCTATCCGCAAATTACCTTAGCTTATTTCGGTAAATCGGAAAGCTGTGCGACCGAGGTAGTGGTGAGTTTTATTTTCGAAGAGGGGGCGAGTGTCCAAGAAGAAAAATTTTCCAGTAGCAGCGATGTCAGAAAAGATGAAACCATTCAAACCACATTAGTAAAAATTATTGAGCGGGCAGATGCTAAAACCGTAGTAGAAATTGCCGGTGTTAGCGTTATTAAATAATACTATAGGTAAAAAGGGCAACGCTGACTATGTTGTTCGGTCAAAATTACGTTGGTTTTAATAATCATTTGTTGTGCGTTCACCGTGCTTATAAAAGGACTTATTTTGAATAAGCCATTTCATTTATCTTTTGTTGTGCCTGACTTACGTTTGACTCAAGCATTTTATATTAATATTTTAGACTGTAAAAAAGGTCGCGATACTGGGCAATGGCTAGACATAATTTTCTTTGGCCATCAGCTCACATTACATCAAGAAAGTACAACCATGGCGGCACAAGCGATTGACCATTTCGGTGTCATCCTAAATCAAAGAGAATGGTTATCACTCATAACAAAGCTCAAGACTGCCAATATAGCGTTTGAACTGGAGCCAAGTGAAAAGCTTAACGACGATAATAGCCAAGCGGGTAAGTTTGCGGTAAAAGATCCTGCTAATAATTTACTTGAGTTTAAATTCTATCAACCCGCATCGATAAATAGCTGATATTATCTAAGCTGAACTTGGTTTTAGCAGCAGTGACGCTGCTAGGCAATTCGAAAATATCTCTAATTAAATTATTAACACGATAATATTAGATAACCTGAGTTCAGACTATCTAAACAATAAACTTTTCAAGCAGTAATTGCTGTTGGTTAACTTCATCAACAAGCGTTTCGTTGTTGCGTACTTGTTCGAGAGAAAAATCACCCACTTGCAGACTAATATCATTAATATGAGTGGTGTTTTTGTTAATTTCTTCGATCACCACGCTTTGTTCTTCGATGGCAGCGGCAATTTGGATGTTCCGGTCCATAATGTCTTTCACGGCACTAGAAATATCTTCTAACGCTTGATTGGCTATTTGTGTATTGCCGACACAAGCGTCCGCTTTATCACGGCTTGCGTTCATCGATACTTGCACTTGACTGGAGGATTGCTGAATTTGCTCAATCATGGTCTTAATTTCTGTCGTTGATTGCTGTGTGCGCGAAGCTAAAGTACGAACTTCATCAGCGACCACGGCGAAACCTCGCCCTTGTTCACCCGCTCTGGCGGCTTCAATCGCGGCATTTAGTGCCAGTAAGTTGGTTTGTTCGGCGACACTATTAATAACCGACAGGACTTGTTCAATGTTATTGCTATACTCTGCCAGTTGATTCGATAACTCTTGCGAGGACGAGATAGCTTGTGAAAGTCCAACGACATCACTACTGGTTTTGTTAAATAGTGCTTTACCTTCTTCAGTACGTTCATTGACTGAGGAGATCGAGGTCGCAGCGTCTTGCGCACTCGAGGCGATATCCATTGACGTTTGGCTCATTTCATTCATTGCTGTGGCTAACCCCTCGACTAGCACGCCCTGTTCTTGTAACTGGACGCTTGATTCACTGGCAAGTTGTTTTGCGCTATTACTGTTATTAACCACGATATCGGCTTTGTGTTTTATGTCTTTTATCAGTTGTTGCATACTGACTAAAAATTCGTTGAAATTTTCTGCTACTGCACCACATTCATCTTTATTGCTAATAGTTAAGCGTTGGGTTAAGTCACCACCACCTGAAGCAATTTCAGCTATGGCAGACTCTAGAGCACCCAATGGCAATAGTAACCTTTTCGCTAGTAGCCTTAACAGAAATATACACAGTGCAATACCGATAAGAGAAAATAAAATATTTTGCTTGGTGAGATAAGTTAATGATTGATAAACCTTATCTTTTTCTAATAATACACCTAGATACCAATCCATGCCAAACTCTTGCTTCATCGGATAAAAGTAGATGAGTTTATTGATACCTTCATGCTCTATTTCAAGCAGTTTAGTAGCGTTTTTTGGTGGTGTATTGTAAATAGCACCAGTGTTTTTTCCGTTTAATTGTGCGTTAGGGTGAGTAATGATATTGCCACTTTCGTCGGCGATAAAGGCAAGACCAGTATTATTAAAATTAATGGTGTTGACACTTTTAGCTATATTGTTCAGGCTGAGATCGCCCCCTAAAACCCCTTGAAAATTTCCATCACTATAAATAGGACTTACCACGGATAGCAATAACTCGTTGGTGGCTGCATCGATGTAGGGTTTAGTAAATACAATATCCTTGCTTTTCTGCGCTAATTTGTACCAAGGGCGCTCTCGAAAGTCGACATTGGCCGGATTTACTCTATTTACATCATTGGATCGTAATTGACGTTCATTGGCTAACGTACCAAACATTAGAGAAAATTCTTGCTTTAAGGATGACAGCTCAATAGCGTTTTGAAAGCTCGCTGCTGAATAATTATTTTCAATAATATCTTTTACCACGTGTATTTGAGAGGCTTTGTTATTTAACCAATTACTGATGCTCTGAGTTAGCAAGGATGAGTTATCTTCGACATAAGCCTTAGTTTCTTTTTCTAGTGAATTACTGACCAATATATAACTGGATAGTGAAAGTAGAGAGAGGATGATAAATACGATGAGACCAGAAGCGACGGAAAATTTAGTTCTTATATTCATATTCTTGCCCGTACAATAAAATTTATATAACTATATTATATAGTCTACACTGAATAAAAAGTGTATGTTTAAAGTGATTTTTTATGATAAAAATTAACGGTTTTACTTGTTCTTTTATATTATGTTTATCCATTGCTAGCTCTGCCTGCTGGGGGCAGGAAGAGATAACACTGGAAAAATTAAAATTACAGCTTGAGATTTTGCAAAAGAAAATTGTGCAACTTGAAAAGCAGCAAATGATGGCCACCGATTCCTTAGAACAGGCAACACAAATTCGAGAGGAAAAAGTCAGTAAAATAACCAGCCAAAAAATAGAAAACTCCCAAACGACTAAAATATACGGCACTGTTCGTCCAACATTTGGTTATATTGATGAATCAGAAAATTCTAAGGCTGATGTTAGAGATGCGCTTTCGCATGCAGGTGTTAAAGTCACTAGTGAATTTGCTAAAAACTGGCGTGCGACGTTACATGGAGAATGGGGCATTGACCTCTCCAATAACGGTGATTTTGGTAAAGCTCGACAAGTCTATGTAGCGTTAGACAGTCCACTTGGACGTGTAGGTATCGGTAAGCAAAGGCCTGCACAATACCTTTTTATTGCTGAATATGTCGATATTTTTAACCATAGTAGCAGTCCTTTTGCCTATGACCCCGAAAGCTTGTTCTTTGTCGACAATTTACTGACTTATCAGGTTGAAAGCAATGGTTATACTTGGATAGCCGCAGCACAGTTTGACGGCGATAATGGCGATAATTATCGTGATTTACTTAATCTTGGTGTCAGTTATGATCACCAAGGTCTGCATGCTGCTTTTACTTATTTAACTCAGGATGCTAACACCAATGGCAGCACTATTGGTGAGGATGAGACGTATGCGGCGGCATTCGCTTATGACTTTGAGAGTGGCTTGTATTTAGCACTAGGCTATCAAGATAAAGCATATCAAAGGATAAATGGCGACCGTGATCGAAATGGTCACACGCTAGACTTATCAGCGGCTTATTGGTTAAGTAAATCCTATCGTTTAAAATTAGGTTATTTCGATTTTTCTGATGGTTTTGATGCTAGTAATAGTTATGATTTTAGTGGTTTTAACACCACACTAGAATGGCTACCCACACCATATTTAAGATTTCACCTCGAATATTTACAACGTGACTTTCAATATCTCACTGATTTCTCATCGATATCGATTGGCTTTCGTTATGATTTCTCTACGCAATGGGACTATTAACCGTGTTAGCTAACGTTATTTCATCCTGTCGTATTATAGGATTACTCGCGTGGTCATTGCTTTATTGTCAGGCGCTAAAAGCTAATGAAATCCATGAAGTGACCATACTAACCGATGATAGCTACCCGCCTTATTCCTATGTTGAAAATAGTCGTTTAAAAGGCATTTATGTTGATATGGTGCTTGCTGCCGCTGACTTGATGAAAAATAAATATAAAATTAAGTTAATTGCGGTGCCGTGGCAACGAGCGCTGATGGAGGTCAAAGACGGACATGTACTTGGAATATTACCGCCATATCAGCATATAACAGAGCGTGATTATATTTGGCCTTATTCGTTACCGCTAATGAGTGAAACCGTGGTGGCTTATTGTCATCAAGATATTAATATCTATGATTACTTTAGTGAATCAACTGTGCAAGTAACAAAGCCTCTAAATGTTGGGGTTAACGCTGGTTACATGATTTTGGGTGAAAAAATAGCTGCTGCGCTCGCGGATAATAAAATGGTTGTTTGGGAGAATAAAAGTACTCGTTCGAATTTATTAAAATTACATTTAAAGCGCATAGATTGTTATGTCAACGATAGGTTTTCAATTCAATCTGAACTAACAAAGCTAGGAAAACTGCGGGACTTAAATTTTGACGGCGTAGCTGAGTCGCTTGTGATTATGCGGCAAACCGCCCATATTGGTTATACGGATAGTGACGCTCATGACTTTGCATTTAAAAGTGACTTTATTTATCGTATGGATTCGGCGTTAGCTCAGATGAAAGCCTCTGCACAGTATCAGGGATTTATTAGCAAGTACTTGCCGCAGGTAAAGCCAAAAGTTAAATAAGCCATTACGTTAGAAAGAACGTTAATTGAGAAATACTATTTAACAGCATAGATAATAAGTATGTTGTCATGAGAACACGGTTACGAGTTAGTTCCCAAAATTGTCAGCGTTAACAAGAGTCATATTTACCCTAGTCTGGAGCTATTTTGCTGACAAGTATGATAAAATGTCAATATCTTAATCTTTGTAGCTTTAGCCATATTTTATGTCACTGAATAGTCATTGTTTTAGTTTCTTTGAGCATGATACAAGTCACCTTGACTTGCCTCGTAAATTTACCTTCCCATTTTATTATCAACCCCAACCACTCGCTGTATTGGCCGTGGAACAGTTGCAGCAACAGCTCGAAATGCAAGCTGATGTTATTGGCAATGAAGATAATACTGGCAAGATGTTTGGCGTACTGGTGGTTAAAAATAGTCAGCAACAATTAGGCTATTTGGCTGCTTATTCAGGGCAACTTGACGATCATATTAGCGATATTAACTTTGTGCCTTTCGTATCTGATATGCAATTGCAAGATACTATTTTTTTAGCTGAAAATCGTATTATTAACAATATTAACGCAGAAATTGAGCAATTAGAAAATAGCGAGCAGTTAAGCGCTATGAACTTTAAATTCAATCAGGCGAGCGAAACTTATCAGCAAAAACTATTAACGCAGCAGAGCTTGATGATAACAAGTCGTCAAGACAGAAAGCAGCAGCGCAGTGCGGCTATTGAACAGCTTTCTGATACTGAATTTGAACAGTTGAAAATAGTATTATCAGGGCAAAGCATTCAGGAAAAAAAGCAACTGCAAGCGTTAAAATTACATTGGCAAGAAAAGCTCGAATTATTACAGCAAGACTTGCAGCAAGTGAACAATGAAATTGCCAAATTAAGGAAACAGCGTAAATCACGCTCGAGAAACTTGCAGAAAAAACTGTTTGCCCAATATCAGTTTCTCAATGCGAACGGTGAAACTAAAGATCTCAATGCTATTTTTGCTGAACTACCCGAACATACGCCACCTGCTGGCGCAGGAGATTGTGCGGCGCCAAAATTATTACAATATGCTTATCAGCATGATTTAATGCCGATTGCTATGGCTGAGTTTTGGTGGGGCGCAGCGCCAAAATCAGCTATCAGACAGCACAAAAACTACTATCCTTCTTGCTACAGTAAATGTCAGCCAATTTTAGGGCATATGCTCAAAGGCTTAGATATTGATGATAACCCGCTGTTGATCAACCCAGCATTAGGCAAAGACTTAGTAATAGTGTATCAAGACGCTGATTTATTGGTGGTAAATAAGCCAGCAGAGTTTTTATCTGTACCCGGTAAAAATATTGAAGACTCGGTTTATTTGCGGATTAAAACGCAATTCCCACACGCTTCAGGGCCGTTGCTTGTGCATCGTTTAGATATGTCGACATCTGGGCTGTTACTTATTGCGCTGAATAAAAGGGCGCATAAAGCGCTGCAAAAACAGTTTATTGAGCGCACGATAGAAAAACGCTATGTCGCTTTAGTTACTGGAGACGTAGCTGGTGATAGCGGAGTGATAGACTTGCCACTGCGTTTAGATTTTGATGATAAACCACGGCAAATGGTGTGCTACCAACAAGGTAAGCAAGCGCTAACTACTTGGCAGGTGCTTGAGCGAAAAAATAACACCACGCGTTTGTATCTATACCCTAAAACGGGCCGAACGCATCAGTTGCGGGTGCACTGTGCGCATAAGTTGGGCTTAAATATGCCGATTGTTGGCGATGATCATTACGGCTTAAAAGCTGATAGGTTGCATTTGCATGCAGAATATTTATCGTTTAATCATCCTATTAGCCATCAAATAATAGAACTTGAAGTGCCAGCACCATTTTAATGTTAATCACTGTTATTGGTATAATAACGGCGCTGTTTTCCAGCGCCAATAAATACCAAGGTTAGTTGCTTTGGTTAATTAGTTTCTTATTTAATTCGTTATCTAGACAGGAATTTAAAGTTTTTTCCCTAATCTTTTTTCTATTTGCCGCTTTTCCCAGTCTGCGCCAAAAAAGCTATAGACTTCAAAAACACTAAGACCGTGTGATATTACGCCAATGCCCCAGCCTAATGCTGCCCACCAAGCCCAATAATATCCGGGGCTAGTTAAAAAGTTAATAAGAAATAAACCTAATACCACCACGGCGTAATTAATCAGGTGGCTATAAAAGGCTTTAATATCTTGCACATGCTCTATAACTTTGTTCTCTTCGTCATTATATTTATCTGAGTTATTCATAGCTTTCTCCATTAGCAAATCGTCAACCTCAACTTCAAAAACAGCGGCAAGCGCTTTTAGCGATTCTAATCCAGCTTTTTGACCACGCTCAATGCGTTGAATGGTTCTGATATTCAAACCGCTAAACTGGGCTAATTGCTCCTGAGACCATGCTCGTTTAAGTCTCAATTTTCGAACCGTCATTTACTTCTCCTTGTTGCTGTTCGGATTGAATTATTCGTTACTCAATGTAATTTAGCTACGACTTTTACCTGACATTATCCTGACAGTACTTAAAATTCAATGGGTTACGATTTACTTTTAGGTGATAGTTCTATTTCTTTTAGTAATGTAGCGGCATCATCAAATTCATAAACCTCTACTTTTGCTAGTATATTATTGAGTTGTTGATTATATTTTTGCTCTTTAGTCATTGCAAGTAAGGCCCGAATGGTGTCGATAGCGGCTACATCGTAGTTATCGACATCAATAACTAATTGTTCAAATAGCACGCGACACGCCTGTTCATCGAAAGCAAGGTCGCTTTGTGCTAGCGGCGGCAGTTGTAGCAACGAGGATTGCAAACGATCCAGTTCGTTCTGGCATTGCGCTAGCATTGCCGAGCTTACCCCTTGTTCAACCGCATTGCTCTCTACTGTTTGGCAATAAGCGTAAAGTGCATTAGCACAAATGTTACCAGCAACACCTTTGAGGGTATGTGCTAAATGCTCAAGCGCATGAAAGTCGCCTTGTTCTAGTGCATCCACCATTGGGGTAATAGCATCTCGATAATTCTCTTTAAATTTATGCAACAAACGCAGGTAAAGCGTATTATTGTTTTGCGTTATCGCTAAACCGGCACTGATGTCGATGCCGTCTAAATTTGGCAGAGAAATATCTTGGCTCGAGCTTGTGGATGGCAGTGTTAAGCTTCTCTTGGGATTTCTTGGGGTTATCCAAAGAGCCATTTTGGTAAATAATTCTTGGGTGTTTATTGGCTTGCCAATATGCTCATTCATGCCGGCGCGTAAAGCCTTTTCACGGTCACCAGCCATGACATTTGCGGTCATAGCGATAATAGGTAAGTCGGTAAATTGTGCATTTTGACGAATTTCACGTGTAGCAGTGTAACCGTCTTTAATCGGCATTTGACAATCCATTAATACACCGTCAACGCTTTCATTGTTAAGGAAGTCTATGGCTTCTTGACCGTTATTTGCCACGATCACTTCAATACCATGATGGCTTAATAGCTCAGTGGCTAATTCTTGGTTTATTTCATTGTCTTCAACCAATAATATTTTTGCGCCTTGTAGTGCGTTTATTGCTGACCGTTCTTCAAGTGGCGCCGATTTATAGCTAATATTGCGCAGATTTTCTCGACCGAGAGCACGCAATAAACTATCGAGTAAATTTGACGAGGTGATTGGTTTACTGGTGACATAGTATTTTTCATCGTGATTAAGTGCTCTTGTTGGCAGCTCTTTTTGGCTCGGCAATATATGCAATATTGGCAAATTAATACAAGCATCTCGTATCGAGCGTATATCATTGCAATTGTCACTATCACTGCATTTTACCAGATCACATACTAAAGCATCATAGGCCGTAGCTTGGTCGCTCAGTTTAGGTAAAGCTTCGACGGTAGAGCAGTAAGTATCGACAACAAAGCCAAATGATTTCAAAATGCGCTGTAAAATAGCTTTGTAGCTTTCATTGTCAGTTATTAACGCCAGTTTTAAGCCTTGAATTGATGACAAATAAGGTCTATTAGACTTTATCTGCTCTGATGATTGCCTTTGATAGCTGATAGTAAAGTGGAATTTGCTGCCTTGATTTTCTTCGCTTTCTAGCCATATTTCACCACCTAATAACTCGACCAGGTGTTTACATATGGCTAATCCTAAGCCTGTGCCTCCATATCGTCTTGTGGTTGAAGCATCAGCCTGACTAAACGATTGGAATAGTTTTTCTTGTTGCTCGGTACTCATACCAATGCCGGTATCGCAAATAGAAAACTGTAAAGTGACATCATTATCATGCTTTTTGACACATGATATGTGGACTTTGATTTCACCGTCTTCGGTAAACTTAGCAGCATTGCTACCTAGGTTAGTTAATATTTGACTTAGGCGTAATGGGTCGCCAATCAGATCGATAGGAACATCTTGTTCAACATCAAAAACCAGCTCAGTCTGTTTTTCGTTTAGTTTATCGACCAACATATTGCTGAGGTTGTCGAGAATATCATCCAAGCAAAAAGGAATACTTTCGATCTCGAGTTTATTGGCTTCAATTTTTGAAAAATCCAAAATGTCATTAACAATGCCGAGTAAGGATTCAGCAGCGCGATTTACCTTCGCAATATAATTTTGCTGTTGTGGCAATAAGTTGGTTTTTAGTGCTAAAGCTGACATACCGATAATTGCATTCATTGGGGTACGAATTTCATGTGACATATTGGCTAAAAAGTTAGATTTAGCTTTAACCGCATCTTCAGCTAACGACTTGGCATGAGCGAGTGTTTGCTCAGCCATTTTTTGCTCACTGATATCGACAAAGGTGCCGAGTAAACCTCCAATACTACCATCTGCTTTGGCAAAGCTTTTTACCCAGTACATGGTGGAGTGCTCTAAACCATCGGCGTAAACAAGAGTGATTTCTTTGCGCACCATGCCCATTGATGCCATCACTTGCGTATCTTCTGCTTGATAGGCTTCTCTGTCTGCCATCGGCAAATACTCTAGGTCGAGTACCGTTTTACCAATAATGTCCGCTCTTTTAACATTAAAGGTTTGCTCGTATGACTTATTAACGTTAATAAAGCGCGTGTCAGGACCTTTGACAAATATTGGGTAAGGAATAGTGTCAGCCAATGCTTGTTGGAAAAGCATTTGTTCGGCCAGCATTAAATCATTCAATTTACGCTCTGTGATATCGCGAACAATGGCAACAATAAAGCGATCATTGTGAATATCAACTGAGTTTACCGTAACTTCAGCAGAAAACTCATTGCCGTTTTTACGTTTGCCCATTAACTCTAATCTTTGCTTTTCAGGGCTAGGTTCGTCTAGCAAACGATCAAAGGCATGTAAGCTGTTTTCTTCGGGTAGTAATAATTCAATTTTTTCACCAATAAGTTCAGACTTCTCGTAGCCAAACATGGTCAGCACCTGTGAATTTACAATACTGTGCTCACGGTGCTTATCTATCATCAAAATCGCATCGGGTGCTGATTCTAATAATGCGGCAAATTGTGCTTTGGCGGCATTGCGTTGTGTCACATCAATTAAGGTTAAACGTACTTCGGTTAACACTTCTTCGTCATTATAAACCGGTAACGCTGATAGCATGGTATCTATGGTTTGACTGTCGCTGATTTTAACCTGAATTTCACATTCTAAAAGGTGATGTTTAGTCTGAAATATTTTATGAACATAATGTGCTGGAACGACAAAGTCTTGCCAGTTTAACGAGACAAAAACTTCTCGTGGCCGCTTGAACATTTGCGCGAATGCACAGTTATGTTTAATGAACTGTCCTTCGCAGTTTAAGGTTGCATAAGCCACTGGCGCATGTTCATACAACTCAAACATAGCACGTTCGCGCTGCTGTAACTCTGATGTTCGTTGTTCTACAATTTTTCTTAACTCTGCTTTCGAGCGACGCATGTACTTTGTTGAACGCTGACCAACCGTAACGGTAAATATATTGGCGGTTAAGGTTAATAATAAGGTCACAAATGAAATTAACATTAGCTTATTGCGTAGCGAATTAGCGCCCAACATGGCTTCACTGGCGTCTATTTCTGTTGCAATACCAACGCCGTATTTAGCATCCCATAACCAAGCACCAAAGACGCTTATGCCGCGATAGTCGTTATAGCCTGTAACATTAGCGCTAATTTGTTTTTTGGTTATTAAGCTATGGTTATCTGAATGCGCACTGTTCATCAAGTGACTTGCCATAAAAGTAAATGGCAGCTGTTGCGCATTAAGCGTGCTATTGGGCATTTCGAGCAGGTTAACTTGTGGATCTTTAAGTGTTATCAGCTGGTTATTCTCATAATGCTCTTGAAAATAGTGTAATGATGATAAATCAGCCGCGAAGCGACTTTTAGACAGCATTTTTCCTACATCGCTGACTAAGTAACTTTCGCCAGAAGCGCCAATACGCCCTTGTTGCATAATGTCAGAGATTTGTCCGCTAGCTTGGATTCTTAACGCTAAGGCCGCAATAACCTCATTATTACTCGCTCTTATAGGGGTAACTATAAACATACTGTATTGGTCTATCGGATTACTGGTTTTGCTAAACATTAATTTAACATCTGATTTTATCGGCGAGACAAAACGTGTTTCGCCGGCAAAAACAGCGGGCAGCACATCAGGTGTTTGTTCAGCTATCAGGTTGATTTTTCCTAAGTTTTCATTGCGACTAGAGCCAATATTTATTTGGTCTTTATTGATAATGAAAAAGCCTTGGCCTTGAACGTTACTTTGACGAAAATATTGCCGTATATCTTGCAATGGTAAGCTGGTAACGAGTTTGTCTTGCAGGGTAGATTGTTGGTTAAGCTTTTTGGTTAATTCAATCAGTTCATTATCTACACTTATTTGTTTTAACAAACTTTCTTGGTCACTTATCCAGTTGTTCAACCGTGCTTTCGTTGCTTTAACAACAAACTCAAGGTTTTTTTGAATATTGCTTTGAGCGTTTTTTTCATTATTTTGTAGAGTTAAATAAATAACGCTAAAAATAATGCTTATGTTTAGTATCGAAATCGCATGTACGATTAATGGAAACTTCCTTGAAGCCATAAAATATGCAAGGCGCTGTGGTGTTATTAATTTTGGCAACAATAAAGTAATAAATATTAATAACAAGGATACTAATACCATAGATGTTATTAACGCGGTGCTGCTATCGGTAGAAACAGGTTGGGGGGTAAAGTTATTTAAAGCATCTTCGAGCAAAATATTTTCAGGTAGAAAAGGTGAGTCGGTCATGTCTAACTGATGATAAATTTCGCTGATCTTTTCCATGCGTGTACGAGCAATCGAACCAATGGGGATAAACTTTGCTAAAATTATTTTACTAATTTCGTCGGCTTCAAAGTTTAAATGTGCATGTGATTTACCTTGATCGTTATACTTGTCCTTAATGAGTTTAATCATCTCCTCTTTATGATTAAGCGCATATTGCCAACCTTTGATTGTCGCTTGTCGAATAGCTTGTACTCGTTGAGGGTTATTTTTTACCTCAGATTCGCTGGTAAATAAATTATCACCATAAAAATCGACACCATAATCCCTTGGATCGATAATAAATATATCAATGTCTTCTTGGTCAAATTTGAACGGCTCATCAGTGTTATAAATAACAATAGCGTCGGTATCACCTTTGGCTAATGCCGAAAGTTGGTAACTTTGCTCTTGCCAAGTAAATGCTGACATATGCTGTTCTGCTTGTGTCAACATCGCCATAATTGGTGCGTAGTTTTCAAACTTGCCATCGGCCATGATGCGTTTACCGATCAGATCAAAGGGGCTCGAAATACCTGATGATCGTAAGGTCGCGAGAGTGGCTGGCGAATGTTGAAATATTTGCGCAACAATGACCACAGCTTTGCCTTTGTTTTTGGCAATCAGCAAACTGGAGTTACTAATGCCGTAATCAGCTCGGCCATCGTTTACATAGTCAGCAATTACGCCTTGACCATTGAATTCTCTTAATTCAACATCTAAGCCGAGTTCTTGATAGAAGCCTTGTTCTTTTGCTGCGTAATAGCCGGCAAATTGAAATTGGTGCAACCAATTGAGCTGAATGGAAACCTTATCGAGTTCTTGACCTAACCCTTGGCTACTGAAAACAAAAGTTAATGCACAAAATACGGTAATTAAACCACGTTTAATAAGGCAAAAATTCAACATGTTATCTACGCTCAGCCCATTGTTCGATGATTTCTGCTATTTGCTTAACGCCATCAGTCAATGCGGCAGGTCCAGG
>OJDR01000017.1_pt1 | contig 85166 bp, 70 predicted proteins | sample 1593081 | NCBI WGS metagenome assembly OJDR01 (sample SAMN05416873, study PRJEB24817) | seawater metagenome | isolation source: Sea water | place: Canada:Atlantic | collected 2013-11
TGTAGGAAATTTGCTATATAAGATAAGCAGGAGTGACCGTTCTTGTGCATCCATGCACCCATGGTATTAGTAAGCCCCATTACGTCAAACATGTTAGTGTTGGTTGTAAAGAGCGTGTGGGTGTTCTTCTTTTTATGTGATACAGCTCCTGATGTAACGGTTTTTTGTTTTTTGGCGTTTAAGCAGCAAAGACTAAATTCAAACTCTACAGGTTACACAATTCGGTAATATAAGTTGCGTTGATTACACTATTTATCTCAATAAACCTCAATCTATATGTAATGGTGTTCACTCTATATTCTATTTTTGAATAAAAAAGCCGTTTCTATTCTTTTTCTTTCGGCATAAATAAGTCTATCCTTGTCTCATTAATTAGAAATGGGCGTATAGTCGACATGTTGCCGGAACAGAAAAATTTAAATCAAACCATGCTAGATACCAATCAATTGGCATCTTTTAAGCAAAGTACTCATGATCTTTCTCCACTACAATTAGCTTGGGCTAGTGGCTATTTGGCTGCTAAAGCTGAAGGTGGAACTATTGTGCAGGCACCGGCTGCCACGTTAAGTGTAGCTTCAACAACATTGACCATTTTATATGGCTCACAAACAGGCAACGCCAAAGGCGTTGCTAAAAGCCTTGCTGCACAGGCGAGTGCAGAGGGTTTAAATGTTGAATTAAAAAGCATGGGCGAGCTTAAACCTAAAGCGATTAAAAACATTACACATTTATTGATTGTTGCAAGTACAAATGGCGAAGGTGAAGCACCAGATGACGCTATTGCACTGCACGAGTTTCTAGCATCAAAAAAAGCTCCCAAGCTTGAGCATTTGCATTACAGTGTTTTAGCACTAGGTGATACAAGTTATGAGTTTTTCTGTCAAACAGGTAAAGACTTTGACCTTTATTTAGAAAAGCTAGGTGCAAAAAGAATTGCGCCACGCGTTGATTGCGATGTTGACTATGAAGTTGACGCTAATACGTGGTCAGCTAATGTTATTAAGCAGTCTAAAACATTGCTTGGCAGTGAAAATGCAAACACCAGCAACACGTTACCTTTGAATGATATAAGTACTTCAGAAGAGCTTTACTCTAAGCAGCAACCTTATACTGCTGAATTATTAGTTAGTCAGAAAATTACCGGTAGAGATTCAGCTAAGGATGTAAGGCATATTGAAATAGACTTAGGTGAGTCAGGACTGACATATCAAGCAGGTGATGCATTAGGTGTTTGGTTTGAAAACTCTCATGCGCTTGTTACTGAACTTATTGCTGCGTTAGGTCTTAATGAAGAAGACAAGGTAGCGGTAGTCGAGGAAAGTTTAACACTGGCTGAGGCATTGAAAAGTAAATTTGAAATAACACAAACTTCAATTAACTTTATTGAATTTTGGGCTAATAAGTCTCAAGCGAGCTGTTTACTTGCGATATTAGATGATAAAGCCGCATTACGAGAGTATGCCGCTAATCATCAAGTTGTCGATGTAGTTAAATCTTCGCCACTAGCGACTGATGTTAAATTAGAAGCTCAAGAGCTGGTCGACGCATTACGAAAAATAACACCTAGACTATATTCTATCGCCTCTTCTCAAAGCGAAGTTGAAGAAGAGGTTCACTTAACTGTAGGGCTTGTACAATATCAAGCTGAAGAGGCTACCCGTCAAGGTGGCGCATCGGGGTTTTTAGCCAACGGTGTTGAAGAAGGCGGCGAAGTTAAAGTGTTCATTGAGCATAACGATAACTTTCGTTTGCCTACGGATAGCAATACCCCTGTCATCATGATTGGCCCCGGTACTGGAGTAGCACCATTTCGTGCCTTTATGCAGGAACGCGAAGCGAGCGAAGCTGAAGGCGATAATTGGTTATTTTTTGGTGATCAAACTTTTACTCAAGATTTCTTATATCAAGTTGAATGGCAAAGTTACCTAAAATCAGGCTTGCTAACTAAAATCGACCTCGCTTTTTCTCGTGATCAGGCAGAAAAAATATATGTACAAGATAGATTAAAAGAAAATGCCAGCGAGGTTTTTTCGTGGTTAGAGCGTGGTGCACATATCTATGTTTGTGGTGACATGAGTCGCATGGCAAAAGATGTTGAGGCTGCTTTGTTAGATATTATAGCGACACAAGGTCAATTATCTCAAGAACAAGCAAACGCTTACTTAAAAGATTTACGTAACGCTAAGCGTTATCAGAAGGATGTATACTAATGACCGACTTGACTCAAAAAGATCAAGCAAAAGGCCCTTTAATTGTTGAAGGTAAACATGCTGATAATGAAAGATTAAAAGCCGAAAGTAATTATTTGCGTGGCACCATTGTCGACGATTTAAAAGATAATGTTACTGGTGGTTTTACCGCCGATAATTTTCAGTTGATCAGAACCCATGGTATGTACCAACAAGATGATCGTGATATTCGTAATGAACGTGCTAAGCAAAAGCTGGAGCCATTACATAACGTCATGTTACGAGCTCGTATGCCTGGAGGTATTATTACGCCAATCCAATGGTTAGCAATTGATAAATTTTCTCGTGAAAAAACTAGTTATGGCAGCATCCGTATAACAACTCGTCAAACCTTTCAATTTCATGGCGTGTTAAAGCCAAATATTAAATTAATGCACCAAACTTTGAATGAGTATGGTATTGATTCTATTGCGACGGCGGGTGATGTTAATCGTAATGTACTCTGTACAACAAACCCGGTTGAGTCTGAGCTACATCAAGAAGCCTATGAGTGGGCTAAAAAGATTAGTGAACACTTATTACCAAAAACTCGTGCTTATGCAGAAATTTGGTTAGATGGTGAAAAAATTGAAGGCGGCACTGAAACTGGTGAAGTAGAACCTATTCTTGGGCCAAACTATTTACCACGTAAATTTAAAACTACGGTTGTTATTCCACCGCAAAATGATGTTGACGTGCATGCCAATGACTTAAATTTTATTGCTATTGCTGATAATGGTAAGTTGATTGGCTTTAATGTTTTAGTGGGCGGTGGCTTAGCCATGACACATGGAGATAAATCAACTTATCCACGTAAAGCTGATGATTTTGGTTTTGTGCCGTTAGATAAAACGTTAGACATTGCCGCAGCGGTTGTGACTACGCAACGAGATTGGGGAAATCGTGTTAATCGTAAAAATGCGAAAACAAAATATACCTTAGACCGTGTTGGTGTTGATACTTTCAAGGCTGAAGTTGAGCAACGAGCAGGTATCGTTTTTGCACAAAGCCGTCCTTATGAGTTTACTGGCCGTGGTGATCGTATTGGTTGGACGGAAGGTTTTGATGGTAAACATCATCTAGCTTTATTTATCGAAAATGGTCGCTTGCTAGACAAACCCAATTTTCCGTTGAAAACCGGTGTAGCTGAAATTGCGAAAATTCATAAAGGCGATTTTCGTATGACCGCGAACCAGAATTTAATTATTGCAGGGGTTGCAACTGAAGATAAAGTTGAGATTGAACGATTAGCACGCGCACATGGCTTAATGGCAGATAATGTTTCTGTTCAACGTAAAAATTCTATGGCATGTGTAGCTTTTCCTACTTGTCCGCTTGCGATGGCTGAAGCTGAGCGCTACTTACCTGGCTTAGTAACAGACGTTGAAGCAATACTGGCAAAACACAATGTCGCAGATGAAAGCATTATTTTGCGTGTAACCGGTTGTCCTAATGGCTGTGGTCGTGCCATGTTGGCTGAAATAGGTTTAGTTGGGAAAGGTCCTAGCAAGTACAACATGCATTTAGGTGGCAATATAGCCGGCACTCGTATACCTAAAATGTATAAAGAAAACCTTAACGAAGCAGATATTTTGCAAGAAATTGACACTTTGGTTGCTCGCTGGGTCACTGAAAGAAATACTTCTGAAGCCTTCGGCGATTTTGTTATTCGTGCTGGAATTATCAAAGAAGTAAAAGTCAGCAAGCGAGATTTTCATGACTAATATTATTCAAGCGAGGATCCAACCGGTGATCAATAGTCGATTTCCTGCTTCGTTGCCTGAGCCATGGCTAAAGCAATGGAATGAATTGCTCGAGCAACAGTCGGCAACGCAACGTGTAGAATGGGCGATGGAGAACTTGCCATCGCAATTTGTTTTGTCCTCTAGCTTTGGTATTCAGTCAGCTGTTATGTTGCATATGTTGACTCAGATTGAGCCTAATATACCAGTACTCATAACAGATACTGGTCACTTGTTTCCTGAAACTTATCAGTTTATTGAGCAAATGACTGATCGCTTAAAGCTAAATTTACAAGTGTTTAGTGCTAAAGAAAGTGCTGCTTGGCAACAAGCCAAGTATGGACAAGAATGGGCCACCGATGAAGCCGCTTTAAAAGCTTATAACCGACGTAATAAAGTAGAACCGTTAGAGCGTGGATTAAGTGAACTGCAGGCTGGAACTTGGTTTTCCGGCGTTCGACGTCAACAGTCGAGCCATCGTGAAGGTTTATCTGTTGTTAGTGTTTTACGTGGACGCTTTAAAGTACACCCTATTATAGATTGGACAAATAAAGACGTTCATCAATATTTAACTGAGAATAATCTTCCTTATCACCCACTTTGGGAAGAAGGCTATGTTTCGGTTGGTGATGTACATAGCACAAGGCCATTAACGGCAGGGATGGATGAAAGTGATACACGCTTCTCGGGTATGCAACGAGAGTGTGGCTTGCATACTGACGGTGACGGTATTTAGTTGCGCTAATAAAAAGAATGTACTTGTTGCATTCTTTTACGCTTTTCTAGCCCTCCACGGCAAAGTTTTCCGCTAACTGGTTTTTAAGTGCAGTTAAATAATCATTATCGACATTATCAGCCACTAGGTGTGCTAGTTCGGTACCAATAGGTGTAAACTTGTAAAAAGTGAGTATGCAATCAACCTTGCTTGCTACAAAGCTCAGCTGCTTGCCATTATAATTGAATTGAATTTTCTCACCTTTTGCCAGCGAGTGACTTTCTGTTTCTTGCTCAAACAATAAATGGTTGTCGGCTAAGGTTAAAATGTCAGCGTAACTTAATCCTGCTCGATTAAGGTCGATACGTTGCTGTCGCTGACGATTAAAGAAGTTAAATAATTTGGGGATTTGATAAGCGCCGCTGATCACCCTGATATTTTTCTTTCTTGCATCAGTAACGGCTAAACTGCAGGCTTTTGCTAGTAGTTTAGCTTCAGTAATACTCATGGACCGAAACGTTTGTAGTGTTTTTAGTGAAAAAGACCCCGGCTGAGATATTTCACCCGCTAAAATTTTTGCCCACAAATCCTGCATGACTTTATTACTAATACCTTCAGCAAGTGTGACAAAGTGACTAAACCAGTCTTGATCTGCTCGATCGGTAATCGTGCCATCAGAACAATACTGAGCTGCCCGTAACATAATGGCTTCCATATTTTGTTGTTGGCGTAATTGGTTTAGCTTTTTGCGTCGATAAGATCTATCTTCTAATGGTGCCTGTTTATTTTCGGGTAGAAATGCGGCATCAAGAGAGAATTTTTTTGCTAATCCTAATAATTGTTTTTGCGATGAGCCATTAGCAGCAGAATTAGTACTCGCTTTTGATGTTGATTTTTCTGAATCATGCTTGACGATTTTTTGTGTGTTTGATTCCACAGGGTGTTCGATTATTTTCTCGTTTTCTATCGAATTTGACGTCACTTGTTACCCCTTAAAACTGTAAAGTGCTGAAAATATCAACATATCATCGCCGTGAAATTTATTATAGCGTAAATATAGAATTTACTCATTCTCTTATATATTTATGATTATTTTTTTGTACTTAATTATTGTTATTATTTTATAATTACTTAGCTATATTTCTATTGATTTATTTTGTACAAATAAACAATTTATTGTCAAATGTAGTCAATGATGTAAATATTATTACAACGAAATGTTGAATAATACCAATCCGACTTTTATTATGTACTATATAATATGACAATTTTTAATGAAATTGGTGTTCATAAATTCTACTAGTTGTTGTCTACTAGTGCATTGAGGATGATATGCAAGCTTCTGAAAATACGAACGATGATTTCTTGTTTATCGATGATAGCGATGAAGATGAAATATTTGACTCTGCTATAAGGGATACTTGGAAAGTTTTAATTGTCGACGATGATCCTGAAATTCATTCAGTAACTCAGCTTGCCTTGTCTGATTTGATTGTTTTAGGTCGACATTTAGAATATCTACACGCCTATTCCGGCCAGGATGCTTGTAAACTCATTGAAGAGCATGACGATATTGTTTTAGTCTTGCTTGATGTGGTGATGGAAAGCGATGATGCTGGTCTTACCGTGGTAAAATACATTCGCGAAGAATTAAAACGTGATGATATCCGTATTGTTTTAAGAACAGGCCAACCAGGCTACGCACCTGAAGAAAGTGTCATTAAAGATTACGATATTAATGATTATAAAACCAAAACTGAATTAACTCGCCGAAAGTTGGTAACCACGGTTTATGCTGCAATTCGTTCTTATCAACAAATAGACTCGGTGACACAAAACCGAAAGGGTTTAGAGAAAATAATCGGTGCCGCTGCCAACTTATTAGAACTACGAACCGTTCATGATTACGCACAAGGTGTGTTGGCAGAGTTTAAAAAGCTTGTGGTTAGTACTAACAGTACCTTTTGTGCAAGAGGTCAAGGTATTGTTGAAGGTGCTGACGATCTAAGTTTATATATCCTTGGGCAAGAAGGCTTGCCTGATAAGAAAATTAATCAAAAACTCACCGCACTGGATAATCGAAATATTGCACGACAAATCACCAGTTGTTTCCAACAAAAACAGCATTTTTTCGATGTAAACTCGAACTCATTTTATTTTGCTAGCGGAAGCTTTCGAGCGGTAATCCATTTAGAGCTGGAGCAAGCGTTAACCAGCATTGAAATGCAGCTTATTGAAGTATTTCTAACTAATATTGCCACAGGGTATGAAAATGTTCATTTATTCCAAAAACTGCGCAATGCCGCTTATAAAGATTGGTTAACTGAATTACCAAATCGTTTAGATTTTGTTAATTTATTAGATGATTTTTGTCAAAGTAACGATGACGATTTAGTCACTGCACTGGTTGATATTAATCATTTTAGCGATATAAATGATGGCTTAGGTCAAGATGTTGGTAATCAATTATTAATGGCGGTTTCTGTGCGTATTCGAGCGTTAAGTGAAAAAAATCATTTAGCTCGAATTGGTGCTGATGTTTTCGGTATTATTGGACCGAAAGAGTTTGTTAACCCTGAAACATTAATGGCATTATTTAGTCGTCCATTTGCCGCAGGTGAGCAGAACTTACCTGTCAGTGCTTGCTTTGGTTTTTGCGCTAAAAAATCTGCGGGTTCTCGTGGCGTGAAAGTATTAAATCAAATCAATATTGCTCTTAACCTTGCCAAAAAATCTCTTCAAGAGCCTTACGTGTATTATCACCAAGAAATGGAAGATAAAACCCTTTGGCGCTTAGGCATGATCAGACAATTACGAACTGACTTTGCTGACAATCGTCTACAGCTTTGGTATCAGCCACAACTAAGTTTGGCAACAGGTAAAATAATAGGTGCTGAAGCTCTGCTGCGTTGGAAGACCGCAGAAGGCGAGTTTATTTCACCAGCGGTATTTATTCCTTTAGCTGAATATTCTGGTTTAATTATTGAAATTGGCAATTGGGTTGTCGATCAAGCTTGTCAGCAATTACATCGACTTGCTGAGAGTAAATTTGAGAATGTGAGTATTTCCGTGAATGTTTCGATTCCGCAATTTAAACGTGATAACTTTGTCGATACTATTATTGAAATAATACAATCCAATAACGTAGATCCTAGCAAGTTGGAATTAGAAATCACTGAAAATGTCTTAATGGATGAACCGCAAGTTATTATTGATGCTTTAGTAAAATTAAAAGCACAGGGCATTAGTATCGCCCTTGATGACTTTGGTACGGGCTTTTCCTCATTGAGCTATTTGCAGAAATTACCGCTCGATCGATTAAAAGTCGATCGTTCGTTTGTTAATGATATTGCCGAGCCAGGTGGTTCGATTATTGCGGACACCATTATCAATCTAGGTAAGCAAATGAACTTAAAGGTTATTGCTGAGGGCATTGAAACTAACGAACAAGAAGTTCAATTAAAGGCTTTAGGGTGTGATGAAGTGCAAGGCTTTTATTATGCTAAGCCGATGCCGGCAGATGAGTTCTTTATGTGTTTAGAAGAAAGAAATCGATAGCTTAAACATAAAAGCCATCGATTTGAGCGTATATTAAAGCACTTGTTCTACAAGTGCATTTTCTTTTGTACGAAACTCTACGTTTAGGCTCGGCGCGTATGGCATAAACAGTGTTAGTAGTAATGAGCAACACGCAAAGCCAGCACCAATATAAAATACCCACGAATCATTAACTATCCAAACCATACCAAGTAAAGCTGGAATAAGCACGGCTGCAATATGATTAATCGAAAAACTTACACCTGCGCTTGCGGCAATATCTTCCGGTAAAGCAATTTTTTGAAAATAGGTTTTTATCGCAATAGCCAGGGCAAAAAACAAGTGGTCAATCACATATAGTACGGCCGCAATATTAGCGTTCTCGACCAAACCATAAAGCACAAAAAGTATAGTTAAGCCAATGTATTCAAAACGTAAAACACTACGTTCACTGACTCGACCTATAAACTGGCCAATTTTGGCTGCGAATAACCAATTAAAGACGTAGTTAATGAGAAACAATGCACTTACATCGGTAACACTATAATGAAACTTTTCTACCATTAAAAAACCGGCAAAGACGACAAATATTTGTCTACGAGCGCCACTGAAAAATGTTAAGGCATAAAACAATATGTAGCGCTTGCGTAAAATAAGCTTTCTAGTTTGTTCTGCAGGTGGCACAAAGTGAGGAAACGATAGCGCTAAGGCAATAGTAAACACTAAAGCAATGCCACCAAATAATAAATAGGTTGCTTTATAACTCCAAGCAAAGTGCTCCATCAATAACCAAATACTGCTAAATGCTAACAAAGATGCGATTGATTTTACTGATAAAGCTCGACCTAAAAAGTGTGCGGTTTTATCTTTATCAATCCATTGTAAGGTAAGTGATTGATTAACCGTTTCAAAATAATGAAAGCCAACTGACATAATAATTGTTGTTAGGTATAGGCCTATCACCGTAGGGAAAAAACCGGTCGCTGCCACCCCAAGACTCGTTAAGCCTAAAGCAACTAACGCTAATTTTTGCTCTTTAATAAATAACAACACGTAAATGACGGTAAAAGCGAGAAAACCCGGCACTTCTCTTAAGCTTTGTAGCATGCCAATTTCGACGCCAGTAAAATTAGCTCGCTCAACAACAAAATTATTGAGTAAGGCCATCCAAACTGAAAACACCAAAGGGAGAATAAATGCCATGGCGAGGAGTAAGTTTTCAGGTGAATGTAATTTTGTACGTAATGGCATGTTAAATCCAGCTATACAGTGTTGACAGTCGTGTCCTATTGTAAGTTAATTAGTAACCAAATACACGATGAATGCATTATGGCTTAATTTAAATATTTACTTTAATAATCGCTAATATTTTTCCTAAATTAAACCACAACCATGAGACTTTTTATGAATATCAATAAACTTGCTGAGCAAAATTATGACTGGGTTGAACGTATGGGTTGGCATAATAAAACCACGTTAGAAGCTCTAGCCTTAGTGGCTTCAGAGGTTGGAGAGGCAATTAATGAGTGTCGCGGTGAAAAACCCACAAATAACTTTGCCGAAGAGTTAGCTGATATTGTTCTACGAGTATTAGATATTGCGCATTGGCAGGGCATAGATATGGAGCAAGAATTGTTGAATAAAATGAAAAAGAATGAGCTACGGGGCACGCGTGGGCGTATCAAATAATAATATGAAAAAAATATTATTTTTGAGGCGCTTTTCTTTTTAGGCAGGCTGAAAGTAGCTGTAACTTAATATTTTTATTTGACTTATAAGTGTTCGTAAACGCAATTAATGATGATTGCTTTACCAATAAATTACTCATCCTTTAATATTAATACAGGTAATTAAAACACCCGTTTAAAAAAATTTGCTTTCAAGCATTTTTCAAGGCAAACTCATTGGCACTTTATTTCTTTTACTCGTTAATGATAAATAATGAGTCACTGAGATGTTCACACGCTTGGTAGTAATCTATGATTATGTATTACCAGTCAATTGATCTATAAAAGATCCATTAAAAGTCAGGAGAGTAGGCATGTTATTTCAAGGCAAAAGCCTTTCTGCCCAGTTGTTAGATGACGGCATTGTTGAATTTAAATTCGACGCGCAAGGTTCAGTTAACAAGTTTGATCAGGCAACGTTTAAAGAATACATCGCGGTAGTTGATGCGATTAATAATTGCAGTGAAGCAAAAGGGGTACTGGTTACTTCTGGTAAATCTTCATTTATCGTTGGTGCAGATATCACCGAATTCTTAGAGATATTTAAAAAGCCTGAAGCTGAGTTAACACCTTGGATTAAAGAAGGTTCTGACGTCTTTAATTCTTTTGAAGATATTAACTTACCTACGGTTGTTGCCATTAATGGTTTTGCTCTAGGCGGTGGTTGTGAAATGGCTTTAGCCTGTGACTACCGTATTGCCGATACATCATGTTCAATCGGCTTGCCAGAAGTGCAATTAGGTTTAATGCCTGGTTTTGGTGGCACGGTGCGTTTACCTCGTGTAATTGGTGCTGACAATGCGATAGAGTGGATGTCGACAGGTAAAGCACATAAAGCTGAACCTGCCATGGCCGTTGGCCTACTTGATGCGGTTGTAGCGCCTGAGCACTTGCGTGAAGCAGCATTAAAAATGTTAAGCCAAGCGATTGCAGGAAAATTAGATTGGCGTGCGAAGCGTCAACCTAAGCTTGAAGCATTAAAGCTTTCGCCAGTAGAAACCATTATGACCTTCAATACCTGTAAGGGTATGATCGCAGCCAAAGCGGGTAAGCATTACCCAGCACCTATGGTAATGGTTAAAACGATTGAAGCGGCAGCCGGTTTAGACCGTACTGGCGCTATGGCATTAGAAAACGCAGGATTCGCTAAATTAGCAAAAACTGATGCTGCTACTGCACAAATTGGCCTGTTTATGGCTGATCAAGTCGTGAAAGGCAAGGCGAAAAAAGCCGCTAAGCAAGCAACTAAAGCGGTTAATAAAGCGGCTGTATTGGGTGCAGGTATTATGGGCGGCGGTATTGCATACCAATCTGCTTATAAAGGCACACCGATCATCATGAAAGATATTAATGACCAAGCACTTGATTTAGGCTTAGCTACAGCCACAGGTATTCTCACTAAGCAGGTCGAACGTGGCCGCATGAATGCGAAGCAAATGGCCGGTGTGTTAAATAACATTACACCATCATTAAGCTACGACAGTGTTAAAGATGTTGATATTGTTGTTGAAGCGGTAGTAGAAAATCCGAAAGTTAAAGCGATGGTTTTGGCAGAAGTTGAAAGCTATGTTAGCGATGACACGATTGTTACCTCGAACACGTCGACTATCTCAATTGATTTGCTGGCACAAAGTGTCAAACGCAAAGACAAGTTTTGTGGCATGCATTTTTTCAATCCAGTAAACAAAATGCCATTAGTTGAAATTATTCGTGGTAAAGAAACGTCGGATGAAACTATTGCTGCTGTAGTTGCCTATGCGGCGAAAATGGGTAAATCACCTATCGTAGTTAACGACTGCCCTGGTTTTTATATCAACCGTGTTTTATTTCCATATTTTGCCGGCTTTAGCCAGTTAGTACTTGAAGGTGCTGATTTTACTGCCGTTGATAAAATCATGGAAAAACAATTTGGTTGGCCTATGGGTCCAGCATACTTGCTAGATGTTGTTGGTATTGATACTGCAGATCATTGTACAGGTGTTATGTCTGCCGGTTTCCCAACGCGTATGAGCAAAATTGCTAATGATCCCGTTAGTGCTTTATATAACGAAAAACGCTTAGGTCAGAAAAACGGTAAAGGTTTTTACGATTACGGCAAAGATAAACGCGGTCGCCCGACTAAAGTCGCGGCACAAGCGGCTTATGATTTGTTTTCTGGCGCAGAGAAAAAAGACTTCAGCCAAGATGAAACCATTGCACGCTTGATGATCCCTATGGTCAATGAAGTAGTGCGTTGTTTAGAAGAAGGCGTAGTTGATACTGCCGCTGAAGCTGATATGGGCTTAATTTACGGAATTGGTTTCCCGCCATTTAGAGGTGGTCCAATTCGTTATTTAGAAACATTAGGCTTAGATAACTTTATTGCAATGGCAGATAAATATGCGCATTTAGGCGAAATTTATCAAGTTACTGATGGAATGCGCGCAATGGCGAAATCTGGTCAGTCATATTTTACAACCGATGTTAAAACAGCTTAGGCGAAGGAGAAAATCATGAAAGAAGTCGTTATTGTCGATTGCATCCGTACCCCAATGGGGCGCTCAAAAGCCGGTGTTTTTCGTAATGTTCGTGCTGAAACTTTATCAGCACATTTAATGCAGCAATTATTGGTTAGAAACCCTAACCTTGATCCGGCATTAATTGAAGACATTATCTGGGGCAACGTTAAGCAAACGAAAGAGCAAGGTTTTAACATTGCTCGTAATGCTCAACTATTAACAGATATTCCAAAATCTACAGGTGCTGTTACCGTTAACCGTTTATGTGGTTCTTCAATGCAAGCATTACATGATGCCACTACTAATATCATGGCTGGTCAAGGCGATGTGTTTATGGTCGGTGGTGTTGAACATATGGGTCACGTACCTATGATGTACGATGTTGATTTCGATCCTGCATTGAGCAAACATATTTCACGTGCAGCGGGTAACATGGGCTTAACAGCTGAGTTGCTCGGTATGCAACACGGTATTACTCGTGCTGAACAAGATGCTTTTGGCGCTCGTTCTCATCAACTGGCTCATAAAGCAATGCTTGAAGGCCGTTGGGCAAACGAAATCGTACCTACCTTAGGTCATGATGCGATGGGCGCGTTAACGCTTATTGAGCATGATGAAGTTATTCGTCCTGAAACTACCATTGAAAGTTTAGCGGGTTTACGTCCGGTATTTGATCCGGTCAACGGTACGGTAACTGCAGGTACTTCTTCTGCACTTTCTGATGGCGCTTCAGCAATGTTAGTGATGTCAGCTGAACGTGCGAAAGCAATGGGCTTAACACCACGTGTTAAAATTCGTGGTATGGCTATCGCAGGTTGTGATCCATCAACAATGGGCTTTGGTCCAGTGCCAGCAACGAAGAAAGCATTACAACGTGCAGGTTTAACCTTAGCTGATATCGAATTGGCTGAGTTTAACGAAGCATTTGCTGCTCAAGCGTTGTCATGTGTACGTTCATTAGGTCTAGAAGACAAAATGGATGACATGATTAACCTTAATGGTGGTGCTATTGCATTAGGCCATCCTCTAGGTTGTTCAGGCACGCGTATCTCAGGTACCTTGATAAACTTAATGGAAGCACAAGATGTTAACATCGGTTTAGCCACTATGTGTATTGGTTTAGGCCAAGGTATCGCTACGGTATTTGAAAAAGTATAAGTTAAGCACTGATGATTTAGCCGTTTATCGCTAAGCTTCTGAGTTAACTTGTAAAAGCCCAACCTTTGTTGGGCTTTTTTATGTACACGATGTACGGTATAACGCGGTCACATGGATGTGAAAGAGCGTGTATGTACACGATGTACGGTATAGCGCGGGGAGTGGTCGTTTCTTACCATTCATAGCATCACGATATTAATTTATCCGTATCTGTCGATGGTAATAGCGTATTTGCACAGGATGTCACGGTCACATAAATGTGAAGAGTAACGAATTTTTATTTTTTATTTTTTATTTTTCATGCTGTATAGCACAACATCTAAATCACCGAGCTGTGAGTCACAGTGGATATAAGATTTTATATAGTCCATACCTATTTTCTTCATCACACCAACTGAGCCATCATTACCATGCATAGCAACGGCACTAAATACTTTGTTTTCCGGTTGCTTTGCTAGTGCTTTTTGAACTTGTATCGCGGCTTCTGTGGCATAACCTTTACCCCAAGTCGATTGGACAAAACGCCAGCCTAACTCTATATCATGCCAAATTGGTTGATCAGAGAAAAAGTCCATTGGCCGTACTAATATCCAACCTATTTCTTGCTGTGATTCGATAATGGTTACTTTCCACAAACCCCAGCCTTTGTCTATATTTTTATAGGCGTTAAGGCGTGGAATAAATTTATCGCGGATATCTTCTCGGGTCGTCATCACGCCATTATTAATATAACGCATCACTTCTGGGTCTTGATCGAGTTGAAATAAAAACTCACTGTCACTTTCGTCAATGAGTTGATAACTAAGACGAGCTGAATTTTCAATATTCACATGGATACCTTTTTAACTGTTTTTGTAATCTTAATCATAATAATAAATAGGTAAGCTTTCATTAATTTTTATTAACGCTTGTCGTTAGGTAGACATGAATTATCGTCTGCCATATTATGGCTTCATAATAAAAGACCCATTTCCTATAATAACTTGGTAAATTATGAATAATAAAAAAATAACCTTAAGTTCTGCAATATTGATCGCGTTGTTCGGCCTATCAGGCTGCGGACAAAATGTGTCATCAACCTCTTCAACCGGCAAGGTGTTAAGCGTTACCAATGAAAGTAAGACATTAACTTATCCCCGCACGAAACAAGTTGCGGTTATTGATGACTACTTCGGTACTAAAATCACTGACAATTATCGTTGGTTAGAAGATGACATGAGCGCTGAAACTGCAGATTGGGTAAAGGCGCAAAATAAAACCACATACCGTTATCTCGAACAAATTCCTTATCGCGAAAAAATCAAATCTCGTCTTTCTGCCTTGCTCGACTACGAAAAAGTAGGTATGCCTTTCATTGAAGGTGAGTACAGCTATTTTTATAAAAACGATGGCTTACAGAATCAATATGTTTTGTACCGTCAAAAAGGCGATGCGCCAGCAGAAGTGTTTTTAGACCCTAATGCTTTTAGTGAAGATGGCACAGTATCTCTAGCGAGTATTGAATTTAGTGAAGACGGTTCATTAGCCGTATATTTAATTTCTGAGGGTGGTAGTGATTGGCGTAAAGCACGTGTTATTGACACCAAAACAAAAAAAGTACTTGAACCCGAATTAGACGACATTAAGTTTAGTGGTTTATCTTGGGTTGGTAATGAAGGCTTTTATTATTCAAGTTATGACAAGCCTACCGGCAGTGAGCTTTCTGCTAAAACCGATCAACATAAATTGTATTATCATCAATTAGCGACCGCTCAATCTGAAGATATTTTAGTCTTTGGTGGCTCTGAAGCTGAAAAACATCGTTATGTTAGTGGTGAAGTCACTAAAGATGGACGCTATTTATTAGTGTCAGCAGCAGTGTCTACCTCAGGGAATAAGCTGTTTATTAAAGATTTAACGAAGGCTAATTCGCCATTGATTACCGTTGTCGATAATACTGACTCAGATACTTACATGGTGAGTAGTCATGGTGATGATTTATTATTTGTCACTAATATGGCGGCACCGAATAAGCGCGTGATCAAAGTTAACGCACAAAAGCCAACACCAGATAATTGGGTAGATGTTATTCCGGAAACTGACAATGTCTTATCAGTTTCAACCGGCGGTAAGTACTTATTTGCTAAATACATGAAAGATGCCACGTCACTCATTCAGCAATACGACTTAAACGGTAAAAAAATTCGTGATATTGCTTTACCAGAAGTTGGCACCGCATCAGGTTTTAGTGGGAAAAAATCGCAAACTACACTCTATTATTCTTTCAGTAATCAGAAAACGCCTTCAACAATTTTTAGCTTAGATCTTGCTTCTGGTGAATCTGCAGTTCATATGAAGTCGAAAGTTAAATTTGATAGCGACAACTTCGAATCCAAACAAGTTTTCTATACGTCTAAAGACGGTACTAAAGTGCCGATGATCATTACTCATAAGAAAGGTTTAGTATTAGACGGCACTAACCCTACTATTCTCTATGGTTACGGCGGTTTTAATGTCAGCTTACAGCCACGATTTAGCTCAACGCGTGCGGCATGGTTAGAGTTAGGCGGTGTTTATGCCGTCGCTAATTTACGTGGCGGTGGTGAGTACGGTAAAAAATGGCACAACGCTGGTACGCAGTTGAAAAAGCAAAATGTTTTTGACGACTTTATCGCGGCAGCTGAGTATCTGATTAAAGAAAAAGTAACTTCACCTGACAAGTTAGCTGTTATGGGTGGCTCTAATGGTGGTTTGTTAGTCGGTGCGGTAATGACGCAACGCCCAGAGCTATTTAAAGTGGCGCTACCGGCGGTTGGTGTACTAGATATGTTGCGCTACCATACGTTTACCTCTGGCGCGGGTTGGGCTTATGACTACGGTAAATCAGATGACAATGCTGAGATGTTCAATTATTTATTAGGTTATTCACCGGTACATAATGTTAAAGCGGGTACTCATTACCCAGCTACATTGGTTACCACTGGTGATCATGATGATCGTGTTGTTCCCGCACATTCATTTAAATTTGCCGCTGAGTTACAAGCGAAACAAGCTGGCGCTAATCCAGCCTTAATTCGCATTGAAACCGATGCAGGTCATGGTGCTGGTACCCCGATTAGTAAAACCATTGAGCAGTATGCCGATATTTACGGCTTTACCCTGTTTAATATGGGTGTAAAAGACATTTAACGTTCGATAAATAAAAGAAAAAAAGCCCAGTCATTACTGGGCTTTTTGTTTGCTATTTAAGGAAAAATTAAATGGCTAACGATTGGAAGCTAACATTTTAATTAGTTGGGTTGTTGGATAAGAAAATCACTAAATAATTCTGTAAAAAGCTTTTGGTGTGGTTTTTTAATTAAGGCTAAATGTGCAGATAAGTATGTATCAGAATGGTATATCTTATCTAACGCGTTATTAAATTTTTTGATGAATTGGCTTGAAGCATCAGACTGACTGCAAGCTAAGCGACCATAAATCAATGGTTCAGAACCTTTTGGTGATATGCTGCGTAGCGTAACATCAGGTAAAATTTGACGCGATTTAAAATCCATAACCTCAGGATATTCAAGCAACATATCAAATCGACCTTTGAGTAACATCGCTATCATTAAATTCTCTCCATCACTCTCAAATCTCATAAATTTATTTACCGAGGGCAGTTCTTCAAGTTTTTTAGATATATGGTTGCCGTAAGCTCGATTCCCTTCTATACCAATATGTAATTCAGGATTTTCATCAATAATTTCACTGATAGAAAGTTGTTCGAAATTATTCATATAATCTGAGTTAATGGATGGGCTGAAGTATACTCGTAAGCCAAGAAATAGAGTTTGGGGTTGAGAAAATATAAAGTATTCATCTCGTGCTGGTGTTTTAATTAAGTTGCGTAGGCAAGCATTATCGCCAGTCGTTATATTATTAAAAGCGGTGTCATAATCAACATCTCTAAAGTTTATATCGTACTCAGGTAGTTGTTGTAGAATCATTTTTAGCACTAATGCTTCTGTACTGTCATCTATTGTTGACTTTGCTAGTGTAGCGTTTCCTATTTTATAAAGTGTGAATGAGTTTTTATTAACGTCAGCAAAAATTTTAGTTGCGGGTAATGTGATTAAAATAATACAAATGATAATACGTGCACGAGTCTTCAATATGTTTTCCCCACTTAAAAATAGCGTTTAATACTGTTTAGATATTGTTAATTCTAATTTTACTACATAAGTCATAATATCGGTTATATTTTAAGCACCCATAATGGCTTTTTAATTTATAAGAATTATTCATGGGTTATTATTCTGAAATTATTAATTAATACGTTTCACATTTTTTATTTTACTTTTTGCTTAAATATTATCTGTAATCCCTCCTATTACATTTACGTTGAAGTGACATAATCGCTCTCATTTCCTAATTTACATGTTGCTTGATAAGGCAGAGTTTTGCTGATAACCTATTATAATTATTAATAAAAATGTCAATGAAAAATATAACCTTTGGTTAATTAGACGAGACTAAAACAGCTTTATATTTGTGTCTTAAACATTTTAGCCAACGAAAGTATCGCCTGTAATAGGGTATTAGCTATACCAACAAGGATGTTACCTTAATGAAGTATTTAATATTATTATTAATTTTATTTTTATCTGCATGTACTTCCACGCATGAGTTAACGTCAAGTTCAGGCTCAACTGACGTGATGCGATTAATTGAAAAAACAGCCATGAATGCACCAAAGGGTATAAAAGGTACGTTTCAATTTTCAATAAAAGCCTCAGGTAGTGTGAGACAAGTAACCTATTTAAATACTGAATTAGATTATAGAGATCGAAGAAATATCACCGTAGCACTTCATCCTAAAACAATCGCCGCGTTGACAAAAAAATATGGCTTCGCACCTGAAACATACTTTATTGATAAAAATATCGAAGTTACTGGTGAAGCTAAACAAATTAAAATTTGGTTTTTTTCTCAAGGTAAGCGAACTAATAAGTATTATTTTCAAACTCATATTAGAGTTAGCTCACTAAACCAAATCAAAGTGTTGAGCTAAACCATAACCCAAAAGCGCTGAAATTAAAAAGTTGCAGTTGGTTGTTTTTGTCGGCTTTTAATCATTAATCAATTATATTATTGCCGCCATTGGCATCAGGTTTTAAAAGGATATAAAGCACATGAAATTATTTGTAATTATTGGCTTATCAGTTTTGTTTTCATTTTCTGTTTTTGCTGAAGAAAAAGGCTATACGGGATTTACATTAGAGGTAGGTGTAAGTGGTTTCTTTAGCCCTGAGCTTGTAAATGCTGATGTTATAAAGATTGACCCTGACTCTCCAGCGGATAAATCAGGTATAAAGGTGGGCGATAAGTTAATTGCAATCGAGGATTGTAAAATTCCAGGTTGTGGTGCTCAGGAGGGTAAAAAATTGATCAGTAAACTTAAGGGGCAGTCATTACCGTTAACATTGCAACGCGCCGATGGTTCTGAATACTCGGTCAGTTTATTGGTAGAATAAAACGAACAGTTGGCTAGATTTGGTTTGTTAAACTTTGCCCATTGATTTTAAGTCGAGAGTGTTTTTAAACAGCTTTGGGTCGTTAAGTTTATCTAGTATTGAAATATCAGGTAAGCAATCGTCATCAACATAATCAATAAAGTCGGCTGAAGAATCAAAAACTAAAACATCTAACGCTAAGCGATCTAAACCGTAAAGGCCTCGGTGGATCATATCCGCTGAAAAAACTAATAAATCGCCGGCAGCTAAGTTAATTGCTTTGCCCGTAGAGAGGCTGTCGCTGCTTAGTTTGCCATTTCGTTCATCGCGAACATCAAACTCTTCAGCGCTATCCCAGCGTTTATGTGTTCCTGGGACTAACTCCATACCGAGTTCATCGAATAAAGGTACACGAAGGTGCAATACTTGTGTGTCGTGAATCACGGTTTTCTGTGCTTCTACGTCATGATCATACTGACAGTCGCGATGCCAAAAGTTTTTTTGCTGACGATTGTAAGGATCAAAAAATAGCTGGGTATTCATAAAGGCCGGTTTAGTGGCGATAACAGACTCAATGATAGCCATCATTTTTTTTGAACTGATGAAATTGAAAAGTGCTACTCGGTCGTCAAAGGCTAAGTACTTACTGCCGGTAATTAATGACGAATTAAATGCTTCTTGCTGATAAAATTGTGCGTTGTCTTGCTTCCATGCTTGATGAAATTTTAAGATGACGTTTTTCAGTGCTGAAATTTCCGCGTCACTAAAGTAGTTTCTAACGACAAAGTAACCCTGCTGGTCATAGCGGCTTTGTAATTGCGTAAAATCGTCTAGCATTGATGTTTGTGCCTTACTGCATAATTTAAAATAAGATTTACTGAAGCGAAATTTTGGCGATTATGCACGATAAGTGAAAGTGTTTTGGGGAGTTTAATCGTGGATTATTAACGATTTAATCTAATTATAAGTTTTATTTAATAATGTCAGCTGTTGATTTTCTTATACATAAAGTTCTCATTACCTACTGTTCAGGTTAAATAAAATTAATGGCCACTCACTTACGCAAGTAGCCATTGGCTGATTTAGTAACGAGAGTCACTGCACTATCAGTTAAGCAAAAGTATCTTGCAACGGTGGTACCACTTGCTTTTTACGGCTCATTACGCCCGGTAACCATACTTTTCCGTCAACTAAACGCATGTTGTAAGCCTGTTCAACGATGCTTGTATCATCACTCACCACTAATAACTCAGAGCCTTCTTGCATAATGTCAGTTAGCAGTAACATCACCGTATGGCGATTACCTTCTTCTTTAACCGCTTGAAGATCTGCGTGTAAATCTGCTTTCATTTCATTAAATAATGCTAAGTCGATAACTTCTAATTGGCCAATGCCAACAATGTTATCTTTCATATTGAAGTCTTTAAAGTCACGAAGCACTAAGTCACGTACAGGAGTCCCTTGTACTGAAGACTTTACGGTGAACATTTCCATGCCAAGGCCTTTGTAATCTTCAATGCCGGCAATTTCTGCTAATGCTTCAACACACTTGATATCAGCTGTGGTGCAGGTGGGTGACTTGAAAATAACCGTATCAGACAAAATGGCACACATCATGGCACCAGCAATGTTTTTAGGGATCTCAACATTGTGAAAGTCGTACATCATTTTAATAATGGTGTTAGTACAACCAACCGGGCGTACCCAAATTTCTAGTGGTGTAGATGTGGTAATGTCACCTAATTTATGGTGATCAATAATGCCTAATATCGTTGTATCATCGATATCATCAGGGCCTTGAATACGATCTGAGTGGTCAACAACATAAATGCCATCAGTATCAGCAAAGCTAGTTTTAAGTTCCGGTTGTTCAAAACCAAATTTATCGAGAATAAATAAAGTTTCAGGTGAAAGCTCACCTAAACGTGCCGGTTTTACGTCTTCACCAATGGTGGTTTTTAAATATGAAAGAGCAATTGCTGAACAAATTGAATCTGAATCAGGAACCTTGTGCCCTACTGCGTAAGCTGACATAAATTGTGATCTCCAAGTGCCGTTAACCCGTAACGACATTACCGTTAGGAATGTTATCTGAATATGGCGCATATTCTAGCAAAAAACCTAAGCATTCGCCTAGTCAGCTTTGCAGTCTTTTCAATTATAGCGTCGACAAAGTATTTTCATGTTTTTGAACCGGGCTTGTTGGCATGTATAACGCTTTAAGCTTTGATTTGATTACGTTAGTATTCTTATGTAACCGCTGTCTGCTCACGTACGTACAATAGCGAATGACAGCATTTTTATTTTTTGAGGAAGATATGTCTAAATTAAAATCATTAGTGGCGTTGGTATCGCTTGCGAGCGTCAGCGCGTTTGCTAACAATGTTATTACTATCGATGATATTGCTAATATCAAATCTATACGTGACAGTGTCATTAGCCCTAGTGGCGATTATGTTGCTTATACCCGTTCGCTACCACGAGAGCTCTATGTTGACAAACATGGTGCCAACTATAGTGAACTTTTTATTAGTGACGCTAAGGGTAATGAGCGAGCGTTTATTTCCGGTAAGGTAAACGTTGGCGCATTGGAGTGGTCAGCAGACGGTAAGTATGTTTACTTTTTAGCAAAATTTAAAGACGAAAAGTTCACTCAGCTTTACCGCATCCCTGTCGATGGGGGTGAACGCCAGAAAGTATTGGCTTTAAAAGAAAGCTCAATTAGTCGTTATGATATTAGCCCCAACGCTAAACAAGTGGCACTATTAGCGATGCCAGCAAAAGATAAGTCTGAGAAGAAACTTAAGGATTTGGGCTTCAAAGCTGAAGTATACGAAATGGGGCTGGAAAATAAACAATTGTTTGTCACAGACCTAGCTTTGCAAGATAAGGCTGTGGTCTTAGATGCGCTCAATATTGCGGGTTTTGTTAGTGATATGAATTGGTCAGCTGATAATAAGCAGCTATTAGTGAAAACTCAGCCAACAGCATTAATAGACGACTCATACACTAAAGCCCAATGGCACGTTATGAATCTTGCACAGCAACAAGTGACTATGTCGATTGCTACCGAAGGTAAGTTGGGTAATGCCGAATTCTCTTATAATGGCCAACACATAGCGGTGATTGGTGCACAAGATAAACATGATCCCGCGACTGGCCGCTTATATTTAGCGGATGTTAAAACCGGTGCAATCAAAGATTGGCTGCCCAATTTTGCTGGTCATGTCAGCGATATCCAATGGTCGCATAAAAGTAATACCTTGAATTTTATCGCACAAGTGGGTACTGAAAGTATTATCGCTAACATTAAACCAAACAGTAATAGCTATAAAACTCAGGTCAAAGCGGGACAAATAATTGCCTCGACATTATCTATATCAAACTCTGATAAAACTTTGTCAGTTAAAGGTCATACCGCTAAACATCCGAATGAAAGCTTTCTTATTCGTGGTAAAAAATTAACCAAAATCACCAACTCTAACCCCTGGTTAGAAAATAAGCGTTTTGCTAAACAAGAATCTATCACGATAAAAGCCCGTGACGGCGTCGACGTTGGCGGTATTCTGGTATATCCACTTGATTATCAAGCCGGTCAGCGTTATCCATTGATCATGCAAGTGCATGGTGGACCTGAAAGTCATGAAAAAAATGGTTGGGTAACCGCTTACTCAAAACCAGGTCAAATGGGCGCAGCACGTGGTTATGCTGTGTTTTATCCTAATTATCGAGGCTCTACGGGTAAAGGTGTGGAGTACTCTAAACTAGGCCAAAATGATTATGCTGGCGCTGAGTTTGATGATTTAGTCGATATGAAGCAACACTTAGTTGAAATGGGTTTAGTAGATAGCAAGCGTGTCGGTATTACTGGAGGGTCCTACGGTGGCTATGCCTCTGCTTGGGCCGCAACTAAGTTGACTGAACATTTTGCCGCCAGTGTTATGTTTGTCGGCATTTCAAACCAATTATCTAAGTTTGGTACTACCGATATTTCTAACGAAATGCACTTAGTGCATGCGCGTTCTTATCCTTGGGATAAATGGCAATATTACCTAGAGCGCAGTCCTATTTATTGGGCGCATCAGTCTAAAACACCTTTGCTTATTATGCATGGTAAAGATGATCCGCGTGTACATCCTGCTCAGTCGATGGAAATGTATCGCTATATGAAAGTACAAGGCAAAGATGTGCGATTAGTATATTACCCAGGTGAGGGCCATGGTAATCGTAAAGCAGCAGCGCAATATGATTATAGTTTGCGTTTAATGCGCTGGATGGATAACTACTTAATCGATGGCAATAAAGAAATGCCAGATTATAAATTAGACCATAAAGCTAAGCTTAAGGCTAAAACAGCCGAAGCTAAAAAAGCTCAGGAAAGTGAAGAGAGTGAAAGCGACAAGTAGCGCTAATGAGTTAATGTGCTAGCTGAGTCAAAAGCCCGATATTAATTAATAATATCGGGCTTTTTTATAGATGACTTACGCTAACATCTTGTTATTAGTAATTGAGCTTGGTGGTTTTCCCCCAGAACACCTTATAAGAAAATATAGTGTAAGCTGCGATCATGGGTAGCACCACTGCAGCCCCGACAAAGATAATCCATAATGATTCCCTTGCACTAGCGGCTTCAAATATGGTTACTTTAAATGGTACAACATAAGGGTAAAAGCTGTAGGCTAAACCACAGAAACAAAGCATAAATAACATTATTGCCGCTAGAAACGGGTACCAACAACCTATGTCATTCTCCATTGGCACTTTAGTTAAATAGATGTGCACGGTGATAAAGGTAAAGCCAAATAAAAGCGTAATGGGCACAAGCATTAATACTTGAATACCACCTAACCACTTATCCATGATTTGTTGATCGATTAACAGGTTGGTAATACAGACGGTAATAATACCAATAGCCATTAAAATATTGGTTATTTTTGCCCATTTAGCTGCTTTACGTTGCAGCTCTCCTTCGGTTTTCATTACCAACCAGGCGGCACCAATAAAACAATAGCCAGCAGTAACACAAACCGCTGACAAAATTGAAAAGCCAATGGTTAACCATGAATCATCAAATGCCGTGATATAACGCCCCAACATATAACCTTGGGATAATGTTGCTAATAATGACCCGAACTTGAAGGCATAATCCCACTTATGTTTATCAGTGCTCGGTGCTTTGGTACGAAAGTCGAATGATACACCGCGTAAAATTAATCCAGCCAACATAACCGCGGTTGGTAAGTACAAGGCTTGAAAAATAATGGAATGGGCTTTAGGAAAAGCAATCAATAATAAGCCTATCGCCATCACGAGCCATGTTTCATTGGCATCCCAAAATGGCCCGATAGAATAGATCATAGTATCGCGCTGCTGTGGATTGTCTAATGGCAATAGCACACCAACACCGAGATCATAACCATCGAGTATCGCGTAAATTAAAAATGACAGTCCCATTAAGCCAATAAAAACCATGGGTAGCCAGTCTATAGTTGCAGTTGTCATTATTTATCTCCTTCAGCGGTTACACGTGAGGTAATGTCATTTTCCGGCGCAGATAGGTTGTCGACCATCGTTGCATTTGATTGCTCTAATATGACCGCACGATTGGCCATAACAAATAAAGTACGTATATAAGCAATCAACAAAAAGCCATAAATAACCAAATATAAGGTTAACGACAGCGCAATGTCTTCAGGTGGTGTGGTGGTTACGGCATCTTTAGTGCGTAATATGCCGGTAACAAGATAAGGTTGTCGGCCAATTTCAGTAACGTACCAACCGGCTAATGTTGCTAGCCAACCAGAAAACGTCATAGCAATACCGGTTTTTAGTAACCAAGTTGGATATTGTTTTTTGATGACAAATTTATAAGTGGCTAGCCAAGAAAATAGCAGCATTAACATACCAATACCGATCATAATACGAAAGCTGAAAAACACCGGAGCAACAGGGGGATGTTGGCCGATAAAGTCGTTTAGGCCTTTGATTTCGCCTTGCGGATCATGGGTTAAAATAATACTGGCTAAATTTGGTACTTTAATTTCGAAATGATTTTCACGTTTTTCTTGGTCAGGCAAGGCGAATAACAATAACGGCACACCGCTATCAGTTTGCCAAACACCTTCCATTGCCGCAACTTTTGCTGGTTGATGCTTAAAGGTATTTAGACCGTGTAAATCACCAACAAAAATTTGTATTGGGATCAAAACCGCAGCCAAGGTGACTGAAAAATTAAGCGCTTGTTTTACTGATTTTTTATTGTCACCTTTAACTAATCGGTAAGCGGATATGCCGGCAATTAGAAAAGCGGAAGTCAACCCCGAGGCCAACAACATATGGGCTAAACGGTAGGGCATTGAAGGGTTAAATATAACCTCAAACCAACTTGTGACATGTGCTACACCATCGATCATTTCGAAACCAGCCGGTGTTTGCATCCATGAGTCGAGTGATAAAATCCAAAATGCTGACAGCGTGGTACCAAAAGAAACTAAAACCGTTGCCATGGTATGCACTCGGTTAGATACTCGGTCCATGCCAAACAGCATAATGGAAAGAAATGACGCTTCTAAAAAGAACGCGGTCATGACTTCATAGCCGAGTAATGGTCCGGCAATATTCCCGACGGTTTCCATATAGCCGGGCCAATTAGTGCCAAATTGGAACGACATGGTAATGCCGCTTACCACACCAATAGCAAAGGTTAGGGCGAATATTCGCACCCAAAAACGATAGACGCGTAACCAGCTTTCATCTTGGGTTTGGTTAAAGCGCACTTTAAAAAATAGCAATATCCAACATAAGGCGATATTGATGGTAGGAAATAAAATATGAAAACTAATATTGGCAGCAAATTGGATGCGTGAAAGCATGAAACTTGTGTCATTAGCAATAGCTGCTGCATCTAACACGTGATGTACTCCACTTTTAAGGTTATGTTGAATTTTGACAGGTTTTAACGCATTGAGCGCAAAGTTGTTATCGTAGTAATAATTTATCTTTTACATCTAAAATTTTGCTAATGCCTTCACCCAATTTGAGTAAAGCGGATAGCTTTTCTGATGACATGCCCTGCATTTCATTGGTCCACAATGTCACCATTTCCATTAAGTCATGCATCTGCTTAACACGCATTTGCGTATACTCGTCTGACTCATTACTTGGCTGTTCCATTAGGGCGTCGCGCAATGTTGATAATGTAGGGTCTAGTTCGCGCTTTCTACGCTCTACAACTAACGTGCGAGCAATTTCCCAGATGTCACTTGGCGCTGAAAAGTATTCTTTTCTATCGCCGGGTATATGATGTAGCTTGATTAGGTTCCATGACTTAAGTTCTTTCAAACCCATGCTGACATTGGAACGTGATATTTGTAATGCTTCGCTGATCTGGTCGGCATTGAGAGGCGCCTCGGTCAGTACAATAACTGCGTACATTTGTCCCAGTGTGCGGTTTAACCCCCAACGTGAACCCATTTCACCAAAGTGAAGTACTAGCGATTGCGTCATAGCTGTTATTTTCATAATTACAGGCCTTTCTGAATTTTCAGTAATTTGTGAAAATTGTAATCCTTTTTTGATCTAAGTCAAGCTTTTGCGTGGGTAAAAAACGAGCTTTTAGTGATTTTTGTCACAGAAGGTTATAGAAAATTGATGATGCTATATAGGGGGGAGCTAGGAGAGGTAGTTTAAGATGATATGAAATTAGGCACAAAAAATGGCTACTTAGGTAGCCATTTTAGTAAGTAATAACTTGCAAAAATAAGGTGTAATGATTAACTAAAGTTGGTGCTAAGCCTTTCAATAGCTTCTGCATTTTTATTAACTTCTGTGCTTTTTCTCGACACATCTGCCGCTAATTGAGTGTTACGTTGAGATATATTGTCAATATTGTGAATGCCTTCTGTGATTTGTTCGGCAACCACGCTTTGCTCCTCTGATGCGGTAGCAATTTGCGCGGTCATATCATTAACATTTTGAATATTATCAATAATGGTTTGCATGGCTTGCTTAATGGTTTTGGATTCTGCAGAACATTCGTCAGCATTGGTTTTGTTGCTTAACATGACTTGGTTCCAAGCCTTTAAGGTATTTTGTAATTCAGTCACTGAGACTTGAATTTGCTCTGTAGCACTTTGTGTTCTACTGGCTAAGGTTCTAACTTCATCTGCAACAACAGCAAAACCTCGACCCTGTTCACCTGCTCTTGCTGCCTCGATGGCAGCATTTAAGGCTAGGAGGTTGGTTTGATCCGCAATACCTTGGATTTCACTCATTACCGTTGATATTTTATCAACATCACCGACTAATTCATTGGCATTATTGGCGGCATTTTCAACATCCATGGCCAATTGATTAATTTTCTTTTCACTTTTTTCAATCGTCGCTATATTTTGCAGACAATCGTTTTGTACTTCTTCAACTTTATCATGTGCTAGCGTGGTACTTTTGCTGACATCAATAATTGTCGCGCTCATTTGCGTGATCGCCGTAGCAAACTGGCCAATATGATCATTTTCTTCTTGAATACTTGTCAGCATCTCGTCTGATGTTTGAGCAAGCTCATCAGCAAGTTTTGCTAGCCTTCTACCTGAATCGTTACTTCGCCCTAACACGGTTTTTATTCTTGCTTTATAGAGCTCTGCCGGGTAATTAATAATATTAAGAATACCTTTGCCTAAGTAAACGTGTCGTGACGGACTATCAAACAGTCGTTTTGTTTGCGTTAAGTAGTTTGGAATTCGTATCAATTCTTCCGAAAAAATTGTTATGATTAAAGCTAGGCATGCTAATAAAATTAAGGTTGAGGTAGTAGTACCTACGAGCATCCAATCGATTGCAATTGCCGAGATAACACAAGCAAGTGCGGTTAAGCGTTTAAGCATGATATTGGCATGCAAATCTACTAGGGGCTTGTTGTTATTTAGCTTGTCGTACATTGCTTGTGCGCGTATTTTTTGTTGCTCGGTCGGGAAAGCTCTAACTGACTGATACCCGGATATTTTACCGTCTTCAACTATCGGGGTTACATAGGCGTCTACCCAATAGTAATCACCATTTTTACAACGGTTCTTCACCATACCCCGCCAGGAGTCGCCACGCTTTAACTTATCCCACATATCTTTAAATGCGGCTTTGGGCATATCAGGGTGGCGGACAATGTTGTGATGCTGGCCAATTAATTCTTCTAAGCTGTACCCGGCTATTTCACAAAACTCAGGGTTAGCGTAGGTAATGGTGCCGTTTAAGTCGGTGGTAGAAACAAGTTGTTCTTGTTCGGTAAAGGTACGTTCGATCGTGGTGATATGAGTCATAATTTCATCGTCCCTGATAAAAATGTATTAATAGAAATTTATTCATTCAATATAGGTGATGTAAATCAAATTTTACAGCAGATTTATCGAAAAATTGTAATCAAATTGTAACTGCTTATATGCCGATTGTTGGCATTTAAATTACGGGCGGCAATAGACAGTACTGTGTAGGTCTTATATTTTTAACTGACTAAAAAGGCTCCTGAAAAGTTATCATGAGCCTTTTTTTGGGGGATTAGTATTAGGTTATTTGTAATAACTTAAACAAGCTTCAACTTCATTTTTTGAGCCCATGATCACTTCAACACGTTGATGTATATCTGTTGGTTCAATATCCATAATACGTCCTTCGCTGGTCATGGCTAAGCCACCCGCTTGTTCAAGTAAGAAGCTCATTGGGTTGGCTTCATACATTAAACGCAATTTATAAGGCTTATCTGGGTTTCTATTATCGCTTGGGTAAGTGAACAGTCCGCCACGACATAAAACACGGTGAATATCACCTACCATAGCGGCAATCCAACGCATATTGAAATTTTTACCACGTGGACCTGTGTCACCGGCAAGTAAATCGTTGATATAGTTTTGCATAGGTTTTTGCCAAAAACGCTGATTTGACATGTTAACAGCAAATTCCTGCGTATCTTGTGGCACTTGAACATTACGCTCAACGAGTAAGTAACCACCATGCGTACGATCTAGCACATAAAAGTGAGTACCGCGGCCTGTTGTCATCACTAACATGGTTGATGGGCCATAAAGTACATATCCGGCACACACTTGCTTGTTGCCTGATTGCTTAAACATATCAGGATCGCTCGCATCCATATCTGTTGGCGCTTGATGAATCGAAAAAATAGTACCAATTAGCGAGTTAATATCGATATTTGAACTACCGTCTAAGGGATCAAATGAAACGATGAATTTACCGTTTGGGTCTCCGGCAACTGAAGTATCTTCTTCTTCAGACGATACCGCCTTAACAAAGCCAGATTCTAATAAAATGTCTTTAAATAATTCGTTGGCGACAACATCAAGATGCTTTTGCACTTCACCTTGAATATTTTCATCTAAGGTTGAGCCCATAGTGTCACCTAAGTGACCCTGGCTGACACGAAATGATATTTCTTTAGTGGCAGCTAAAATGGTTTTTATTAATGAAATTAAATCTAATGGTACATTATCTTCACGTAAAGCGGGAGCTAGTCGTTGCATCGGGTTACCTAATTACTTTAAAGTCATACTCTTAATTACAAGAGTGAATTGTATATTGTATTTAATTTTCGATGTAATGATGTACTATCAAGGCATCAAAAGTTGCTTTAATTAAACGATAAAGTAACCTTAAAAACGCTTAAGCTTACTTTTAAGTTGATTATAACAAGAATATGAGTATTTTCAGCACTTCTAATTATTTAATTTTACAGACTGCAAGGATATAGAATGAATTTTTTCATTAGGGTAATGGTTTTATTTTTCTGCTGCATGTTGTCAGCACAAGCACTGGCGCAAGCTGAAACAACTTACGCTGAATTTATTAAAGATAAGCAACATCATCAAGGTTACTTTTCTTTTTACCTTGATGATAAAACAGGCAAAGTATTTTTAGAAATAGAGCACTTTGAAAAAGAATTCCTATTTCAAAGTGGTTTGCCGCATGGCGTTGGCTCTAATGATATTGGTTTAGACCGAGGACAACTTGGTGATACTCGTTTAGTGCGTTTTGAAAAAGTGGGTGACAAAGTTTTTTTACGTCAACTCAATACCTACTATCGTGCTAATACTGATAATGCGCTGGAAAAACAAGCCGTTGATGAGGCGTTTGCTAGCTCAATTATTTGGGGTTTTAAAGTCAGTAATAGCTCAAAAGATAACAGTAAAACGCTGATTGACTACACGCCATTCTTATTGTCAGACATTCATAACTTATCAGTACAGTTACAACGTACTACGCAAGGCAATTATAAGGTTGATGCCTCACGCAGTGGTGTTTATCAAAAACGCAGTAAAGCCTTTCCAAACAACACTGAATTAGAAGCAACAGTGACTTATAAAGGTAGCAAAGCCGGTGCGCATTTACGTTCTGTTACGCCAGATGCATCTGCTGTAACAGTGAATTTACATCATTCATTAATTAAGCTACCTGATGATGGTTATCAAACTCGTAAATTTCATCCTTATAGTGGTTTTTGGGAAAATTCTTACGCCGATTATGCCAGCGCTATTGATGAGCCGCTAATAAAGCGCAATATTCCTCGTCATCGATTAATGAAAAAAAATCCGCAAGCAAAAGTAAGTGAAGCTATTGAACCTATTATTTATTATCTTGATGCTGGCGTACCTGAGCCGGTAAAAAGTGCCTTACTTGATGGCGCTCGTTGGTGGGATCAAGCATTTGCGGCTATTGGTTATAAAAATGCTTTTCAAGTTAAGATGTTACCAAGTGATGCCGATCCGATGGATGTGCGTTATAACGTCATTCAGTGGGTACATCGTGCCACTCGTGGTTGGTCGTATGGTGCCTCGGTGATTGACCCGCGCACGGGAGAAATTATTAAAGGCCATGTCACATTGGGTTCTTTACGAGTGCGTCAAGATTACTTAATTGCCCTTGGCTTAACTTCACCGTTTAAAACTACAGATACCGATACCCGTGCGATGAAAGCCATGGCTTTAGCACGTATTCGTCAACTATCAGCACATGAGGTAGGGCATACCTTAGGTATTGCACATAACTTTGCGGCCAGTGTTAACGACCGCGCATCGGTGATGGATTACCCACACCCGTTAATCACCATTAAAAATGATGAAATCAGCTTAGAAAATGCCTACGCAACAGATATTGGCGACTGGGATAAATATGTGGTTGCTTATGGTTATGGCGACGTGAGTAAAGAGCAAGAAACACAATATTTATCTGAGCTAGTTAATTCAGCCCAGCAACAAGGTTTAGCCTATGTCTCTGATCCTGATGCACGACCTCAATCAGGCGCTCATGCGACAGGACACTTATGGGACAACGGTAAAGACGCTGCCGCGGAATTAACCCGGGTATTAAAAGTGAGAAAACTCGCTTTAGCTAACTTTGGCTTAAACAGTATTCCTGTTGGCACGCCAATGTCAGAACTCGAACAAGTACTGGTGCCGATTTATAATTTTCATCGTTTTCAAGTTGAGGCGACAGCTAAACTTATTGCCGGTGTCGACTATGGCTATCAATTGCGTAGTGAGCAATTTACAAATCAACAAAAAATGGTTTCAGGCAAGTCACAATATGCCGCCTTGCAAGCTTTATTATTAACTTTGTCGCCTGACACTTTATCGGTACCTGCTGAAATTACTAGGCTAATTCCGCCTAAAGCTTATGGTTACAGCCGTGATAGAGAAAGCTTTACCAGTAACACAGGACTAACGTTTGACCCTATTAGTGCTGCCGAGGCTAGTGCCAAACATACCTTGGCATTACTGCTTAATGCTGAACGCCTAGCAAGATTGCAACAGCAAAGTATGCTTGATAATAATATACCATCAGTAGGGCAGCTATTTACCGAGCTTGTTGATGCAACTTTGCAGTCGGCCCCTAAAAAATCTACTGCTTTGTTAGTACAACAACGGGTGAATCAGCAATTGGTTGAGCATTTGTTAGCCTTGTGGCACAGCGAAAACCTAGTAACGGAAGTTAAGGCCGAGGTATATTTAACCTTAACTGATTTATCACAATGGTTAACGGATAAGCGCAGTACAAAAAAATACCAAGGCTCACGCGCACAGTTTGCCTTGTTGGCGAATCAAATTAATTACAGTTTGAGTCATGACAAGATAGCGACGCCAGTATCTAAGATACAGTTACCGCCAGGCTCGCCTATTGGTAGTTATTAATTTTTAGCGTTTAGACGACAACGATTCGGCTAGTAACAACACTTACTTTAAAAGTTAATTTAGGGGGGAGTTGTTATAGCCGCAGGACAATAAATGACAAAACATCATCCATTCAACGTTGCCTTGTTAGGTATACCGTTTGACGATAATTCTTCCTTCGAACGCGGACCCGCACTAGCACCCAAGGTTATTCGTCAGGTGCTAAAAAGCGGTTCGCTAAATGGTTCAACAGAGTTAGGGGTAAATTTACGTAAGTCTCAACGATGGCTTGATGCCGGTGATGTCAATATAGCAATATCGGACAATTTTATTGATGAAATTGAACAACGTTGCGATCAGTTGCTGTCGGAAAATACCCGCTTACTCACCTTAGGTGGCGATCACAGTATTAGTTATCCAGTGTTAAAAAGTTATGGTAAGTATTTTGAGCAGTTAACTATATTGCACATTGACGCGCATTCTGATTTGTATGACTGCTTTAAAGGTAATCGCTATTCCAATGCTTGTCCTTTTGCCCGAGTCATGGAAGACGGCCTTTGCGAGCGCTTAGTGCAAGTAGGAATAAGAACACTAAACCTGCATCAGGAGCAGCAAATTGCTAAGTTTAATGTTGAATCATTAGCGATGAGACATTGGCCATTAGCGCAACCGTTAGTGTTTGAGCATCCAGTGTACTTGTCATTAGATATTGACGGCATTGATCCCGCTTTTGCGCCGGGCGTTTCACATAGAGAACCGGGTGGATTAACAACTCGTGAAGTCATTAACTTGATCCATCAAATTAATATGCCGCTAATCGGCGCAGATATTGTTGAGTTTAACCCTAATAAAGATATCGATAATATGACCTCGCAACTGGCGGCAAAGTTAGTGAAAGAAATCGCAGGAAAAATGTTACTGAGTATTACTTAAGCCTAGTTTAATAAGTGTGATTGCTCATCTGGCTTAGGCTAGCTGGGGAGTATATATTGAAGTTTTTTCTCAAGTTAATGGAGCGACACGTACTTTGTCGCTCTGTTGATTTGATATTATTTTACTTGTGCTAAATGTTTCGCTAGAAAATTCTCGATTGAACTTAGTGTCTTCAACCTATTTTCTTCAATGCTTAAATGATGATTACCATTTTCAAGTTCAATGTATTCAGCTTCCTTGTCGTGATCTTTTAAAGCCGCATACATTTTTTGACTGTGCTCTATAGGTACTACAGTATCAAGATCACCATGAATTAGCATGACAGGAATATTGATATTTTTAGCAAAGTTAACGGGTGAATTCTGTTCGAGTACGTCAGCATCATCACCAATTTGTTTTTTTACTATTTTATGATTGGTAAAATATCGTGATTTTCTTACCAAATATTCTAAATCTGATACACCAGCAAAACTTACAGCGCATTTAAAAATATCTTGCTGTTTGGCTGCAGCCATTAGTGCGGCATATCCGCCGTAACTCGCACCAACAATACAAATATTGTTTTTGTCGACTTGGTAATTACTGCTCAACCATGTTGCAGCGTCTGCCAAATCAGTTTGCATCGCGCCACCCCAGCTTTTTACTGAAGACATTTCAAACTTGAAGCCATAGCCAGAAGAACCTCTAAAATTTGGTTCTAATACCAAATAACCACGATTAGCAAAAAACTCAGAAAACCAATCAAAACCACCGTAAATTCTGCTCATTGGGCCACCATGAGGCATTATAATGGCGGGTCTGTTTTTAGCCGGAGCATGTTCAGATAATGTCAGATATGCCTCTATTGTTAAGCCATCACGGGCCTGATAAGTGTGCTTGGTTTTTCCTATCAGATTGGTTTGGTTAAGTTGAGGGTACTCATCTATCAGTGGCTTCAATTCTCCAGTATCTCGATCGCCAAAATAATATCGACCAGCTGATTCAGCGCTGGAAGTGTGTAATATATATTGGCGTTCATTATCGCTAAAGCTAGTAATATTAGTCGATGTATTAGGAATGGCTTGATTTAATGCTTGTTGAAACTTTTCATAATCAGGGTTGAAATAAACTTTACTATTTTCGGATTCACCGTGATAAACACCAATAACATCATTATTTAGGCGTGAGTAGATTAGACTACCCTCTATGTCATAATCTTTATCTGCATATACTAAGGTACGAGGTAAGTCACTTTTAGTTAGATCAACAGTAAATATAGCGTAACGGCCTTGATGATCGGCTCTTATATATAGCTTGTTTGGATTTAGGCCGAAGCCCAGTGGTGTAATATCTGGCGCGTCAAAAATCTCATAATCCCAAATTCTGCGCCATTTTTTGCTTTCAAGATCAAAAAGAGAATAGTAAATACGCGTCTTCTCAATACCAAAGCCGAGGCGCACTCTGTGTTGTTGGTCGGTCATCCAGTGACTGATGTATTCTCTTCCCCGAACTAACCGATTACGTGAATTTTTGCTCTCTAAATCTATTTTATATACGTCAGGGTAATTACCATTTTTGTAATCAATTTCCATTAAAATATGGTTAGGCTCATTAGGTAACATATCTATTATAGTATTTTGATATTGCGCCAAGCGTTCGCCGTTTTTGGGTTGACTAACTTGACGCATTTTTTCTGAGCCGTCGATTCTTAATTTATATAAGCGTGCTTCGGTATATTTTCTAAGCATACGATGAACTGGATAATGAGCGCTAATGAGTAACATTTCATTATTAGCCCAACGGAACCAATCTATTTTAAATTTTTTATTATCGGTATAAGTAACAAAGTCGGTGGTTTTCTTTAGCCTATCGATAACGCCAATATATGATGTGCCTTCATGGTTGCGAATAAATGCAATAAGGTTACCGTCAGGTGATAACTTCATTTGATTTGCAACAGGAAGTTTTCCGTAAGCTTCTACCGGCAAAACTTTCGCTGAAACTGGAGAATTAATGTACAACGATAGTAATATTATTATTATTATTCGAGCCATAGCTATTTAAATCCTAAATCCTTTGCTTGTAGGTTATCAGAAAAGTTAACAATGATTAAATTAAAAGTGAGGAGATAATGTTAAGAAAAAACGGCGCTGAAAAGGAAGGTATTCAGCGCCGCTGTGCAATTGGCACTTAGAATAAAGTGAACTGCGCACAAAAGTTGACCATTTGGAAAGAATTAAACCTGATTATAGGCTATCTGTCTCTAAGTTTGATTGATTTACCTTAGGTAGAATGGCTTTAGTTGTAGTTTTTTCTGGACAACTTGCATTGTCTAACGGCTTTTTAGCTCGAGCGAGTACCACGAGATTGCCGACCAAAATAAAGCATAAGCCTACAACGGTATAGATGCTCCAAGCAAAACCTTCGACAAAAGTTGAAATAATTACCGCTACTGCTGGAAACATTATTGATGCATATGAGGCTCGATGAGCGCCAATACGGTTGAGTAAGGTTAAGTAACTACCAAAGGCAATAACAGAACCAAAAATAGCGAGATAGAGTAATGAGCTTATGTAAGCGAAGCTGTAGTCAAAACTAAAACTTTTGCCTTGTATTACAGCGATTACTGCCATAAAAATAGCGCCGTAAGCCATACCCCAAGCGTTAGCTGACATAAGTGGCAACTTGAGTTTTTGATTTTTCATTGAAAGCATATTACCTACTGAAGCTATCAGCGTACCACCGAGACAAAGCCCTAAACCTAATAAGGTCTCAGCACCGAGTGCGGTGTCACTGATTTGAGGCCAAAATAGCGTAATAATACCTAATAGCCCCAGAATACCGCCGACATAAACTTGTTGAGTGATTTTAGTGTCGTACCAAATTCGGGCATTGAAAACATTAAAAAACATGATCATTGAAAAGGCGATGCAGGTTAGCGCTGAGTTAATATGCTGCTGAGCAGAATAAAGTAAATAGTAGTTCACACTAAATAATGTGGCGCCAAAAAGGAAAAACTGTAGGTGGTGGCGCAATGAAAAGCGTAACGTTAAGCCTTTAAACCAGCAATAAGCAAATAACAGTATTGCAGCTAAACCAAAACGATAAACTATTGATGCTTCTGGTGCGACATCGCCGAGTTGGTATTTAATGGCGATCCAAGTGGAACCCCAGATCAAGACCGTAATTATGTATAGAAATGTATTGTTCATAATTGTCTCTCGTTAAGTCCATTAACTAGGTAAGCTCTAGGTCAAGGTAGCTGTTCAAATATATGTTTAGCAGCGATGCATAGACATTTTACTGACTTTTTGTTTTAATAACATACACAAAAAAATGAAAATGAAACCTATACAGTTATGCGGCTAGTTGACAAATCATCATCGGAATTTTTGTATCAACAAGTGATCGACTTTGTTGAACATCAGCAGCAAAGCGGTGCAATACGTCCCGGCGATAAATTACCGAGCTTACGGAAACTGAGTCGTCAGTTTGAAATTAGTGTGCCCACCGTGAAGCAAGCGTATGTTGAGTTGGAACGCCAAGGCAAAATTTCAGCGCGTCCGCAGTCGGGTTACTATTTAAAAGCCACACAAGCTCGCACTTTATTACCGATGCGAGCTACATGGTCCAGCGGCGAACCAATGGAAATTTCTTGCCGTAGTTTAATCGAACAGGTTTATGAGGCCGTGCATATGCCGGACTCTGTCGCACTGGGTATTTCTAATCCGGTGCATGCGCATCCACCGGATAAAACGCTAGCCCGATTAATGCGTTCAGTATTAAGTCGTGTTTCAGAAAAAGCGGTCAGTTATGGCCCGGTGAACGGTGATCCGAAATTGCGTTTGAATTTGGCTTTTCGTTACCAAGAACATGGTGTTTTGCTAAATCATGAAGATCTCATTATTACTAATGGCGCACAAGAAGCACTTTCCATTGCTTTGCAATGCGTTGCTGAACGGGGTGACATTATTGCGGTTGAGTCACCTTGTTATTTTGGCTTGATTGAATTGATTGAAAGTCTGGGTATGAAAGCTTTAGAGGTTTATACCTGCACTGAAGAGGGGGTTTGCGTTACTGAATTAGCTAAGGTTATCAAGCAACACCCGCTAAAAGCGTGTTTATTTTCAAGCGCCATTAGTAATCCTTTAGGCTCAATGATGACCGATAAGCAGCGACAGGCGATGGTACAATTACTTGAGAAAAATGACATTGCATTAATCGAAGATGAGGTCTACAGCGATCTCTATTTTTCTGATTGTCGCCCGGTACCTGCGCAATTATATTCCAAAAAGGGTTTGGTGCTAACCTGCTCTTCTTTTTCAAAAACCGCCGCGCCAGGTTATCGGGTTGGTTGGTTGTTACCCGGTAAATTTGAAGAAAAAGCCAAACGTATAAAACGAGCACAATCTTGTTCTACCTCGATGTTACAACAATGGACATTAAGTGATTACTTAATGAGTGGTGAGTACGACAGGCACTTACAAGTGTTAAGAAAAACATTGCGTAATAATTGTGAACGTATGCGGGCATTAATTGCTGAACATTTCCCTGAACAGGTGTGTATTTCGAAACCGCAAGGTGGCAGTGTGTTGTGGATACGTTGTCGATCTCACGTTGACACCAGTCAATTTTTTAAGCAAGCCATTGCACAAGGGGTAAACTTTGCACCCGGTGAAATATTCTCTCCTTCGGGTAAATATAAAAACTACATGCGTATTAGTTTTGGGGTGCAATGGTGCGATCGCATAGATCAAGCAATTCAGACATTGGGGAAACTGGTACATCAATATCCAGATGAACCAAGTCAAATGAGTCATTCCAAATGCATAACTTTCAAGACATAACTTTACGCATTACATTTACATACTAAAAAGCCAGGACACATTAGCGTGCCGAATAACTCCGTTACTATCTCTTTAAAATACTTACTACCATTGCTGGCGGCCATTATCGCGGTATCTCCGCTAGCAATTGATATGTATCTGCCCGCCATGCCGACCCTTGCTGAACATTTTTCAACAAAAATGCCTTTGGTACAAAACAGCTTAAGTATTTATTTATTTGGTTACGCAGTCGGCATGCTAGTTTTTGGACCTATGGCTGACAAATATTCTCGGCGTGGCTTAGTCATGCTAGGTTTAGTTGGTTTTATTCTGACAACATTAGCACTAACATATGCCCAAAATATTGAACAGTTCATCGCGTTGCGCTTTTTACAGGCGTTTATCAGTAGCGCTGCCACGGTAGTTGTTCCCGGTATTATTAGTCAACTTTATGGTAAAGACACGGCGAAAGGGTTGTCCTATGTCAGTATGATCATGATGCTAGCGCCTATGATAGCTCCAAGTATTGGCAGTGTGTTATTACTGAATAGTTGGCAAATGATATTCTACGTGCTTGCCATTTATGCTTTGATCATTTTTGTTTTTAGTTTTTACTTTCTCCCCGAAGTAAAGTCAGCGAAAAAACCTCAAGAACTTAGTGTGATTCAGCGTTACAAAATTGTATTTAGTAATAAAAAAGCTCGTTTAGATCTTATTTCTTCGATGATGGTATCGTTAGCTTTTTTTGCCTATATTACGGCTATTCCGTTTGTTTATTTAACGGTGTTTAAGGTCTCAGAGTTTACCTTTAGTATTTTATTTGGCGCTAATGTTTTAGCACTAATGAGTGCACATTTTATTAATACCCGTTTAGTGACGCGTATTGGCTCACGGAAAATGCTGAGCTATGGTGTTTTATTAGCGATTATTGCCGCGACCAGTTTGTTATTGGCTAGCGTTTTATCTTTAGCTTTACCGTTTCACGTTGCCGCAATATTGCCACTTATGGGCAGTTTGTCTATGATCTCAGTAAATGCGAATGCGCTTATACTGCAAGAGTTTTCTGAACATACAGGCACGGCAACAGCGGTAAATGGTACTTTACGCTTTGGCATTGGCGCATTAGCGGGGCCGATATTAGCGGTATTTTACGATGGTAGCGCACTACCGTTTGCGTGCTTAATGGCCGGCGCTGTTTATCTGGTGTTAGGTTGTCAATTACTGCACAGAGTTTTAGCAATAAAACAGGAGGAAATATGAAAAATATAGCGGTGATTTTATCGGGGTGTGGTGTCTACGATGGAACTGAAATACATGAAGCGGTGTTAACCTTACTTGCGATAGAGCAAGCGGGTGCAAAATATCGTTGTTTTGCGCCCAATATTAATCAGCATCATGTTATTAACCATTTAACCGGTGAGGCTATGGCGCAAGAGCAGCGTAATGTTTTGGTCGAGTCTGCTCGTATCTCACGTGGCGATACCGAAGATTTATCTGAATTTTATATCGAAGAATTTGACGCTTTGATAGTGCCAGGTGGCTTTGGCGCTGCAAAAAATCTGTCTGACTTTGCTATCCATAATGAGGATATGAACGTTAATGAACAAGTATTGGCGGTGTGCCAAGCATTTGCTAAAGCAAATAAACCTGCAGGCTATATGTGTATTGCGCCGGTCATGATCCCGTTGATTTACGGTGACGGTGCTCAAGCTACGATTGGCTATGATACTGCCATTGCACAAACCTTAATGAATATAGGTCTAGCGCATCGAGATTGTGCCGTTGATGATATCGTTGTCGATGGCAGTCGGAAGTTGGTTTCTACGCCGGCGTATATGTTGGCCACGTCACTCACTGAGGCAGCTAGTGGTATTAATAAGCTCGTTGCTAAAGTGATTAAATTAGCGGATTAATCACGGCTATGCTTTATTTGGTCAGTTGTTTTGTTCTTCAAGTGCTTTTAATTCAACTTGTTGTAAGCGCCACTTTTTTCGTTCTGCGTAGTAATGGTCCCAAACGCACGGGTTACATGCACCACCACCACAACAGTCATCATCAGCGGGCGGTAAAGGCTTTTCAAGTAATTCAGTCATAATATCTACAGCGTTATTCGATTAATAAAATCATTATAATACCAATTTGATTAAATTTCTTCCCAATTCAGAGCGCTTCTCGATGTTCAAAAACAAGGCGAATTTGTTTCGGTTTAGTCATTCTAAATCAAATAAATTTAACGATGTTAGTGGATATCGAGAAAGCTCCCAGAGGGCGAGTTTAAAAGTCTTATATGCTGCGTTATTGATTTTGATAAGGGAATAACCATTATCTTCAATCAATGCCTTGCCTCTATGCCTTTTAATTCTCGCTGAGTGGGAAAGAACTTAATCAATTTGGTATAAATAAAAAAGCTCTGCACGCAGAGCTTTTTTGTCAAAAACAAAAACCTTAGTTTCTATTCGTAATCAGAGAGTTTTTTCTCAAGATAGTGAATGTTAGCGCCGCCGTTAACAAAGCCTTGGTCATTTAAAATGTCCAAATGCAGGGCAATGTTCGTTTTAATACCGTCAATCACTAATTCACTCAATGCGTTACGCATACGCGCAATGGCAACGTCACGACTATCACCCCAAGTGATCAATTTACCGATCATTGAGTCATAGTGTGGTGGCACAGAATAATCAGCATAAATGTGAGAATCCCAACGTACACCTAAACCACCGGGTGAATGAAAACGTGTGATTTTACCTGGCGAAGGAATAAATGAACGCGGATCTTCTGCGTTTATTCGACATTCAATGGAGTGACCAGATATTTTAATATCGTCTTGGGTATAAGATAATGGCTGACCCGCTGCAATACGAAGTTGCTCTTTGATCAAGTCAACACCAGTAACCATTTCTGTCACTGGATGTTCTACTTGAATACGCGTATTCATTTCAATGAAATAGAATTCGCCGTTCTCGTATAAAAACTCAAAAGTACCGGCACCACGATAGTTTATTTTGATACAGGCATTACAACAGCGCTCACCAATTTTTGCTCGCATTTCGGGAGTAATTCCCGGTGCAGGTGCTTCTTCAACAACTTTTTGATGACGACGTTGCATTGAACAATCACGTTCACCTAAATGAATCGCGCCACCTTGGCCATCAGCCATGATTTGCACTTCAACATGACGAGGGTTTTCAAGGAATTTCTCCATGTAAACCATGTCATTATTGAAGGTTGAGCGCGCTTCCGATTTGGTCAGTTGAATTGACTCAATTAAATCTTCTTCACGACGAACAACACGCATACCACGTCCGCCGCCGCCGCCAGAAGCTTTGATGATGACCGGATAACCAATACGTTTACCGTGCGCTAAATTAGCTTCAGCATCGTTAGTTAGTGGTCCGTCTGAGCCTGGTACGCAAGGTACGCCAGCTGCTTTCATCGCTTTGATAGCTGAAACTTTATCACCCATTAAACGAATACTTTCCGCTTTTGGCCCAATAAAGGCGAAACCTGATTTTTCTACTTGCTCAGCAAAATCAGCATTTTCCGCAAGAAAACCATAACCAGGATGGATAGCTACGGAATCTGTCACTTCAGCAGCAGTAATAATGGCTGGAATGTTTAAGTAACTATCCATAGCCGATGGTTTACCAATACAGATGGTCTCGTCGGCCAATAATACGTGCTTAAGGTTCTTATCGGCCGTTGAATGAACAGCCACCGTTTTAATGCCAAGCTCTTTACAAGCTCGCAATATTCTTAAGGCAATTTCGCCGCGATTGGCGATAACAACTTTATCTAACATGAAAATACCCTTAATGGTTGGGCTTATTCAATGATGAATAGCGGTTGATCAAATTCAATAGCATCTTCATTTACCGCTAAAATTTGCTTGATTACACCAGATTTGTCGGCTTCTATTTGGTTCATCATTTTCATCGCTTCAAGGATACATAATGTATCCCCAGCGTTAACATGTTGACCCACTTCAACAAATGCCGGTGCATCGGGAGAACCCGCTGAATAGAATGTGCCTACCATAGGAGAGCGCACAATATGACCGCTGATAACAGGAGCCGCTGCTTCAATTGCAACTGCAGGCGCGGCTGCGGCTGGTGTCGCTGCTGCTTGCATCATTGGGGCTGAATGCATCATAGGTGCTGCTTGCATGATGGTACCGCCACGGCTGATACGTACTGATTCTTCGCCTTCAGAAATTTCTAATTCGTTGATACCTGACTCTTCAACTAATTCAATTAACTTTTTAATTTTACGAATATCCATTTGAATACCTTTTTGATCATTATTAAATTTATGTGTGTGAAAACTAGAGTGAAAATTATCACTAGAGTATTTATTTGTTTTTATCTAACCAATCTTTTGCAAAATCTAAGGCATATTCATAGCCGTTGGCTCCTAAGCCACTAATTACGCCGACCGCAATGTCTGATAAATATGAATGTTGTCTAAATGATTCACGTGTATGTACATTTGATAGATGAACTTCAATAAAGGGAATGCTAACCGATAATAAAGCATCCCGCAGCGCAACACTGGTATGAGTAAATGCAGCAGGGTTTATGATGATGAAATCGATCTTTTCAAAGCTTGCATGAATTTCATCAATCAGTATATGTTCCGCGTTTGACTGTTGTTGACTCAGTTGCACATTCATACCCTTGGCAACTTCGGTCAAGTTTGTCATAATTTCCGCGAGCGATAATGAGCCGTAAATAGCCGGTTCACGCTTGCCTAGCATATTTAAATTGGGACCATTTAATACTAAAATGTTAAACTTTGTAGTCATCTTCGGTAAAAACACCTTAATTGTTAAGTGATGCTAACATCATGTCATATTTTACAATGTGATTGAATTTAATTAAGGCTAAATGCCATGATTAATCTCATTTGACGATTATTATAGTGTTTTCGCAGAATATAGCAGCAAAATACTGGTCTAATCACTTGATGGGGAAAATAAAGCGATTAATATTAGGCAAGTTATCAAAATTTCACTAAACTAAATGCTGTAGGAATTTTAATTAATTCATTGATTTAACTGATTGCAAGAGATCAATCGTAAGTTAAATGTTGTCATGTCATTTTATGTTAATTACAAGGATGAAATTATTAAAGCCATCTTTTTTAAAATTGCTGTCGTTATCTTGCTTTTTAGTCCTCAAGTTTACGCAATTAATATTATCTCGAATATAACCGCTGATACCCCATCGCTGTCGGTTACCCAATTGCGTCGAATTTATTCTATGCGCCAACTTCATTGGCAAAATGGAACACCCATTGTGGTGTATGTTTTAGCGAGCAATAATCCACTTCATCAACAATTTTGCAAACAACAATTACGCTTATTTCCTTATCAACTTGACCGAATATGGAACAAATTAACCTTTTCGGGTTATGGGGTCGCCCCCATTGAAGTCGCCACTCAGCAAGAGCTTATTAAGGCGATCAAATTGACTAAAGGTGCTATTGGTTATGTGGATAATTTATCGGAGGTCAAAGATGTTAACGTCATTAAAATTGATGATTAGACCGTCTCACGTGTCGTATTGTTTTGTCATCGTACTGTGTCATTTATGCTTAGCCTTTACCTTAAGTGCTAGCGAAGTAAGCAATAAGTCATTACAAGTGCATGGTTTTGTCGCACAGGGAGTTATAGATGCCAGCGGTAGTAACTATATTAATGATGATGAAAATCTGTCGTTTGAGTTAACTGAAGTAGGGATCAATGCCTCATATCAACTTAATGATACGTTTCGCATTGCAGGACAAGCGGTTTACCTAAATGGTGGCAATCGCTATCATGAAGGTCCTCGCGTTGACTATTTACTTCTAGAGTGGGATGCGTTTCATAACGACGTATGGCAAGCGAGTTTCTATTTTGGCCGCGTTAAAAACAATCATTGGTTGCATTCCAGTACCCGAGACATACCTTTTGCTCGTCCGTCCATTATTATTCCACAAGTGGTTTATTTTGATGGTTTTCGAGATATTGCGGTCGGTGGCGATGGCGCAGCGGTCAAGTTAAGGTATAGCGATGATGCTATTGGTGAAATAGACTTTAATTTCAGTCGTGGTGAAAGCTCAATTTCTGACGACCAGGCCGATGTGGTTATCGGTAAATTAGCCTTAGGCACAATAGATCATGACCTTGATGCTCAAGCGAGTATTTATTGGCGCCCGCCATATTCACAGTGGCGCTTTGGTATCTCAGCGTTAGATTCAAGCTTTACCTATGATCGGGTAGAAATAGATAATTTTTTTGATGGCGATTTCATTTTTCAGTTTTATACTGCAAATGCTATTTACGAAGGCGAGTTTTGGCAGTTTAGCGCGGAAATATTTCAAGAGCGTTTTGTTACCTCAGGATTTTACTTTCCTGGCTTTCACCGAGATGAAATAGGTCAAGGTTATTACGTGCAAGCGAGTTATCAATTACAGAAAGATTTTTCACTGATGACTCGATATGAACGTTTTTATGCTAATAAAGATGATAGAAACGGAGCGAAATTATCGCAAAGTACGGGCGGATTAGTGCCGTCATATTTTGGTTTTCATCATGATACTATGATTGGGCTTTCATATGATTTCTCTAGTGATTCTCGAGTAAGTGCTGAGTATCACTGGATGGAAGGCGGTGCCAGGTTATCGCCTATTGTTCAACCAAATCCGATCGCCAATGATAGTAAAAATTGGCAGGTCTGGGCTATTCAATTTATGTATTGGTTTTAATGATGAAAGCTAGTTTTGTTAGTGTTTCAGTAAAACTATTCGTTTTGGTAGTCAGTGCTTTATTACTATTGAGTCTGTCGATTTCTATGCTGTCCATTTCGCGATTGGATCAGGAATTTAGCCAGTATCAGAGTAATAAATTGCGACAAGGAGCTGCGCAATTTGACCTACAGAGTCGAATTGGGCGAGAGCATGTACGTATTTGGTTAGAATCATTTACTGATCTTATTCAGCTTAAGAATGAGTCTGATTTTAAACATGCCGCGGATGCGTTAGCAAAGCAATTTGACGCACTGCAAATAAACCACAATATTGAAGCGTTATGGTTAGTTTCAAGTGAACTGAAACCTATTTACCAGTCTGCGCCATTATCCAAGCAAGTGCTGGCTAGTATGAAGCGAGTCAGTGATAGTTTTTCTCCTGATGATTACCTGAGCTGTGTACAACGGTGCCAACAAATCGTATCGATACCGATATTAAATGCTCAAGGAGAAATGGCGATTGTTGCTATGTCGATTTCATTTGTTGATGTTATCTATGCGATAAATCAAGCGCTTGAAAATCAAGTGGCTATTGTAGCCTTTAATAAATCGCAGGGTGCTACATTAGCCCAAGCAAAAATTATTACCTCGTCGGCAACGTCACTTATGAAGGCTCTTTTTTCGCAAAAAAATCATGACGAACTTTTGTCAAAAATTAAAGTCGGTGGTTTGCAGATTGAGTATGACAATAGTAGTTATTTAATTAATTTACTGCCGCTAGCATCGTCAACGTCTCAAGATTTTTATATGGCACAGGTTGATGATGTCAGCTCTTTTACCAATAAATATCAGACCTATCGTATGCAGTTTATGCTCTCGGCGTTAGCTATAGTTATCGTTTTAGCCTTTTTAGTACATTTTGTTGCCGGCCCCTTTACCAAAAGATTATTAGTGCTTTCTGATATTTTACCTTTGCTTGCACGGAAAGAATTCGACCAGTTTCGTCAAGTACGCATAATTCAATCGAAAATATTCCCTGATGAAATTGATGTCTTGATTAGTGCTACAACAGACTTGAGTTATCAATTAGAAAAGCTAAACACAGAAGTCACTCAAAAAACGAAAGAATTAGAAAATATCGCCATGTATGACCTGTTAACAGGTCTGCCTAATCGCAACATGTTGAATTATCAGTTACGTAAGCTGTTACAAAATGCCACGCGTAATAATAGTAATATAGGTATTTTGTTTTTAGATTTAGATGATTTTAAGAAAGTAAACGACAGCCATGGTCATGGCGAAGGTGATAAGTTGCTTATTGAAGCGGCAAATCGAATAAACCTGAGTGTCAGTAGTGGCGACATGGTCTGTCGTTTTGGTGGTGATGAGTTTGTTATTTTACTTGAGAGTGATACATCAGCCACAACAGCCGAGGCACTGGCGAAAGCGATATTAAAAAGTTTTCAGCAGCCAATAAAAATTAACACAGGTATGTTTTATGTAACAAGCAGCATTGGTATCGCAATGACTGATAGCAACTTGATACAAGCTAGCGAACTTATCAGCCATGCCGATATCGCTATGTATGAGGCGAAAGACAACGGTGGTGATCAATACTTTGTTTATCATGGCGACATGTTCCAGCGTGTAGCTCAAAGAGTGATGATGGAAGGTGAAGTTAAACAAGCACTTGCCAAAGGGCAATTTAGTTTAAGTTTACAGCCTCAACTGGTGGCAAAAACTAATAAAGTGCATGGTTTTGAGGCATTATTACGCTGGCAGCACCCGGAACGTGGCATGGTGTCTCCGGATGATTTTATTCCTATTCTAGAAAACTCTGAACACATGATTGCACTTGGTTATTGGGTTATTCATCGTTGTTTTGAGTTGTATGGCGATATGCGTAATATTGGCTTAAGTGATGTGAAAATAGCCATTAATTTATCGGCTGCCCAGTTTGCTGATGTTAACTTGCCAAGCTATTTACAGCAATTACTCGAAGATTTTCAGGTAAGTGCGCAAAGTTTTGAGCTTGAGTTAACGGAGCAAACCCTGGTTAAAGATATTGATAAAGCGATAGAAACCATGGATGCGCTGCGTGAGTTAGGTTTTAGCTTTGCCATTGATGATTTTGGCACGGGTTACTCTTCTCTCGCCTACCTTAAGCGTATGCCAGTTGATGTGATTAAAATTGATAAAAGTTTTGTTTTCGGCATGCTGGAAAATCATGCTGATTTTCAAATTATTATGTCGACTATCGCTATGGTGAAAAATTTAGGTTTAACTGTTATTGCTGAAGGGGTTGAAACACAGGCACAGCTGCGCAGTTTAACTGAAAATGATTGTGACCTTATTCAAGGCTATTATTTTTCGAAGCCTATCCCTGAAGTCGATTTATTTGACTTTATTAGTAGAGAAATGGCAGATGGCTACTGGAAAACAATAGTGAGCTCAGATGTGACTTAAACAGTGTAGTTAGCTAGAGTAAACTTTCCTGAATAACAAAGCGCCAAAAGGCGCTTTATTTATTTGGAATCAATGGTATATCACCAGTTGATGGTATTGTTATTTACTAAGCTTAAGGTAAGAATGTTTCATCTACATGAGCTGAAAACTCATCAGCGCCCATAAAGCCTGTAACTCTACGTTGCGATAATTCATTACCCTTTAAGTCGAAAAATAGAATCGATGGTAAGCCAAAAATGTCAAATGTAGACATGAGTTCAACACTATCTTTCGAACCCGTATCAGTTAAGTCTATTTGCAGTAGCACAGTGCCAGCTAGTGATTTTTGCACGTTAGCTTCGAAGAAAGTGTACTCTTCAAATTCTTTACAGGCGATACACCAATCAGCATACAAGTCAACCATCACCGTTTTACCTTCCGCATTAGCTTTTGCTATGGCTTGATTCATTTCTGTGAGGTTTTTTACATGGATAAAACCATGATTATCAGTTTGTTGCGATATCGAAATATTGCTAGCAGGATAAACCAATTGATAGGCTTTATTCGCACCAATAAAGAATACTAAGAAGATAATGATACTGCGCAAGCCAAACCCAAAGGTTTTAGACGAGTCTTGGTTGACGGTATAAAAGTAACCTGCAGTAGCCAAAATAAGCACAGCCCAAAGCACGTCGATAACAAGTACAGGTAAAAAACGCTCTAGTAAGAATATAGGCACCGCGAGTAGTAATAAACCGAATATATTCTTAATCACATTCATCCAATTTCCGGCTTTAGGTAGTAACTTACCACCTGAACTACCCAACACTAGTAAGGGTAACCCCATGCCTAAACTGAGTGCATATAGAGCTGACGCACCTAAAAAAATGTCGCCAGACTGCGAGATATATAAAAGTGCGCCAGTTAATGGTGCGGTAGTACAAGGTGATGCGACTAAACCTGAAATAGCGCCCATGACTAATACGCCAATATAAGAGCCACCTTTTTGGTTACTACTGAGCTGATTTAATTTGTTCTGCCAGCTACTGGGTAAGGCTAAATTAAATATGCCGAACATGGAAAGTGCCAAGAAAATAAATAAGGCACTTAATGCGATAAGTACGATTGGATGTTGAAACATAGCCTGAAATTGCGCGCCAGCAATGGCGACAACAATACCCAACAAGGTATAAGTAACCGCCATACCTTGTACGTAGAAAAATGATAACGTGAAGGCTTTTTTAGTGGATAATTTATCACCTTGACCAACGATAATGCCGGTTAAAATAGGATACATTGGAAATACACAAGGAGTAAAAGACAATAACAAACCACCAACGAAAAATGCGACTAGCGTTAACCAGATGTTATCACCTTTAAGCATGTCAGCTAATTGATGCTGTTCGCTACTGTTTGCTTTAGTTGCCGTTACATTTTTTTGCTGCTCACTACTTATATCTAAGGCAGCTAAAACATTGCTTGTATCACTGGCGGTATTTGCTGTTAAAGCAACTTCACTTAAATCAATGGTCTTTTTAGTCGGAGGGTAACACAAGCCTTTTTTTGCGCAACCTTGGTAGCGCACGGTAAGACTAGCATCGCTACTAGCCTGCTCTATATCTATGGTAAATGCTAACTGACCAGTAAATATTTGTTGAATACCGAAAAATTCATCCTCATGGCTTTCGCCAGTGGGGAGGTCGACCGGCACTATAGTGGCGTTACTCGTGGTAAATTTAAATTGATGGCGATACAGATAATAACCGTCGGCAATATTGAAACTTACTTGTAGTTTATTTTTCTGTTGATGAAAATCAAAAATAAACGCTTTGTCCACTTTCAAAAACTCATCATCATTACTAAATAATGAGGCAGGAGTGCTAAAAATTGACTCTTGTGCGTTTGCTAAAGGCGGTGTAGCAATTGATAAGCTGGTAAGCATTAACCAAAATACAGCAACAATTTTTTTCATAACCGTTATTTTAAAGACTCATTGATCCAGTTTAAGTATTGATTATCGCCTTGCTGGATGTTCAGGGTGATAACCTCAGGAGTATCGTATGGATGCAACTGCTTAATGCGATTGTTGATTGAATCAAATAGGGCTAATGTACTTTTAATCATTAACTGTACTTCTGTTTCATTAACAACTTTGCCTTGCCAACGATAAACCGAAATCATGTTGGGTAAAATATTAACACAAGCGGCTAGTTTTTCAGATACCAAGTGCTCAGCAATGTTTTGTGCTACCGACGCGGTAGGGCAGGTACATAAAGTTACTTGATACATTATCACAAACACCTTAATAAACGCTTAAATGAACACCATAAACTGTATGGTTTATATGATGAATAACACGAGCAGTTTACGCTAATCTTTTTCAATCAGTAAGTAGTAAAGCCATTATAAATTAAGGTGCTGTAACGAAATTAAACATACCTAAAAGCTCGCTTGCTTGAAAAAGACCCGTTAACCCCCATATTAGTTTCATTAAAGATTATTAGGATCTGCTATGTTTCGCCTTTTATTTGTATTGTTCATTATTATTCCTATTATTGAAATTTCCGTTTTAATACAGGTAGGGGCAGTTTTTGGTCTTTGGCCAACCATTGCTATCGTTATTTTTACCGCATGGTTAGGAGCAAAATATGTCCGTCAACAAGGGCTAGCTACCTTAAGTTCTGTACAAACAAAAATGGCACAAGGACAAATGCCGTCTGACGAAATTGTGACTGGACTCATGTTATTAGTTGCTGGCGTGCTGTTAGTAACGCCTGGTTTTGTCACTGATTTTTTTGGTTTGAGTTTATTAGTTCCTGCGGTTCGTCATGCAATTGCTGGTAGCGTTATGTCACATATGAAAAACAACCCGGGTCAACAAGGTTTTCAGTTTCACAGCCATAGCCAGAATTCAGCTGATTTCTCTCAACCACCTGAAAGCCCGTTTCAAGAACATATTCAACCACCACATAAAGGCCAAACCTTAGATGGTGAATTTGAGCGCAAAGATTAAAAAAATACCGAGATGGACTTGTGAAGTTTCATTTAATCCCCATCTCTGAATCAACAAAATTAAAATCCTTAATTTTTTATTAAATTGAACATCTCAGGAGAACAAAATGAGTATTCGTCCATTACACGATCGTGTGATCATTAAGCGTAAAGAAGTTGAGTCAAAATCTGCTGGCGGTATCGTATTAACAGGTAGTGCTGCTGAGAAATCAACACGTGGTGAAGTCGTAGCAGTAGGCAAGGGCCGAATGTTAGAAAACGGTGACATACGCGCGTTGGATGTAAAAATTGGTGACCAAGTGATCTTCAGTGAAGGTTACGGCGTGAAAACTGAAAAAATTGACGGCGAAGAAGTACTAATCTTGTCAGAATCTGACATTTTAGCAATCGTAGAATAATTAATACTTGGCTTGTCGTTATTTAACTTAATAGCGGCATCAAAAGTGCTCACTTACAACTGTAAGCTCCGCGCTTTTTCTTTGCTCTAAAGTCAACTTACTTAAAGCAAAGCATTAATGAAATATTTTGATATAGGAATTTATTAACATGGCTGCAAAAGACGTATTATTTGGTAATGACGCACGAGCAAAAATGCTACGTGGCGTAAATGTTTTAGCTGACGCGGTAAAAGTAACATTAGGTCCTAAAGGTCGTAATGTTGTATTAGACAAATCATTTGGTGGTCCAGTGATCACTAAAGATGGTGTGAGTGTTGCTAAAGAAATCGAGTTAGAAGACAAATTCGAAAACATGGGCGCACAAATGGTGAAAGAAGTTGCTTCTAAAGCCAATGACGAAGCCGGTGATGGTACTACAACGGCAACAGTATTAGCACAAGCGATTGTAAACGAAGGTTTAAAATCTATTGCTGCTGGCATGAACCCAATGGACCTTAAACGTGGTATCGACAAAGCAGTTGTTGCTGCGGTTGAAGCACTTAAAGGTTTATCGCAAGAATGTAGCGACAACAAAGCTATTGAGCAAGTCGGTACTATTTCTGCTAACTCTGATGAAACTGTCGGTAAAATCATTGCAACAGCAATGGACAAAGTGGGCACTGAAGGCGTAATTACCGTTGAAGAAGGTCAAGCATTGACTGACGAACTTGACGTTGTTGAAGGTATGCAGTTCGACCGCGGTTACCTTTCTCCTTACTTCATCAACAACCAAGAAAGCGGTAGTGTTGAATTAGAAAGCCCATTCATTCTATTAGTTGACAAAAAAGTCTCTAATATCCGTGAACTACTAAGCACATTGGAAGGTGTTGCTAAAGCAGGTAAGCCGCTGCTTATTATTGCTGAAGATGTTGAAGGCGAAGCACTTGCAACATTAGTGGTTAACAATATGCGTGGTATCGTAAAAGTTGCAGCAGTTAAAGCACCAGGTTTTGGCGACCGTCGTAAAGCAATGTTACAAGACATCGCAACACTAACTAAAGCGACTGTGATTTCTGAAGAAATCGGCATGGAGCTTGAAAAAGCAACATTAGAAGATTTAGGTCAAGCAAAACGTGTTGTTATCTCTAAAGACAATACAACGATCATCGATGGTATTGGCGAAGAAGCTGAAATCCAAGCACGTGTTGCACAAATTCGCGGTCAAATTGAAGATTCTTCTTCTGACTACGACAAAGAAAAATTACAAGAACGTTTAGCTAAGTTGGCTGGCGGTGTTGCGGTGATCAAAATTGGCGCAGCAACAGAAATGGAAATGAAAGAGAAAAAAGCCCGCGTTGAAGATGCATTACACGCAACTCGCGCAGCGGTTGAAGAAGGTGTTGTTGCCGGTGGTGGTGTTGCACTAGTACGCGCTGCTGATGCAATTAAAGACTTAGAAGGCATCAACGAAGACCAAACTCACGGTATTAACGTTGCTATTCGTGCTATGTCTGCTCCTTTACGTCAAATCGCAACTAACTCAGGTGACGAAGCCTCAGTGGTGTTGAATGAAGTACGAACTGGCGGCACAGGCAACTACGGTTACAATGCTGCTAACAGCACTTACGGCGATATGTTAGAAATGGGTATCCTTGATCCAACTAAAGTAACACGTAGCGCATTACAATTTGCTGCCTCAGTTGCTGGCTTAATGCTAACAACAGAAGCGATGATCACCGACGCACCAGTGAAAGATGCTGGCGCTGCAGGTGGTATGCCTGATATGGGCGGCATGGGTGGTATGGGTGGAATGGGCGGCATGATGTAGAAATAGAGCTTAAACTCTATTTTTGTAAGCCAAGCACTTAATAAATGAAAGCCCGAATAGTAATGTTCGGGCTTTTTTTTGTTTGTTTTTATGGCGTTTAATTAATGAAGAATTGGCAGTTTTATTTTGAACCTTGCACCACCAGAGGCTGAACTAGAAATACTTATTTCTCCGTCAAGTTGGTTCACAGCACTTTTAACAATTGCTAAGCCCATTCCCAAACCACCCGTCTTTCTCGTACGACTATTATCTAATCGAGCATATGGGATGAAAATTGTCTCATAGTCTTGTTTTGGTATGCCTTTACCATCGTCTTCAATGGATATTTCTACAAATGCAGCGACTTTATTAACGTTTACAATCACATTGCTTTTTGCATGACTCACCGCATTTTTTAGTAGATTGTCAATAATTAGTCGCAAATTTGCCGCATTACAATTAACGGTGATATTTTCAGTAAAATGGGCATCAACACATATCGTTGAATTCAATGTTAATTGGGATATTCGGTGTTCGATAAAGTGGTTTAAATTGAACTCTTCGTTACTATTTTCGTCCGTTTGAATATTCAACTTGGAAAATTGAATGATCTGAGAACACAGCTCATCAATATCAGTTATGTATTGATCAATATTATTAACTAAATCAACTTGTTCTGAACTCGTACTCTTTTTCCTTAGAATACCTGTCGCTAATTGTATTCGACTTAATGGTGTTCTTAGTTCATGTGGAACGGCTTGTGCAAATATTTGGCTTTCATTGACTTTATTAGACAAAGCTAAGGCCATTCTATTGAAGCTTTCGGCAAGTATTGTTAAAGGCTCTGAAAGGTGATTAGCTCTCGACTTTAATTCCCCTTTACCAAACTGGGAACTTATCAGGTTTAGGTGATTTATGTCTTTTTGAAGTTTTCTTATCGGAAGGTACAGCGCTAACCCAATAACCACCACAATAACAAAAAGAAGAATAAAAATAGAATATTCTTCAATATCAAAAGACTCTTCCGGTAAGTCGTAGCCATTTAGCTCAAGCTCTTGCGATTTGTCTTTAATAATAAATTTATCGGAAGTATTTTCTATTGCGTGAATAGCTAATAACTCTCCGTCTTCTAACTCATAAACATCGATATTTTTATGACTATTGAGAAAAACACATTCAGTGCACAACTGACGTATGTCTTTAGCACCTAACCAGCCAATATCGAACGGATAATCCTGCTTATCAATGTTGCTATAAAAATCATTTGCTTGAATTTTTTTAATTTTTCTTTGGCTTTCGAGCAAGTTATTAACAAATATGGTGTCGTTAACAAAGTCTTCTACTGCATCATGCTCATTCCACTTATCCAAAATAAAAAAGGTCAGGAAAACACTGGTAAATATAGCTAAAAATAGGGATCCATATAAGCGAGTAAAAAAAGGTGTAATATAATTATTCATTAACGAGTATATAGCCTTTATTTCGAATTGTTTTAATCAGTTTATAAGGTTGCTTGTCATCATTAAGCTTTCTTCTAAGTCCTGAGATGCGCATGTCGATCGAGCGATCGGTTATATCGTAATTGATACCTCTTAACGCTTGGATGCATTCTTCTCGTGAAACGGTTTGGCCTACTTTACTTGTTAATAGCGCTAACAAATCAAATTCAGAGGTCGTTAAATCAACTATTTGGTCATGTAAAGTCACCGATAAAGTGTCATGATTAATGACAAGGTTATTAGCTGATTTTTGTGCTGGTTTTATGAGGTCAACTTTTGCTCTGCGCAATAATGCTTCTATTCGAGCTGACATTATATGAGGCTTTGCTGGTTTTCTTAAATAATCATCTGCGCCAAATTTTAGTAAACTAACTTCACTAATATCATCTTCTCTGGCGGTCAATACTATTATAGGTCCACTATAAAACTCCCGTGCCTGTTTACATATATCAAATCCATCAACTCCGGGTAACATCAGGTCAAGTAGGATAAGATCTGGCGTTAACTCACGAATTGTAGAAATAGCAACGCTCCCATCACAAACAACCGTGGTTTGATAGCCATCACTTTGCAAGTACATCTCAGTCAAGCGAGCAATTTCATTGTCATCTTCAATTATTAATATATGCATTGTTTTATAGAGCTAGGATAATTAGTTAATAGCATTGTACTGATTTTAGCAAAAGTTTCGATGTTTCTTACAAGCGCTTACAAAGCAACTTATTGCTTACATAGGCTTACCCTTTCACTAAACATAATCTTGTATGATCCCTTTTAAGCATTAACCAAGAGGATCACAAATGAAGCTTATCTATCTAAATTATTTTTTACTATTGTTCGCCACTTCACTTTTAGTTGGGTGTAATTCAGGTTCGTCATCAGAAACGACTACGCCTACAACCGAAACTACGACACCAACAACACCAACTACTCCGACGACGCCAACAACACCTACAGCGAATGAATTGGGAATTTCAGCAGTACCTGAGTCATTAAAAGGGACATATACCGCAGCGTTGAAATTTGATCGTTATACAAAAATAGATACCCCCAATGGTGGTGCCATTAATATTCTTGCTCAAAATGAAGTAACTAATAACCAAATTGTTCGCGCTCGTAATATTTTACAACATTTTTTAACGGACTACCCTGGCTCTGAATATGGTGCAGATAAAAGCGCTGTCGCCAATAAAATGGCTGATAACGGCGCAGTACTATTGTTATTAAATGGTGTTGATGATGGCACTAATGCTGCGGCTGAACTTGATGGTCAACCATTATATTTTGGTGAAATGCAAGTAGAAGGGGGTAACTGGTATATAAATCAAAATTATGAGCATCGAGATGCTTCTTTTGAAGAGATTTTACATTTTGTTCATGATTTTGGCATCGGTGTAGATCAATATGCTACTTTTAACGGCGTACTACCAGAGTATCAAGTAGAGATCCGTGCCGCACAAGTCACAGCACTTTCAGGTAAGCTTTGGGCGTGGCCAGAAGATCAGGCTGGTTGGATAGCGGAGTTGACAGCTGAAAATAGCTTGTCACAGGAGTATTTAGCTTCAGTGATTGATACTTACTATGGTCTTTGGGGCGCGTTTGATAACCAGTATGGTATGTGGGGCATGTACATTGCAAAAGTTCGTGATGATCTAGTAACAAAGGATCCCCAAGGCGCTGCGATAATGGATAATAAATTTTTTCATCCCTATCTTACTTATAACGCGCGAATTGATGAAAGTTTTGTCGGTGACTTTAGCTTGAAGTTTAACGATAGTTTGTCTTATACCCACCATTCTCAATACTTAAAAGACATTACACTTACTGGGAAAAATGAAAGTAATGTAGTTGTAAATCAACTTAACAATAATATTACTGGAAATTCAGCAGCCAATACGGTGATTTTTTCAGGCTCTTCTTCTGAGTATCAAGTTACCAATGAAAATGGTCAAGTTACAGTACAAGATATGCAAGATAACCGAGACGGACTTAATACTTTAACGGATATTGAAAAATTAAAGTTTACTGATACCACAATGGAGTCCCCTACTAGCTAATAATCTTACTTAACGCTAACCGTTTGCCTTGATAATTAAATCAAGGCAAACATGTGACGACCTTAACTAAAGGAATAGCAAATGAAAATTGGCAATGAAGCGGGGACGCAAAGTCTTGCAACAATAAATCAACAAAATGACGTGCAAGAAATAAAGTCACAACCAGAAGATCATAACAACACAACGGCATCAGCGAATATTAGCGCATTTGATCATTTATCATTGTCGACAGAGGGTAGGTTATCCCAAGAAATAGACGCGACTTCCGATGAAATAGACCAAATATTGGAACGCCATCTAACACCAGATCAAAAAAAAGATATTGAGAGTATTTATAAAAAGCTAGATGAGCTCTTTGAAAAAGATAAGCTAACTATAAAAGAAGAATCTCTCGCAGAAAGCCTATTCGAGAAAGTGCATAACACTCTTGAAACTAGCATTGAAAAATTATCAGACGAAGAGCATGTTAATGTCGATGAGTTAGCTAAAAAGATGGTAACGTTGACTCTGAAATTAGAAAACGTTGAAAATAGTACTTTTTCGATTACCTTCGATAATAAAAAGAACCATTTGTTTGCTGATATGGAACACGAAGCACAAATAAGCAAAAAAACGTTAACCGTTGCAGAACTGAATGATCTACCAACGAACGAGTTGAATAAATTACCTGCAAACCAGTTAAGAAAACTAAATGAAAAACAGTTGAATAGACTTAATTCAGCTCAACTTAATGGTTTAGCTGTCGCACAATTGAAGAAACTGAGTCCCAGTAATATAGATAAACTGAATCAATCCCAATTAAATAAACTTCCCTCCACATAAGTTAGTGCATTCGTAGCATCAATCTACCGTTTTTTATGTCCTTGGAAGATATCTACAATGGGTAAAAGAATTAAATGGTGAGGAATGTAACAATAGCTTCATTTATCCTGAAGGCCTAAAAATCCAACTTATTAATCCGAGAAGTTTTAGATTTTCGTTTTATACTAAGTTAGCTTTCAATTGAAAATCGCTTAAGATTCCAAGCAGCCGCTAGTAACTCAATAACTAATGGCAGCTTTGAGGTGTGAATTGAAAATTAAATAAGCGAGCTTACCAAGACTATAGGGGGCGGTGGCTAGAATGTGGGTAGCTATATTTAATGGAATACGTATTTATAAGCTGATTGCAGATTAGGTCTGAGCTACTACAAATAAAAGTTACTAATTTTTAACTTGACGAGTATATTTGTTAAAATTCAGTTGGTTAACTTAGGTCGTGAATTCGCAGGGGTATAAAGTGGGGTATCACTACTAATGCCCATTTAATTAATTCATTTAAAACAAACAGATAATCTCTACATGGGCGGCATGATGTATAGATTTTAGCCTAAATCGCTTTTCTAAAAAGCCATAACATATTGATGTTATGGCTTTTTTGTTTCTGTTTTTCATAAAGCCTTATAACTTTAGGGGTATAAAGTGGGGTATCGATAATACCTCCCATATACTTAGTTCTATAAAAACAAGGCGATAATTCATCTATGGGCAGCATGTTGTGATTTAAGTTACGAGAATGTATCAATTAAATGAAGCCAGAAAAGCAATCTACTGACTTTTACTTTCATTACTCTCTTTTAGTTAAACTTGAATTGGGTGCGTATTATGCGCATAATATGATTATTGGATTATTGGATTATTGGAAAATTAATTATGAATATTACTTTAGGTAAAGAGTTCGAACGAAGAATTACTGAAAAAGTGTCTGATGGTTTATATACCTCAGCAAGTGAAGTGATCCGTGATGGATTGAGATTATTGTTTGAAAAAGATACGGCTAAAAATCAACAGCTTGAAATATTACGCGAAGAAGTGGCGAAAGGTTTTGAACAGCTAGCTGCGGGCGAATCGTCAAATCACAGTGTTATGGATATATTTGAACAAGCCTCTCTTTCCGTAAATAAACAGTCTGAAAGTAAGGGCTACAATGCCAACCTATAGGCTTTCTCCTTTAGCAGAAGAAGATTTATATAAAATAATCTCTACGACAATGAGTTCATGGGGTAATGAGCAAGCAAAAGAGTACGCACAGAATATAGATGCCGCCTTAATAAAACTTGCTCAATATCCTGACTTCGGTAGAGAAAGAAATGAAGTTTACAATGGTGCTAAAAGCTTTCCTGTAGAAAAACATATAGTGTTCTATCAAGTCAGTGGTAGCGGTATTGATGTTGCTCGTATTCTTCATCAACGCATGGATCCCTCAAAACATTTTTAATGATTAAAAAATAGAGCGGACTTTGGTGGAAATATAATTATGCCTGAAAGCCATGTTAATAAACTTGCCAAATTAGATGCTAGTCTTCAATTATTAAATGAAGAGCGACTTGCATTGCTCAATGAACGCCAAGCGTTAATCACACAACACGAAGCTGAATTAGCTCAAAATTTTAACCTACACGCCTCTCCTGAAGCTAAAATTGACCTTTTTCTTTCCTATTTTAAAGGTCGTAATGATGTTTACCCATTTAGATGGGAATCTAAAAATGGTCGCAGTGGTTATTCTCCCGCTTGTTGGAATGAATGGCAGCCAAAAATTTGTAATAAACCGAAAATAAGTTGCACAGAATGTAAAAATCAGAATTTTAAAGCTCCGGATCATCAAGCTATTTATGGACACTTAAAAGGTATTCAAACCGTAGGGATTTACCCATTATTAAATGACAATTCAACCTATATTCTTGCTGCAGATTTCGACAAAGACGATTGGTTTAAAGCGGTAACTGCATTTGCGCTTACTTGTGAATCATTAGATGTTCCTTATTTATTAGAACGTTCAAGAAGTGGCAACGGTGGTCATGTGTGGATCTTCTTCTCACAAACTGTAACTGCTAGCGATGCTCGTCGATTAGGTAATGGTTTACTGCGTAAAACAATGGAACGCTATCCGTTACTATCATTTGATTGCTTCGATAGATTATTTCCTAATCAAGATATTATGCCGGTGGGGGGCTTTGGTAACCTGATTGCTTTACCATTACAGTTAGAGCCAAGAAAATATAACAATAGTGTTTTCATAAATAATGAAGGCGTTCCATATAAAGATCAGTGGTCAATATTAGCAGCTACTGAAAAAGTGACTAAACTGCAGCTTCAATCAACCCTGAACCAGCTAAATGCTTATATTGAAATAGCGCCAGAAGACATTGAAAATAATGAGCCATGGAAGAAACTTAACGTTAATGAGAACATTAAGATCAACGATTGCCCTTCGATGCTCACATTAACGCTAGCTGATCAGTTATATGTTCCAATCTCTAATTTACCCGGAAAACTGACCTCTAAGTTAAAACATTGTGCAGTATTTTCTAATCCAGAGTTCTACAAACGACAAGCCTTACGCTTATCAACGATTGGTACAAGTCGATATATTTGTTCTGCACATATAGAAAATGGTTATTTAATCTTACCTAGAGGTTGTTTAGCCGAAGTTACTCGCATCATATCAAGCCAAAAAATAGAGATTGAATACACCGATAAACGATTTGAAGGTAGCCAACTAGAAAAAATCAAGTTCACTGGTAAACTTAAAAGCCAGCAGAAAAAAGCTATTGACGCTTTATTCGCACAAACCAATGGTGTTTTTGTTGCATCGACGGGGTTTGGTAAAACCGTTACAGGATTAGCTCTTATCGCAAAAAGGAAGGTGAATACCTTAATTTTGGTTCATAATCGCCAATTAGCGGAACAATGGCTTGAACGGATAAAAGTATTCCTAGCGAACGTGGAAGTAGGTTCATTATTAGGTGGTAAAGATAAGCTGACCTATGAAGTTGATGTAGCTACTTATCAAAGCCTAGTTAGCCGTAATGGAATAGACATTAAACCTGCCATTGAAAGATATGGGCAAATATTAATAGATGAATGCCACCACTTGCCTGCATCAAACTATGAGTGTTTGATAAAATCAGTAAATGCTAAATATATCCACGGATTTACAGCTACACCTAAACGCCAAGATGGTTTAGAAAAATTAATGCACTTCCAAATAGGCTCTGTTGTTTATAAGGCAGCAAGCTCCACCAGTAGCTTTGAACAGAATGTGAAGGTGGTGAAGACTAATACTAATTTCCCTTCAGAATGGTTAATTCCTGAGACTAAACCACATATATCTCAAGTTTATAAACACTTAGTTTGTGATCAAGCTAGAAATGAAATGATTGTTAACAGTATCAAGCAGTCCGTAAACCATGACAGATCTGTCATGGTACTTACCGAAAGAAAAGAGCATATTGAATTACTTGCTAAATTGATGGCTGATAAGGGAATAAAGGTTGTTGAACTGCATGGCGGTATTTCAACAAAGCAAAGACAAGAACGAATAACTTTCTTATCCAGTAAACCAAGCAATGATGAAGCTGTTGTTATCTTAGCTACAGGAAAATACGTCGGTGAAGGTTTTGATTTACCACGTTTAGATACTTTATTTATAACACTACCGATAGCTTGGAAAGGCATTTTAGCGCAATACGCTGGACGAATTCAGCGAGAATGGAGTAGTAAAACTGTTATTCAAGTTTACGACTTTATTGATGACTTCCCAACATTACAGCGTATGTGGAAGAAACGAGAAAAAGGTTATAAAGCGCTAGGATATAAATTTAATGAACAGAAAAATTTAGATTTTTGATTTTATATTGAACATTATTCTTCAATGCATGCAAAAAAACATAATTTCATTTTAATTCAATAGGTTAGGTTGCACGCTGATTTCTAGGGGTATAAAGTGGGGTATCACTACTAATACCCATATAACTAAGCCAATAAAAACAAGTAGATATCTATCGGAATCGGCGGCATGATGTAATTTTACTGGTCTAAACGTCTATTGCGGCGTTGTTATTTCGCTCACGTACCAACAAAACGTACGCTACGCTTATAACGCCTAGAACTAAACGTTTTATTCTGCGTAAAGCATAACGCTTATTTACCCACGTAAAAATTGAAAAGCCCGAATAGTAATATTCGGGCTTTTTTTGTTGCTTTCAATTTAAAGTTCTAGCATGGCCATTCACTCAAACGACCATACTTATTGTCAAAAATAACGACTAGATAAACACCTTTAAAGTGTCGAAATTTCAATGTTTTTTCTGAATTTACCTTGGTAATCAGCGCCAATTGAATCAAAGGCTTATCGATAATCAATAGCATTTAAAAAGCAAAAATAGAAATCAGCTGATTTTATTGTACTATCCTTAGTGTTATCACAAAAGGGGGTGTAATGAATAGCCGTATCTCTATTATTTCTTCATTTTTTATTTTCTTTTATTTTTTTGTTGTTGAGCTTACTTCTGCACAACTTTTTGAGTATGGAGCGCCATTTTTTGTAACTGTTGGAAACGAAGATGTTTTGCCGGAAGGGATCATTACTGCACTGGCAACTGATCACGAAGGATTTTTATGGGTAGGTACTCAATCAGGATTAGTTAAATATGATGGCTATTCATTTAAAAAATTTAATCACCAACCGAAAAACACAAACTCATTAATAGGGAACTATGTAAAAACCCTTTACGTATCTAAAAGTGGAAAACTATGGATAGGTACAATGAATAATGGTTTATCTGTGTATGATCCTCAAAAAAATATATTCACTAACTACCAACATGATCCAAAAAATAGAGATAGTATCGCAAATAATCGCATTGAAGCTATTGTCGAGGATGAGCTAGGTGGCATTTGGATTGGCACCAATAACGGACTAGATCTTTTGCCCCTAAATAAAGACAAGTTTGTGCATTTTAAATATCAAGAGAATAACAAATCCGGAATAAATGATAACCATATTCGTTCGTTAGCAATTGCTCAAAGCGGCGATTTGTGGATTGGAAGTTGGAACGGACTAAATAGGTTAACACCTCATAATCATGCTATTGAAAGCATTCACACCCAACCTGATGGTAAAAGTTCTTTTTATAAGCAAAATATTACCTCGTTAACTATTGATCAAAAAGGCGTCCTTTGGGTAGGGACAAGAAAAAATGGCTATGCCAAAATTGTCGGGGAAAATCAGCTCGAAAGATTTAGTTTTAATCGTGTTCAATATAAAGATAATGATGAACCATGGGTATTTTCTATCGTTCAAATTAGCGATGAAGAAGTTTGGATTGGTACTTATGGCCAAGGTGTATATGTTGTTGACATAGAAGCTGGCGAGATCTCCGAGCAACACAAAAATAAAGAAAACTCCAGTGATAGTCTAAGTATGGACAATATTGGCGCAATGTTTGTTGATAAATCTAATTTGATTTGGGTTGGTACTTGGGGAGCGGGTTTAAATTATTACCACCCACATAATTCAACGTTTCGCACTTTACGAAAAAAAATGCCATCAACTAATAAAGGAACCTCACCAAGTGTATTATCTGCAATAGAAAGCAATAATGGTCAAATATGGCAGGGGACTGACGCAAATGGTATTAATATCATTGAATTAAGCGACAATCCTCTGTCAAAGGTAAATGCTAACAATAGCGAAATAGCGTTACTGAAAAACGATTCTATTAAGGCTATGCATCAACCGGACAATAACACGGTATTGATAGGTACAATGGCAAATGGCCTTTATCAATACCGTATAAAAGAAAATAGTCTGACTGCGATCAGCATTGATGATGGGGTTGATGGACTACAAATATTGGCTATATCATCTGATATTAAAGGAAGAATTTGGGTAGGTACAAGTAGAGGCTTATATTATCGTAGTGTTAATAAAAAAAGTTTTACTAAATTATCAACCTTAGATGAACCTTTGGTTACTTTTAGTGATGCTATAAAACTAATCGTTCATCAAGCGAATGGAACAACATGGATCGCGTCGCTATCTAAGCTATATTATATTCCACCTGATGGAACTGCATTGGTTAATGTATCGCAGGAAAATAGTGGCATTATTAGCACTGAGGTGCTCGGCTTTCTTGTTACTAAAAATGATTCGTTATGGATTGGAACTAATCGTGGGCTAAATCGTCTCATTAGCTCAAACTTAAATGAATTCCCTACCTTTGAACTTATAGATAAAAAACTAAAGCAGCCGCAAGATACTCCATTACAATTTGGCAATATGCTGGAGGATTCACTTGGTCGAATATGGAATTCCGCTGCAATGCTTGATCCCAATGATTGGTCGATATACTTTTTTGATCATTTTGATAGCCCAAATGTCGGCGGTATCTGGCTAGATTCAAGTCTTTTGATGAAAGACGGTACAATGATGTTTGGAGGGACTATGGGGGGATTATTGATAAAACCGGAAAATTTTCGAGTTCAGCTTTATCAGCCGCCACTTGTGGCAACTGAAATCAAAATTGATGAAAATAAAACTTACCTTGCAAATGCAAAAGACATCTATCTACTCCCGACATCCAAGAGTATTGCTATTGAATTTTCAGCATTGGACTTTTCATCTTCATCCAAACTTCGCTATGCCTATAAGCTGGATGGGTTTGATGAAAACTGGATAGAAACCGATAATACACATCGGGTTGCTAAATACACAAATTTAAACCCTGGTAAGTATTACCTACAAATAAAAAGTGCAGATAAAATGGGAGCTTGGCAGAGTAACTTTTTATCTTTAAATATTCATGTCGCCCCATCTTGGTACGAAACCTGGTGGGCAAGATTGATATTATTTTTGCTAATTATCCTTGTGTTGGTCATTTTGTATAAAATACGTGTAAGGCGCTTTGAGAAACGGCAAGATCAACTTAAATTGCAAGTTGAAGAAAGAACGTTGGACTTAAAAACAAAAAGTGAAGAAGTTACTCGATCATACAATTTGTTAATGGAAACTAAAAATAAGCTAGTGGAAACTGAGAAACAAGCCGTTTTAGGTCGATTGGTGGCAGGGGTTGCTCACGAATTAAATACTCCAATAGGCTCTGGTATCACTGCTGCTAGCCTTATTACTTTAGATATTGAAGTGATAAAATCGTTAAGTGAAAAAGGGAAGTTGACCCAACGAGTATTTAAAGAGCGAATTGAACGTTTATGCCAATGCAATACGATTGTTTCAAATAGTTATGAGAGAGCAGCGACACTGATCGATAGTTTTAAGATGGTGTCAGTTGCATCTGAGGCAGAAAATCTTCAAACATTTCGATTAGATAAATATATGGGCCAAGTTCAGGAAGCAATCACACCAGTAGCCGTCAAGGCTGGACATAAAATAACATTTAATATCCAGTCAGATATCATGATTCATTCGGTGCAAAAATCATATCAGTATATTGTTGAACAGTTAGTTAACAACGCCATAGTACACGGTTTTTCGAGTCCAAAGATGCAAGGTGAAATAAATGTTTGCCTGCAAAAGCAAAACGATAGTGTTGTTTTATGCATCAGAGATAACGGCAAAGGGATTGAGAGTGCTAATCAAAAACAAATCTTTGATCCTTTTTTCACCACCAATAGAAAAAATGGCAGTGTTGGTTTAGGACTTCATATTATTCACAATATTGTTACCCAGCAACTTGGTGGCGATATAAATATTATAGATTCTAACCACCAAGGTGTGGAATTTGTAATAAAAATACCAATTAGCGACAGTTAGTAGCAAGCTTATTATAGATTTTTTTCTCAGAATGATAAAACATTATGAAATTTTGGGGAAATAATCTTATTTCAATTCAATAGGTTAACTTATAGGCTAGGTTTGTAGGGGTATAAAGTGGGGTGTCGTTACTATTGCCCATGTAACTAATCCAGTAAAAACAATTAGATAGTTGTAGCATGGGCGGCAGGATGTAGTAGAATTTATACTCTATAAATTGCAGCTTTAACCATTAAAACGAAAGTCCGAATAGTAATATTCGGGCTTTTTTAGTTGGTATCAATATGCGTAACATTTTGCCTGTCTTAATTGTGTGTATTCCTAGAGTTAGTTTATCGCTGCTGTTCAATTGAATTCAGAGCCTAAAGCCGTCATTGCACTTAACGTAGCTTAAAATAGCGAACATCTTGTCAGCAAGTGGTTAACAACGAATGGTAAAATTTACTGCTATTGTTTAAACCTTTGTTAATTTACGGGCATCTAAATCCAGTATTCAATGAAAATTAGCTTATTATCAATAATTAACATAATAGGCTTTTAATAATACTACTAAAATTTAATATCAGGACAGTGCCATGATTAACCGCCTTTCATACCTATTTTCTATCTTTTTGGTGATCATAGCTTCATTTCCTGTTTTTGCTTCCGATATTCTAGACCGTGTTAAAGCCAGTTATATAGCACCTTATTATGCAGATACTGGACTGTCTGATCCGGCAGAAAATGGCAAATATAAATTCAACATGATTCGCTATGGCAAAAAACCATTCTTATTTTACTTGAATGAGCCTGATATAGTTGCGCCAACAGTAAATTTACCTAACTTCCTTGGAGATTATTCACGAAAAAAAGGGTATAAGTCTGATGCATATCACCAGTTTAACAATCGAAATTTAGAGTTAGAGGCTAAGGTTTGGCTGCCAATAAATGACCAACCATTGCCTCTCGTAATAATAACTCATGGTAACTCTGCCCCCGGCTTTGATTACCTTGGTGAGCTACTAGCCAGCCGCGGGCATGTTGTGGTTCAAGTAAATCAAACATACTTGAATGGCTTATGGGGTGAAAATGGTGCCCGTGCATGGATTTTGCTAGAGCACCTTAAACAACTAAAAAAGTGGAATAAAAAGGTAGGCCATACCTTTTACAATACGTTGGACTTTGACCGCATCGCACTTATTGGAATGTCACGAGGTGGGGAGGCAGTGGCTTTGGCAGCCGCTTTCAATCAATGGGAAACTATACCTGTAAGTAATGAGTTAACAGAGTTTGATTTCAACATTAAATCTGTTATTGCATTAGCCCCTATGGATGGGCAATATCACCACGTTAATGGTCCAAATGAACTTAGGAATGTGAACTATCTTGTTTTGCAAGGTGGCCATGATGCAGACGTTTATCAATTTCTTGGTAGCCAGCAATGGCATCGAACTTATTTTGATGATGGAGAAAACTATTTTAAGCAGTTGATTTATATATATCGTGCTAACCATATAAACTTTAACCAAGATATGTCTGATGATTATCGCTGGGGAAGTGAAAAGGACTTTTATTCTAAGTTGTTGAAACCAAAAGAGCAGGAGAGTTTGACCAAATTCTATGTTTCAGCTTTTTTAGAAGTAACATTAGCAAATAAAAAGCAGTATTTAGAGCTGTTAAAAAACCCAGTTGCTCGTGAGTTTAGCCTTCCTAATGATATCTATGTAAGTCGATATCTGTCTTCTGATTATACAATTATAGAAGATTTTGAAAGTGCCAAAAATAACAAAGTGTTCGTAAAAACTATAACAAAAAAAACGTTAATGGAAGCAACTACTAACATAACGTTCGAAAAATTACGCAATGGAACCAACACGTCAAATAATGTTTTAAAAGTTGAGCTTAGCAAAGGAATCGAGTCACGTATTTCGATTAAGCTTTTAAAGCATCAATTACTTCACAATAATCGTAGCGGAAAATTGAATGTAATTTTTTCAATCGCTCTTGCCAGTTCAAACATATTAGCAGACAGTAAAAAATATAATTTACTTGCCGATGCCAGCATAGAAATGTGGGATAAGTCAGCTCTTTTATTTAAAGGAAATTTAAGTACAGTAGGTACAATAGCACCTCAATTAATTTCTGATTTCTCTGAACTTGAGAAAGGAGGTGTTATATACGCGCCAACTGAACCTGTGTTACAAACATTCACATTTCCTATCCAATTTAGTACTGCAACTCATACATATAACGAATTGGAGTTAGTGTTTGTTTTCAACCCTAAGCAAGCAAAAACTATTATATTGGATGATATCGGGATCACGAACCAAAGTTAAAGCAATGTATATATGAACGAAATATAGCAATACCTTTAAATAAGATAAGTGAAATAAATTTATGTTATCAATAAGAATTAATACCGTCGTTATTATTGCACTTGCTGCTTTGCAAAGTGGCTGCAATCTTCAGACAACAGATTTGAGTCAATCACTATCCAAACAACTTAAAACAAACGCTGAAGAGCATGGCATTCCAGCGCAAGCATTAATGATAAAGTATAATCAAAAGTTACTGTATAGTCAGGTTCACGGTGTTAGTGACACCCAAACTGAAAAACCTGTAAGTAAGCAAGACGTTTTTCCTGTTTATTCACTAAGCAAGCTCTTCGCCAGTACACTAGTAATGCAACTCGTAGAAGCTGGAGAGTTAAATTTATCCGATCCCATCTCTAAATTTGTCCTCAATCTACCAAACGCATGGGCTAACATTCGAATTGAGCAATTAGTCAATCATACCTCTGGGCTGCCTGAGTATTTTGAATGCATATCCTTTGAGTGCAAATTTCCAGCTTCGATTGATTTAGCCTACGAGCAATTAAAAGAGGCGCCGCTGTTATTTGAGCCGGATACACAAATACGCTATAGCCAGACCAATTATTTATTGATTCAGTCTGCTTTAGAGAATATAACAAAAAAACCATATCGCGATTTAATAAATAATCGAATATTTAAGCCGATTAAAATGGAGAATACATGGCTAGGGTTCAAAGATGTTCCTAAGTCGAGACTGGTAACCGCTTACCTTGCTAACAGTGGAGATACTCTAAAGGAGAATAAAATTAGTTTTCCTGATTATGCGGTATCACATGCAGATGCTTATTCATCATTAAGTGATTTGGCTACCTTTCTTTCTGCAATGGCCAATGGACGCTTAGTTTCGAAACCGTTATTGCTCGATTTTTGGCAGCCCTATCAATTATCCAATGGTGACACCAGCTATTTCGCAACAGGCTGGGACTATGAAAAAACGGGATTATGGCGAGAATTAGGACACGATGGTGGTGGCCTTGTTAGAGTCAGATTGCTTTTTCAAAAAAACTTAGATAACCACTTTGTCATTGTATACTTAACAAACGGCAATGAAGATGGCGAATGGTCTAGTTCATTGGTTGATTCTATGCAGTACTTTATAATGCCAGATTTAATTTCTCGCATGGCTACACTTATTTGAAAGTGCTTATCTAGTGGTTTGGAAGATCCTATTGAACAGTCAAAATGAGCCTAAAAGCTACAGTGATTGGTAGTCGGGATATGAGTGATTAGTTTTGTTGAATGTGTGTTAATACCGATTGTGCTTTCGAAAGTGATGAAACGTTATGATATTTCAGATAAGAATTAATTCCATTAAATTTCAAATGGTTAACTGTGATTCTTGATCCCTAGGGGTATAAAGTGGGGTGTCACTACTAATACCCATATAAATAACCCAATAAAAACAGGTAGATATCTATCGGATGGGCGGCATGATGTAATTTATGCTTGATTAAATTGCCGCTAACGTCGTTGTTTATTCGCTCGCATAGAAAATACTATGCGTCGCTCTAAACGCCTTGTTAGTGAAAATTTACTCGGCGCATAAATAGCATTGCTGTTTATAGCTCAACATTGAAAAAGCCCGAATAGCAATATTTGGGCTTTTTTATTGGCAATAAATTAATATTCACTTTCGAAGTTAGCTAGATAGCAGTTATTATAGATAGGATTAACTCAGTTTCTTTATCCGTTTTTTAACTTGTTCTTGAAGAACCTTGTCGGAAGATTCCTGACCAAGACTTCTATATAGCATTATTGCCTTTGATTTTTGCCCCTGAGCTTCAACGATATTTGCTAGCCTAAACTTAGCCCAATCTTTTGATGGCATGGAAGGGGAAATTACCGCTTCGTTAAGATATTGAGTCATTGCCTTTTCACCTTCATGAAAGTTGCTGTTGCTAAATAGACTTGTTCGACCAACTTGAAAGAAAGCACTATATTTTGCATCACGTTGTTTATCTGTAGCGGTTGCCATATTTGTCGCCTGTCGAAAATAAGTTAAGGCCTCATTAAAATTTTCTTGTTCTTGGTAGTAAATACCCAATTGATAATATAACTCCGGTTCATCGACAAATCTTTGCAGCGCATTACTTAATTCATCATTAAATTTATTATCGCTGCCCATTTTTCCATAAACGTGTATCAGGGCCGTTGTACCAGATAAAGCATCCACTTCCTTTAATTCTTGGCTGTGTTTCAATGCTTCATCGATATCACCTCCGAGTATACTTGGCGCGTTGATATGAAACTGGATGAGCGCACGACGATATTTGCTATTTGTTGGCGCTAACTCAACAGCTGCAGTAAAGGCTTTTTTAACTTTTTTAATATATCCCGACAGAGAAAAAATACCTGCTGACTCAGCTTTCTTGGCCATAATTTCTGCATAGGAAAATTGCACGTTTGCATCTTTAGCATTTAACTCAATCGCTTTTTCTATGTGCTGCTCGGCATCGTCTAATTTACCGATGTCTAAGGCGTTTAGTGCAAGATAACGATACTTTTGCGCATTGTTATCATTTTGTTGTGATAGTAAGTTATTAGCTAATGGCAAGTTGCCTTTTTTAAAGTCAGCGTTTGTCTGTTCTAAATTGACAGTACTGGCATGCAAAGGATTGCTTAGAGCGTATATCAGTATTAAGGTTAGCTTTTTCATTTATATATTCATCACTTTTATATTTTTAATTTTATCTAGGTTGAGCGTTCATTTGGTGTGAAAAATCACCAGTCGCCGCAAGCTTGAGTTATGATGTTGATTACTCAAGTTTGCGTTGTTGGCCACTTCCATGCATACCAAGCAATAGCCATTGAGATTAAAACTTCTATTACGGTTAAAAATAGATAAAACACCCAAGTTTCTGCCAAATTAGTCGCGATCAGAATAATGATATAAAGCGTGCTGAGTGTGATATTTAACCAACGATTCAGCTTAGGCTTTAACACTAAGGTGAAAAATATCATGACACTTGGCATTGCCATCAACAATGCAATGGCAAAAAACTCTAATTGAGTTTCAGTGGTTGCTTTTACTTCTATTGCTTTTGCGATAATGCCAGGAACATAAACTTGTATATAGTCGCCATAGACGTAACAAAACATCACAGCAATCCAAAGCGCTGAAATTTTCAGTTTGACGTTTATTTGAAAGTCTTCAAAAACTTTTGCGGTATTAATGCTGACGTTACTAGTATTTACGGCACCCGTATTTTCTTTGTTACTGATTGCATTCATTGATAACTCCGTTAAATATATTTTTATTAAACCCAATGCACGGGAAAAGTCGAAGGATTAAAAATCCATTGCTGTTTTGAATTAAAAGAATATATTTTCTAATGGCTTATGTCGTCCTAGACTAAAAGCACGGACACTTTTTCGTATGGTGTAAGTGGAAAGTGGCGTAGAATAAGCTACTTAAAGTGTTAAATAATCACCGCTGCATAAAGTATAAAAAGGATTTGATTTGACCGACCCTATAGTAATGACCCTTAATATGATTATGCTAGGGCAAATACTGCTAAGTATTCCCGTACTTCTGATCAGAGCGAAAACGTCGATAATATGTTTACCATTATCAGTCTTTTTACTTGCTAGTGGTCTGCTGGCAATGATACCTATTGTGAGCGTTCAATTTCCTAATTGGTATCAATTTTATAGCGCATTAGTCTTTCCTGCGCTTTTTACATTGTGTCCTGCATTATGGTTTTATGTTGAAGGAATCACGGCAGATAATACTTGGAAATTTAACTCAAAACACCTTCGTCATTTTATTTTGTTATGGCCTGCACTATTAATCAGCATACTGATGTTGCTGTTGCCAAATGACATACATACCGCAATATTTATTGATGATACCGATGTGGCTGATCCCTTAGTTATTGTTTTGTTAATGAGCTTGTTGGTGATTATTTTGCTCTGGTTAGGGCAGTGCGTTTATACAATTTTTATTATTACTCGCCGATTAATTAATTATCGGAAACAATTGAAAAACGCATTTGCTAATCATGAAGGTAAAAAACTTAACTGGATGAACTGGTTATTATTTGTTGCTATTAGTGCTTGGCTCTTTTCGTTGCTGACATTATTCTCTTCAAGCCTGTTTAATAATCTTTTATTTAATACCAGAGCTGAGAGCTTGCTGTCATTATTGTTAATATGGAGCATGGCTCATTTTGGTCTTCAGCAAAAACCGGCTTTTTTTGAATATAGTGATAATATTGCCGAGAATATAACCACTCAAAATGACGATGAACAAAATATAGTACTAAGTCCAACAAAAAAGTATCAGCGTTCAGCATTAGATACAGAACAGTCGAATCGTATAGCAAAGAAAATAAACGATATAATGAGAGAAGATAAACTCTATCTAGATTCAAGTATATCTCTACAAAAGCTCTCAAGTACTATCGCTATTTCGCCTAACTATATTTCACAAACGCTTAATGAAACCTTATCCACCAATTTTTTTGATTTTATTAATCAGTGGCGCATTAAAGCGGCTATACCGAAAATATTAGCGAATGATGATACGGTACTTAATATTGCACTTGAGGTTGGTTTTAATGCCAGATCTTCATTCTATAAAGCGTTTAAACAAGAAACAGGGAAAACGCCAAGTGAGTTTCGTAAGCTATCTGCTTCCACATTGAAAATAACGTATTAGGCCCCGCCATTAACCTATAAGAGCTAGCTAGTCTTTGGGGTAAAAGTAAGTAAGTCTCGGCAATTATATAATCGCTTTGTTATGAGGTGGCAGGAAGTATAAGCGATGTAATGCAATGAGAGATTAAAATCTGGCATCAATCGTTAACAACGCGTTTCGACATCTTATGATTTTACTGCAATTCAAAGGTTCGTTTGAGTAGTAAATTCGCTGGGCGATAAATAGCACTAGCTACTTGACGCTTAATTAAAAAAAACTGCTTCGGCAGTTTTTTTGTTTAATGTTTCAAATCTAAGTGAATTGCCTTACCAAAATCAACGCAAAATAAGCACATTAAATTCAGACTCTACATCAGTTCGATATCTACTGAATAACTCTTGCCATTAGGCTGCTTAAACTGAAAGTTAACAATAGTCCCAATAGGCTGTGATATATATTCTTTAGCAATAGAAGCCGGGCAACTTGGAATTTCGCAACCGGCAACTGCGAGTAATTGATCGCCAACCTTTACTCCTTTAGATTCAGCGATAGAACCACTACGCACAGACTTTACTGTCGCCTGCTTTACCTCAGGTGAAAAAAAACCTTTTACAATAACATCTAATTTGAAGCCAGTATCACGCTTTTCAGCCGCTAAACTTGCATTCGAAAGTAGAATAAAAAATAAAAACATATATCTAAACATATAAACTCCAATATTATCTATCATAGCCCTGAATGTTGATACAGCGCTAAACTCAATATATAAATCAATGTGATACCCAAACATTGATTATGAAAAATCTCATAACGTGAATTAATTTAAATCGATACCTCTCATATTTGACTTTAATGCGCTTTCAATTGATGAATAATCAAGTTGTAGACTTTTTGCCAGTGCCATTATTTTGTGTTTACTGCTTGGAAAATTAATGTGTTCAGGTAGAGGTAAACCTAATCGGCCATCTAATTGTCGAAGATAAATCCAGTGCTCCGGCGCTAATCTTAATTGCTGTTCAATAGATTTGAATAAGAGACTCGTTAGGTTATATACATCTTGCTCTGCGTCGCTTGATTTTGGAAATTTGAATGGTTTATGTAAAATACATTTAACGCCTCCGTGGTTATCCGGAACACAGTACGCTTGCATAATTAAAGCATTTGTTTTCAGCGCTAAAAATGCAGTGCCTGCCATCGCTGTGGTGAAGTGACCAAAAAAAGGAATTGAAATTGATTGCCCAGATAAATCAAATACATCAGGCATCATAGTTAATATTTGCTTTTTCTTCAGACACTTGATTGCTCTAACTAACCCTCGACTATCATTAAATATTGGGTTAAATCCATCTCCTAAACTACTTAATACGTCTTTATATATGGCTGTTGTCGGGTTCTTCTCTGGTGGATCATAAAACGCATTAACGGTTTTATCGTTACCCATATCTAGTACTGCTTTTAAACATCCCATTGCAAAAGGGCCGTAATGAGGGGTAACAAAAATCACCGGACCGTCAAATTGATGTGCTTGCTGCCAATATTTTGGATTGTCGACCCAAACTTTAGAAGCGATGAAATCTTGTAAGGCAGAACGAGAGCTGGATAGGCAGAAGTCATTTAGTTCGTTTACTCTCGCCATAGATTGAAAATGCTGACATATTTTTAAGTAACTGTGATTACTGTCAATATGCTGTAAAGCGCGCTGTAGTTGCTTGCGGGTATCTGTATCAATCAATACGCGTTTATAAGAATCACCATGTCGAGAAATGCTCTGAAATAACGATGATAATGTCATCCGTAGCTCCTTTGTAATAATTGCGTTTTCTGGTGTTTTATTTTTTCAAGTGTCGGTTGTAAGTCGCCATCGCTAACCTTAGGTCGAATATACCTTAACAATGCCTCTAGCTGATTAACTTGTGAGATAAAGCTTTGCTCTAAGTTTTCAACTTTATGGCTTTGTAACCTACTCCAGCTATAAATATTAGTGGTTGGGGTTTGATAACTTTGCGCTAAGCGCTGATACATATCATTTATATTGTCCACTAAACTTAATGTGTTATTTGCATCTAGGATATATAGAGGTATTTTCTGTTTGCGACTAAGTAGCCACGGATATGATGAAAAAATACACCTCTCACCATGGATATCAATTTGGTATTCACTTGTTAAGGTTTTTGGGTGAAACTCAGGAATACTGACAAATACCTGTATGCCAGCGTTTGATTGCGTGGATAATGTTAGCGCCGCGTGATGACTTATTAATGTTATTCGTGATAGAGCTATCAGTTTTTGCAAATAGGGTAAGCGCTCCGCTTGCTCTAGGATTAAATAAAAGTGTACTGAACGGTTGCGGTACATTGAAGCGAGCAATTCGATTAAAGCGTTACTATACGCAGACGTGATAACTCGCCTATGTTCAGATACGGGGTGAGATGCAACTTTTGATAACCCATGTTCGTTGGATGATGGGGGTCGCGTGGCCTTATCAATACGTCGCATTGCAGCTAAATGCTTAGTACACTCTGCTCCGCTAATACTTGATGTGGTTACTTTGCAAAAACGTTCCTGCTGTTTGTTTTGCTCTAATAAGTCTGTTTTATCAGTATTATTTAACAGTTTAGATAAAAGGTTCATCATTTATGTCGCGTCTCCAAGTTATCACCTTGAATCAACAGGTTTTTGATTCGTTTTAAGTAGAAAGATAGTAGCAACACAAAGAGAATTGCCCACATGATGGTTTTTAGTAATGGGAATAATGCGTCTTGCTCAAGCATTAGCGTAAAGCTCTCAAATAAGCTGTTTCCCTGTATTTGAGAAAAAGCCAATGTAATATCTTGCCCTGTTTGCCATAGTTTTTGACTTAGAAACGTTGCCACATAGATGAAAAACATTGTTGCCAATATGCTGTAAGGTATTAACAAATAGAGGGCTCTGTCCTGGTTAAAGTTTAATGGCGTACGGTGGAATATTTTATTTTTCACACGCACAAGTGCTGTACGCATTTTGTCATGAAGATTGGTAATTCCACTGAGATCACTTAGTAACCAATAACCATCAAATTTGAAAAATGGATTGAGCGTATGCAGCATAGTAAGGGTAATAGTCCAAGAGAGTACATACGCTAATTGACTCGCGGTGAAATAGGCGTAGCAATCAACGGCAATAATTAAGATAGACTGAAAATATAACCCTCCGAGATCAACAACCGCTCTTTGTGTTTGTGATAATCGCCATGCTTTGGAAACATCAGCGTAAAAAACTGGGAAGACCAAATAAATGCCAAAACCGATACCGCCATGGGGGCAGTTATAACGTTGGCAGGCGCTAATATGGCCTAACTCATGAATAAAGTAGCTCAAAAGCATTGCCAATATAAATGTTGGAATTGCGCCTATTGGTATTCCTAGTGCCGCTGATTGATTGACTTGTGTAAGTAATGAACCATGAATACCTATGAAGGCGATCATGATGATTAAACAAAACCATTTATTGAACAGCGGGGTTAATAGTGCTGAAACATGACTTAGTAATCGTTCTGGCAACAGTGTCACACTAAAAATAAAAGGGTTTCTTTGAGGGGGAAGTTCCACATTAGCGAACAGCTCTTTTGGAATGTATTGTTTAGCTAATGCAATAATATCTGCTTCTGATGCGTTACGTTGGGTTGTCGTAAAATAACTCTCTACTAGAGATTTATTGGAGTTTTGATATGAAATGAGACTTTCAATCAATGTTTTTACGGAAGCAGAGACAACGTAGTTTATATGCTCACATTGAATGAGAAATTGACTGTTCTCGTGTTTGCCGGACGAGATAAACGGACTAATTTGAATGTTTGAATGAAGTTGAATAGGCATATTGAATTATCAATAGTAGAAAAAATTGAGAGGAGAATTTCTCCTCTCGCAAGGAATTACCAAGTGACTTTACACTCGCAACTTCCATCAGTCTCAGCGCCGCCATCATCAACGACTGCTTCCATTTCAAAACGCGCTTCCAATGCTTCTACAGTGTATTCATTATTTATTTCATTGTTATCAAGATTCATTTTTTCTTCCTAAATAATAGTTTAAATTGTATCGAAACTTCATTGTTTCGACCCATTCATCATTGCATTTGGCATAAGCAAACAACATAGCAAGAATGCGCCAAAACAGGTTCTGGCGGATTATTACTACTCTCTGTCGCAAACCTATTAAACTTACAAATGAATAAATCAAATGAAAAGTAGGCAATAAAATTTCAGTGCAAAATTTAGTAATTATTCATCCGAAAATGACTTAGCTTTATTAAGTAAAAGGTACTGTTAATTGTTTGACTGACAAATTAAGAGGGAGTTATACAAAGGTAAGAAATAAAAAATAATGCTTTTGATAAATATCAGTGCTATTCAAGTCAAAATGAATGTTGCTTTGTATCACTATAGTATTGAGACCTTATATCTTGAGATAAAATATAAGGTCAGCTTTGAATAATTACTTTTGTTTCAATAGGTATTCAGAAGGGGTGCAGCCAAAATGTTCTTTAAAGCATTTACAAAAATATGATGGTGATGAAAAACCGCTTTCAAACACCACTCTTTTTATTTTATGGCTGGCATCAAGGGCTTTAACGGCGTGCTCCAATCGATATTTTTTAATTTCTTTACTCGGTGAAGATTGACATATTAATTTAAACTTTCGTTGCAGACTTCGAGGGCTGGAATTAACCATAGATGCAAGTTTTTCGGTATTAAAACAAGGATCAGAGTAGTGCTCCAAAATTAATAACATAGCCGCTTCAATCAATAACAAATCTTTGTCAATTTCCGGAATTAACTCTTTATCATTGACGTTGTTAGTTATTGATATTTGGGGGCTAGCTGTGTACTTGGCTACATTATTCGATTCAATGTAGGCCCAATCTGCTTTAGTGAACATTAACTGAAAAAAATTAATAATAATAACGGATATAACACACAACACTACGGCTAGTATTACATTTTCCATGTCATTTACCTCTTATGCTCCTAATCTTGTTCTAACTCAGTATTACTCTTTGTTTGATAATGTAAAATATCACCAGGGCAGCAATCAAGTGCTTCGCATAGCGCATCTAAGGTAGTGAATCGAATAGCTTTAGCTTTGCCATTTTTTAATACCGATAAGTTCTGTATCGTAATATCCAATATTTCTGACAAGTCTTTCAACTTCATTTTTCGCTGAGCTAGCACGACATCAAGATTTACAATAATGGCCACTAGATCACTAATCCTTGTTCGGCTTTCATTAAACAAGCTTCTTTCATGACCCAAGAAATGACTAAAATAACCGAACCCCAAATCAATTGAGTAAGTTCTACGCTACCAAAGTAATAAAAAATTTCAAGTTTCTGATATTCAAAGAATAAATTGATGAATAAAGACACAAGTGCCGGCAGGAATATCATGGCTAGGCCATATGAGAATAATGTAATACCTATAAGTTGCAAATAGCGACAATTCTGTACTCTAAATATTTCTCCTTTCTCATATAATCCAAATAGCCGGAACATAAAAAAAAGCACTAATATTTGTGCAACAAAGTCCACCGTACCTAATATCCAAAAACTATTAAGTCCGGAATCTTCTAGTAAATTTGCGTAACTTAACCATTTTTCACTGATGGCTGTTAAGTTAATATTATTTTCGCCAAAGCTTTGTTTCGCTTTTGATGAATCTACATTAAGCAGTGCAAAAAATAGAAACAATCCGGTATGTATGACACCACAGAGCAAAATCATCATTTTAGTTAATTTGCTGATATAAATTATTCTATATGTAGTCTGTGTTTGTTGTTCATGCGATGCTAACATTCAGTATTCACTATCACTTGTCTCTTTTATAAAGAAAATCATTATAATTAATAAAAGTACGAATTCAAGCTTTTGTTATCGTTTATCGATAACTAATTAACGTTAAACATGTTTTTTTCTGAATTTAGAAGAGGTGATTGATGCCACTAAAAAGGTAAATGCGTTTAAATCCAATCCGGTTCTCCCTTCACAAATGTTCACTTATCCCTTTACAGTGCGGAAATCACCTTAGTTGAAACTTTTACTTTAAGGGGGAATTTGCACACACAGCACTAAGTGATTTTTAATACGCGAAGTAGAAATAGGGCTTTATTTTAAAATTAATAATGTGCTGTTAATAACGGCCTTTGTTGGTCAAACATTGAAGTTAGCTATTTATGTAATCTAGCGCCAAAGAAACGATGGCTTCGCCAATCGATGCCCTAGTATTATTATCGCTCGTCATTCACTGTGCTTATTCAAGCAATAAGTTCACTAGGCAAAGCGATGAATTTCGTACTTTATTCACCTAACATCTGCTGTTCGGTGTTAAATAAAATACGAAATTTACTCATGATCGTTGAATCACCAGTTAATGCTGGCGTTCGTTAAGGTTGATAGTATATCGGTGAGCCTGGACCAACAGGCAGACCAAAGGCAAATACCCAAAGATAAAATAGTGCAATCCAGCCGACTAAAAACGCCATGCTGTAAGGCAGCATAGTGGCTATTAAGGTTCCTATCCCCATGTCTTTTTTGTACTTAGTTGCTACCGCGAGTATCAGACCAAAATAGCTCATCATGGGAGTAATAAGATTGGTTACTGAGTCACCAATACGATAAGCGGCTTGAATAGTCTCTGGCGCATAGCCAATAAGCATTAACATTGGTACAAATATTGGTGCGGTCGCGGCCCATTGCGCCGATGAAGAACCTAAGGTGAGGTTGATCAGTGCACACATGAAAATAAACATAATGAAGACCTCAGGTCCTGTCATGCTTAAGGTTTGCAGCAATTCTGCGCCATTTATCGCTAATATTGTGCCCAGATTTGTCCAGTTAAAAAATGCGACAAACTGAGCAGCAAAAAATACCAAAACGATATACATGCTCAATGAGCCCATACTTTTACTCATGGCATTAATAACATCACGGTCGTTTTTCATCGTGCCAACAACTTTACCGTAGACAAAACCAGGAATCGCAAAAGTAATAAAAATAAAAGCAACGATACCTTTCAGAAATGGGGAGCCTTTAACTAGACCGGTTTCAGGATGTCTTAAAATGCCATCCTCAGGAATAATGGTTAGGGCCAATAATATTGCTAAACATAAAAATGTTAGTCCGGCGTAAATTAGACCCTTACGTTCAAGTGCGGATAAGTGCTGAATATTTGAATTAAGTACTTCACTCGCGTCATCTTCATTGTATTTACCAAGCCTTGGCTCAACTACTTTTTCAGTAATAAAGGTACCGAGTATGGCGATCAGAAATGTCGAGATCATCATAAAATACCAGTTTGCCTCAGGGCCAACGACATAGTTTGGATCTATCATTTGTGCTGCAGGAGTTGTTATACCAGCCAGCAGCGGGTCAATAGTGCCTAGTAATAAATTAGCGCTATAACCGCCAGAAACTCCCGCAAAGGCAGCAGCTAAACCTGCCAATGGGTGTCGCCCAAGACTATGAAATATCATCGCCGCGAGCGGTATTAACACCACGTAACCAAGTTCCGAAGCGGTGTTTGACAAAATCGCGGCAAAAACCACCATAAAAGTCACGAGGCGCTTGGATGCGCCCATCACCATGCCACGTAATGCCGCCGATAACATCCCTGAATGCTCTGCGACACTGACACCAAGTAACGCAACTAATACTGTGCCTAGTGGAGCAAAATTTGTGAAATTTGTTACTAAGCCGGTAACTATTTTTTGTAAGCCTTCAGCACTTAGTAGACTCACGACTTCAATAATACCGTCCGGATCACGGCCTGATGAGCCGATAGGCCGTGGATCTATCGCACTTAAACCAAACCAATCAGCAATGCCACTAAAGACAATAATGAATAAGCAAAAACAAGCAAATAATGTGATTGGGTGGGGCAGCAAATTACCTAAGAACTCAACCGTTGCTAAAAAACGATTAAACCAACTATCTTTGGTTACTTGCTGTGTTGTTTTAGTCGTCATGTTCAACACCTGAGAAATAAAAACGTTAAAGTTAACACTTTCGGTGCATTAATGGAAAAAAAACGATGAATAGGCTGTTTTTCAATCTTTAAGAGTGTTTTTGCTGCTTTTTAGTGAGGGGGAAGGCCGTGGTCGAATATGCATCGAGCAGGGCAGTAATAGGCACGCTGTTTATAATGGTAGTAGTAACAAGTAAAGAGTCAAATTAATTGCTCAAACTTGCCTTTGCAAATGAATTGGGTCAATAACGACGCTGATCGGCCGTTATTGACGGTTGGTATCGAGTGCTGAATTATCTTACTAAGATATTTTTTAATTAGTTTTTAACATTTCATCGAATGACAAATCAGTGTGTTTAGTGATGACTTTTACAACATAGAAAAAGATGCCAAACATCATCAACGTTGATGGAATAGCAATAACAGGATAGCTTAGGAAAGTCATTTCGCCCAATTGTTCATTAAACTCAACTGTGCCTGGCGCACTGGTGACTATCCATTTTGCTAAGAGATAATTCATTACCGCTGAGAATATAAAGGTTAAGGCTAGAATAAGGTTGGCAAAGTTAATTTGCTGCTTAAACTTTTCAGTTTTGCCTTTCTGGGCCAACGCATCATAAATTTCGTCTAACTTAAAGAGCAACGAGTTTAATAGTAATTTTGCTAATAATGGCTTACCAAAAAAGCCAGACATTAAAACAATCAAACTAATTGTTGCGGGAATTGCCGCTTCTTTAATGGCTAGCCATTGCACATCCAGTTCAAAAAGTGCAATACCGCCAGTCAAAAAAGTACTTAAAAAGCCTAATAGTGAGATAAAGTTCAATGACTTAACCTTGATAAAGTCATATATGGCGTAACCGACAGGGAAAGCAAGTGCCACTATAAGACCCATTACCGTGCCTAAATATTCAGGGCCGGATAATTTCATTAAAATAACTGATGGTACGATAATATTAAAGATTATTTCGATAAGTGGATTATTTTTTTTGCGCTCAGGTTTGCTTGGGTATGTCTGATTCATTGATTAGTTTCCATGAATATTTGAATGACTTTTAAATTATCGTTGTGAGGAATTATCTATAAAGCTGTATCGTATTAATACCCTTTCAGGTGAATATTATCAATAAAAGTTGTCACAAAATAATAAGCCTTAAGTTTTATAGTTACTTGCTAAATATTTTTTCGTGATGACCTAATCGCTATTTTTTATACGGCATACTTAGCTCAAAACTTGATTTTATTACTGTTAGTTGAAAGCTTAATATCGTTATTGCTAAGTCCTGAGGGGTAAGCATTAGAGCGATTCTATATTCCACATGTACTTGGTGCGATTATGCTCTTGAGTTGTTTGATCGTTCCAATAACCTTACTCATTCTACAATTGCAAGAACCTGTCACAAAGTGGGCTAAGTTATTACTTGAACTGCCAATGCATGTGTCGGAAAAATAGATGAATTGAATCGAGTGATAGACACCAACGTTGAGACGAGTAACCGCAAAACCGAGCAGGTAAAAAATAGTTGGTTTTCATAGTTTGAAGATGAACAGCAAGCTGATATACAGACTAAATATAATGATATAATAGAGGCGCAGCTGAAAGAGTCATTATTTTCATTTGTCGGTGAGTTTATGGTTTCAGCACCGCTTGCCTTGATACAGTTTATGACCATCATATTATTAATACTATTCACCCTCGTCTATTCAGCAAAATTATTTCGCCATTATGTGGAATTATTTGTTAGTCAAAATCGGCAGAGAAGAGCTTTTTAGTTTGCCTTGAACGCTCAACAACAATTATCGCGTTATATTTTAACTGTCAGTATAGTTAATATTGGTCTCAGTATATTTTCAATTGTGATATTTACCGTTATAGGGTTAGATGACGCGCTGCTTTGGGGCTTGATAGTGGGTTTTGTTAACTTTATTCCGTTTGTTGGACCAACATTTGCTGTGGCTGCGGTTGCTATCGCAAGTTCGGTTCAATGGGGAGCAGATATCAAGGTTGTGATTGCTGTTGGCGGTGTTTTAGTGCTCACGATCCTAGAATCACAACTTATTACTCCTTTGGCATTAGCTAAAAATATGCGTATAAATCCTTTTATTATTGTTTGGCTTCTGATAACCGGTTGGCTATGGGGATTGATTGACTTATTGATCTCTGTACCACTGCTGGCCTTTTTAAAATTGATTTTGGGACAATTTAAGTCAATCTCAGCCTGGGTGAAGTTTTTGGTGACCTGATGACTAACATTGTATAACAGTGTGGTGACTAAAAAACAGCGTTTACCTGTGCGGACAGCACATTTGGTTGATATTAATCAATCATGTATGGTGCACTTAATATCAATGCATTTTATTTGTTGTCTAGCTAACAATGATTAAAGCGCTAGCGAGTACATTTCTTTATTTCTTTTCCAATAGAAGCCCGTTAGTGACTAATATTGAATATAAAACTCAGCAGCCGTTAATTGAGCTTTACGCTATGATGAAATCGACGCTAGGGGTTAGCGCGAGTAACAAACATGAGTTGATAAATGGCTTTACTAGCAAGAAGGCGTTGTAGACGCTGAATAGTATTAAGCAGCTGCAAGGCACTGGTATCGTCATTTTTCCTGAGTCGACTATTGTTCAAGTGTCTAATGAGGCTTCTGGCAAGCAACGTTCGTTGTGATGGTAGTTCTGATTGGTTTAAAATTACTGAGGTAATTATTGTCGATTGGCAGATGATTAACCTGACTCGTTAGCTTGGTTGGCGTTAATAAATAGATAGCAGCTTGCGACACGGTATGGCTAAGTAAATTTTTTAATACTTTAATACTTTTTTAATTTTTTAGGGGCTACTATACTGATGTAAGTAAAAAGAGGAAAAGCTGATGAAAAAATTAATAACGTATTTACTATGTGCGCTTCCCGTATTTGGGCAATTGGCCCATGTACAAGCGGCAGAAATTGAAGTTAAGTGGTCAAATTCAGACAAGTATGATGATATTGATGCCGCCGGAGAGCACCGCAAGCACTTTAAAGATCGGGTATTTAAATCTTTTGAAAAACATTTTACCAAAGTAGCTGCAGCGCTACCTGAAAATCACAAACTTATCATCGATGTTACTAATATGGATTTGGCTGGCGATGTGAATTTTGGCGGCATAAAGCGTATTCGTATTATAAAAGATATATTTTTCCCACGAATGGAGTTTAGCTATCAACTGCTAAACGCTGAAAATGACGTTGTAAAGAGTGCTGATGTGTCGTTAAAGGATATGGGTTTCTTAATGAATAGTCGTTTGAAATACAACAGTAAATCATTTGGTTATGAAAAAGAAATGTTTGATGTTTGGTTTAAAAAGACCTTTGTGAATGACCTGGTGAAATAGTAGCTGATGCTCATTTATGCCACTTTAATAGTGAGTATTTAGTTATAAAAGAACGCAGCCTAGCTGCGTTTTTTTATGCTAACGATTGCAATTAACTTTCTTCAAACTTAGCTAAAACAGTAAACAGTTGCTCAATTTTTTTGACAATATCAATCAAGGTTTTTTGATCTGAGGTTTTTTGCCAAAAAATTAAGTCATTCGCTACTTCTTCAACATAAGGCTGGAAGGTGTTAGCTGAGCATTTAAAGCCAGCATCAGCGGTAAATATTGCCGCAAAGCCCGCTTGCTTGGCTTCACGTAAAGTCGTTAATGTGGCATCAGCCGCTAGTGATTTTTTTAAAATTATCGAGATATTCTCGATTAATTGCTTGTGTACTGCTTCGCTCATAATGACTCGTTTTCTATTTGGATTTTCAATGGCGCTATTATGCCAAATTGGTTTTGCTTTTGTTAGTCTCTCGCGTAATTTCTCGCACTAGTTGTAGCTATAACATAACGGAGGTTTTTATTAAGTTACATTAATTGGTGTTTTACTGCTCTCACCAGCGATCTCTCTGACTAATTTAGGCATTAAAAAGCCGGGTAGAATGGCCATCAGCTGTAAAATAATTTTTTTAGCGACTTCTTCACTTATATCGAAATGAGCAACTCCCTGCACTTTATCAAATAAATGTAGGTAATAAGGTTGAATGCCGATATCAAATAGACGCTCACTTAATGTGGCGAGCGTATTTGCCTTGTCGTTAATACCTTTTAATAAGACACTTTGATTAAATAATGGAATTCTCGCTGCTCGCAAAGGCTCAATAGCTTGAATAACGCTTTCATCAATTTCATTGGCATGATTAATATGAAAAACAACCGTCACTTTAAGTGTTGTTGAGCTTAAGGTTTTCACCAAAGCAGGGGTTATACGTTGTGGAATAACAATCGGCAGGCGTGTATGAATACGCAAGCGCCTGATATGTGATATTTTTTCAATTTCATCAATTAACCATTGTAAGTGTTCGTCACTCGCCATTAATGGGTCGCCACCGCTAAAAATAACTTCGTTAATTTCTTGATGGTTTTGAATATAACTCAGTGCTTGTTGCCATCGAGCTTTATTCGGGCTGTTATCTGCATAAGGGAAGTGGCGACGAAAACAATATCGGCAGTTAATGGCACAGCCAGTTTTTACCATCATTAGTACCCGGTGTTTATACTTATGTAGTAAACCGGGCGCAACGGTGTCATGTTCTTCGAGTGGATCTTCGACATAGCCATCAGTAATTGAAAACTCTACATCTAACGGCATCACTTGTTTGAGGATCGGGTCGTTGATATCGCCTTTTTTAATGCGAGACAGCAAAGGCCGTGGCACACGCACTGGAAATAATTTACGGGCAGCAAAGTGCTGTTGGTAGTTTTCTGGTGGAATATCGAGCAACTCTAGCAGGGTTTTTGGATCGGTAATTACATTTGCTAATTCTTTTTGCCAAGAAGTGTGCAATTTATCGCTGATTTGGGTTATTATTTGCGGCATTTCTATATTCAATTTTTAACCTTTACGTGTACTACGTGAACGAGCGAGCATAATAATTATGGCTAATTTTAGCACTAACCAGTTCAAAGCTGGACTTAAATTAATGATTGATGGTGAACCTTGTAACATTATCGATAATGAAATCGTAAAACCAGGTAAAGGGCAAGCATTTAACCGTATTAAAATTCGTAAGTTGATATCTGGCAAGGTATTGGAAAAAACTTATAAGTCAGGTGAAAGTGTTGAAGGCGCTGATGTGATGGATTCAGAACTTGGCTACTTATATGCTGACGGTGAATTTTGGCACTTTATGAATAATGAAACCTTTGAGCAAGTTGCTGCTGATGAAAAAGCCGTTGGCGATGTTGCGAAGTGGTTAGCTGAAGGTGATGTTTGTACTATTACCTTTTGGGATGGCAACCCTATCTCGGTCGATCCACCTAACTTTGTTGAATTAGCCATTACTGAAACAGACCCAGGCCTAAAAGGTGATACCGCTGGTACGGGTGGCAAACCAGCAACATTAGTCACTGGTGCTGTTGTGCGTGTACCATTATTCGTACAAATTGGTGATGTGGTTAAAGTTGATACCCGCACCGGCGAATATGTTTCACGAGCGGGTAAGTCTTAGCTTATAGCTTCACTGAACATCGCCATGCTTTCATATCCATGTGAGTATGGCATTGCTTATACGGATGTAGGTACTTAGGTTATGTCGGGAAGATATAACCTGACCGTTCATCCTGAACATCGCCATTCATTCACATCCATGTGATCA